>Ga0315314_1004346_pt1 | contig 10664 bp, 7 predicted proteins | sample TDP9_MG_FD_203631 | JGI IMG/M metagenome (GOLD analysis project Ga0315314, IMG submission 203631) | Freshwater sediment microbial communities from Lake Towuti, South Sulawesi, Indonesia - TDP9 | ecosystem: Environmental > Aquatic > Freshwater > Lake > Sediment | place: Indonesia: South Sulawesi... | reverse complement strand
GTCGGCGCCCACTAGGAACTCGGAGCCCTCTACGGGTATGGGTCGCCTCCTGCCCGAGGCGTCGGGCTCGCCCAGCCTCATGCGTATGCACTGTGCCTTGTTGACCCAGCCCCTCTCGTCGCCCAGGAACCGGACCGGAGTGGCGAGGAAGCGGAGCCGGACCCCCTCCTCCTTGGCGTTCCTTATCTCCTCGAGCCTGGCGGGCATCTCTTTCTCGGTCCGCCGGTAGAGGATCGTGACCCGGCCGCCGAGCCTCAGGGCCGACCTCGCCGCGTCCAGGGCCACGTTCCCCCCGCCGATCACCGCCACTCTTTTGCCGACCTTGATGGGCGTGTCGTACTCGGGGAAGCGGTAGGCCCTCATCAGGTTGACGCGGATGAGGAACTCGTTGGCCGAGTAGATCCCGCAGAGGTTCTCCCCGGGCACGCCGAGGAAGGTGGGGAGCCCTGCCCCGGTCCCCAGGAAGACGGCATCGAACCCGGCCTCGAACAGCTCATCCAGGGGGATCATCCTGCCTACGATCACGTCGGTCCTGACCTCCACCCCGAGGCGTCGAACGTACTCCACCTCGGCCTCGACGATCCTCTTGGGCATCCGGAACTCCGGGATCCCGTACATCAGGACCCCGCCCGGGCTGTGGAGGGCCTCGAAGACCGTGACCCGGTGGCCCAGCCTCGCGAGCTCCGCCGCCGCCGTCAGCCCGGCCGGGCCCGAGCCCACCACCGCCACCCTCCTCCCCGTTGGGGCGGCGACCTCCGGAGCCTCCACGCCCCTCGCGAGCTCGTGGTCGGCGGCGAACCTCTCGAGGGCGCCGATGTTGATGGGGCCCCCCTTCCCGCCCAGGACGCAGAGGCCCATGCACTGGTTCTCCTGGGGGCAGACCCGCCCGCAGATGGCTGGGAGGCTGTTCCTCTCCCGGACCTTCCGGATGGCCTCGTCAAACCGGCCCTCCCCGATGAGCCTCACGAAGGCGGTCACGTCCACCCCTACCGGGCAGCCCTCGACGCACCTCGGCGCCTTGCACTGGAGGCACCGCTGCGCCTCCGCCACCGCCTGCTCCCCCGTGTACCCCAGGGCCACCTCCTCGAAGGTCCGGGTGCGCCTCTCGATGTCTAGCTTGGGCAACGGCTGCTGTGTGAACCTGTCTTTGGCCTTCGGTCTCACCGAGGTGTCACCGCCTTCCCTCAAGGGCCTGCACCGCCTTCTGCTCCTCTTCTAGGTACGTGCGGAGGCGGGCGAGGAGTTCGGCGAAGTCCACGAGGTGGCCGTCGAACTCGGGTCCGTCGATGCAGGTGAACCTGGTCTGCCCCCCGACCGTCACCCGGCACGCCCCGCACATCCCGGTCCCGTCAACCATCAGCGAGTTCAGGCTCACCACCGTCTCAACCCCGTATGGGCGGGTGACCTCGGCGACCGCCCTCATCATGGGCGCCGGCCCCACCGCGAAGACGAGGCCGAACTTCCTGCCCCGGCTCAAGAGGTCTCGGAGGGCGTCGGACGTGAATCCCGGGTATCCCCTCGACCCGTCGTCGGTGGAGATGTGGACCTCGTCGCTGACCTCCCCCACCTCCTTCTCCATTATGAGGAGGCCCGAGGTCTTGGCCCCGATGATGGAGACGACCCGGTTGCCGGCCTCCCTCTCGGCCCGGATCCTGGGGTAGGCCGCGGCGATCCCCACGCCTCCGCCCACCACCGCCACCTCGCCCCGCTTCTCCACATCGGCGGGGTTGCCCAGCGGCCCCACCACGTCCAGTATGCGGTCGCCCACCCCCAGCACCCCCAGCTTCCTGGTGGAGACCCCCACCTCCAAGAAGACGAGGGTGACGGCCCCCTTACCGGAGTCCCAGTCCACAAGCGTCAGGGGGAACCTCTCGCCCCGCTCGTCGACCCTCACGACCACGAACTGCCCCACCCGGGCCTTCCTGGCCACCAGGGGCGCCGAGACCACCAGGCGCTTGATCCCCGGGGCTAACTCCTCCCCCGCCAGTATCTCAAAGCCGCCAGGCACGGGATCTCCCACACGTCTCACCTTAGACCGTAGACATCGAGCGAGTAAATTATAAGGTTGACGCGCGCGGAAGGTTAGTGCACAGATATCGTGGAGTTGCGTTCCCTGCCTGCTCGTCTCCGTTGCTCCGGCGGCGCGCGCGTTTATAACATTGTTATAGCCGTATTTAAACGTTTCCACAATGCTCATGTCACATCCTGAAATTCGTATTGAGCCACGCCCCGCCTATTTTCCGGCGAGCTTGACGCCTCGGATCTTCACCGCCGGGAAGAAGTGGCCCTTGCCCAGCGTGCGCCCCTCCCTCGACACCGCCTCGATGTTCCTGTAGAGCTCCAGTATGTGGCCCCCCATCATCAGGTTCCTCACCGGGTGCGCCCTCTCCCCTCCCTCGATGAGGAAGCCCTCGTCCACCGTGGATGACAGCTCCCCGGACACCATGTTGGGGTTGAAGGAGGCGTGGTCTATGAGGATGCCCCTCCTGGTCTCCGCGATCATCTCTCGCAGGGAGGAGTCCCCGGGCTTCACGCGGATGTTGGTGGGTCCCGCCCCCACGCCCCCCGTGTATCCGGCCCGGATGGCATGGCCGGTGGTCTCCACGCCGGCGATGCCCGCCGAGTAGGAGTTGTGGAGGAAGGTCCGAACTCGACCGCCCTCCACAACCGTTACAGGCTTCCTAGGAACCCCTTCTCCATCGTAGGTGTCGCTGGCCACGGCGCCCGGTATAGTCCCGTCGTCCCGGATCTCGAGGATGGGCGGCGCGACCTCCTTCCCCAGCAGTTCGGAGGCGTAGGTCCTCCCCTTCACCACGGACGAGCCGGATATGGCCACCAGCAGCGCCAAGTAGAGTGAGCTGGCGGAGTCGGGCGACACCACGACGGGCAGGGTCCCGCTCTCCACGCTCCTAGAGCTGAACTGCTCAACTGCCTTCTTGGCGGCCTTGGCGCCCACCTCCTCAAAGTCTATCTCCCCCAGGGACACGGCGTAGTCGTACTCGTAGGAGCTCCCCACGTCGTCTCCCTCCCGGTACGTCGCCATGACGCCCACGGAGACGTAGGTCCTCTCGGTCTCGACCTCAACCCCCGTGGAGGCCCTGAAGAACATCTGACCGCAGTAGGTCCCAAAGCCCCCCTCGAAGGCGGCGCCCGCCCGAACCCCCTCCACAGACTCGATGGTGCGCCTCACTAGGCCAGAGGCCTCCCCGAGGGTGAGGGCCTCGACGGCGGCGTCGTAGACCCCCCCGACTCTCGGCGCCTTGGATGGACCCGGGATCTCCTTGAAGTAGGGGTCGGGCTGCGCCACCCTTGCGAAGCCGACCGCCCGCTCAACCAAGGCCTTCACGTCGGCGGGCTTGAGGGACTGGGAGTAGGCCTGACCGGTTCCCCTGTTCTTGAAGGCCCTGACGCCCAGTCCCAGGTCCGTGGTGGACCTCGCGTCCTTGATCCCCTTCCCCAGCAGGTTGACGGTCAGGGACCGGCTGTGGGCGGCGGTCACGTCGTAGAAGTCGAGGCCCTTGGAGGAGAGCAGCCTGGCGGCCCTCTCCACCGGCGCCACGAGGTCGACCTCCTCCCTCAATCCCGTCACCTCCGTCCCCCCACCACGATCCCGTCTATCCTCATGTGCGGCGCCCCGCCGTCCACGTACATGCCCTGCCCTTCCTTTCCGCACATCCCCGGGAACTCCATCTTGAAGTCCCTGCCCACGGCCGTGACGTTCCGGAGGGCGTCCAAGACGCCGCCGTTGATGGCGACGTCCCGCAGGTGCTCCGTCAGCTCCCCCTTCTCGATCATCCAGGCCTGCTCCACCTTGCAGGTGAACTGGCCCCTCTGCGTGTGGACGTAGCCGTACTGGCTCCCGGAGAGGTAGACGCCCCGGTCCACGTCCTCCAGGATCTCCTCCAGGGACAGGTTCCCGGGCGCGAAGTAGGTGTTGGACATCCGCACGATGGGCGGGTGGTGGTGGGATTGGGCCCTGGCGCTGCCCTCGGGCTCGGCCCCCAGTTTCGCCGCGGACTCGAGGGAGTGGAGGAACCCCACTAGGATGCCGTCCTTGACGATGCGGTGGGGCCGGCCCCTGGTCCCCTCGTGGTCGTAGGCGAAGTGGCCGTGCTTGAGCTGGGTGGGGTCGTCCGTTATGGTGACCAGGGGGCTGGCGATCCTCTGGCCCAGCTTGTCGGAGACGATGGACTGGCCGCCGAAGATCAGGTCGCCCTCGCTGTTGTGACCGAAGGCCTCGTGGACGAAGAGGCCCCCCACCTTCTGGTTCACAACCACGGGGTAGGTTCCCCTGGGCGGGGGGTGGGCGTCGAGGAGCTTCACCGCCCTCTCCGCCGCCCTCCGGGAGAACTCCTCCGGCTGGATGGCGTCCACGATCTCGAACCCGGCCACGTTTCCCACGGACTCGAAGCCCACCTGCCGGTTGCCGCCCCTCAGGGCGATCACCGACGTGTAAACGTAGGTTCTGGGCGTCACCTCCTCCACCAGGGTCCCGAAGGAGTTGCACACCATCACCCTCGTCACCACATCGCGGTAACTCAGGAAGGTGTCCTTCACCCGGTCGCTGAGACCCCTCGCCGCCCTCTCAATCTCCAGGACCCTCTTCACCTTCTCCTCGGGGCTCACGTCCTCCGGCTTCACCTTGACCTTGTGAACCACCCGGTCCCTGTTGGCCTCAGCCTCCGCGATCCTCGCCTCCTCCCCCCCGGAGGTGGCTAGGGCCCTCGCCGCGCCCATGGCGTCCCCCAGCGCCCTCTCCGCGCTCCGCCTCGTGAGGACGTTGGTCGAGGCGAAGCCCCACCGGCCATCCACTATCACTCGGACCCCCAACCCTGTGACGATCCCCGACATCAGGGTCTCGGCCACCCCGTTCTCCACCGAGATGCTACTACTCCTCTCCTCGAAGAAGCGAGCCTCACAGAAGCCGGCTCCTCCCCCCACTCCCCTCTGAACAATCCACTCCAGCAGATCCTCCAAGCCCCATCCCGCCTCCTTAGGGAGGCCGAGGACCTAGATAAGACTTTTTTAGACAATCGGACTCAAGGCTGAACACTCACACGCGCGCAAATTTTTTTATTTAACAGTGAACCAATACCGTCACGGTGATTCGATGCCGCGCGTCTCGGATGTTGAAATTTGCCCTCGTCCGGAATATCCCAGACCGGACTTTCGCAGAGACCTGTGGCTGAACCTGAATGGCCCGTGGGATTTCAGGTTTGACGATTACGACCTGGGCGAGAAGGAGGGATGGCACCTCGGGGAGGGGGATTTCGATAGGAAGATCCTCGTGCCCTTTCCCTTCCAGAGTAGGCTGAGCGGGATTCATGACGAGAGCTTTCATGACGTGGTCTGGTATCGGAGGGAGTTCTCCCTCCCAGAAAACTGGAATGGAAAACGCGTCCTGCTGCACTTCGGCGCGGTCGATTACGAGACAAAGGTTTGGCTGAACGGAAGCCTCTTGGGCTCCCATGTAGGGGGATACGTCCCCTTCTACTTCGACATAGCGGGCTGTTTGAAGGGGAGAAATTCCCTCGTTCTGAGGGTTTTCGACGCTCATGGAGACCAGCCGAGGGGCAAACAGGATTCTAGACTGCACCCCCGCGGAGTCCGCTACATGAGGGTCACGGGAATTTGGCAGACCGTCTGGTTGGAGGCGGCGGGAGACGCCTACCTCGTGTCCAACAGGATAGTTCCCGACGTAGATAACGCCAAGATACGGGTCTCGGCAGGCCTAGAGGGTGAAACCGGGGGATGTAACCTCTCAGCCACCGTTTACTTCGCCGGCAATGAGGAGGGAAGAGCGGAGGGAAAAGTTAGTGCCGGCTCGGTTCAGCTCGAAATCCCGCTACCCCACATGAAACTCTGGTCCCCCGAAACACCCGACCTCTACGACGTAGAATTCGCGGTCTCAAAGAATGGAGAAACCGTGGACGAGGTTCGAGGCTACTTTGGGATGAGAAAAGTATCCGTTAAGGATGGCAGGATCCTCCTTAACGACGAGCCATGTTACCTTAAGCTGGCCCTGGATCAGGGCTACTATCCGGATGGGTTGTACACAGCGCCGTCTGACGATGATCTAAAGAGGGACGCTGAGGCCGCTAAGCTCCTCGGCCTTAACGGCGTGAGGAAACATCAGCTTGCCTCTGACCCGAGATATCTCTACTGGTGCGATAAGCTCGGGCTTCTGGTCTGGGGGGAGATGGCCGACTGGGGGATGACCCTAAACAAGAAAGACGTGTTCTGGGAGGAGTGGCGGAGAGTCATCGAACGGGACTTCAACCACCCCTGCATAATAGTCTGGGTCCCCTTCAACGAGAGGTGGGAGGCCCGCGAAGATAAGGAATGCCAGAAGGTGTTGGTTGAGATATACCGGAAAACGAAGGCGCTAGATCCCACCCGGCTGGTTATTGACACAAGCGGGTACGCGCACACCGAGACCGACATACTGGACACGCACGAGTACATTTGGAAGATAGGGCACGATCTCAGGGAAAGATGGAAGATGCCACAGGATCGTAAGGAGCCTCAAAGAGGGTACCGTACTCCGTTTGCTAGGGGATTCGGGTACGAAGGGCAGCCAATAGTCGTAAGCGAGTGGGGAGGCTACGAAATAGACAAGTTCAAGCCGATCCTCGACAGGCCCATACAGCCCCTGCGGCACCCTGTGGAGGACGAGTACGCCTTCGTAAGCCTATACCGAGACGTGGTGGAGGCTATCATGGACGAGCAGGCCGTCTGCGGCTTCTGTTACACTCAGCTCTACGATGTGGAAGGCGAAGTCAACGGATACCTGACCTACGACAGAAAATGGAAAATGCCTCCGAAGAGAATAGCTGAGATCCACCGAAAAACGCCTAAGAACAGCTCGCATAACGGATAAGTTAGGGCGCGTGCTGCGCCTTTCCACGTTCACAATCGTCAAAAGTGTATCAACTGGGGTCTTGTAGCCGCCGTCGTAAAGTATCAGTCTGGCTCTACCCGCATCGTCCTCTTAGAGAGTTAGAGGATTTCAAACGATTCTATTCGAAGACCTCGGCTGCGCTTATGACCCGGCGCGGGCGTGTTACTGCATGGGGCGGTGGTGTCACCCTATTTTCTTTCGGTTTTTTCAACGCTCTCAGCTGGGGGCAGTAGTCGTATGGATATCTATAGGCGCGCGCGACACCGACATGCATTTCTAGCGTGTGTTCCCAGACTATCTCTCCTTCCCGCGTTACCTCGAAGATTCTGGGTGTGCCCGACTCGCATATCAGCGTATTTCCATTGGGAAGCCTCTGGACGCTGGACGTGAAGGGGCTGTAAAACTTCCTCCTGTCTTCGTACTTCCACACCAGCTTTTCGGTGACGGGGTCTATCTCAATTATGTACGAGTTTCCCGTGTGTGCAACGCTCCTCATGGGCGGTGCGCCGTTGTCGAAGACTATGATGTTGCCCTCCCCGGGTAGCCCCTTCTCGATCATGTACGGCTCGTGTTGCCCCGCAAGCCCACCGGCATAGGTCCCGGTGTACTCCCAGACGATCTCCTTCGTCTTCTTGTCGACGATGAATATGAAGCTCAGGTTTCTGGGGCTCAATATGATGTTTCCGGGCCTGAACCTCTCATCCCCCGCGTCGTAATGCCGGTTCTCGGGGAGCGCCCGAACCGTGTTCACGTGCGTCCAGTCCCCGGGGTTACATATCTCGCAGTATCGGTTCACGTCAACGTGCTCGTACATGTGCCACTCCCAGACGACCTCCTTCTCCGGCGTCACCTCAAGCACAAGGTCCACGCGGATCTGGGTCGCGCTCCTGCGCACCGGGTCTGTAATCTTTTTCCTGTACTCGTCAGGCAGAAGGTCCTTGCTGAGGAGGAAAGTGTTGCCGTTGTCCAACCTCGTCACGTCGTGGTGAACCCCGACCGGGCCCGGAGGCACATACTCCCAGACGAGGCGGCCGTCCCAGCTGAACTCCTGCACAGGGTTCTTCCCCGCCCTCCTCTCCGCCCTCCTCCCCGCTCTCCTCCCCGCTCCCATCTCCGCCCGCCTCCCCGCCCTTCTCGCCGCCACGAGCAGGTTGCCGTTCCTCAGGAGCTTGGCCCGTATAGCCTGCACATCCCACTCGTTGACCACATTGCCGTTCATATCGATCAGTGTAACTTTTGGCCCGGGTGGAAACAACGTGTAACCATTGTAGCACTTATCCGGGTCGTATATCGTCGTCCCAACGGGGAAAACCGTTCTCACTTTCAGCCACCAAGCCACCATTTTCCATCTGAGCCCATAAAACTTTTGCGGTCAATGGTCTTCTGTCTGCACACATGGGGAGTTGATCACCTATAGTTTTAGTAGGCTTCAAATATGCCGGGCGGGGGACGCTCCTCCTTCTGCTGTAGAGCTTTCTGAGGCTGCCCATTTTGGGATACAAACATGTCAGAATTAAGCATCGATCCGGACAGTGAAAAGATAACCAGGCCCGAGCAGGGTTACCTCCTCCACACGAAAGTACACAGGGAAACGCGGGAGCCGGTGTGTAGAGTGCCTGTGAATGGTCCATGTGTTCCAAGAGGTATAGTAGAATATTCCTCTATTCGAAGATCTCCTCTGCGCTGATGACCCGGCGTGGGGTTGTTACTACATGGGGCGGCGGGACTACCCTCTTTTCCTTCGGTTTTCTCAACGCCCTTAGCTGGGGGCAGTAGTCGTATGGATATCTATAGGCGCGCGCCACACCGTTATACTTTTCGACCGCGTACTCCCAGACCGTCTCTCCCTCCCGCGTCACCTCGAAGATCCTGGGCGTCCCCGATTCGCATATTAACGCATTTCCATTGGGAAGCCTCTGGACGCTGGACGTGAAGGGACTGAAGAACTTCCTCCTGTCTTCGTACTTCCACACCAGTTTTTCAGTGATGGGGTCGATCTCAAGTATGTACGAGTTTCCCGTGTGCGCAAGGCTCCTCATGGGCGGTGCACCGTTGTCAAAGATTATGATGTTGCCCTCCCCGGGCATCCCCTTCTCAATCATGTGCGGCTCGTGCTGGCCCGCGAGTCCGCCGGCATAGGTGCCGGAGTACTCCCAGACTATCTCCCTCGTATCCTTGTCCACGATGAAGATGAAGCCCAGGTTTCTCGGGCTCAGCAGGATGTTTCCGGGCTTGAACCGTTTGTCCCCCGCGTCGTAGTGCCTGTTCTCCGGAAGCGCCTGAACAGTGTTCACGTGCGTCCAGTCCCCGGGGTTACATATATCGCAGTATCGGTTTACGTCAATGTGCTCGTACATGTGCCACTCCCAGACGACCTCCTTGTCCGGCGTCACCTCGAGCACAAGATCCGCGCGAACCTCGGTTGCGCTCCGGCGCCTCGGGTCCCTCATCTTTTCCCTGTACTCCTCGGGCACCGCATCCTTGCAGAGGAGAAGAGTGTTGCCATTATCCAATCTTTGGACGTCGTGGTGGGCCCCTAGGTGGGCGGGGCCTGGGGGCTCATACTCCCAGACGAGGCGGCCGTCCCAGGTGAACTCCTGCACGGCGCCCCTCTGTCTGTCTGCTTTTTTCACGATCAGGTTACCGTTTTTCAGAAGCTTAGCCCGGCCAGCCCGTACGTCCCACTCGTTGACCACGTTGCCGTTCATATCGATCAAAACAGCTTTCGGCCTGGCCGGAAACACCGTGTAACCACTATAGCACTTGTCTGGGTCATATATCGTCGTCCCAATCGGGTAGACGGTTATCACTTTCAGCCACCTAGCCAGCATTCTCCATCCAAGTCTATAAAACCTTTGCGCTCAGCGATCGAAAACCGCCCAAAAGCAGCCTGCGTGACAAACAAACGTTGAAGATACACCATACGTAGGGTCGCCTCCGATCAAGGTAGATAGTAACAGATACAAGGTCTGAATGGCCTCTCGGTAAACCCCAGCCAAGAGGGGCAGGGTTAGGGCGCCAGGGGGGCCAAGGCCGTTTTGAAGACCTCCCTCAGGATTCTCGCCACCGCCTCCAGCTGCCCCGTGAAGAGCCCCACGGCGAAGAAGGTGAGGCCTAAGAGCAGGATCAGGGAGCCTATGACCCTCCGCTCCGGGATCTCCATCGGTCGACCTCCGGCCTCGAGCCCAGATTATCTTCAACGCCGGATTTAACTGTTAGTCAACGAGGGACAGCCTCCGAGTCTGAGGGAGAGGACCCCTCCCCCCTTTCCATGCTTTCGCACTATATGATTCAAATATGTTCGCGTCTCCAGCCTTCCGCGCGAGCACCCTGACGAAAATGGTGGTCCAACGGTCCGTTAATGGCGTTTTCGCTGGGGGCGGACGCGTTCAACGGGCCGCTTCGCTGGCGTTGGAAGGGCTTCGTCTCTCTCTGCCGTCCAGAAGAAAGGTTAAAACCTAAACCGCTCACATATGCGCTCGGAGGCTTAGCATTGGCCAAGATATCGTGCAGTTCCTGGGTCTACCGGGAGTGGGAGATCGAGAGGGCGATCCCCAGCATCGCGGGGATCGGGTATGGGGGCGTGGAGGTCGTCGCCCACCAGATGGGGCGGGAGAGGTTCCACCTCAGGCCGGACTTCTCCAACGCCCGGCAGATAGTGGACCTGGCGAAGAGGAGCGGGGTCAAGATACCGTGCATTGACCCGAGCAACGACTTCCTCAGTCCGAGGACCGGGAGCGTGGAGGGGGAGGTCGCCCACATC
>Ga0315314_1004345_pt1 | contig 10665 bp, 14 predicted proteins | sample TDP9_MG_FD_203631 | JGI IMG/M metagenome (GOLD analysis project Ga0315314, IMG submission 203631) | Freshwater sediment microbial communities from Lake Towuti, South Sulawesi, Indonesia - TDP9 | ecosystem: Environmental > Aquatic > Freshwater > Lake > Sediment | place: Indonesia: South Sulawesi... | reverse complement strand
ATTCTTGTTTAGATATCGGCGGGCTAAGATCCTGTAGGATGTCATCGCATCGACCGTCTGACCGCAAATGTTTGCATGGTCGACAAATCTCGTCAGCGCCTACAATGAATTCCACCTTCACTTCCATATTAGACAGAACCGCTTGTGCCACTCTATGTAGATCATGGCCGTATGGGTGAGGCTTAAACTCGGCATCATGTCCATAGGCGGAGATGATGTCCAGAAGGTGATGCGGCCGCAGTCTCATCATCTTCATAGCGTATTCCTGATTATTCTATATCTTATCTTGCAGAATATAAATGGCGAGCTTCTTCGCTTGAGTAAACCTTTTCGAGGTTAACGCGCACTAATTTGCTCTCTTGTCTGCACTGACCACGCAATCCTTTCGGCCAGCTGGTGCGGCATTTGTTGTTCGACCAAGTGTTTGCAGCACCAGTGGTGCCAGAGCCAATGCAAAAGCTATAGCGTCGTGTTCGTCCGAATGAGGGAAAACTCGACTTCGAACCTTTCCGCCACCCTCCGCAGATTGCGCATGGTCCTTTCGGGAATAGGAATACCGTGCTGGATTCGTTCATCGTAGCATCTGTCTTCCAACTCACCGGGGACAAATACTTCGTCAACGCCTTCAGCCTTGGGCAAGGCTTTCAGGCAATCGATTAGGGTGTCAACGTGGCTCTTGTAGCGCTCTACATCGGTGAACATACTGATGTCTATTGCCGCCACGACGCTGTTCTGGTTGTGGCGGCTTTCTTGCGACTTATTTACCAGCACGGGCTCTAGTAACGGATTATCCGCCATGATGCTGGACAGGCACTCAAACATCAGGGCTAGACCAGAACCCTTAGGCCCCCCAACTGGTATCAGGATCGCAGCTCGGTTAGGGTCCGTCGTCGGGTTGCCATCTCTGTCCAGTGCCCACCCCTCCGGTATCGGGATGCCCTTATCGATGGCTAAAAGCAACTTTCCCCCTGCCGCGACGCTGGTCGCCATGTCGAGGACGATTGGACGGTGGCGTTTGGCTGGCACTGCGATGGATATAGGGCTGTTATGTAAACCCTTGGCTTTGGCACCGTAGGGAGCCATATTGGGTGGACTACAGACGACAGTGATTCCAGCCATGTCCGCCTTCGCCGCCATAAGTGAGTAGTAGCCAATTGCTCCTTGATGCGTGAGGTTACGGATTAGCCCCCAGCCGACACCAACCTGCTTCGCCTTCTCCATCACCCGATTCATGGCGAATGTGGTCACTACCGGACCAAAGGCGCGGTCTGCTTCAATGAACACTGTGGCAACAGTTTCCTTCAGAACCTCGATGTTGGGCCTGGGGTTCATCTGGCCTGCGTCCACCAGGTCTATGTACCATGGAATCCGCAACACGCCGTGGGAGTCTATCCCTCGCAGATTGGCCCATATCAACACTTCAGCTACCATCTCCGCATCCTCGGGCGGCATTCCTGTCCTGATAAACACCTCCCGAGCAAACGCTTTTAACGGTTGCCAAGCCACGCGAACTTCGTCCTGTGACATGTAATGCGCTCCTTTCCTCGATTTTCATTGTGGGTTATATAATTTAACATTACTATTTAGAAAATGCGATCTTGTTGTCTATTTTGTCTCAACGTATTGAAGTGTAGCGGTTGACTTCCCACACTTGACACCCCTTTACAAGGAAAATATAAAGTAAATAGCCTCCTCAAACAAAGGTGTGGAAAATCTTGATTGAGGAAGGAAGGTTAGAGATTGTGTGACTTGATTCTAATTTGTTCGGTCCTGCTGATTCTTGTCGCTAACGTCGTCGTGTTCAGGTTAGCATAGCCAAATGCAATATTTCCGCGCGAGCTAGAGAATAACAACGGGAGACGCTTAAACTTTGTTTTGCTGTAAATGTTGCTTAGACTTGAACCGTGCTGTTTTCCGAATGGATTCTGGCGTAGATAGCATTCATCCGTGTCCTTAACCGCGTTATTATGCCTCTTTATGTGTAGGTAGACAGTCGGCTTGAACGCCTCACTAAACCGACCACGCTGTCCATACCCCTCAACTTTCTGGCATTTGCTTATGATGTCGCTGTGCTCGGCTGTTTTATTTCTCATTTTTTCGCGAAAAACCTTTATATGAGATGTTTATTTTATCCTATTGACATTTGCGTGGAAACTGTGCGCATAATGTTTCTGTCAACCTAAGAGCCTGAAATAGGAACTTTTAGGATAACCTGGAAAGGGAGCGAATGGGTAAGGTGTCCACTGTCCCTAGAACCAAGGTGGAAATGAGCCAGGCCATCCTGGAGCGTATTCCAAAGGAGGCTGAGGTTACCAGAATAGAGTTTGAAGGCTCAGCCCTGGCCGTCTACACGAGGAGGCCGGAGATCCTGGTGGAGCAGGGTTACCTGGTGGCCGAAATTGTCAACCTCATACGAAAGAGGATCGTGGTCCGATCTGACCCTTCGGTTAGGCTGGCCGAGAGGGACGCGGAAAGGATCATATCGGAGATCGTGCCCAAGGAGGCTGAGATCACCAACGTGACTTTTGATCCCAGCCTAGGCGAGGTGGTCATAGAAGCAAAAAAGCCGGGCTTGGTCATCGGAAGGAACGGCGCCATGCTTCAAGAAATCGTTAAACAGACCCGGTGGAGGCCCCGCATCCTCAGGAGCCCCCCAATCCCGTCTAGGATCATGGCCCACATCAGACACTTCCTCCACTCCGAAAGCAAGGAAAGGGAGCGAATCCTCAGAACCGTGGGCGAAAGGGTCTTCAGGCCCATGGTCTACGGAACAGGCGACGTCCGCCTCACCGCCCTCGGAGGCTTCAAGGAGGTGGGAAGGTCAGCCATCCTCCTCCAGACCAAGGAGAGCCAGGTGCTCCTGGACTGTGGCATAAACCCCGGCGCCAGCAACCCCCTTCAAGCCTTCCCCCGCCTGGACGCCGAACAGTTCGATCTGGATTCCCTAGACGCCGTGGTCATAAGCCACGCCCACCTCGACCACTGCGGCTTCCTTCCCTTCCTGTTTAAGTACGGTTACGACGGGCCCGTCTACTGCTCCGCCCCCACCCAGAGCCTCATGACCCTTCTCCAGCTGGACTACCTGGACGTGGCGAGCAAACAGGGGTTTAGGGCCCCCTATGACCAGAAGGACGTGAGGGAAACCGTTCTACACACCCTTCCTCTGAGGCACGGACTGGTGACCGATGTGGCGCCAGACATCCGCCTAACTCTCCACGACTCCGGCCACATCCTAGGCTCCTCCCTCGTTCACATCCACGTGGGCGAGGGTCTCCACAACATCGTCTACACCAGCGACTACAAGTACGGTAAGACCATGCTGCTGGAGCCGGCAGCCACAGAGTTTCCCAGGGTGGAAACAATAATAACCGAGAGCACCTACGGGGCCCCCCAGGACCTGATGCCCTCCAGAGAGGAGGCGGAGACGAAATTCGCCTCTGTCGTTAACGGAACCCTGGGTCAGGGAGGAAAAGTTCTGATCCCCGTTCCAGCCGTGGGTAGGGCCCAGGAAATCATGCTGATAATAGACGGCTATATGCGGCAGGGGGCCATAAAGGAGGCGCCGGTCTTCATAGAGGGCATGATCTCGGAGGCCACGGCCATCCACACGGCCTACCCCGAGTACCTGGCCAAGGAGGTGCGGAACAGAATCCTCTATGAGGGGCTTAATCCTTTCCAGTCCGACTACTTCACTGTGGTGGAGCATCCCAGCGCCAGGCAGGAAATCGTAGAGGGGGAGCCCAGCATCATCATGGCCACCTCAGGCATGCTGGAAGGGGGGCCCGTCATCGAATACTTCAAGCAGCTGGCGCCCGATCCCAGGAGCTCCCTCATCCTCGTTAGCTACCAGATCGACGGAACCCTGGGAAGCCGAGTGCAGAAGGGCCTAACCGAGACGCCCATGATGAACAGTGAGGGAAGAATAGAGGTCATAAAGGTAAACCTTAAGGTGGGGTCCATCGAGGGCTTCTCAGGCCACTCGGACAGGAAGCAGATCATCAATTACATCAGCAGAGTTACACCCAAACCCGAGAGGCTCATTGTCTGCCACGGCGAAAGGACCAAGTGCACAAACCTGGCAGAAATGTTTAGCAGAAAATACAAAATTGAAACCATAGTGCCAGACATCCTAGAAACGGTTAAACTGCGGTAAGGGCGCGCCTCTTTTGGCATCTTCGTAAACTCAACGGCATGGGAAACAATAGCAGACATCTGAAATAGGTCATAGGAGGATGCTTAGGCCTGATTCTCTCCGCGGTTCCTTTGGGAGTCTAAAACCAAACCTATCTTAGCCTAGTAGAGGGCTACAGTAATTCGATGCTCACGAAGACCTCTTCAGGCACTCTGATTCTCATTATTCGGCGCATGACCCGTTCCTCGGCGTCCAGGTCTATGAGGCGCTTGTGGATGCGGAGTTCCCACTTGTCCCAGGTGGCGGTGCCTTCCCCGCAGGGGGTTTTACGAACGGGAACCCTAAGCCTTTTGGTGGGCAGGGGAACAGGCCCAGCCATTTTCACCCCGGTTTTCTCGGCGATGGTCTTCAGTTCTGTGCATACATCCTCAAGCTTTTGGTAGTCGGTGCTGGTTAACCGAATCCGTGCCTTCCTCGCCACCGCCGTCACTTCCCTTGAACTTCGCCTTTAATCAGCGGTTATATTTAAAGGATTTGGATAATGATTTAATATTACTTATGCACCATAGTGTAGAAGGCGTGCTGGAGGACCGAGCGGATGGACCTTGTGGCGCATCTCCTTTCTAAGGGCTTAAGGAGCAGAAATCCTCAGCTCGACCTTTGGGGCGCGGATAGGCGGGTTCTGTGCATTGCCCATCGGGACCTAATGAACTACCTAAAGGTCCACTGGCAACTCGTTGGGGAAGGGGCAAACGAGACAGAGCTGAGGGAAAAAATCTATGACTGTTTCTGTGGGGCACCGCAGGAGTTTGAGGAGTTCATCCACCTCTGGTCAGGGATGTGGATCAAAAAATGGAAGGAACGGGTCAAAATCATATTAGGCGACGAGGGCCTCATGGAATGGAAGCGAATGGACAAACTTTTGAGTAAAGTTGAACCCGTCTGGAGGGGCCTCCAAAACCGCCAAGAAATCGAAGACCTAGTCGTAGAAGCCCTCATCAAGAACGGGGAGATATGCGGAACCTCCATCCTAGCCGAGGACATGCTAAAAATGGAACTGGGAACCTGCCTAGAAAGGAGGGCCTACACAGGGGATTGTGAACGCCTCCTAGCCGTAGTGAACAGTGTGCTGAGGAGGGTGAGAAGAATCTCCCAGAGCAGGGGCCCCCTAATATTCATCCGCATCGACAAGAGATTCTTCCAACCCCTACAGGAAGACACCCAACCATATTAGGACGAGCAAATAAACTTTCTAAGCTTAAAATATCTTATACGTTTCCACAGTCGCCTTCCGTAGCTTCGACTCTAGGCGCCTAACCTTTCCAGTAGAGGTGTCCAAGAGATGAAGCCGCCGAGGGTAGCCATACCAAGGCTGACCGCAGCCAATAAGGGACCGAAGCCTGTTTCTAGATTATACGGGTAGTGAGTGATCATATTACAACCTAATCCGAATAGTATCATTCCGAAAAAAATTGTAGCAGCCGACGCTATCATTCCTACCCCACAGAGGATACGCCCCTCATATCGGCTTTCCATCTTAAAAAAGGCGTACAGCGACGCGAAAAGGATCACTAAAGATAAAATCATCGGAGCGGCCACAACTCTTAGGTCAAAATATTGGTAGAGATATCCATTCAGCTTTTTGGTAAATGAAAATACTTCGAAGACATAGATTGTTTGAACTTTTCTATCCTCTAAAAATGTGACCACTAACCATGGGGAAAGCAGACTACCCACATTTAATGCCATGCATCCCAAGGGGATGAGAAAGGATACGACATTCATCACATGCTTTTTATTTATCCCTCCTAGATATGCTTTCCTAGCGCGCGCACCGCAATAATTACAGTAAATGGAATCGTCAGCAATTTCCTTACCACATTTAGGACATAAGACCATAAAACATAGTTGGCGATATTAAAAATAAAAACTTTTTTCTCCAATAGTTTTAGGGGTTAAATGGCTCATTTACTTTCTTCTTCACAAGATTTTGAAAGCCCCTTTTTAGAAAAGAAAACCAAATCTTGATCCTCAAGGCTTCTCTTTGTTATGTTCCTCGGGCTAGATTTTCTGCGTTTCCAATTAGTTTTTGTTTCATGGAGGCGGACAGTACACAGCTGGCGGCGTAGGCGTGGCCGTCGGCTGTTCCAAAGCCCTTGGAGGCCTCCACGAGGAGTTCCACTGCCGGAGGCGCCTTGCCAGCGTCGATTATTTTCCTCATCTCTTCTGGGGCCCTCACTGAGACCTTTACGTAGTTTTCCTTTAATCTTCCGTAACCTGGAACTTCAGGGGACATTTGGGTGAAGCCTAGGATGTATTTGTCGGGCTTCACCAATCTTTTTTGGAAGGACAGGAAGGAGCAGAAGGTTCCTATGACCTTGGAGCCCATTCCCGCGTAGGCGTCGCCCGCGTCAAACCATTGGAGGTGCTCGGTCTCCTTCAGTCGCTCGCGGTAGAGCCTTCCCAGAAGGCCCTTGTTCGCCTCCTTCCTCCGCGCTTCCCAATCGTCAATTCTGCCTTCAATCTCCTCGGTTATCCCTTCTAGGCAGGCTTGGATTCCCAACTCAGGGCCGTTCTCGTAATAGCCCACGGAGCCCAGAATCTGAAGCTTTGAGAAGAGCTCCTCGATGGTTACTCCGAATTTTCCCATAACGATTTTATTTCCCACGGCTTGGACCACGCCCCTCTCTGTTGCCTCATCCAAAACGGTTCTGTTTAAGCCCACGAACCCGCCGGGAATCTCGCAGCTCCCCACCAACGCCAGGTAGGAAAGATCGGTGTTGCGCGGGTTTAGGGCCTTCGCGAAGAGGTAGCAGCACGTGGCCCCTGAAAAGTCGGTTTCCCCCTTAAAGCCGTAATTCTCCAAATTGAGGTCGTAAATCCGCGGATCAGCCGCCGGCCTTGGGTCGTGATGATCCAAAATAATGGTTAGATTTCGGCCTCTGTTGCACTCCGATATAAAATCAGCGTGGGCAGACCCGATATCGACATAGAAGATGACTGCTCCCCCGCCTTTATGCAGGCTTTCAATGACTTCTGGATACGCCTTTTCCAGACAAAGGGTCTTAACGCCATGGTTTTCCCGCTCCAAGGCTGCCTTAACGACGGCGGCTGAGCACAGACCGTCCGCGTCGTCGTGGTGAACCAAAAGGATTTCCTTGGGCGCCATCAGCCTTAGTTCAGATATCGCCGCGGCGACCCTTTCCCAAAACTCCTCGAGGCCCATCGAAATCCCAACATATGAAGCACGGGCTTATTTAAAGCAATCAATGATTTTATTCTAAGAAGCATTAACTCTGGGGCGGAGGTGTGGTTATGGAAAGGATGAGGGGCTTCAAAAATCTCAACCAAATAGATTTTAGTAGATAAAGGGCGTTATTGACGGTGGAGGAATAGCCCATGGGAGCGGAAGATTTGAAGAACGACCTCATTAAGGTTTCCCGCTGGTGTGGCAGCAGGGAATGGTGCCCCGGAACCAGCGGAAACGTGAGCGTCCTAAACCCCGACCGAGGGGAGGTGTACATCAAGGGTTCAGGGACAAGCATGGCGGACATTAAGCCCGAGGACATCCTTACCCTAGACCTGGAAGGAAACGTCATCCAAGGCGAGGGCCGCCCATCCAAGGAGGTGAACTTCCACCTGGGCATCTACAAGGCCCGACAGGACGTGAAGGCGGTTCTACACACCCACTCCCCCTTCGCCACGGCCTACGCCGCCGCTGGGAAGGAGATACCGCAGGTGACAGCCACCGCGCAACTAACCCTTAAGAGGGCTCCCCTCGTGGAGTACGCGCCGCCTGGCTCCCCGGAGTTGTCGGGCTACGTCGTGGGGGGCTTCAAGGACTCGGCGGTGCAGGCCCTGCTCCTAAAGAACCACGGCGTGGTCACCGTCGGCGACACCGTCTACCGGGCATACCACATCAACGAGTGGGTGGAAGACGCCGCAAAGGTGGCCCTCCTATCCTCCGTCATAAAAAGATTATCCTGATAAGGGCGTCGCTGACTTATAAATTAAGGAAAATCTAACATTTAAATCTGGGTTCAGGATAGAAAGAGGCAGGGACGCACAATATGACTGTGACCGTGGAGAGGGTTGAGAGGGAGTTGAACATTCCTAAGGACGAGTTGATCAAGGAAGGGATTCGCAGGTATCTGGAGTTTGAGTTAAGGTCCCTGAAGGCTGAGATGTCCAAGATTTTGGGTAAACACCGTGTTCACTCTTTTAGCGAATTGTGGAGTAAACTTGAGGGAGGCAAAGTCTCGGAGTCGGAGTGCTTTGAGGACCTAACCAAACTTGAATATTTAGAGGTCAGGGCGGAAAAGGTAGAATCCCTGTTAAAGGAGCACATTAGCGGTTGAGTTCAAGGGACAAAACCTACCAAAGTCTCGCGTATATAGCGGTATCAGAGTTCTCTGACATTGTAAGTGGAGCGAGAGTTGTTGAGGGCAAGTTAAGAATCCTTGTTGCAGACGGAAGCTACATTGATGTTTGGCTATCCGAGAAGAGGCCAGGAATCTACGCATATCACTGGGAAAGAAGGAGCGTTGATGGAACGATTTACAGGCACAATAACCTGCCAGACAGGGAGGCGCGGAAACTGAAGACCTTCCCAAAGCATCTTCATAACGAGAAAGAACAGAGAGTGGAGGAAAGCTACATCAGTGACTCACCTGAAGAAGCCTTAAGGTCCTTTCTAAACTTTGCCCGAAACAAATTAACAACCTAAAAACCAGTGTGTTTTCTTGGAAAACCTAACAGACCTTAAATAGTATCCTGTTACCTTAACTCCTAATCGTCTTCCCGCAGAACATTTTCAACTAGGATTTGTGCGTCTTTTGACAAATCACAGTAGGGGAAGCCTGCCGGTTATTTTGTCCATAAGGTTGGTGGGAGCCGGCCCTATTCCCAGGCAGGTCTTTGTGCCGGGCGGAACCTCAGTTAGGCCCCGATCCGATATCAGCGCATGGGGCAGCTTAGAAGCCTTAGCCTCCATTTCAAGCTTCAGAAGCTCCTCCTCGGAGGTCACCTTCAGGGCGATTTTGCACTGGCCCTCGTCTAGCCAAGCCCTCCACCACTCAGGAAACCCCCTCCGCGCCTCCTCGGTGGCGGAGACGGCGGCGTGGCCCGCCTGAACCGCCATCTTCCCCCCACTCATTTCTAGGTCCATTCGCATAACAAGGACTTGTTTATACTTGAATTCAGACATGTTAGCCCCACATCCCAATTACCCTAAGCAGATTTAAATGTTAATCAGAGTCTGGCTTTTAACAAAGTTTCGACTCAATTTTCTGTCAGGTATTATTTTTTAACTTTACGCAGAAAAGTAACGTTGAAGCCCAATGTTTTGAGCACTTCTGCAATCTTCTGCCTAAAGTCTTCACTCTTCCAAAACTCTGGATGGAAGGCGAACGACAAACAATGCGCAGTGTTACTCGGCGGCACGCTCTTCAAAGTTTTTGCGTTTTGGAATATCTTGCTGCGATTATGCTGGAAGCTGGCCTAAACCTCGCAAACGTGTGGGAAACTAATATATGCTGGAAGGGAAAACTACTTAGATGCGGCTGGGATAAGTGGCATGGTCGAGGTAGCTTTGCTAATTGAAAAAAAGACGTTTGATGAGATGGTTAGATTTGTAATGAAGGCTATGAAGGAAGGTGTCCCAGAGGATGAAATCTGGGCTACTCTAGAAGTGATGTCTAGCAAGGAGCTTCAAGCTGATATTGCTGAAGGTTTGAAGGAGATTCATGAAGGAAAGGTGATGAGGTTCCGAAGCGCCAAAGAAGCGCTGGAGTGGCTTAAGTCCTAAGCTTGGGATTTAAAAGTGCGTTCTTTTTGGACCGTCAAGTTTACGGGAGCCTTCAAGGGAGGCTACAAGGGCCTCGACGAAGAAACAAAGCGAAGAGCCGCGATCGCCATAGAAAGGCTGTTAGCCAGCAGCGATCCGAGGAAAGAGGGGCATAGGCTTCACGGCCCATGGAAAGGATGCTACTCATATGAAATGGGATTGAAGTATCGATTAATATATAGGGTAGATATTGAAAGAAAAGAGATGGAGTTTTTAGCAGTAGGCACTCATAAAATCTATTGAGCATTTGATGATGAAAGCTCTCCACACTAAGGTAAAGAAATGCCCGTTTTATGAAGACACGTTAGCTTTAATCCTGTTTTACGTTTTTCTCATCTTGATAATTACACACTCCTTCTGGAAATTGGTCTCTAAGGCATACATTACAATATGGACAGAGAATGTCAATGTCAACCAAGTCGCCACTGTATACTCCAGTTTTTTCATCAAAAGTGTAAGTCCAACATTCATTTTCGTAAACCACATCAAGAACTTTTCCACACCCAAGGCATTTAGGTGGCTCAAATTTTCGAGACTTCATCTTTGAACCCCCCCAAATTTATTGGAAACCCCTTTAACTTAAATGGTTTTTTATTCTCTTATTCAGGGCTGGGGCGAGCCATGGTGGACGCGGGTGTTGTGGTGGTGGGGGCTGGTCCGGCTGGGCTTATTGCGGCTAGGGAGGCGG
>Ga0315314_1004344_pt1 | contig 10666 bp, 10 predicted proteins | sample TDP9_MG_FD_203631 | JGI IMG/M metagenome (GOLD analysis project Ga0315314, IMG submission 203631) | Freshwater sediment microbial communities from Lake Towuti, South Sulawesi, Indonesia - TDP9 | ecosystem: Environmental > Aquatic > Freshwater > Lake > Sediment | place: Indonesia: South Sulawesi... | reverse complement strand
CTTCGAGGTAAACGGCGACATGTCGCCGTAAAACAATCCTTCATGGGAGAATCGCTAACCACCGCCGCAATCTCTCCGTAAGGAACCGTGTAGACCTCGTTGTCATTCATACCTATGTTTCCAAAGCTCTTTCCTTTGCTGAACGGTACTATACAGTAGAAATACTTCGCTTCTTCCCGCATTCTGCTTCTCTCTTCCTCGACCTTTCCCGAGGCTCCTAACCTTGGTTTCTCCACTATCTCTTTAACTTCGTATGAGAGTCTGATTCCTTCATCGTGGTCCGCTGAGTTGAAGCTTTTGTGCGCTTCTGCCAACGACTTCATTATCTTCTGCGCTGTCTCTGGAACAAAGAGGGAGACCTTCTGCTTTTCTTCGTCTTCCTCTGCGGCTGTCCTCGCGGTTGCTATTGTTTCTCTCGCCTTCTCTCGTTTCTCCTCTTCCATCTTCTCTTTCTCCAAAAGCTTTGCTTTAGCTCTGCTCCTTCATTCTGCTTCGGACCGTCTCCTTTGCTCTAGTTTCCAAATACTACGCTTAGACATCTCTTGAAGACTCGAAACAGCTTCTATCCCATCCAACCGCCCCTACATCTGATGCCCATGAAAGGACTGAGAATATATATCACCTCAACATACTCAAGCTCCGACACAGAATCTGTAACAGTTTTCGAAGCTGAACGCTTGTAGCAACGAAAAACGGAGTGATTGCTTGGTGTGGCTGATCTGTAACGCGACACTAGGAAGGGGAAGAAATAGGCTCCTGGTTAGAGGCATTAATGGAGCTGAGTGGGTCTTCTGTCCCCTCATAAGGAGCGTAAAGAAAGACAAAATCAGTACAGATCAATGCCAAGCATGCAGATATTTTATCCTTTTTGAACAAAGGACTGCCACACAAACGCACTCAGCAGGGAAAACACCGTATTTTGGAAAACATTCACTAACAGGCAGATTCTTCAGTAGAAAAACACGTGAATCAAAGACCATTCACCCGCGGACAAGACAAGTTCCCAGTGCATCTAGCTTTTTAGGTCCGAGAGAACCTCTCGTCGACATTTTTCAAGAAGAAGATGACATAACAGTCTTGGCGGAATTGCCCAGCGTAAATGAAGAAGACATATACATAAAAGCAGATGGAAAGAGCTTAACGATAACCGCAGAAAATGCAACGAGAAGATACCTGAAAATAGTCGAACTCCCCACAACACATCTGTAAAGATCCAGTAAAGCTCACCTACAGAAACAATATTCTGCAAGTTAAGCTTAGAAAGCAGTTCAATACAAAGTCCGAATAGGACGACATTTACAAAAAGCCAAAGCTACTATATGCAAAAATGAAAAAAGCGGCTACACCTAGAAGTTTTCACCGCCCAGAATTCTAAGCAAAGGCCTCTCTCTGGACTGTCCATTCCGCCTAGGAGGCTGCCTTTTCACCATTTCCACTTTTTTCAGAAAGCAAGGAACTAGGAACAATGCGTTAGAGCGCCCCTAACGAGGAAATCATACCTTGAGAAAGCTCCCGTCAGGAATTTCCGTGCGATCCCTAAAAACGATCAGATCTGTAGAATGATCTCCTCGTTCCACTTTTTCACAAAATCCGACATCTTTCCAAAAGCCGAGTTGAAAGCACTTAGTGTACTCTCGAAGCTTTGTTTCCCCTTTGAAGTTGTCTCATAGATTATTCTACCGCCGTCGTAACTGGACTCTATCAGCCCATTGTCTTCCAAAGAATGGAGTAGAGGATATAGGGTGCCCGGACTGAGTAATGTTCCGAACTCTTTGTGAATGGTTGCTATGATGTCGTAACCATGCGTCGGCGTCCCGTTCAATATCGTCATCACGATAACATCCAGAAACGACCTAACGATCTTCTCGTTAATCCTTTTTTGAAGCAATCCCCTAGCCCCCGGAGAATCTTTAGCATAAATCAGTATCTCAAATTTGTGTAACTGGAAGACACATCCGGTCGGGGACAGTCGAAGAAATTCGATAAACACCTCTTAACGTATGTACAGCAAATATGGAGTCAACCTTCGGAGAAGAAACAGGAGCTGAATAGCCACTCTGTGCACAATCAGAAGCACAAGAACGTTGCTACTTCCAAGATATTCCAGACATTAGGTGATCTATCGTCTCCGTCAATGTGCGTAGTCCTGATTCTATCTCTCCTCTAGATACATGTAATATAGTCTGTGAAACATTTTTCCTCAGAGACGCGAGTCTGTGACAGTTTGTGCAATTCCAATTTCCACTCTTGTAGTTTCCGCATGATAAGAGATCGTCCGCAATCTCCATCAGTTCCCGAGCCCTAGCTGCTTTTGCAGTCAGCTCCTCGGTCTTGTTGATCTCCTCTGTTAACCGTTCAATCAGCTTTTCCATCTCCAAGTACTTTGGACAATTCATGCTACGAGTAGACCTAGTAACTTTGAAGTTCTTCGGGTTGATGGCTATCTCGATACCCACTGAGTCACAGATCTTATAGTATTTTCTCGCTGCACCCAACGGGTTCTTTCTCCAGAAGCTCTCTATCAGACCGGCCCTCTGGAGGAGGCTGAGATGCTTAAGGATGGCTGGCTGCGTCACATCCAACTTTCTGGCCATCTGAGAGATGTAGTGTGGCTCCTCTGACAGAAGCGACAGTATCTTTCTTCTGGTTTCATTCCCAACTATCTGGAGCACAGTATCCGCTGGCTTCGTCAACGCGACTTCCCTAAGATCAGTTATTAGAGAAAGGTTTATATACCTTTTGTTATTAACCAAAGGTTAACTAGCTCGAGGCGGACCTGTTGTCGGACCATACCAAAAACGTACACAGCACAACCCTCCGTGTCGCCGAGGCATCCCAAAGAGACTTCGGCAGAGGAATAGCCAGAATCGACCCAGAAGACATGAAAAGAATAAGCGCGGAAACCGGCGACATCATCCAGATCACCGGAAAGAAAAGGTCAGCTGCCAAGGTGATGCCAGCCTACCCAGAAAACCGAGGCAAAGGCATAATCCAGATCGACGGGATAATAAGAAACAACGCGTTCATCGGGATCGACGACAACGTGCGCGTCGAGAAAGTCGAAGCTGAAAAGGCGGAAAAGGTTGTCCTAGCCCCTCTAGACCAAACTCAGCCATGGCTCAGAGGAGAGAATTATGAAAAACATGTGAGGAGACTCTTGGAAGGCCTGCCGTTGGTTGAAGAAGACCATGTGAGGCTAAGCCTTCTGGGCACAAACATCTCTTTCGTCGTAGCTCACGTGAAGCCGAAGAGCCCCGCCGTCATAGTGCACCCCACAACCGAAATAGCTATCCAGGAAAAGACGGTAGAAACCAGAAGGAGAATCGGAGTCACATATGAAGATATCGGCGGGCTCGGCGAGCAAATTCAGAGAATAAGGGAGATGATCGAGCTCCCACTACGACATCCAGAAGTATTTGACCGCCTAGGCATAGAGCCGCCCAAAGGCGTATTACTACACGGTCCCCCAGGCACCGGAAAAACATTGATCGCTAAAGCCGTGGCAAACGAGACCTTCGCCACATTCATCAGCCTCAGCGGCGCGGAAATCCATGGCAAATACTACGGGGAATCCGAGGCGAGACTGAGAGAAATCTTCAACCAAGCCGAACAAAACACGCCATGCATAATCTTCATCGACGAAATCGACGCCCTAGCACCTAAAAGGGAGGAGGTACACGGAGAAGTAGAGAAGAGGGTGGTCTCCCAGCTACTAGCCCTGATGGACGGTTTGGAACCACGTGGACAAATAGTGGTTATAGGAGCGACGAACCGACCTAACGCCCTCGACCCCGCGCTCAGAAGGGCTGGAAGATTCGACAGGGAAATAGAGGTAGGAGTACCCGACAAGGAAGGACGGTTCGAAATCCTCCAAATCCACACTAGAGGAATGCCCCTAACCGAAGATGTAGACCTAAAAAGCATCGCCGATCTAACTCACGGCTTCACAGGCGCAGACATCTCCGAACTCTGCAAGGAAGCAGCCATGAAGGCTCTGCGGAGAGTACTGCCCGAAATAGACTTTGAAGCCGACTACATCCCGGTGGAGGTGCTTAACAAGCTCGTAGTCACAATGAAAGATTTCCTCGACGCATTAAGGTTCGTTGAGCCCTCCGCCATGAGGGAAGTACTCGTCCAAAAACCAAACGTCAAATGGGATGATGTAGGAGGCCTAGAAGAAGCTAAACAGGCACTAAAGGAAGCAATAGAATGGCCCTTAAAATACCCCGAAATCTTCAAAGAAGCGGGTGTAAAGCCTCCGAAGGGCATACTGTTGTATGGGCCTCCAGGCTCAGGGAAAACCCTTCTAGCTAAAGCCGTAGCTAACGAAAGCGGAGTAAACTTCATCAACGTTAAGGGTCCTGAACTCATGAGCAAGTTCGTAGGCGAATCAGAAGGGGGTGTAAGAGAAACCTTCAAGAGAGCGAAACAAACCGCGCCGTGCATAATCTTCTTCGACGAAATCGACGCGTTAGCACCAAGGCGTGGAAGCGGAATCGCAGACTCCCACGTCTCTGAAAGAGTTATAAGCCAACTTCTCACGGAAACGGACGGCCTTGAGGAACTCCACGGAGTCGTCGTCTTAGCAGCAACAAACAGAATCGACTTAATCGATCCCGCCCTGCTGAGAGCTGGGAGATTCGACCAGATCATACACGTCCCGGCCCCAGACGAACAGGCAAGATATGAAATCTTCAGAATCCACACCAGGAAAACTCCCATCGCAAAAGACGTTTCCCCACAGAAGCTCGTCGCAGAAACAGAGGGATTTGTAGGATCAGACATAGAGGCAATCTGCAGAGAGGCCGCGATGATGTCCATCAGAAGAGTCGTAAACCCAAGGACAGAAGAAGCAAAAGAAGCGAACCCTAAACTTGAGGTAACGATGAAAGACTTCGAACAAGCCGTCAAGAAGGCCAAAGAACATAGGAATAATCAAAGAAATATTGGAGATACTTTCTATGAAAAAGCCGACCATCAAAGAAGATGAAACAGCAAGCAAAGAATGGATCAATCAAACACTCAGAAAGATCCACAGAAAAATTGTAGAAATGTACAACATTGATTTCACATACTTTAAGGACATCAAAATAATAAAACAGTCAGAAATCCTCAAACAATTAACCGAACGCATGCGGAACAACCTTAAGGAAAACGGCGTCATCTACAGCGACGTTCAGTGGAAACAAATCAGTGAAAGCCTTTCAAAAACCCAGCCACATGGTTCTTCGAAAACCTTGCCTTTTACAACCCCGAAGATGACGTTTTATACATGAACGAAAAAATGATAAAGGACCATCCAGAAAAAATAATTTCCATATGCACCCACGAGCTCTCAGAAAAACTACTCTCCACATGCCTTCCATCAAATCTAAAAACGCCTACACACGTGCTTGTTAAAGCATACGTCGAAGCCGAAAAGACGAATAATCCAAAAAAGCTCCACGAACTTTTGAACACGTCTGTAGACATAGTTTTCAAGAGCGTTTTCAAAGAAGGAGTCTGTGAAGCAATAACACTTCAAACCTTACGCCATGAAGACCCTGAAATGAAGGTAGCATCTTTGGAAAAAGAGTTAGAGATAGGACATTCGAAATGCATAGACATTCTATTTGACCTTGAGAAAGCGAAAAGAAACATGGATGCGATAAAAAAACACCAAAATGGGCTACATGGAAAAAGACGAAAAATACAAGTAACGGATGGTGAGAAACCCATCAAAGAAACCCTCGGAAGCTTTCAGATAATTAAAGGAATTTCATATTACCTAGGCTACCCACTCGCCAAGGCAGTTTTAGAAAAATACGGAATTAACGGAATAAAACTTGCCCTAGAAAAACACCCTCCGAATAAAGCTCAATATTTCGCCGAGCCACAGACGTATCTAGCATGGTTAGAAAAACTGGTAGCATTTAAAGAATAAAGGAGGTGAAAAGAATGGGGAAAGAAGAAGAGAGAAAGATTGAAACAGAAAAAGACCTTGAACAATTGAAGAAAGAGATCGCGCAAAAAGGAAAAGAAATTGAAAAACTGAAGAAAACGATAGAAGAGATGAGAACACAAATCCAAGGAAAAGAAACCAGTGAAACCGCAGAGATCAGCAAAATATTCGAAGACGTTTCAGAACTAGTCGATGTCGGTTTCAGAATTTTCGGCACATTACGCAAGGTTGAGGATGAAAACTCTAAAGGTAAAGGATTGCTTGGATTGATCAACGATCTGGCTGCACTGGCAGAAAAATCTGAGACCTATCAAAAGAGAGTTAATCTTGGGAAAAGAGGAGTCGTAGACATCCGTGTAAGCTCTCGACCAATAAGAAGAACCTACATGACAAAGCCGGCAGGCCGCCTGAGGATAAGCAAACCTAAGAAAGAGACCCCACCAACACATCCGCAAACACTTCCAACGGCAGGCTCAATAAAGGAAAGAGAGCCGATCGTCGACATCTTCGAAGAAGAAGACCAGATAAGAGTAATGGCCGAGCTACCAGACGTAGAAGAGAACCAAATAAACTTAAATATAGATGATAACACTCTAACAATAAGCACCGACACCCTTGATAGAAAATACTACAAGAAAGTGAAACTCCCAGATCCAGTTGAAAAGGACTCTGTTGAATCCAGCTACAGAAATGGCATTCTAGAGGTTAAACTGAGGAAGATAAAGAACGCTAGGAAGACAAGGAAAGATTAATAGAATAGAGGGGGAGAAGCAGCTACTTTATACTTCAATTCTGAATATGCCAGTGTTGCTTAGATAAATCTTTCAATAGGCTCATTCACGAAGGATCATCACTTAGACTCCGTTTAACCTTCATCGGCGGGAAGCCCCACCCGAGAGAGTGGGGCAGTTCACTTTCCTACCGAAACATTTTCAGACCATGACTTGAACAGCAAAGCATGTGGGCATTTTCGCAGCTCTAAAGATAAGAGAGAAGAAGTAGAATAAGAACACTCATGGGGACCTTCACATGGCAACACACTTCTCAAAACAAAAACCTCGAGAGTATCAGTAAGTTAACAGCATCTTCTCACCCATTGGGAGATCAAAATATACTTCGTTAAAGAAATATAAATATCGATTCCTTTTTTGCCTTTTTTCTCTAATCTAAACTCCTTAGAACCATTCTTATGTTCATTTGAGTTTTCCAAATAATTAAGGCTAGCACTCACAAGATTATTCCTGTGAGACTCTTATGACTTCAATCTCTGCAACCCAAGGGATCCTGTACAGTAGAAGCTTCACCTCATTTTCTATTTCCCTTTCTAATTCCTCATTTTTCTTCTCTTCAGCCTCTTTAACAAGGCGTAAAATAATAATACATCTCTTAACCATTCTTCATTCGCAGTGATCCCATACAGCTAAAGACGGTTAAATTAGTTATTGCAAAACTGGAAGAAACTCTAAGCGTTGAAAAATATTCCTAGAGCTATAAAAATATGGATGCGGAAACTAAAATTAAGAGCTTTGATTGTCACCATACATCAGATACGCCAAAAGACTATCTCCGAACGTTTGGTGGAGCTGTGTTTGAGGTTTAGGCGCGTCAAAGGCTGGTGACTATGCTGCATGGTGAAGTGGCGAATGATGAACTGGATGGAGGATGGATGTCGAAGGATTCGAGACGACTTTATCCTAGCGAGAGTATTGTCAAGTACACTTACTATGAATTGAAAGCCAAAAAAAGAGAATATAGTAGGTATAGTATTTGTGGGCGTTGTAAGTTTACTTAATTTCTGCCATATTTTATCCGCTACCATTCTTCTTTCTCAAATTAATAGACGTTTTCGTTCGTTGAGTTTGTTTTAGATGGAGGCGCCTCTTTTATAATGGTGTTGAGATGGAAAATTCCGCTTTTATCAAAAGTAAAAGTTTTTGTGGATAATGAGTGGTTTTCGACTGACACTATGTGGTTTGGGCGGCTGAAAACTTCCATTTATAAAGGATAACTTGTAGATTTGAACAAACTCTGGTTAACCTCGTCCGATCCACCAAACCATAGCTTGCCGATCAGCAGGAGATCCATAGAGGTTCTTCCACGCCTTCGGAAAGGGGTTTTTCCGTCTACGCATCTGCGGGGTTATCATTAATGTAAAGCTAGCAAAACAGTTTTTCAATAAATCAATGATGACTCACAAAGATATTTTCTTCAATCATTTACCGTTGTATTCGATCTAAGATCATATGAAAAAGTGCCATTTCGCTTCTCTTTCTTGCCATAGTTTCCTCTTCAGCAACACCAACAAAAACCTTTTGACAGATTCAATGACGTTGTCAAGTTACGAAGTGAAGGCTTCCACCAACTTTTGAATATCACTCATACTTCCAGTGGTTTTTATGAGACCTCCCTCTGCAAGTTTTAAGAGATCGAATTTCACTGCAGGATGATAATGTTGTAGCTTCTCACTTTGTTCAAATGACATTTCTACAGTTATGTCAGCTTCCCCTACAAGCCCCAAATGATAGGTACATTTGCCGTCTTGGATGATTAATGTACACTTGAATTTGGGAAAGACGATTTTGATTGTTCTATCCCAGCCTTTAACTTTGTCAAACCTTATCATATTGGTGAGGCTTTCACTATAAACCTCTAGAATCTCCTGTTCTCTCTGCAGATTAAAAAGTCTAGATATGAAGTCCGACTTCCAGTATATCCGCTTTTCTTCTGTTAGGAATGGTATCCGAAATGAAGGATCATATAGGTCTTTTTCTTTGTCAGCGTCTTGAGGCCTAATCTCGTCCATTACCCAATCAGGAACCTGCCTCCCATAAAGCAGCTCCGTGAAATATAGAGGATAATAAGCGGAAAATAAGCCTCCGCCATAAATGTTGGAATTGACAAAGTCAACAAATCTACTCCAGTCCAAGATGCTTTTCAAAGAATGAATGTGCTCATTTATGTCAGCAAACCTCCTCAAAATTATCCATGGAAAACCGCCGAAGTTCCTTGCATGCTGATCGGCATGAAGCAAGAAGTATAGCAATAGATGTTCGTTGCAGGGGAAAAGACAATCGTGGTTAGCAACTTGAACCCTAACTGAGTTCTCTAGAAAACCCTTCTCGTCATCTTTCATTTTTTGCTGAACATGAAACTCTAACTCCGGTCTTTTCAGGAGTGGGGAGGCTGGCTTTACAAACTTCATACTGGCTCCCTTCTCCCGCCAGCCTTCCATGCTTTTTGCCCTAATGTTAGGTTGGTACCCTTCTTCTTTTAGTATTCTTTCTACTTGGTCTCTACTGTTCCCCTCAATCAATAAGTCAGTGTCCCCAAATATCCTTAGAACTGGATTCTCATAGATTTTGGCGGCGATAATAGGTCCTTTAAGCACCATCACCCTTACTCCTGCATCTTCCATCAAACCGAGGATGCGCAACAATTCGTCTAGGTGCGTGGCGTATCGCCACTCATTTACTTTATATACAGTTAGTCTAATGCATAATTCGTTCTCCTGTCTTTTATCTTTGGTGTTTGATGGTTCGTCTACTAACACTGAAACGTCTCTTCGCGAAGGTTGACTTGGCTTCTCTGGAGCAGGTTGAGGCCTCCTACTCTGGGCTTGGACCTAGACACTATCCAGTGAAGGCATACTTCTTCGCTCTAGTGTTGATGCACCTGCTGAATATGCCTTCAGAAACCATGCTGGCAGGTTACCTCAGCGTCCACGGAGATGTGGCTGAAGCATGTGGCTTCAATCAGACCTTCAAACGTCGTGGAACACCTAGCCAGTCAGCTCTAAACAGGTTCAAGCGCAGGGTCGGCGTTGAAGGCTTCGAGAGGCTTTTCGAGGAGCTGACCAGATGCCTGATGAAGGCTGGTGTAGCAAAGGGCAGATGGATCGTCGTGGACTCCTCAGCGGTGAACGCGTACTTTCACCATGACCCAGACGCTAGATGGGGGTTTACTGATGTGGATAAGCCCTTCTTCGGATACAAGCTTCACATACTCGTTGACAGCAAATCTGAGCTTCCCATAGCCTTCAGAGTCACAGCGGGCAACGTCCACGACAGTCAGGAGTACCTGAACCTGCTAGACGACGTAGAGGAGGCTGAACCTCAGCATGCTTATGGTGACGCAGCCTACGATTCTCAAGACCTACGACAGGCTTCCCTAAACCTCTACGACACTGAGCTCCACACGCCGAGAAACCCAAGGCGGAAGGGCGGCAAGGCTCGAAGCAACAAGACTTTCAGACGCATGAAGTCCATTGTGGAACGAGTCTTCTCTAGGCTGAAGCTCCTCCGCTTTAAAGACCTCAAGGTGAAAGGCTTCACCTCAACAGCAATCCACTTTCTCCTAGCGCTCGTAACCATGCTGGTCGTCGCCCTCTCAGCCACGGGCAACCGCCAGAACCGCAAGATCAGGTGCATCCGAAGCCTAGCCGCATAAAAGACAACAGAACACAGAAGTCAACCTTGAAAAAGCAGCACAGACTCTAAAACCGCAAAGACCGAAAGACAAGAATCACCTCGAAAACCCAAGAAACCAAGACCCTTCACCAGCCGGAAGAACACTCAGACCTAAACAGAACCAGCCAAAAACCAACCGAAAAACTCAATTATGCATTACCCTATTGATTATCAAAGGCGACTGGCAGCGATAGGAACCCCTCAATCCTTTTGCACATGACACATGCTGCCCCTGAGGCGTATTCGCCTTTCGGTGTAA
>Ga0315314_1004343_pt1 | contig 10667 bp, 10 predicted proteins | sample TDP9_MG_FD_203631 | JGI IMG/M metagenome (GOLD analysis project Ga0315314, IMG submission 203631) | Freshwater sediment microbial communities from Lake Towuti, South Sulawesi, Indonesia - TDP9 | ecosystem: Environmental > Aquatic > Freshwater > Lake > Sediment | place: Indonesia: South Sulawesi... | reverse complement strand
AAGCTTTCTAGAGAAGGGTAGGCTTAGTATGAGTGCTGGAAATAATTTTTTGTGTGGTGTGGGCTGTGTGTTCTGTTTGTTTTTGTGGTTGTGTTCTTTGTTTGGTTGTTGTTTTGGAGTCTGATTGAGGTGGGTTTGGCGCACTTTCTATGTTGTTAAAAGTGACTTTTGATGTTGTTGAAAGTGGCCGTTAACGATTGTTGATTGTTGTGGATGTGTGTGCGTGTGATTATTTTCAAAAGAAGATAGTCAACAGCGCCTTATACCTTCTTCTACTCTCTCTTAAGAGGCGTGGGGCAGTGTGTGAACAGAAGTAGTTGAACACGTAAGCGCAGACTGTTTGTCCGCTTTGCGTGCGTGTTGATGATGAATAGCGCCCTAGTGCCATCATCATCCAGTTGGTTAGGTGAACTCTTATGAAGCATTTCTTGGATGTGCTTTAAGGTATTCGTCTAGTGCTTTTTTTGTTATGACCCAGTTTCTGCGGAGTTTGAATGCTCCTATGCTGCTCTTTCGCGCCAGTAGACTCAGGTATTCTTGCGTGTAGGGCGTGAGTTTGCTGGCTTCAGCTAGGGTCAGTATTTCTGCTTCTTTTTCGAATGCGAGAAGGTAGATGTCGAGCGACCTCTCAACGCAGTTGGCTATGAAGTTTGCGAAAGGAATCAGGTTTCCGTTGTCTGCCTCGCTTAATGCTCTCAGGTATTTTGGTCGGTCTACCTTAAGGAGGACAGTGAATGGATACCCGCTTCTCATTAGTGTGACGTTCATTATGAGCCTAGCAGTTCTGCCGTTTCCGTCTAGAAAAGGATGTATATAGACGAGCTTGTGGTGGAAGAAGGCTGCCAGTTCGATTGGTCTCAGTTCGTCTGGGTTTTGGCTGAGGGTCTGCAGAAGCTCACTTATCATCTTCTGGATTTTTTCTGCTGGGGGTGGCATGAAAGTTGCACCCGCTACCCTGACTTGACCAGTTCTGTATTTGCCTGCGTTTTGGTCATCAATGCCATGCATAAGAAGCGCGTGTACCTTCAAGATATCCTCTTGTTTGATTGTGGTTCCTCTTTGAGCAAGTTTTTCCACGTAGTTAATGGCGTCTGGGTGGTTTCTCGCCTCCAAATGTTCTCTCAGGCTTTTTCCACGAACGGTTATTCCCTCTTGGATGACGAGTTGAGTTTCTCTAAGTGAAAGAGTGTTGCCCTCGATGGCGTTTGAGTTGTACGTGAACTCGATCTGCATTTGTTCCCATAGTTTTTTGACGAGCTGAGGAGGTAGAGGGCGAAGATTATCCAGAGCCTTCTTTTTTGAAAGTATTCTCGCGTATATTTTAGGTTTCAGCATCTGCATGGTAACGTTTCACCAGATGCCTCTAATGGACTAACCGATATAATAAAGTATCGTATAAATAATTTATTTACGTATCCGATATGGATTAGATGGGAATCGCGACTTTTATCCTGATGCTCTGCTATTAATCTATCTCGCTTCTTACATTTTGAGGTTTCTAACGGTTCATACATAGGAATCAGAACTTCAATTCATTAAATCAAAGAGCTCCTTTCTCTATAGAAAAGTTCTGTGTAATTACATTCTAGACAGATATAAGCATCAAATCTATAACCTCTGCCACTCACACCATGTCTTCCATACATCGTAAGTTCTTCATGTTTTATTTGTTCTGAACCACATTTTGAACATTTAATTGGAATTTTTACCTTTGGCATCACATCACCTCTTTTCATTTTAGCCTAATTCTAGGTTGGTGGAGTTGGCGGAGGAGTTGATAGTGGTCCTTTAGGTTTGAAAACAAGAGCCATTACCCCTGCAATGATTATCATAGTAATGCCGAGAAAAGCGATTATGCCACCTAAAACTAAGCCTCCAACAGTTGCTGCTATGGTTGCCTTTTCGTTCCACTCTGTTGTTGCTGAAAGCTTTACCGTTTCACTTGTATCGATGAGTGGGTTTTCAACTACAAAGTAAAATATTGACGTAGCCTCATCCTTTGTGAGAGGTATAGAGAAAGACGTGGTTGTCACGTTCTTTTTTTCGTAATAAGCACTATATGTTCTGTTGTCTATCCAGTTGAAATAATTTGTTGTATCAAATATGTAGAAGTTGAATTTTTTATTATCCACTTCTGTTGCTGAACCCTTAATCACGAAATCTTTTGCCTCTTCTATGGTAAGTAGAATTTCCCAACTCATAAAATACTCTGAGCGGTCATAAATGGAAGTTTTTTCAACCCAACCAATTGTAGCTGTGGCACGAACTATTGGTTTTGCTCCTACGGTATACTCTTCTGCAACAAAGTAAAAGGTATCTGGTAGTGCATCTTTTGTAGCGATAGAGAAGCTGAAGTTTACCGATGTCTTACCTTCTGTTTCATAATAAGATGTATAGGTTGAGCCTGCCTTCCATAGGTCGAAGTTTACGCTGTCGAACACGTAAAAGTTAAACCATAACTGAGGAGAGGATTGTTCGGTGGCAGTTCCAATTATTACAAAGTTCTTAGCTTCCTCAAAAAGTAGAGGCTTATATCCAAACCAATAATCGTATGTTTCGTAAGAATCTACTGTGATGACTTTGTTGATGAGGCTTTCACTTTTGGAGTTCCATCCTGCAGAAATTTCCAATGGCTTTTCAGAGGCTAAAACTTCACTCTTAGGTTGCCATGCAACTGTGGCGGGAACTGCAACGGCTAGAACAATTCCACCAATGAACATTATTACCCCAATAATAAAAATCACAACTAGAAGTCTCAGATGAATCACCATTGGTTTTCAAAGTTTCGAATCGGATATAACGTTTACTCTAGAGAGAATGAGCAACTCTTTACAGAATGAATTTTACTTTTTCTAGCAACCAAGAAAGAAGTCTTTAATTGGATAAGGACAAAAAAGAAGGCAGGAAACACTTCGTGCAAGCAGACCCTTAACCACCCTATCTTTTCTGTGCTTTCAGGCGTTGTCCTCTTATTTTCTCTAGGGCTTTGGGCACGCCCTCCCAGCCCATTTGTGTTTTGGCGCTAACTATTTTCAAAGCCTCTTTAGCCGTGAGACTGCTGAGTTCCACGCCAGTTGACTCTCTGAGGAGATATTGAGCTGCTCGTAGAACCTCGCCGTTCAGTCTAGAGTCAGCCATGTCGGCTAAGTGGACAACTAAGGCTTCAACGGTTCTGGGTCCGATTGGACTGTGTTGCCAGCCCATGTGAGCGTCTACGATGTGCGCGAGGTTGAGGGGGAAGCCTCTTCGGATGAGTTCGGCAACTCCAAGAGTCAGGTGATCAAGGCGTTCGGCTATTGGCGCTATACCATAGGTACTGTTTTCTCTCTCAATGTAGGTCAAGGGTTTGAAAATGTCGTGGAGGACCACTCCCGCCACAACTAGGTCTTTGTTGACCTTGCCCCCGTACACATTTTTTACAGCGTCACAGAGTGCTAACGCGATGCGTGTGGTTGAGACTACATGCTCTATGAAGCCGCCAGGGTAGCTATGGTGATGAGACAGGCCTGCGGGCGCAGTTTCTAGGAGTAATCCTTTGTAGATCTTTCCCTCTATTTCGATCGTTGGATTTTCTACAAAGGCCGCAACTTTTTCTCGAAGCGATTTGTCATGAATCTTATCTATAACCTTCCTAAGTTGAGGATGCAAGTTGGTTCTTTCTCCTCTTGTTGTCTTCTTTAGGATTTATGCGTTATTTTTTGTTTGCGTTTCTTCTTTTCTTCGTGGGCAATTGTGTGAGCTATGTGTACTGGCTCCGGGACCCTTGCTGACTTTGTGCAGTGTTTAACAATCTCAATGGCTCTCTCCAACGAAACCTTATGCCCAATGCTAACATAGATCGGCTGTGTCTTCTCGTCTCTTTTTATTGCCGCACCAATGACCTCGCCCCTGTCTGTCATCGGCGTCCACCCATCTTTGTTAACTGACTCCACCTGCCCACAAAGCAGGCTCTTCGCTACACCAATTGTTGGTTTGTCTAGTAAGAGTCCGAGATGGCTGGCGAAGCCAAGTCGATAAGGATGCGCTATTCCTTGGGCGTCGACCAAAAAGACGTCTGGAGGCGTCTTCAACTTCTCAATGGCTGTTTGAGCTGGTTTGACCTCTCTGAAAGATAACAGTGTTGGGATGTAGGGAAAACGCGTCTTAGTGTGTGCTATTCTGGTTTCGACCAACGATAAAGAAGAGTAGCTGAGAACGGCGACAGCACCAATCGACAAGTCGCCTACATAGGCTACGTCGACTCCAGCCACATAACGCAGTGTCTTAGGAAGCTTATCCTCTCTTACAACTCGCTTTGACAGGCGCAACTGCATCCGATGCGCCTTCTCAACAGAAAACCCAGAACGAAACATAACTGGATTCCTAGAAGCTCTAGCTCTTCATCTTTCTCTTAACGATCTTTTCAAGATTTTCCATGCATTTTTCTAGGGAGTCTCTTCTCGCTTCTATGGTTATGTCGCCTCTCGTGGTTTCAATTAGGTGTCGTGCCACGTCGCTTTTACGACGGAGTCCCGGAACAAGCATGTAGGCTTCATCCATAGACATGAGTTCCACGTAGATCTCCTCCATCAAGTGCAAGCAGTCCTCCGCCGTTTTGACATCCTCTCTGCGCAGGGAGTCCAGAGCTCTCCGCCTTAACTCGCCTATTACGTCAGCCAAGGCTAAAACGTAGGCAACCGATGGCACCTCTATTTCTTCGGGGCTGATGAACCGGTTCTCTTGAACTATACTGAGCAGTGTCTGGGCTTCAGCGTATTCTTGGAAGGCGGCGTCAACCAAACCTGAATAAACCATGTCAGGATAAGTCTTTGCAACCGAGTGCAGTTTGGTGAAGAGTTCATCCGCTTCTTTCAAGAGCTTCTTAGCATCTTTGAACTTTTCTTGATGGGTGAACAGAATCGCCTGTTTGGACAAGCGGGTGGCTCGACGCATGTCCCGTTGAACCTCTTCGTGCACTGTCTCGCGCTTTCGCAGTTCATCTTGAATCTTACCCAATAGTGTCTTCAACGACAAGTGTTCACAACCGTTTTGGATGTTTACTCAAAGCCTCAAGCTAGCCTAATAGCCTTTTCCAACCTGCTCAACAGAACCACTCGACTGTCTGGAGCCTCATCCAGAATATTATAACCGCTCTCACTAGCCAATTTCTCCCCGAAGGCTCGAATCTCTTCATGGCTCGGCATGTTTTCAAAGCCAAGGCGCAGTCTAGAAAAGCCCACGTGCATGTAAGCCTTAGGTTCAATGTAGGTAGGATTCGCCTTCTCGATGAGCCTCGCGTACAATTCAGGATGCTTGATATTGAGATGACGCACCAGAGTCAACCTGAGCACGGTTGGGCACCTAAAACTAAGTAGCAGGCTCAAGGTTTCGTTTAGTTTCGTCCAAGCCTCAGCAAACTGTGGTCGACATGTTTTTAGAAATGATTGCTCGTCATAGGCGCAGAGAGAAACATACAGCTGCGTGGGTTCTTCGCTCATCTTTGTTAAGGCTTCGGGTAGGGTTCCGTTTGAGACAAGAAACGTGGTGAACCCTCTTCTGTGAAAAATTCGAATCAACTCGCCTAGGTGTGGGTAAAGTGTGGGTTCGCCGGTTAGACTTATGGCTGCATGACCTGGATTCGAAGCCTCTCTCAATTTCCATCTGTCTGTCTTAGGGTTGCCCTTGTAACCAGTCAGAATCTTCAACTGTGCGTTAATGCAGCCTTCCACTATCTGTTCCGGCTCATCCCAAGTTGTAACATTTGTTTCATCCCATTTTAGGTCTTGTTTGTCGCCGCTGTGAACCCGCCAACAGAAGCGGCAGTGCATGTTACAAGAATGAACCGTGGGCGTCATCTGGACACACCTGTGCGTCTTTATACCGTAGAACTTCTGTTTGTAGCATGGACGGTCGTTCACCAAAGTTTCGTGCAGCCATCGGCAACGCTTGACGGCTGAGTGGATTCCAACCAAGTGGTACTTCTGAGTTTTTAACACTCGCACGAGTTGATTGGGAACCACGATACCTTGCAAGCCTTTACCTGCCACCGTTTCTTTTTTTCTAGTCATTCATAAACAACTGCACACCTATCATTAAAACGTGGCTGCTCCAAGATCATCGAACCTGTATCAGCCATCGAGCAGCGTGTGATATACCTGCCACTTGAAGATTTATATGTGACTTAAGCCTTTCACGTTTCTAAAAAGCATATGCGGCGACCAAACCAAGCTGAGCAAGTTTTCGTCAAAAATCGGTGATAAAAAGGTTGAGCAAAGAAAAAGAATCAAAGGAAGAAACGGCGACGCCTACTGCTGAAGAAGGAGTATGGTTCCGCACGAGAAAAAAACTTCTCAGGTTTCAAACTCCAAGAACGATTGCACAGTTGCTCTTCTTTTTTCTCTTCAACGCCTTAATCTTTGGCTTGGGACCTTGGCCAATACTCTTACCTGTTAGCGGGCTGCTTGGAGTCCCTTCGAAAACCATGGGCGACGCGCTTGGAGCTTTACAGTACATGCTTTATTTGCTGATTCCTCCTTGGCTTGCACTCGCCTCCATTTTCTTAGCCTCTGCTGTGGTTGGTCGAGCCTTTTGCGCTTGGGCTTGTCCCTTCGGCTTTGTTCAAGACATTCTCGAAGTGTTGAGAAAGAGGCATGCGAAAGTTTCTCCTCGTACACACAACCAGATGATAAACGTGAAATACCTTGTGTTAGTCGCCACCCTGCTGATCTCTGGCGGGTTGGCTTTGTCGGTCTTGGGTGGAATTGGAATACGTTACAAGCTGGCTTTAGGCGTTGTCGCAACGGCACCTTTCAACTCTGTGAGCCCTGCTGACACATTGTTCGCCGTTGTTCCAAGAACGGTTTTTGATATACGCGATGCAATTGCGTTGATGTTGGAGAAACCAGAGGTCGACGTTGGAGGCACAATAATCAGCGCGATAACGTCTGTGCAGACGTTGTTTTGGGCACGCTTAATCATATTAGCAGCCACCTTAGCCCTTGTCTTGTATGTTCCGAGAGGCTGGTGCCGATACTTTTGTCCTCAAGGCGCCTTCTCAGCCATACTCATGCGCTTCAGTTTCCTAGGTTTGAAACGTGACCCAGTGCGCTGCAGCCGGGCTGGGTGCCGCGACTGCGTAGAAGTCTGCCCGATGCTGGTTCCAATCTTAGATGAACCATGGGAAAAATTCACTCACCCCGAATGCATAATGTGCCTAAAATGTGTGGACGCGTGCTCAACCAAAGCCATCAAACCAAAGTTTCCATAATCAACGAGAATCACCTACAGAATCACTTTTAACAGCATAATAAAACGTTCAAACCTAACCAAAAATAACAGCCAGAGAGAAAGAAGACCTGACAAGTGATGTCAACTAAAAAACTTATATTATAGTTTTCAATAGGGTTGCCTTTGGAATTTTCCTCAGAAAAGGTGAGTGCTCATATGGCAACAATAAAGGAATTACCAACCAAGCTTGGACGATTCGAACGCATTGGCGCTCACACACATATTAAGGGTTTAGGACTCGACGAAAACCTCAACGCTGTTAAAGTCAGGGATGGCATGGTGGGTCAAGAAAAAGCTCGCGAAGCAGCTGGCTTAGTTGTTAGAATGATTAAAGAGGGCAAACTAAGCGGTAAAGCCATCATCCTTGCTGGTCCGCCGGGCACTGGAAAGACCGCCATAGCCGTTGCTGTTTCAAGAGAGTTAGGACCAAACGTTCCGTTTATTCAGATGAGTGGAAGCGAAATCTACAGCAGTGAACGCAAGAAAACAGAGGTGCTGATTGAAGCCATTCGCAAGTGCATCGGCGTGGAGATACATGAAATGCGTAAGGTGTATGAAGGCGAGGTAACCAACGTAAACATCCAAACCGCGCCACACCCCTACAACCCATACCAGAAGGTTCCGGAAAGCATTAGACTCACGTTGAAAACCGGCGACGAGGAGAAAACAATCGAGGCAGGTGCAACAATTGCACAACAAATCATTCAAGAGAGCATCTCTGAAGGGCACGTGGTTCAAATCGACGCTGAATCGGGCAGGGTAGCCAATCTCGGGCTGAGTCTAGAGAGCGCAAAGGGAAAAACCTACGACGTCGACACACGACGAAAGATACCGCGCCCAGACGGCAAGGTTCTGAAAGAGAAGGAATTTGTTTACACTCTAACCTTAACAGACATGGACGAGCTCAACGCCAGAAGCAGAGGCGGTGGCGGACTCTTCTCCATGTTCTTCGGAGCGGCTGAAACAAAGGAAATCGACACCGAAATCCGCACGGCTGTGGATCAGCAGGTGAAAGAACTGGTTGACGAAGGCAAGGCTTTCATTCATCCGGGCGTCTTGTTCATAGACGACTCTCACTTACTAGACCTAGAAGCGTTTAGTTTCTTGGGCAGAGCCATGGAAAGCGAACTCGTGCCCATAATCATACTTGCCACCAATCGCGGCGTGGCTCGCATACGAGGCACAGACGTCAAAAGTCCTTTAGGCTTTCCACTCGACCTCATTGACAGAGCCGTTATCATCGCCACACAAGAGTATGACCCTGACAGCATTCGTGAAATACTCCGCATTCGATCAGATGAAGAGAAGGTCAAGCTGGAGAAAGCAGCCATTGAGAGGCTAACTCAAGTCGGTGCCAAGAGCAGCCTCCGATACGCTGTGCAGCTCCTAAGTCTGGCAGCGCAAAACGCACGAACCCAAGGGCACGAAAAAGTAGCAGTAGAAGACGTCGCAAGAGTGGACTCTCTCTTCATGGACATCGGAGAAGCCGCTGAACACCTAAAGAAATATGAAGAAAAATTCATGAAACACTAAATCGCATGGTAAATTTTTAATAACGCTTTCTGCCTTTTTTCTGAAGGGTTGAGGAATGCCTAAGGAAAAGCGGAAGAGAGGATTCTTTGACCTTTTCGGTTTCGATGAAGAAGACTTCCTTCTCGAGCCGAAATCCTTCTCTAAAGGTGAATCAGGCTACTCTATATCAGTGACCTACGATGAAAAGGGCAAACCCGTTGTGAAGGTTCAGACGCAGGGTGATGTAGATGTGGCTGAACTGCGGCGGGATATTGAACAACGTTATCCAGGCGCCAAGATCGAAGGCTTGGAAAGTCAACCACCAATTCGTGTTTTAGATAAAAAAGAGACGCTCGAAAAGAAAGGACAGAAAAAGGAGCAGAAAGAGATCAAAAAGGAGAAAAAAGAGAAGAAAGAACCCTTAATCCGGATTGTCGAATGGTTCAGAACATTGAAAAGCAGTTCTAGCCCGGATTTTGAAACTCCGGCACGAGATTGAAACATAATGCAATTCAAACTATTATATTTGACCTTTTAAGACTATATAGATATACTAAATGTAATTACAATTCTGCCTCTGCTACATCAATGACACGAGTAATGGTTTAAATAAAATCAAGACAGATAGTGTTCTTGAACAAAAATGAGTAAAAGCAAGGGTGAAGAAAAAGGGGCTTACCGTCCTCCAGTTCCCATCCCGAGGAGACCTGAAAGACCTGGAGAAGTAGGTTGGCCTTCGCCGACGCCTTTGCCCACGGTTCCAACAGAGGACGTAGGCAAAACTTTGAGGCAGATACTTGATCGACTGGACGCGATTGAAAAGCGCTTAGAGAGAATAGAAAAGGCGTTGACGGAAAGGCGACCTCTCTAGCGGCTGTTGCCCCCATTCTAAGCCAGTGTTTGCCATTTCCTAATCCGTCGCCCTGTTACGGGAATTAATTGACCGCACTTAGGGCATTTTTTGTCTTCAGTGACCTTGTACTGAGCTATTGTGTAGCCGAAGCGCTGGATTAGCATATCGCCGCACTTGGGACAGTAGGTGTTTTCATATTTGTGTCCTTGAACATTTCCAAGGTAGGGATAGACAACGCCCTCCTTCCTAGCCATATTATAGGCTTTCTCTAAGGTCTCAACTTTTGTTGGCGGATTTGAGAACTTGTAGGCTGGACTATACCGTGTAAAGTGTAATGGTGTTTCGGGTCCAACAGTCTTCAAGTGTTTTTTGATTATCCATCTTAGACATTCTTCGTCGTCGTTGACTTCTGTAACGACTAGGTTGACGATCTCAACATGGAAACCGATCTTCTTGGCTTCTTGAGCGTTTCTCCAAACCTTCTCCACGTCGGCTCCCCCGCAGTATTTTTTGTATGCTTCTTTGTCTCCTTTCACATCAATCTTTAGTCCAGTCATTCCCGCTTCTTTTAGGAGTTTCAGCGCTTCTAGGGTCATGTAGCCGTTGGAAACGTAGCATGAGTAGAGTCCTCTTTCGAGTCCTAGTTTAAAAAGGGAAAGAACCCATTCGGTCAAGAGTGTGGGCTCTTGAAAGCTGGCACACAAGCCCGTGTCTTGTTGATGTAACGCAAGGTTGACGATTTTCTCTGGCTGGAAAAAATGGCTTGACTTCGCTGGGTTGGGCTCTGCCTTGGAAAGATGATGATTCTGACACCAGACACAGTCGAAGTTGCAGGACCACGTGGAAAATGTGAGTGCGGTTGAGCCTGGCCAGAAGTGGAAGAAAGGCTTAATCTCGATCGGGCGACTTTCAAGGGCGCTCAAGTCACCGTAAACAAGTGTTAAGAGCACGCCGTCCATGTTTAATCTTGTCTTGCAGAAGCCCTTATTGCCAGGTTGTATGACACATCTCCTTTCGCACAAGCCGCACTTAACCT
>Ga0315314_1004342_pt1 | contig 10667 bp, 6 predicted proteins | sample TDP9_MG_FD_203631 | JGI IMG/M metagenome (GOLD analysis project Ga0315314, IMG submission 203631) | Freshwater sediment microbial communities from Lake Towuti, South Sulawesi, Indonesia - TDP9 | ecosystem: Environmental > Aquatic > Freshwater > Lake > Sediment | place: Indonesia: South Sulawesi... | reverse complement strand
GATCACGCACGCCTGACAGAACTCTTTATGCACGTCCAGTCCAATGTATAGCATGGTCTCTCGCCTCGTCGTAGTCTTGATTAACCACGATATTGGCGGGGGACCACTTCATCATAACATCCATAGGGAGGGAAAGGCAGCGATATTCTTTACAGGTAGGAAAATGACGCTCAGACCCCACTCATCTTGTACCGGCAAGTAAAGCATCCAGCTTTGGTTGCCGGTAGATTCCGGGTCAATATCCGAGCCCTCGCACATTTTAATATCAGAGGAAGAATTAATGTCTAGACTCTTTCGCGAAGGAGAGACCCCATCGCTTCGTACACAACAATGGGTTGGTTGGCCGTCTTACCTTTCGTTCGAGAAGGGCAGCAAACGCTTATGCTTGCCTCCTCAGATATGGGACCAGAGAGACTTCGGGGGAGGATGAGTTGAGACTTGGCAGAGCTAGCCTAGCACTGTGTGTCTTCGTAACCGCCCTTATGGCGCTCCCAGTGAGCGTCATGGGCGGACAGAACAACCATGAAGATGTTCAGAAGGACTGGACGCTTCTGATGTATTGGGATACAGACAACAGCCTGGAATTGTGCACCGAGTTCGCCTTGAGCACCTGGGAGGAATCGCTCCCGAGCAACGCTGATGTGAACATCGTTGCGCTCGTGGACCTGCTGTCCGAGGACGGCACCTGGATTTGGGAGATCGTTGACGGCCAAAGGCAACTGGTCGACAGGTGGGACGAGGTGAACACATCGGATCCGGATGTCCTAAAGATGTTCGTCGAGTATGGTATGGCCGAGTTCCCGGCACAGAAGACGTTGCTCGTGCTTCAGGATCACGGGTACAGCTGGAGAGGCATATGTCAAGATGAAACCAATGGCAACTTGCTCATGCCGATAGATGGTGTCCGCGCTGCCTTGGAGTCCGTCAAGGCGGATACGGGCAGGGGTCCTGATGTGCTCGCGTTCGACGCGTGCAACATGATGCTCCTTGAGGTCGTCTATGAGCTCAAGGACGCAGTGCCATATATTGTTGGTTCCCAGACGACGGTTTCGTACGACGGGCTCCCGTACGAGATGTTCATCTCGGATCTCGTCGCGAATTCAGGCATGTTGCCGGCAGAACTCGCTGTTGACATCGCATACGATTATGCTGAGTACTACAGTTCCAAGTGGGACTACTCGCACATGTTCAGGTACAACCAGGATTTCGCACCGGCATGTGCGGTAGACACCTCGAAATTGGATGCCCTGGGAAACGCCTTCGGGCAGCTCTGCACAGTGCTCGAGCCAATAATACCGGACCACATGAAGGAGATCGAGGAAGCGAGGGGACACTCGCTTATAGGCCAGTGGGCCAACATGGCAGGCTGGGAGTGGACTCCCGATATTGGCACATTCGTGAAGGGCCTGAGAGAGGTCTCCGGGCACCCGGAGCTGACTGCAGCCATCGACGAGTTCGAGACGGCGTATGACGATGCGATAATTGCCGAGGCCCACAGCAAGAGGTATCACGACAAGGTGACGGGCCTCAGCTTCTGGTTCCCGCCGTCTTTGGCGCAGTACAACTCGAAGGGCTACTACTATTGCCAGCAGTTCGTGTACCATGATATTGGGCTGGACCTCGTCGCTGAGACCTCGTGGGTCGACTGTCTGATGACATACTTCAATTAGTAGAAGCGAATCCCAAACCTCTTTTTCGTTTGTCGTCGTTTGGTAGGATTTGTCAAAACCATTCTTTCCTTGCTGTTCACCAGATGTCTAGATAGTAGGTCTAGTGTCAAATCCGATCTATGCCACTTTTGTCTTCCTTGGTATTCCTCGAAAAAGCCTACAGGCGAGGAAACGCAGCTGATTCTCTACCGGCAAGAAGACGGATACAGAAGAACAACTTGCTACTTCTAGGCATAGTATCCAGCTTTGATCATCGGTAGATTCTAGGTTACTTTCCGGGCCCTCGCAAAAAATTCTCAGACATTAATTGATTGGGGGATTCCGATGCTTCACTCAGTTACCGTTAGAATCGTTGAGAACATGCTCCGCTCATCCAGCCATCCTTTGGTTCTCGAATCAGCCCATTCAATTGAACGTAGGGCGTGAGTGGTCCAGGATCACTTGAGAAATCTCTTGGCAGCCTCTTTGATGACCTGATCGATCGCTCTGCACACGTCCGATTCCAGCGGCTCTGGTTCGTGCTCCCGAAGCATTCTGCGGACGTGGTCTTTGGCAGTATTCTGAATCGGTTTGAAGCCTTCCTTCGCCACTCTCTCGGAACTTCGCTTGTCCCAAAGCGGTGAAACCCGTAGCTCCCCCTTGCAGAGGTTGTCCATCGTGTGAGGTTCGGCGAGGAAGTTGCCCATGTGTCCCACCTTGTCTATCAGGTCTGTCGCGAGAGCCTCCTCAACGACACGAATCCCGCGCATAATCCTCGCTACATCGTTGAAGACTTCGTTGTTTATGACCATCATCTCGAGACTACTGGCACCCTCCCATCCGCAGCCGAGACCGGAGATGCTTTCCGCTCCTGCAAGGGCGGGCATCAGAACTGTCATCATCTGCTCGAATCCCATCTGCATGTCCCACCTGGTTATGTCAGATGACATGCCGTTCACATCGGATACCATCCCGTACTTCCGAGCCATCTGCACTAAGGCAGCGGAGACAAGGCCCTCCTCGGGTACCCCCCACAAGTCCCTGCCCGAGCGAGGGTCCATGATGCAGACTCTGCCCGAGTAAAAGGTTGGCAAGCTGGTAGTTACCGTCTGAATTAGCATGATGCCGCCGAGCTGTTCCGCGTTCTGTTGCGCTAATGCTCCGCTCAGAGTGACCGGTCCTGTCTCTCCGCAGATCGGGCAGGGAATGACGGAGAACGGGATTCCATGCTCGACACTTCGCAACAGCACATCGCAGTTGGCGTTCGACAACGTGAGAGGACTGCTGGGAGATCCGCCGAGGCTGAACAACGGTCTCTTTCGAAGTTCCTCAACTCCTCCTGAGACGCAGGCCCACATCTTCACGAGGAAATCGACCGTTTCCTTGTTGGAAGCGTATCCGCTGGCCGCTTTTCCCGAGTTCTTCATGGTCGCCTCCATAGTCTTGAGGACCAGGAGCTCCGGTGGGACGTCATTTGCCATGACGAGGCTGGCTGCGAAGTGGTTGTTTTCGAGAGCATCGCCGAGCCTAGCGGCCATCTCAACATCCTGGAAGGTCGAGTGCCTCGGTCGCCCTGTCTCAAGGTCGATTATCTTTGGATCGCCTCCGGCTGCATATGGGAACAAGTGCTCACCATCGTATTCGATGTCCCATCTTCTGTCCCGCGCATAGTACATGTTGCGATGAGTGATCTTGCCAATCGCATCCTCAACCATGGACCTAGGGAGGGTGATGACTCCCTTCCTCGTCGGATGAGCTGCAGCACCTGCGTTCAGAAGCCTCTTCCTGGCATCCTCGCTGTCGTACCTGATCCCTGTCCTTTCCAGTATTCTCAAAGAGGCCTCGTGTATCATGTCCATTTGGTTGTCGGTCAAGACTTTCAGTCTTGAGTTCGGATTGAGCTTAATCCCTTTCACTGACAATACATCCTTGGTAAGCTGGATTGCAGATTACTTACAAAAAGGCTCTTGCGCCGGGTCGTCGTGCAAGACTGGTCAAGATATGAATCAGATGCCCCAGCAGGAGCGCAGGCTGTCCATTTAGACTTGATTTGCATGTTCATGCGTTTTGGAGGCTGGATCCGCACTAGAGATACTCGCGGCTCTTCAGATTTGAACTAGCTCTCTTCCAAGGGTAGTTAGTCTCTCTCTTCCTCCGACCGTCACTAGAACATCATCTTCTATTCTTATGCCGAACTCCCCTGGGAAATTGATTGTAGGCTCTATAGTCATAACCATTCCCGGCCGCAGCACCATTTCCGTGTCTTTGTATTCAGTCAGGTGCGGTATTTCGTGCACCTCGAGACCCAAGCCATGTCCAATTCCAAAGGGCTGATACTTGCCATAACCTCTCTCATCTATCACTTTCCTCCCCGCATCATTCACTGCACCTGCTTTCACTCCATCCCAGATCGCGCCTATGGCTTTCGATTGCGCTTCTTGGACTACTCCATAGACCTTCTTCTGTTTCTCGCTGGGCTTTCCGACAACAGTCATTCGTGTGATGTCTGCATAATAGCCATTGTAGGTCGCGCACAGATCCATCAAGAAGAAATCCCCTTTCTTGATGCGGTCTTCAGAAGGAGGGTTCCACGTGGCTGTCTTGGCTCCCGTCTGAACGACGCAATATGATATACTTTCAGCTCCATGCTTCAGCATTGCTCTTTCGATCTCCAAGGAAATCTCCTTCTCTGTAATGGACCCCTGAATGCATTCTCTTCCTACCTTCACGCCTTTCTCAACTATCCTGGCAGCTTTTCGCATGTACTCAATTTCTTCCTTTGATTTGACCAGCCGGGCTTCGCCCAGCATATCCGAAGCATTCCTGATCTTGATTTGTGGGAACGCAGCAACAATCTGCTGGTAGATTTTGAACGGCAAGTGGCCTTCCATTCCGAGTGTTCCTTTCACCTTTCCCAACAAATCTCTGAGAACTGCCGTTTGATTCTCTGCACCAGAGTACCAGCGAATGTCGGCGAATTTTGAGACTCCCTTCACCCAGTTCTCACTGGATTTCGGCAATACAAGTGTCGGTTCTCCGTCAAGTGGAATGACTTCCACGGTGATCAGGTCCCATGCTATGATGGCATCCCAAGCATCCCCAGGGTAGTCATAGTGGAAACCAGTCAAGTAGCGTAGATTCGGTCCAGGCGAAATCAGCAGGCAGTCGTACCCTTCTTTTACCATGAGCGATTTGACCTTTCTGAGTCTATCTGCAAACATGGCAGATAACACCCCTTGGTCTCGACGTTGAATTCCATACTTAATGACTTCGAGCTTGAGCGCGCATTCAGTCTCTTGAGAGGGGCGATTCTATCTTCTTCTCAGCCTCGGGTTGAAGATCTCATCGAGCGCATAGCCGATCAATGTGAATGCCAGCACAACAAGAACGATGCACAAACCAGGAACCAAGAACCAGAGATAGAGCTCATTGAGAAACGCATTGCCCGTCATTGCATCCTCGAGCATATTGCCCCAAGTAACAACACTGGTAGGTTGGGGACCCAGGCTGATGAAGCTCAGTGTGCTCTCCGAGAGAATAGACAGCGCGACTGTCAAGACGGAATTGGCGAAGACCAAGGGGAAGACATTGGGAAAGATGTGCTTTCTCACGATGTAGTAGTCATCCGCCCCTGCAGATCTTGCTCTTTCCACGAAAGCCCTGCTCTTCAATGACATGACTTGTGCTCGGACCAATCTCGCCGTGCCCGACCACCCAGTTATGCCTATCACGAAGACAACCTTCATCACGCTCGGTCCACCTGGGAGAAGTGTCGCGAGCACGATCATCAGCACAAGCCACGGCAGGACAAGGAACACATCGGTGACTCTCATGAGCACCTCGTCTCTCCAACCGCCCCAGAAACCACTGAAGAGCCCAACAACCGTCCCCAGCCCCATTGATACTAGTGTTGCAACAAATCCTATCAAGAGAGATACTCTTGATCCGTAGATCGTACGAGCAAGGATGTCATTGCCCCGGATATCTGTTCCGAGCCAATGGTCTGATGACGGACGAAGGCCCAATCCAACGGGCGCCACCTCATCAAACGGGCCATAGGCTGATGGCCAGCCTCCGATTTGTGCAAGGATCCACATAATCTGAGGAGCGAACACGGACATGATGACGAAGGCGAGAAGGGCGACCAGGCCGATCATTCCTGGTTTGTTCTTGCGGTAGATCTTCCAGGTCGCCACGGTCTTCTGCCTCAGGAGCCTCAGTCTCTCCATTGTCGGTCCAGATGCCTCTACCTCGTGGATATGGTTAGTCATTCATGTCACCGAGATGCGCGGGTCCATCATCATCAATAGGAAGTCGGCCATGAAGTTGGCAACGATCATTGTGACAGCGATCAGGAAGAATGCGGCATGGAGAATGGGGTAGTTGAGGACGTAGGTCGCTTGTATGGTCAGGTACCCGACTCCGGGATAGTTGAATACGATCTCTGTTTGAAAAACCCCGCCCACGACAAAGGCCAACGTCATCGCTATCAGGGCGACCATAGGCAACATCGCATTTGGCATTGCGTGATGTCTCATCACATCTCTTTCACGAAGCCCTTTCGCCCTCGCAGTCGTTATGTAGTCCTCGGTCATCACATCGACCAAAGAGCCCCGCATTATCAGGGCGAACTCTCCGATCGCCCCAATCGTCAGACTCGCAGCTGGGAGCACCAGATGGTCCACGAGATCAACAAAGGAAGACCATTTCCACTCGAAATTCGTTCCGTACTTCAGCGCCCCGGCATTCGGAAACCAACCAAGCCCCGTCGAGAAGATGGCGATGAGCATCATCGAGAACCAGAATGTCGGCATGGCATAGAAGAAGAGAGTGAACGCGAGAGACCCGGTATCAAAAAGGCTGCCGCGCTTCCATGCAGATAGCACTCCGATGGCCATTCCTATCACGATCATCAGTATGGACGAGGTGCCCGCGAGGATCAGAGTCCATCTGAGATAGTCAAGAACGATGCTCATTGCAGGAGTGCCGGGGTCAGCGAACGAATCCCCGAACTTGAGCAGGAAGGTATCCTTGATGTATGTGAAGAACTGGATATACATCGGCTCGTCCAGGCCATATTCATCAACTAGATGTTCCTTGTACTCGGCCGGGATCTTCGGATCTGGTGGGACTATCGCGTTGATCGGATTGCCAGGCATCATGCGAAACAGCACGAAGTTCAGGATGATGACCAAGAACAGGGTTATGATCGAGTTCACAGCCTTCCTGATTATCATCCTAGTAATTGCCTTCGTAGCTGACACCTTCTGATCGAATACGAGAAAGATAAGAGGTTTGCTAGATTTGCCAGCTCTATGGAGCCGGAGGTGGTTGTTCTGACTTCTTTCTCTTCATCAGGGCAAACGCAGCGATCCCTATAATGATTATCACAGCTGCCGCAATGCCAGCGATTGCGATTGCGCTGAGCCCTCCGCCCTCATCTTCCCCAGCTGACGGCGCCAGTTCAAAGTCCCGGACAATCGTTCCAGACGCAGAGACCGTGAGTGTAGTCTCATTGGTGTCGTAGCCAGTCATGGACGCCCTAACCGTGTACGTTCCGAACGGGATGTTCAGTATCTCATAGTAGCCCGTGGCGTTGGTACGCACGCTGGAAACCGACACGTTCGCCGAGAGCAGCTTGATAGTGGCTCCTGTAATCGAATCACCTGTGTCAGCATCGTACACATGGCCCGTCAGGATCCACGTGATCAATACCAGCGTGAAGTTCATCCAGGTCTCGCTCTGAGCGGCTATCGTCGCATTGTCCGTGGCGTTGGCATAGCCGGCAGCGCTGACGTTGACGACATATGTTCCGGCCACCAAGGTCAGATTGAAGAAGCCGCTCGTGTCAGTTGATCTAGTCATGTCCCCGGCAGAAACAGCTGCTCCAACAATAGGAGTCCCCGCGCAGTCGACGTATCCAACTAGCCAACCAGCATTTGAAGGCACAGGCTCGACTGTTGCTACCATGTTGTCCGTGTCAGAGAGCCCTCCCGGATCGGTCACGGTGAGAGTCACGTTGACCGTGCCCAGGTTGTTGAAGGTATAGCTCACGGTCCGATCGGTGAATGTCTGAACACTGTGATCCGGTTCCTCGAAGGACCATGACCATGCAAGATCCCCGATCGGGTCGTTCGGGTCCGTCGCTTCGCCTGTGAAACTCACTGTCTCGCCTTGGTAAACAATCATGTCCGGACCTGCATTGGCGACCGGCGGCTCATTTGTAGGCGGGGCACCTGTGGGCGTCACCTGGAAGAAGAAGAAAATATCCCCAGGCCTTGCGCCTGGTTGAGCCTTGAAATCCGGGAAGTTCTCGAATCTGTCCGTTCTGTATGCATACAGCGCATACGGGTACCACAAGACGATATATGGGCAGTCGTTGTAGAGAATTCTCTGCATCTCGTGGACGATCGCCTGTCGGTCCGCGGGATCTACTGCAGTTTGCTGATCGATCCAGAGCTGATCATAGACGGGGTTGCTGTAGAAGGTATCGGACCAAGCAGCCCAATCACCGCTATCGTCAGGTATCTGTTCGGTTGTCACAACTGAGAGAATCCACGAAGGATCGTATTCCGGCCACCAACTCCAGGAGAACATGTCGTACTGCATGTTGTACTGATACTGGAACAGAGATGCTTCCGAGATAACTTTGGCGGGCGCATCTATGCCGATATCCGCTAGCCAATCCGAAATCTTCTGGCATGCCAGTGCATCTTCATCGTAGCCCGCAGGAATGTAGAATCCGAAGCTAAGCTCAACGCCACTCGTGACGTTTTCCCTTATCCCATCGCTATCAATGTCACTATATCCTGCAGCCTCCAGCAGAGCTCTCGCGCTCTCAGGATCAAATTTGAACTGCTCCTCTTCAGGCACTGTGTACTTCCAGTAGGGAGTGATTGGCGGAATCAGCGTATCTCCCATGTCAGCCAGCCCTCTCAGTATCTCTGTCACGATCTGCGTCTTGTTTATCGCCATTGCAACGGCCTGTCTCACAGACTTGTTGGTTGTCTCAGTGTTGTCGCTCGCCTTGGTGAAGCCGTCCCTTACGGATTGCGGTGCACAATTGAAACCTATGTGATGCAGGTCGAGCTGGTCCGCAACTTGCCCTTGTATTCCGGGCGTGTCGATAGTCGTATTCCATAGAGTGATGGGGACGTCGATGGCTATGTCGATACTGCCAGAAAAGAGCGAATTCATCATCGTGGCATCGCTTGTGAACACTTTGTACAGAACCTTGTCGATATTTATCACATCCATGTGATACTTGTCCCACTTCAGCATCCAAATGTCTCCCAGAGTCTTGCTGTAGGAGCTCAGGATCATCGGTCCAGATCCCACAGGGCCGTCCGGGAAGTACTTGGCATCCCACAAGCTGACCTGGCCAAGCTTGTTGAGCGGCACGGAACTCCACAAGTGCTTGGGAAGGATGGGTACGTTCATCGTGAGCATTGTGGCTTTAGGCACATCGGTCGTAAATTCTACCGTGTAGTCGTCAAGAGCGACTACCTTGGAGATGTTCTTGACGTATCCTTGGTAGAGACCACACTTATCGGGGTAACTCAGAATCAGGTTGAAGGTCCAATTCACATCTTCTGCAGTAACAGACACACCATCATGCCACACAGAGTTCTCCACGAGGTGGAAAGTCCATACCTTTCCATCCGGACTCGTCTCCCAAGATTGGGCGAGCATCGCCTTCGGCTCAAGAGTAGTGGGATCACGAGTAACCAGGACTTCGTACATGTCCCATGCAACCATCCAAGATGTGCCGCTCATCATCGAGAACGGGTTGAACGTATCCGCCGCTTCGGTGAGGCCAATAGTCATTGTTATGGGCGCTGTCGAAGCGGCGGCCCGCTCTGCGACCACCGGGACCACAACTAGTCCGGAAGAAACAAGAATCGCAATCAAAACCATGGATGAGCACTTCGCCATCACACATCTTCTACACTTCATCGCACCGAGATCTCCCTGAAAATCCTCTCTCATAGACGCACCTTCTTGGACGGTTGACTTCGGAATTCCGACACTCCGTCCTTCTCTTCTCTGGCAGCACCGGAATGATAGATAGACAGGAACATCGCTCCGATATCGGTCAAAGCACGGATGACTCCACGCCCATATACGTGAAGTGATTCGAGAGTCTTCGACATGTCTCAGAGCCACTATTCCGAACTCCCCCCGCCGTCCGAATCCCGCGGCCGTAATATTGCGGACGTGCTATAGATGCTTTGCCATCTGGTAGCATTCTGGACCACCTAGCCGATGTACACTATTTGCCATCAGCATTGCCCCTGCGGGCAGCAGATTGGCGAGAACTCCTTGAGACCTGTCTTTCTGCTTCTCCTCAATAGCCCCAAGCCCGGATAGATTGATGTAATCGATGTCGATTCCGTCAACACCACTCGGGGAGAGGGAACATGCAGATCAAGGAGCCGATCGGTGGGCAGTTGGAGCTCTTGAGCAGGAGTGAGTTGGACAAAATCCACGGCGCCACTATGGAAGTCCTATGGCGATTGGGGATTAAAGTGTGGGAGCCTCAGGCATTCAAACTTCTCGAGGACGCTGGGGCGCAGGTCGACGAGAAATCGAAGATGGTTCGTATGCCGGAGAGCCTTCTGAAGGAGACGATAGGGAAGGCGCCTTCGGAGTTCTTCTTGCACGGGAGAGATCCCAAGTACAAGCTGCACATGGGCGCGAAGAAGGTTCACTTCTCCATCGCGGGGCAAACAGTCAATATGCTGGATTCAGACGGAAAAGTTCGCCAACAGGTCCTTCGGGATACCGAGAATGTGGCCAGAATTGCTGACTGGTGCGGGAACATACATCACGTGTCGGTCGGCACGACCCCGAGAGACGTGCCGGATGACATGCACCCACTTCTTCACATTTGGGCCAACTGGAAGAACTCGGCCAAATCTTCGGACGGAGACAATTACGGCAGAAGGCTGACGCTGGAGACGATCGAGATGGCTTCGATGCTCCGAGGGGGCAAGGAGGAGCTGATGAGAACCCCGA
>Ga0315314_1004341_pt1 | contig 10668 bp, 7 predicted proteins | sample TDP9_MG_FD_203631 | JGI IMG/M metagenome (GOLD analysis project Ga0315314, IMG submission 203631) | Freshwater sediment microbial communities from Lake Towuti, South Sulawesi, Indonesia - TDP9 | ecosystem: Environmental > Aquatic > Freshwater > Lake > Sediment | place: Indonesia: South Sulawesi... | reverse complement strand
GATTTCAGAGAGCTCGACGGAGGGGACTCCGAGCTGATCCTCAAGGGCCTCGGCGAGGTCCCGTTTCTTGATGGCGCCACGGCGCAGCAGAATCTGGCCGAGGAATCCCTTGGTCTGGCGCTGCTCGGCCAGGGCCTTGTGAAGGTCCTCCTCGTTGACGATGCCGCGTGCTAGCAGAATCTCGCCCAGCTTCTTCGGCTGCAGCCTCATGGCATGACCACCCATACGAGGGAAGGAATCGGACGCGGACTGCCGCTCACCCGTCAGCAGCTCCCTGCCAGTATACCCGAACTAGACCTCTGGAGACAGGCGCCGGCCTCCGGCGCTTGTCCAGAGACTGTCCCAGAGACCGGGTCGCTCCACTCAAGGGATCGGGCCGCCGGCAACCGGGCGAAAACGACGTTCCCGGGGACACAGCTCGCGCCGTCCCGCCACACTAACCGTATATCCGTTATGCCACGCCTCCCCAGGGTTTTCTACCACAAAGAGCGGCAGTTCCGGCGACAGATTGCGCGAGGTGATGTGATCGGCTCGGTCGGGGGGAAGGCGCTGAGCTCGGCAAGGGGGGTGGCTAGGTCAGCGGCGGGAGCAGTGCGGCTGGGCGCGAGTTGTCGCGCGATGGGAGGACAACGTGGTATTCGTGGGTAGAGCGATGAGGGATCTGGGCGGGCGCTGCCGCGGGTCCCTGGTGTAGTTTTGCAGCAACCATGGCAGGAGAGTGTGCGGCTGAGGGACTGGCGTGCCGCCACGGAGGACGGAACGATGACAGCCATCGCTGAAGCTGGGGGACGGTCGAGAGCGCAGGGAGTCAGATGCGAGGTGTACTGCGCGGACAGCGATCAGTTGCTCGGGTATCTGGTGGCCGGGGGAACGGCGGCCTGCCTGGAGCGAGCGCTGATCGAGAACGGGTTCTCGCTGGTTCCGGTCGGCAGCAGAAGGTCGGAGGCAGAGCGAGCGCTCGTCGCCGCGTAGCGCGCTGAACCTCATCCCGGGGGACCATCGTCAGCCGGTGCCGCCGATCGGTCGTATGCGCGCGCCGGAACGGCGCGGAATCAGTGATCCACTCAGGAGGGTGGAGGCGGCGGCCCGCCTCGCAGTGATTGGCACAGTGCTGTCACGGTACGCCCCCATTCGACTACGGTGCATGGGAGGGAAGGGGCGGAGGGCGGCCGCGATGGTGGAGGTCCGCAGGTGCCCAGGGGGGCACACGACGTAGTCGATCACCGTGCGGAAGAGGAGAGCCTATCCCGGCATGTGCTCGAGGTGACTGGGAACGAGCATCGCCGCTACGTCGCGCGGCCGCTACCTTAGGTCCGGAACGGACACGACACGCGGCTAGGGGACTCGCTCGTACTGCGGCTGCGTATACCGCTGCCCCAGCCTCAGGATCCCGGTGTCAGGGTCGCGCTCGCCGGCGTCAAAGGGACCGTTCGTCTCTGCCATCCACTGCTGGAGACGGGCTTCCATCGTGCCCTGCGTCTCCGCGAACTCCGGCTTGCCCGCCAGGCTATCTATCTCCCACGGGTCGGTCTCGCGATCGAAGAGCCAGGGCTCAGTCTCGTCGCGCCACCAGCGCGCATAGGTCCAACGCTGTGTATGGAGGCCTCTCCAGAAGCCGACCCGCTTCCCACGGTGCGGCCATCCGGGACCCAGAATCTGCAGATACACCGAATCCGGTTCGTCGCCGTCCTCGCCCAGGGCCGCGTGCGAGAGGCCCTGCCCGGCCACCCCTTCTGGGACGTCAGTGTCACACAGCCCGAGGAGTGTCGGCATCATGTCTACGCTGCTGAGAAGGGTCTGCGCACGCGTGCCGGCCGGAACGGCCTTGGGATGGCGCAGGGTGAAGGGAATGTGGATCGACTCCTCGTGGGGCGTAGCCTTGGAGCAACGCTTGGTGTGGTGGAGCCAGAGGTCAAACGGCTTTCCGTAGCCGTGACTACTGAGATGGTCGCCATGGTCGGAGGAGAAGCACAGGATCGTGTTGTCAGCCATCGCCAGCTCCTTCAATCTGGCCATGATGCGCCCGAACTGCGCGTCCAGGCCGGTTACGTTGCCGTAGTAGTGGGCCAGCTCCTGACGGGCGAAGTGTTCCATCTGCACGGGCACGTTTGGCGGCAGATCGACCGCCTCGGGCCGGTAGACGCGATGCTCGTCGGGATACTGGTCGTACGGCCAGTGGGGTGGTCCCCAACCGAGGAACAGCGCCAGCGGCTCGCCCTGATCTTCAGTCGCGCAGCGCTCCAGATAGCGGAGAGCGAGCTCGGTCTCCACCTCCGGGGCCCATCCCTCCATCGCGTACGGCCCGCTTTCGTTCTCGTAGTAGCTGACCTCGTAATAGTCGTGGTCGCAGTTGTAGGCCGCCAGGTAGTCGAAGCCGTGGCGCTTCTCTTCAGTGTAGGGGCCGTAGCCCAGGTGCCACTTCCCCACGAACCCCGTTCGATAGCCCGCCTGGCCGATGACCCGCGGAAGTGTGATCTCGTTCGGGGAAAGCGCGTACTCGTTGTCAATGACTCCGTTCTGATGCGAGTAGCAACCTGTAAGAAGATGCCCGCGAAAGGGAGAGCAGATGGGGCTGCTCGAGAAGGCGCTGTCGAAGACAACTCCCTCCTCGGCCAGCCGGTCGAGGTTAGGCGTCTGCACGACTCTGTTGCCGCTCGATCCGAGCGCGCTGTAGCGCGGTTGATCGGCAAACACGAATACGATGTCGGGCCTAGGCACTTCTCTGGGACTCCTTCGGCATGGCTTGGGCTCGATCGGCTATCGTCCCACAGCGGTCGCTGGCTAAGTCGGGACGTAAGTCGAGCAACTCTTCAGATGTCGGTATCTTCCTTGCTTCTCCGCTTCCCACGCCCCCTGTTGCGCGCCTCAATCCCGCGCCAGGCTGCCTCCGGCCTGCCCACTCAGCTGGCAATCGCGGGTTCAGAGTGGCGGCATGCTCCTCGATGATCGCGGCGAAGTGACCGACAGCAGCGAGTCGGGGCGTCTTCATCTCATCATCTCTCTGTAGTCGAGCACCGTGTCGATCGCGCCGGTGATGGCGAATATGAGGAAGGCGCTTACGACCAGTCCGGCAAACGCGGGCCGCAATTGCCGGTAGAGCCGCAGCCCACCGTATCGCTTCAGGAGTGCTGTCATCAGCCAGCCGAGCAGCGCGGGACTCCAGAGGATATTCTCGACTGCCCAGCTGCTCGCGATGATGAAGCCGACCGGACTCACGGGCCACGCGGCCAGGTTCAGGTGGAGCCACGTCAGTCCGCCCATGACGGCCGATCCGAGGAGCACCGCCAGGCGAAGCCAGTTGTCGCCGCCCTGCGGGTTGCGCAGATTCGCGTCCATCTCCCCGAACGTCCATCGCCCCCAATCCGTGAAGGGCCAGTCCGGCAGCGTGGTAGCGCCGTGCACATGGACCATCTTCAGCATGCCGGCCAGGCCGAACACGATCATAGCGAAGAACGCCAGCAGGGCTCCTGAAGAGAGCAGCGTGCCTCTGATCCGTGCCGTTCGCGTGAGCTTGAGGCTGTTCATCATCTGCGGCATCGCCATGTTCATAGGGTCCTGCATGTGGACGGCGCTGAAGAGGGAATACATGACGGCCGAGACCGGGCTCAGCGTCCGCGCACCGAGGAGCTGAACGACACCTGCGCATCCTCTGACCCCTTGATCCAAGTACATGACGCCGGAGGCACCGACGAGACGCGCGCCCGCAACCGCAACCGCATAGAAGTAGGCCATGAGGATGACGAACGACCACAGTTGCATGCCAGTGCGCCATGCGTACCACAGCATGAAGGCGCTGGAGGCGGTCAGTCCGATGACGGCCGCGCGGCCTGAAAGCGGGGTTAGTGGGTCGGGCTCCTCCCGGGCGCGCCCAAGCGCGCAGAGGAGGCCCCCCCTGAGCGCGCGTCGGGATTCGTACAGGAGGAATGCGCTGAGCGTGACGTAGCCCCCGATCTCCATGAAGCCGGAGAACTCAGAGGGATCGAGGAAGGCACTGCTCTGCCCTGGAGCTACTCCGAAACTGGCCCACACGAGCAACTGGGTCTTATGTAGGAGATAGAAGAGCCAGATGCTGAGCGACACTTCCGTCGGGATCAGACACATCACGCCAAGGACTTCGAACATCATGGAGAAATGGACCGTCTCCAGTGCGCTCCACGGCAGTCCCGTCCCAGCGAACACGCGGCCGATCGGTATCCGATACAGCCCCAGGGCGGGCAGGGCTGGATAGAAGCGGCGCAGCCATAGCAGAATCCCGTGAACTGCGGGGATGGCAGCCCCGATCCAGAAGATCTTGTTGCTGAGCAGGCTCGTACCCAAGGTGGGAAGGCGCTCGTCTCCAGTGATCGCGGTAGGGATCTCTACCAGAGGGTAAGTCAGTCGCTGTCGCTCGATCCAGTCTCTGCTGAGCAGGCTGCTGAGGCAGTACATCCCAACCATGACGGCGAGGGCGAAGCTGGCATAGGCGAGCAACGGGCCGAACCACGCACCCCACGGGACTCCGACGCCTTCTGGCAACCCCTCCCAGAACCAGTCGATGGCGTGCACGTCGGACAGCTGAAGCCAGGAGGGGAAGTACGGCCAGATGAGATGCTGCCAGTCATTCGACGGTGTGGCCATATAGAAGGCGTAGGTCGTGATGGAGAGGATGTACGGCATGCCCCCTTGCGTGAGGAAGCCGAGCGTGACCATCATCATCCCGTAGACCAGGAGCAGCTCGGCACGTGTCATGGCCGCGGCGGGCCACCAACGGACGAGCGCGCCATTGGCGGCGACGAGGATGACGAGAGTGACGACCGTCCCGTGCAGTATCGACCCGGCTCCCACAAGCCACCAGCTCTCCAGCAGCCAACTCACGAAGGGATTGACGAAGGAGAGCACGGCCACACTGATGGCGCCCACGATGAAGGCCCTCGGCCTTACGGTGTGCACGGGACGGCGCTGCCTCGGGTCGAGTGCGGTGCCCGAACCCTCTGAGTATTCCGAAGGCGATGTTCGTCTCATTGACGTGTGTCGAGGCCGAGACCCCATGATGGTGTCATCGCCAAAGGCACCTATCGCAAGGGTCGGACCACCTGCCCGATTCAGGCGAGACAAGCTGTCGCCCGGCCACCTCAGTAGGCCATGTGCTCTCGATACACGTCGAGCGCGAACTGGAAGTCGGCGTAGGCGACGTCGGTCGAGATGGAGCGGTCCGAGCCGAACACGAAGCGCGCATTCCGCGCTTTCATCCCTTCAATGAGCGCGACGACCTCCCGCCGGATCAGCTCGCGATCTCCCGACTCAAGCACGCGGGCATCGAGGCCCCCGAAGAAGGCGAGCTTGTCCCAGTGCTGCTCGGCATACTTGAGGGGATCGTTGCCGGCCTCCCTCTCCATCGGGTTGAGACCGACGGACCCCGCCTTGATGATGAGCGGAAGGGCCTGTTCGATCGCGCCGCAGGTATGCAACACAACGGGCAGGTCGTAGGAGTTGAAGAACTCGATGACCTCTTGATAGTAGGGCACGATCAGCTCATCCAGCACCTGGGGCGAGCAGAAAAGACCGTTCTTGTACCCCAAGTCGTCGCAGAGCCAGATCGCGTCCGGCTTGCCCGCCTCTTCGATGAGCACGCGATAGTGAATCTTGAAGAAGTCCGTGTACACCCGGTTGTAGTCGTGAATCCACTCGGGGTCGAGCACGAGACTCTCGTACATGCACACATCGCCCATGCTCTGGCGCATGTTCTCCCATACGAAGCGGTGGCCGTAGTAGGTCCACAGCCCCTGCCCTTTCCGGTAGGCGAGCGCCTTCCCCGTGCCCTCCACGTCGAGGCGCGCCCTGTCCAGCTCGAGCAGATGCGGCCGGTAGTCCCGCTCCCACACCTCGCGGCTGGTCATGCGGAAGTCGATGTGCTCCGGGGTGCCGGACTTACTCTTCCAGTACTTTAGCGCCGCGCCCGCGCCGTTGCGGTGGATGGCCCACTCATCGGTTTCCTCCACCAGCTCGTGCACACCCCGCAACGGCAGCAGGTCGAACCACCCGCCGACACAACGCATGTCGAACCCGAAGTGGTCCCCGGGGTCGACGGGCCGGCTATCGTCGTCTGTCCGATATCCCTCCCTCACCCATTTGGTGAGCGTGTCGGGCCACGGATAGTCAAAGAGTCCCACCCGCTCGGCCCTGCGGCCGCGAACCAGGGCGTCAACCAACTCTCTTGGAGTCTGCACAGCTCCCTTCCTCCAGACGGAGTCAGGCCTCGGACAGTCGGGCCCGGCAGTGTCAGGTATGCCGTGATGCTTCGGCGACTCGCCGAGTGCGCCTTCCGGTATAAGGGCCCTTCCGGCGGCCCGGAGCACCGGCTCACGCCGAACAGCTCGCTCCCAGCTTCCCGGAGAGGTACTCCCACGGCCAACACGGTAGACAGGGTCTGCGGCGAGGAGGAACGGGACGGGCAGGACACGCGAGCACGCGAGCAACGGAGACTGGACGAACAGGAGAGACCATGTCGGAGAGCACCTACGATCGGATACTGGGCTGTATAGTGGGCAACGCCATTGGCGATGCCTTCGGCGCCGTGGTGGAGTTCTGCTCCGCAGACAGGGTGAAGAAGCTGGCCGGCCAGCAGTGGGTAGATCAACTCCTCCCCTTCCCCGACGACTTCGGCACCCACCCGGTGGGAGTATGGCAGGTGGCGCCCCCGCGGGGGACGGGAACCGACGATACCCGCAACAACCACATCTTCGCCGAGTGTGTGATTCGCAACCGAGGGCAGATCAACTCACAGCTCCTGGCGATGGAGTATGTGGAACGCTACCGCGACCGCGCAGTCTTCTATCCGAAGTACGAAGAGCTGGCCGAGAAACACATGAGCCACATGTATGAGCGATCGTGCGCCTATCTGGGGATGAAGGAACTGCCTTCGGGCACCCCCACTTGGGTAGTTGCCTCCCAGGGACGTTCCTTCCCGACCCTCGCAGGCCTTATCTCCCTCGCCTTCGCAGGCCTGCTGTACGTAGGGGAGCCGGAGAAGGCCTACGCCAAGACCTTCGAGTTGTCTTTCCTGGATCTCGGCTATGCTCGGGACGCGACCGCGATGATGGGCGCCATGGTCAGCGCGGCCCTCGGTAGCGACGTTTCGGGCAAGGAGATGGTCAAGCTGGCTCTGGAGATCGACCCGTTCAAGTTCGGCCGACGCATTATGGTGCACGAGTTGAGGAAGTTCATCGATCTGGCCGATGATGCCGACAGCGATCAGTCACTCGTGGACGCCATTGCCAGAGAGGTGGCCCATCGCCATCCCTATGATCCCATAGACGTGCTAGGGCAGCCCGCGGCCGCCGTGTACTACTGCGATGGTGACCCGATACGCAGCATCGTGATGGCCGCCAACGATCGCGACCTCGACGAGAACAGCAACCTGAAGCAACTGCGGGACGTTGACTGCACAGCCGGAGTCGCCGGTGCCCTCGTGGGGGCCCTCCACGGCGTCGGGGCCTTTCCCGAAGACTGGGTCGCCGATGTCCTGAAGGCCAACCAGGAGGTCTACGGGATCGACATCGAGGGGAACGCGCGGCGGTTCTACGAGGCTGTCTACGGCGCGAAATGACACCGCCCGCCGCGGGCAGGTCGTCGCGCGCGGCGCGTTTGGGATGGAGCACGAAGCAGAGTGCCTCGCAAGCACGAGCCTGGCGGAGAGGACCGGGGCAGGAGAGCTCCAAGCCCGAATCCTGAGATGCATGGTTGGGAATCCCCTCGGAGGGGCCTTTGGCGCAGTAGTCGGTTCGCTTCAGGAACACAGTGAAGGGGTGCTCCCATGGGAAGGCTGGCAGCGATCTGGAGCCATGTCTGTTGGGCGCTGCCTCAGGTGCCGCTGTGTTTCTGCCGCTGACGGTACGGGAGCCGGCGGTCGCCCTCTGTGACCCATTGCGGCCGCTGAAGCAGCCACAGCGCGGGACCCCTCTACGAGTGCTTTGTCCAACGCAGGTGCGGCGCTTCCTGATTCCAGTGGCGGCTCACCGCGCCCTTTCCCGATACTGCGACGGAGTGCACCCGTACTGGGACCGGAACGCGCGATTGAGGTGGCTGATGTCAGTGAAGCCCGCGTCTGACGCTACTGTGGCAACGGTCGAGTCGCCGTTGATGAGGAGATGCGCCGCATGGGCGACTCGCACTCTCTGACGGAGTTGCGAGAAGCTCATCCCCATTGCTCGGCGGAAAATCCGGTGAAATGACGAAACACTCATGCTGCATCGGGCGGCAGCTCTTCCCGCGGTCAGGTGTCCCCAGGGCTCCTCGTGGAGAAGGCGCAGAGACGGCATGAGCCTCGCCAGGGCCACGCGACGGGAGGATGGTCCCCCGAACGCACTGGTCGCCTTGTCTGCATGCAGCCGGCTTAACTCCGCAAGCGCGCGAAGTACGCCAAGCCGCGCGAGAACTGGAGAGTAGGGGGCGCCTCCGTCCGCTTCGCGTGCCAAGTCGTTGCCAATGGCCACGAATCTGTCACGGGCTGCGGCATCCAGTCCTCTCGCTCTCCGGTCAGGGGGAAGGGCAAACAACTCCAAGTACGGTGGATCGCTCTCAGGCAAGCCCAGGAGAAGCTCAGGCCGGAGGATGGCGAACGCAGTCGAGCTGCCCAGCTCCTTGATCTGCCAGCCGTGGCACTCCCACATTGAGCAGAGCCACAGGTCGCCCGGTCCGCAAATCACCTCTGATTCGTCGAAGAACACCAAGATCCGCCCGGAAAGCACGATCCCGAGTTCGAGGCATGCGTGTGCATGTCCGACTCTCGGGTAGTTGGGTAGATCGTCGTCCCATCGGAGGAGGAACACGGCTAGATCGACGCGCGCCGCCGGTCCCTCAGTTCCCAAATCCCCCGCAAGCCAACGGTCGGGGCGAGGGTCGACCATGAACGGCAATCTGACACCCATGGTTGTACTGTACATGAATGGGGCACGGTTGTACAGCAACACCGGGTGTCGGCGCGTGATAGGCTACTGATACCGACGAGCCAGGAAACCTGGAGTCGACTGGACTAGAGGTCGCCAGACGGGGCTGGAGTGCAGGGCGCAGTTGGTGCCGCGAACGCGTTGCCGAGATCAGCGTGCGTGTCGTCCCGCGCCAGCGGATTGGCCGGCATAGGTCTGGCGAGGGACTGGAGAGAAAAGTGACTTCGCGAGAGAGATGGTTGGCCGTCCTCAGAAGGGAGGCGCTGGATCACCCGCTTACAGACTACTGGGCTACGTCAGAGGCGACCGCGCAACTGATGAACTACCTGGGCGTGACGGGATGGAGCGACTTGCACGCCAGACTCCACACGGATCCTCTGGTGCCCGTTGGCCCGAGGTATGTGGGGCCCTCTGTCCCGGCCGGGGTGGATGTGTTCGGATGTCGGTATCAGCAGGTAGACTATGGCAGCGGGATATATCAGGAGTGTGTCGAGCCAGCGCTCGCTAGATACGATTCCGTCGCCAAGGTGGAGGCGGAGTATACGTGGCCCAGCCCAGACTGGTGGGACTACTCTGATCTTCCAGACCAGCTCAAGGGCAAGGAGCAGCTCCCGATCGCGGCCGGGCACGCGGAACCGTTCGCACGGTACAAGGCTCTGAGGGGGCAGGCGAGGGCCTATGAGGACCTGATCGAGCGGCCGGAGCTCGTCCACTACTGTCTTGAGAAGCTCTTCATACTCGATTATGAGGACGCACTGCGCATCTTCGAGACCATCCCGGGCGAAGTCGTCATCTCGTACGTCAACGAAGACCTGGGCGGGCAGGATGGGTTGCTCATGTCGCCAGCGCACATCCACGAATTCCTGTTTCCGCACATGAGACGGTTGATTGATCTGATCCATGAGGCCGGCGCCTTTGTCTTCCATCACAACGACGGGGCCGTACGCAGCGTGCTCCCCGACCTGATGGCGCTTGGCATTGACATCCTCAATCCGGTTCAATGGCGATGCAGAGGGATGGAGAGAGAAGCGCTCAAGCGGGACTTCGGTGCCAGCGTCATCTTCCACGGGGCGATGGACAACCAGCGGACTCTGGCGAGAGGGACACTTGAGGACGTGAGGCAAGAGGTCGTCGACAACCTTCGCATCCTCGGCAGCGGCGGCGGGTACATACTGGCGCCCTGTCACAACATCCAGACGATCACCTCCCCCGAGAGTATCGTGGCTATGTATGACACCGCATATGAGCACGGCAAGGTACAGCTCACACCAAGTGCGTGAAACTGCCTTCCGCCGCGCTTGCCCTCAATCCCTTGGAGCAGTCGCGATGCAGTTGCCGCGCTGTCAGCATGGGACGCTTGGGCGAGTCGGGTCGGCTTTCCCCCTGGCCCGGGACTCCTGAGGAGTCGCGACCCGGCGCGTGATCCGAGCTGCGGCGTCCTCAAGCCCGATGGAGGCTGGGTCTGCAGCCCAGACCAGGCCATCGCCGGAGATTCCGCGGCAGAATACTGGCGCCCTCTGGCAGACTGTCAGGCATGCTGGGTCCTGTCTGAGAGTACCTAGAAGAGGCGCATTTGTACAGTGACGCTCCCGTCCTTCGAGTGTTAGGATTCCCCGTGCAGTGACCTGCTGTACTGACCGCCCTTTGCGGCGGTGCGGGTCCGCAGGTTCCAGATCGGAGGTGAGCACTCGTAGGGAGCGTCGGCTGTTCTCGACGGAATGCAGGACTCAAGCAGGTCCGTAGG
>Ga0315314_1004340_pt1 | contig 10668 bp, 10 predicted proteins | sample TDP9_MG_FD_203631 | JGI IMG/M metagenome (GOLD analysis project Ga0315314, IMG submission 203631) | Freshwater sediment microbial communities from Lake Towuti, South Sulawesi, Indonesia - TDP9 | ecosystem: Environmental > Aquatic > Freshwater > Lake > Sediment | place: Indonesia: South Sulawesi... | reverse complement strand
GTTTTCTGCTAAACTTGACCACATCAATCCAAACTGCATCCGCTGCCACTCTGGTGTTTTTGCTATTGAGCGGACTTCTCCTAATTTGAATCCTTATAATATCTCGATCCCGCACCATTTCCATATCGAACAACTGAAAAATTCCTGCACCTCCTGCCATTACAATATCTATCACGACCCTCACGACCCACCCACCTTTCGTCCTCCGAAAGAAGCCTGTTTCGAATGTCATCGCCGGGAAAAAACTTCGTGCTCAACATGCCATCCCAAAGGGGCCATCCCGTTGCCAAAGACAATCGAGGTTTCCCATTCGGAGTGCGTCAAATGTCACAAGGGATTTGAAAACGCTAAGATTAAGATTTACAACCATCCATTTCCTCATCAGAAACATATTGCAAGAATATTGAACTGTAATGTCTGTCACGCCACAGGAGAGGAACATGGAAAGATCCACAAATCGAGAATGGAGTGCCTGAGCTGCCATCACCAACCACAATCTAAATGCACCGATTGTCACGAATCCCAGATGCAATTCATCCGGGGAGAAGCCTTTCATGAGAAAGAACCTCAACCCGATGTGATGGCCGATGGGGTGAAATGTATCGAATGCCACACCACCATCTCTCAGGGCCATTCCCTCGTAGAGGTCAAAAAGACCTGTGTCCAGTGACACGAAGCCCGATATGAAAAGATGACCGACGAATGGCAACAGGAGATTTCTCATCGAACGAAAAGATTGAAACTCTCCCTTGAAACCTTAAAGGTCCAGAAAAAAATGGCCCCCGACCCGGAAAAAAGAAAGGTCGAAGCCTTAACAAAAGAGGTTGAAAACCTTCTAAAAGCGATCGATGAAGACAAGAGCAAAGGGGTTCACAATTTTATTTATGCCAACAAATTGACATCGGACGCTGAAGAAAAGGTTCTCTCAGCCAAGAGGGCCCTTTCGAAATGGTAGGACCGAGGGGCCTTTCAATGAAAAGGACCCGCCAACTATAGGCAGAAAGGAGGGTAAAATGGAAAAAAGGATGTTTAGCAAAAGCTGGTTGTCATCCATTATTCTTTGTTCAATTCTTGCCTGGACAATCATCTGTTTCATAGGGACCTGGGTCATCATTATTAAATATGGAATCCTCCTGGAAGGGTTGATTGCAACAGTAGTGATCATCTCCTTCTGGGTTATCCCCTTAATGGGATTAATCATCTTATCTCTCTGTGTTACCCCTCCAGAAGAACACCCATCCTATGTGATGTTTAAAGAGTTAATTAGAAAGGGGGTGAGAAGAATTTCTGTATAGATAAAACAAGCGACTCTTTCGACTTGTGGATGTTCCTAAAGGAGGTGAAATAGAATGAAGGAGACTGAATACACTTATCTTTCAGCTTTCATCCATATTACCAGAGCTATAAGTTCTTCCCTGGATCTTAAAGAAGTTCTCCATCTGATTGTGAAAAACACCTGTGAGATTACCGGTTCGAAAGGATGCACTCTGATGCTTTTGGATGAGAAAGGCCAGAGATTGGAGGTAAAAGCATCCTTTGGGTTAAGCGATCAATATATTGGAAAGGGACCACTCTCTGCAGATAAATCGATCTCTGATACCCTCAGGGGTGAAACCATCATCATTGAAGATGCCGCCTCAGATCCAAGGGTTCAATATCCGCAAGAGGCGAAGAAAGAGGGGATCGCCTCCATTGTTTCTGTTCCGATCAATTTAAGAGGCAGGACCATCGGTGTCCTTCGCCTCTACACTCCTGTTCCATGCAAATTTACCCAGGACGATATCCAATTCCTTATTGCCATCGCTGAGCAGAGTGGTATCGCCATCGAAAATGCGAAGATGTATGAACACGTGAGGGCAAATTATGAAAGGCTGATGGGATTTCCCCTCCTTTTTAGATGATGGCTCTGGTTTGCCCAAGTGATCGGAACCACGGCAACCATAAAACGTCCTCTGAGCGAGCATCCCATAAAATTTCTATTGTCCATTCTCTTCTCTTTCTTCTATAATGACAACTATGCGAACCCCCGCATTTGAGCAGTTTGAAGCAACCTCTCTCTACTGTCCCAAATGCAGGGCTGCCGTGCCCGTAAGAAAAAAGTTACTATTGGTTTTGCCTGAAGGGGACGAATACGAATATCTCTGCGCCTATTGCTCATCTTCCGTCGGCACAAAGATTGAGAAGAACGCCCCTCAAATCGAATTGATTATCAAGCCATAAGACCATTCAGAGAAAGGGATTCTTCCAACATTCTCCTCTCAATTTCGACTTCCAAAATAGTATGTCCAAATGACAATGTCCAAAAAAAGTATTGACAAGAGCTCTTGAAAAAGATAATCAAGAAGGAGTCTTTAAGAAAAGCCAATAGTGTGCTTGTCCCATCCCGGTTAGATAATTCAACCCAACCATTTAAGGAAAGAGGAATCAGCATTTCTTTTAGGGAGAAGCCCCGAGGGGGAAACCATCTTGATGAAAAGGAGGTGAAAAGGAAGGCTTCCATTTGAGAAAGCAATTGTCGTTACGATTTGAGGGGTTCCCGGTAGGGACAAAACCGGGGAGAGAGGTGATGTCTCTGATCACAAAGGAGGTGTAATCATGGCAAAAGAAAAAAGGTTTTCGCATGCGCGGGAGGTGAAGATACCTAAAGAGCTTGAGGGTTGGGAGGAAATGTATCCGTCTCACCGCCTGTTCTCCGCGGAAAGGCAGCAATGGGAAGATACACAGTTCTGGTATCAGGACAAAATCCATGCTCCAGAACCCATGCCTCCCCTCGATGAAATATTCCACCAAGCCTGGCAAATTTCCCTGGCTCAGCATACCACCCGGATATTCTGCATACCGCCAGCCCAGGGAATAGCCCAAAGAATGGTCGGCTGCTATATGTATATCTGTGCTATCACACCTCCGCCGGAAGAAGTGATTAAGGAGAAAGCTGAGCTGTTCCCCAAGCGGACCTTTCCGGTCTTTGACAACTACGACAGGCTATGGGATCAGTGGCTTCCCAAGTTTCAAGCTTTGGGTCGGGAACTGGAAGCGGTAAAGGTGCCTGGAGAGCTACCAAGATATATGCCCGATTTTGACTCGGCTACTACCCTTCCCAGTGTTTCCCCTGCCCAGGAGTTACTGGAGGCTTTCAATAACTCGGTAAATATCATGTACCGGGGCTGGCAATATCATTTTAACTTACTGAACCTCACCTATCTGGCATACCTGATGTTTGCTGATGTGGCTCGCAAGCTCTTTCCGGGGATTAGCGAGAGTGCCATCGGTAAGATGGTAGCTGGGGCTGAAGTATCCATGTTTCGCCCTGAAGAGGAGCTTTGCCGCTTAGCCCGACTGGCTCATACCGAACCTAAAGTAGCTAACATCCTCAAGAGTGACCGCCCAGCGGCAAGCAAAATTGAGAGCCTCAGGGAAATTGATGCGGGCAGGCACTGGCTGGAAGAAGTGGACAGAATTAAAGACCCCTGGTTCTATGTTTCCTGTGGGAGTGGCTGGTTCCACCATGAAGGGGCTTGGTACAACAAGTTGGATGTACCCTTTGGCTACATAAAGAGCTACCTGGAGCGCCTGGACAAAGGAGAGAAGATTGAGAGGTCGCTCAGCGCTATTGCCGAAGCCCGGGATGCTTTGGTCAATGAATACCGAAAACTGATAAAAACAGACGAGGATAGGAAGTCCTTTGGCGATGCCTATAAAAACGTCAGGACCATTTACAGGTATGCCGAGGATCATCTCTTCTGGGTAGAACACTGGTTCCACGCCATATGGTGGGACAAGATGAGGGAGTTCGCCAAACTCTTCGTCAAGCACGGGGTGTTGAAGGATGTGGAGGAGTTCTTCATGTTCAACCGCCTCGAGGTGCCTTATCTTATAGAGGATCTGGCTAATTCCTGGGCATTGGGAGAAAACATACCTACGCTCAGATGGTCGGAAAAAGCCCAGAAGCGTAAGAAAATCCTTGAAGCCGCAGCTAAATGGATGCCACCACCAGCTCTGGGAGTACCACCGGAAGTAGTAGCCGAACCATTTACAGTCATGCTCTGGGGCATTACTACTGACAAGGTACAGGACTGGTTAGCCGGAGTGGCGGTGCGACCTGAGGAAGTTGCCGAACTGAAAGGTTTTGCCTCTTCGGCTGGTGTTGCCGAGGGTAAGGCTCGAGTCCTTAAGCTTCTTGAAGAAATCGCGACTCTGGAACCGGGGGAGATTATGGTGGTGGGGAACACCAATCCTGCCTGGGCACCGGTGTTCTCCAAGATTAAAGCATGCGTCACCGATATCGGTGGACTTACTTGCCATGGGGCTATAGTCAGCCGGGAGTATGGCTTGCCAGCAGTGACAGGCACGGGCACGGCTACTTCGGTGATTAAGACCGGAGATATTATCAGGGTCGATGGAGATAGAGGCATAGTAACTATTATCAAACGGGCGAAATCGTAAAAACAGTCTGTGGTCTTCTTGCTCAATAACCTACCACGGGAGGTGAAATTTGAGATATATCTTAGGATTTGAAGAAATAACTAAGGCTTCACTTCCTGTGGTAGGCGGCAAGAATGCCAGTTTAGGGGAGATGCTGAGGGCTGGTATTAGGGTTCCACCAGGCTTCGCTGTAACCACGCATAGCTATGTTGAATTTATCACTGAGGCAGGGGTGGAGGAAGAGATTTCTAAGATCTTAGCTGCTGTCAATCCAGATGATGTCACCTCCCTTGATGATGCCAGTACCCGAATTCGAAAATTGATAGACAAGGCACCGATGCCCCCTGCTATTGCGAGTGCGGTAAGTGAAGCTTATGCTTTACTCTGCAAAAAATGCCAAGTAAAAGAACTTCCAGTGGCGGTGCGCTCCAGCGCTACAGCCGAGGACTTACCTACAGCGAGCTTTGCCGGACAGCAGGATACTTTCCTCTGGATTCAAGGCCTTGATGAAGTTTTGGAAAAAATTAAATCATGTATGTCGAGTCTGTTCACACCTCGAGCGATATCTTACCGCATAAAAATGGGATTTCCCCACGCGAGGGTACTCATCAGTGTTGGCGTTCAGAAGATTGTCGATGCCAGAGCAGCCGGTGTTATGTTCACCATCAACCCAGTTAATGGAGACCCTTCAAAGGTGGTGATCGAAGGCAATTGGGGGCTGGGGGAAACTGTGGTCTCAGGTGCGGTAACTCCGGACAAATTTGTTGTGGACAAGGTTGTCTTTGAAATTAATGAAAGGATAATATCACCTAAGACCATTGAGTGTGAATACGAAGCCGGGAAAGGTGTAATACATTGTGATGTCCCCATGGTTCAACAAAACATTTCTTGCTTGGAGGATAAAGAAATAATAGAGTTGGTCAAAGTAGCTAAGGAAATTGAAGACCACTATGGCTCTCCCCAAGACATAGAATGGGCCATCGAAAAACATAAGCCCTTTCCCTTCAATATATTCATTTTACAGAGCCGACCTGAAACCGTCTGGAGCCAGAAGAAAAGAGAACCGGTTCTGGGAGGCAAGAGCTCCTATGAGCTGTTGATGGACAAGGCTTTATCCCGCGTAAAAATTGGCTCCTAAAAATTGATTAAAGGGCCGGCTCGTTTTACCCCGTTAGAAAGCCCCGCCCTTTCTAACGGGGTTTACTCACCTTGGCTAAAATTAAAAAGGAGGTGACTTCTTATGGGGAACGAAAAACCACCTGAAAAGATCGGGATTGGTCCTCCGGGAAGATTGGGAGGACTCATTCAATTTGTCGTTTTTGCTATTGTGGGGATCCTCATATTCGTGTATTGCATTTCTCCTGCAGCCATCGTTTTGAAGATTATTCCAGCCACACTCATCATGCTCATCGCCCTCGGCCATTTGGTCCTTTTGGGTGATAATTGGCCATGGGCACCTCCAAGGGGAAGTTGGACACCTGCCCAATCCCGTCTTATTCCGGGAATTGGAATGACTCTGGTTTGGGCTATCTTCACTTTCGCCATGTTGCTCTTCATGAGATTCATCTATCCCAAATGGGTGGTAGGTCCACTCTATCTTTGGTTTGGTGTGATCGGATTCTGGGCCACTCTCCTTTATGGGGTGAACTGGGGAGGATGGCCTTTTAAGGGTAAACTCCACCCTTGGGGAACCATGGCAGCGAGCTTCGTCATTGTCTTGATCGTTTCCATCCTGATCTGGAATTTTTTGACCAATCTTGACGGAACACCTCTTGCAGATACTCCAATGAATCATAAGGGTCCTCTAAACGTGAACTGGCTGACAGGATATCTGGTTTGGTCCATTGCCTGGTTCTTCGTCTTCAGTCCTGTCTTCACCACACAAGGATGGCCCTTCGGAAAATGGGGACATCCCGGTGCAGCTATTGGTCAGACGATTCTTGCACACATATTAGGTTACATTTTCTGGAGTGGGAGTTTAGGTCTTGGTCTCAGCCCGACCTTCTCATTTGCTGCTGTGGGCTCATCCCTTATCTTCTGGCCTCTCGTTCACTCCTGGCATCTTCAGTTCTGGGGAGTCACAAAATTTACCTTTTTTAAAAGAGCCATTGCGGCATTTATTCTTCAGTGCATCATCATCTTTATTTGGATCATCATTGTAAGGCTGATTCTCGCTCCTGCGGGAGAGGCTGTTGCTGCTGCAAAACTTCCTGCTGATGTGAATATTCTCATCATCTATCTCAATCTCTGCATTGTCGGTCCAGCCCTCATCGCACACAATGCCTTCTGGCTGAGATGGCCATTGACGCTTCCGAATCCTCCAGGAACTCCACCTCCTGACCAGGCCGCATAAAAAATAAGTCCTGGGAGTATCCTCCCAGGACTTAACCTCCTTTCAGGACGGAGAGCCTATCCTATGTCAGAGCCCCTCAAGGCGTCTGTGATTCCGTTCCCGAAGGGATCGAGTCTGTGATCGAATGGTCCCACCCCTGGCCGGATTGGACAGTAATGCGTACATGTTCCTTCTAAATCGATTTTCTTTGAAGGCCAAGAGCATTGCGCAGGATCATTGAAACGCACGTCGCTTCCTTCCTCCTGAAGTCCTGAAGGCGAGAATCCGGATCGTTATACGAGATTACAGGTGATAATCCTCAAGAGATAATTTTCACAATCCATTTTCATTATTGACAAAAGAATCGGTTTGTGGCTGATTTTCTTATACGAATTAGAATGGGGATCGATGAAAAAGACAGATTGAAGGACTGGCCCACTAACCATGACAAGAAAGGAGGACAGACAAATGATCAAAGTCAGTGTCTTTTATCCGAATGAAGAAGGCAAAAAATTTGACATCTGCTACTATTGTAATAAGCACATGCCTATGGTTCAACAAAAGTTAGGGGCTGCGTGCAAGCGTGTGGGTGTGGAACAGGGACTGGGCGGCGCAGAGCCCGGATCACGGGCAACCTATATCGCGATGTGTCTTTTATATTTCGATTCGGTAGAGGCATTTCAAACTGCCTTCGGCCCGCACGCCCAACCGATTATGGGAGATATCCCCAACTATACCGGCATCCAGCCCACGATTCAGATCAGTGAAGTGAAAATATAGTCATGCTCGCACGGTATGCCACCATTCAGCTTGGGTATTTATGTATAACAGAATAGGCGGCAATCCAGACATCTAACCTGTTCAGAGGAGATCTAAAAATGAGCACTCATATCTACCCTATTCCATTAGGGTTTGACTATTGTTATCTAATTCAGGACAAGGGGACGATAATGGTGGATGGTGGAGCACCCAAGAAAGCAAAAGAATTTACTAAGGCCATAGAGAAGATAGGTATTAACACTCAGGATATTAAACTTATTATTCTTACCCATGGCCATTGGGATCATATCGGGTCTGTTAAGGAAATCAAAGAGTTAACAGGTGCCGAAATCGCATTGCACCATCTTGAAAAGGAATGGTTAGAAAAGTCTTTGAAGCCGATGCCTCCAGGGGTAACGACATGGGGGCATATTCTGAGCAAAATAATAAAAATGTTTTTGCCACTCATCAGTATCTCTGGAACCAATGTCGATATAGTGATTGGGAATGAAGGATTGTTGCTGGATGGATATGGGATTCCAGGGAAAGTGATCCATACTCCTGGTCATTCATCTGGATCTGTTAGTATTTTATTAGAAACAGGAGAAGCCTTTGTGGGGGATATGGCTATGAACAAATTCCCTTTATGTTTTAGTCCGGGTTTGCCTATCTTTGCTGAAGACCCGGTAAAGTTGAATGAGAGTTGGAAATTACTATTAGGTCAAGGAGCTAAAATGATTTATCCATCCCATGGAAAACCTTTTCCCGCTGATATCATTCGTAAGGTGACTTCGTAAAAGGTAAGGGATAAAATTGGATGTTCTAATCTGAACACCCAGGGGCTTGTTCTGCAAACTTAGCCGATATGCTAACTCTCAATCCTTAATCATCAACATCTGATATGGCGTAATCTTCACTCTTCGTAGGTGAAGTCGAGAACCCTTTCTCTTCACCCTTCCTGAAGTCGCGAATCCTAATTTTTTTCATTACAATACAGCATCTCAAACCAAAGGGCTGACCTGCAGGTGAAGTGTTCTTCGATCAACATTCGCTCCAGAATTTCTCGATAGACATTAGGCTCATCAAAATCATTGACTATCTATTTTCAGTTTCTTAACATGTTGAAGAAATCCGTTGCTGCGAACTAAACCCCTTATTTCAAAACGGTAGGAATGTGCGGTGAAACAGCTCAGAAAATACTAATTGAAGGGAGATGCCGATGGGAAAATTCGATGCACAATTCATTCAAGGAATGAAAGGCCAACTGGACGTGGAACTAATAGGGGTGGTCTCCGTAGAAACATCAATTTCAAGAGAACTTAAAGAGAGGGCTCGTTCCCTTTTGCCAGGGTTAAAATCCGTGATTGTCGTGGGCAAGGAGATTTACAAAGAGGTGGTGGCTCTGTTGAAGCCCTCAAAGGAAACAGGAGAAGCCGAGCCTGGGGAGCTTCTGGGACCGCATAGCGATTATCTCAATGGCCGATTGAACAAAGCCATTTATGACTTAGCCATTCTATTCCGAAAAGAGGGATACCACTCTTTGCCCTTACCCGCAGCGGGATCCCCAACGGACCAGAGATTTTTAAGGGCCGTTTTCTCTTACAAACACGCAGCGGAATTCGCCGGGTTAGGGACAATGGGCAGACACAGCCTGCTGATCACCCCGGAGTTCGGCCCCCGGGTCAGGCTGGCTTGTTTGTTGACGGAGGCACCTCTGGAGACCTCTCCATCGAGATGGAAAGATTATTGCATTGATTGCGATGCCTGTATCCGGGAATGTCCGGCACAGGCTCTGGAAGTGCCCAGGCAGGGGGAGGCTTATGCCATGAACAAATTCGCCTGCCGAACTTACCGCAATGCAGGGTTGACTTGCAGCGTCTGTTTAAGAATCTGCGACGAGGCACTGGGATGATTTAGGCCATTTTAAAATTTCCAGCTGACCTCAGATTATTTCCCTCGTGAAGCATCTCCAATTTGGGGGAATAAGCGGAAGCAACGATATGCTTCCTCAGACGTGTCACGAAAAGAGAGAGACTTACTTCCTCTCGGAAAGGGTTGCATCACGACATCGAATCCGTTTTAATTCCACGGAATCAAATTTTTCGGGGTTGTTGACAATGAAAGCAGGAAAATTGGACATTCATACTCTCAAGGATCTTCTGGAAAGACACACGATTCTCGATCCACGGGTGGTCGTCGGTCCAAAGATTGGTGAAGATGCAGCGGTCATCGACTTAGGAGAAAGGTCGGATCATTATTGGGTCGTCACCTCAGATCCAATTACCTTCACCACTGAGGAGATGGGTTACTATGGCGTGGTGGTCAATCTGAATGACCTTGCAACGATGGGAGCAATTCCCAAGTGGTTTTTAGCCACTCTTCTCTTTCCAGAAGATTCGGATTCGGGGCTTATCGAAAAGGTCTTCAAACAGATCCACGATGCCTGTCACCGATTTAAAATCTCCTTCATCGGAGGCCATACGGAGGTCACTCCAGGAATCGAGAAAACGATCCTCTCTGGCCATATGATCGGAGAGGTAAAGAAAGACAAGCTCTTGACCACCAGCGGCGCAAGGGCTGGAGACCTTCTTCTTTTGGTCAAGGGCGTCTGCATCGAAGGAACCTCGATCATTGCGAGGGAAAAAGAATCTGAACTCTTACGAAATAGCATATCCCCTTCCCTCATCCAGAAGGCAAAAAGGTTTATCTATGAGCCCGGTATCGATGTCCTCCGGGCCAGCCGCATTGCATGCGACTCTGTCTCTGTACACTCGATGCACGATCCTACAGAGGGAGGATTGATCAATGGGATCGTTGAGATGGCATTGGCCTCTGAAAAGGAGATAGAGGTCGATCTAAAAAAGGTTTTTGTCTACGATGAGTCACGAATCCTCTGTCAGGAATATGGACTGGATCCTCTCGGCGTGATTGCCTCAGGCGCATTGCTCTTGACCATTTCACCATCGGACCTCTCAACCCTCCGAAAAGCTCTTGAAGAGGCCTCCATTCCCATTCAGGTCATCGGTCAAGTGAAGAAAGGAAAGCCTCGCGTTTTGGCGATCGATAAAAAGGAGAGCAAAGAACTTCATCCACTTCCAAGGGATGAGATACTGAAGATTTACGAATAATCCCCCCTCGGCCCCCCTTATTAAAGG
>Ga0315314_1004339_pt1 | contig 10669 bp, 13 predicted proteins | sample TDP9_MG_FD_203631 | JGI IMG/M metagenome (GOLD analysis project Ga0315314, IMG submission 203631) | Freshwater sediment microbial communities from Lake Towuti, South Sulawesi, Indonesia - TDP9 | ecosystem: Environmental > Aquatic > Freshwater > Lake > Sediment | place: Indonesia: South Sulawesi... | reverse complement strand
GCAATAAAAGCCCTGTTATATGATAGGACGTACAAAGTGGTTTCCTATTGAAGTGATTCTGAGGGTGCAGAGTCTTGTCTTATGTTTTGATTCAGCTATAACTTTTCCGCAAAACCAAAAACTGACTTGGACCAAGAGAAGCGTGCGCATGGTATGATTTGTAATTCTCTGGTTCTAGACTAGAATCTCTAGGAGTTTTTCTCCTTTTTGTGTGATTTTGTATATGCCTCTGCTGACTCTTTCTACGTAGCCGTTTGGAAGTAGATAGTGGTAGAACTGTTTTCTTATTGTGTTTGATGTTGCATAGCGTAGGCATGTTGCAACCGCCTTTTTCTCAATATCCGTGTAATGCGCATAACCCATCTCAACTTGCATCTATTTGTCTCAATCTCTTAGCAAACATGTTTGAAGCCTATTTGGAGCCTAATAGACGGTCTAGACCCCCCTTCTACCCGTCTCTCTGTCTCTCCACCACCCAGTATCACTTTCTATTTGGAGCCTAATGGAGGGGCTAGGTCTACTGTGCGCACACACACGTAAAAAATTAAATCTTCATTTCCACTTCGACAGCCAAACCCTGCTTAACAAGAACCCTTGCGTTTTCAACAGGCACGCTTGCTAGGTCTTCGGGCTTAAAAGGTCCATAAGTCTTCATGTCAGCTCCAATTATGGCTGGAATCTCTCGCAAAAACCGCAGCACACGTTTCTTCACCCTCTCCTCCTCAGCCTCCACATCCGATGAACGACCACGCCCACTCAGCACATCCTTCAAAAAATTCTGAAAAGACTCGGTTGACGAGGCTATGTCTCGGAAGAGTTTTTCTTCTTCGTCGGTCAAGCCCTCTTTCACTATTGTTTCTCCAGCCATTCCCTTCCTCACAACTTTCTCGTATCGTAATCGAATGAGCCCTTCACTCAGTTTTTTTACGTTCTTCGACTCATGCATGAGAAGCCTTGCTCGAGTTGTTTTCTCATCCAGCATCCGCGCCTCTTCCCTCAACCTCTTAACATACCGCGCCAACCGAACGAAAAAATCCTTAGGAAGCGGCTGAACCTCGGCGTTCTCCTTCTCCCTTCTCCAAGCCTCGTAGAGCTCATCATACATGATAATTGTCCTCCCTCACGTGAGCTGCATCTTTGCACAAAAGGAACAAGGCTGCGGCTGTGGGCAAGTCAACCTCCACATTCTTGTAGGAACCGTATCTTTCGTCTCCCAATCTAAACTCAGGAGCCTCAGAAACCATAAGACGTATTCTACCTTCTTTAAAGGCTACAGCTTCTTTTAATGGATCAAACCCTTCAATACCTGAAACAGACACGTTGAGTTTTTTCAGACCAGTTTTCCCATGAAGCGTGTTCGACAACCTGATCAAGCGGTGAATGTCCGTCGTAACCACGGTGTCAATCTTCACCGACTGGTTTTCAACGGCTTTCTGCACGATTTTTTTCCAACTTTCGGAACCTACACCCTTGGTTCGCCATGGTCCCCTGCCCTTCCAACTCTCCAAAACCTTGTCCCGCTGATTGATTAGACTGTTGACCACACCCTTCTTCAGACCCATTGCTTCTAATTGTTCGATGCTGGTGTTGAGAAGAAAATCGTATGTTCCCTTGGCTATTCTCCCCCTCCAACCCGCCTCTTCCAAGCCTGGACCTTTACCCTCTTCCAATCCGTGAAAACTGGGCTCCAAGCCGATTCCAACCATGTAATCAACTATCTCTTTGCGAGCCATTTGATCAAGAGTTTGAACAACCTCGTTCTCCACATGCACATGGTATCCTCTGTGCCCAGAAAATGCAATGGTCATTTCTTGAGGCGACAAGCCGAAGTCTCGGGTCAAAACGTCAATGAGCTTCATGGTTTCTCTCTTCGCCGACTCTAGGCAGATTTCACACAGCCAGCTCTTGCCGTCGAACTTTTGCCCTTTGCAGACTTGACACTTTTCTGGAGGTGTGCCTCTTCCGGTTGCTCCACAGTTGTTGCAGGTCCATATGTCGTGTTGTTTGCCACAAGGAGTTGGAATGTGGTCTGCGTCGATGTCGAAGACCAAGTCGGCGCCAAGCCATTCTTTGGCTTCCATTTCTTCTTCTGGTTTTTCGTAGTGGGCACTCGAGTAGTAGACATCTGAGGGCACCACGGTTTTTAGTAGAGTTCTCAAGTCTTCTGCGTTTTTGACCCCCTTGTGCCGAAGCATCATTCTCTCTTTAAACAGAAGAAAAGCAAATTCACGATTTGCCAGCGAACTTGGAGGGTCAATACTAGATGAGTTCAGTCTGTAATATTCAGCGAATTTTTCTTGAATGAAGGCTTTGGTTTCGATTTTGTTCACTCCCGTGGTACTGTCGGCGTCTCGGCTACTGTCTTCATTGTTTGAAGTTTTCTTTTATAGTAAGCTAGCGGGTGGTGTATTCTTGAGCAGATGTCATCCATGCCTGGACAGACGCCGTGTGTACGCAGCGTGTCGCATTTGGGTGGAATATATTTTGTTCTTGAACCTCTTCCACCGGCTATGTGTTCTGCTTGGTAACGGGTCATTCTTTCGTTGAAATCTGAGAGCGACCGAAACAAATCGACCACGTTGTCCACCGTCATGCCTGAATTTATTAGGAAGGATGTGAGGGCGAATCTTCCAATGTGGGATACGTGCCTTCCAGAAAGTATGGTGTTGTACAATTGGCGAATGCAGGGTGGAAAAGCGTCTAAAACTATTTCTTTGGGCATTTCTTCGACGCGCATCTTTCCCTTTTTGCTCAGAAACAATTGTTGCAGTTGCTCCACACGATTGGCGATGCCCTGAGGCAGTTCTAACCCGATTTTTGTGTCGAGTTTTTTCTCTATGTGTGCCCTGACTTCTTCGGCTAAGAGACGGGCTGTTTCGTCTTTTGTTAGGAAAACCTCTCCATTGAGCATTGCCCGGTTGACGAGTTTCCATTTTGTCTCGTGGAAGCCCGCTGTGTTTCTGAGAAAGTCTGTGAAGTGTAGGGCGAAGTCTGCTGTTTCCGACTTAGCTGGTTTTATTTTCCAATTGAAGGTGTTTGCGATTTGTGTGACCTTGTCTTTGTTCTCTTGTTTGAGCAGGGTGTAGGCGCGTTTGGCTTCGGCTAGGGCGTATCTTCGTTTGAGGAAGGGGTCTTTTGTGGTTGACACCATCATGACTGCGATTGGAAACGAGAGGATTTCGATTTCGTCGTTGCGTTGTTGTTCGCTTACTAGAGCGTATAATATGGCTTCTTCTATTCGTTTTTCGGCTCTGTTCAGGATTTGAGTGTATTCTGGGCTGGTTAAGTCAGTTATTTTCAGGTCTAACGCTTGAACATGCTCGGCTGCTTGGGGGGTGAAGGGATACTTGGCTAGGTCGCTGCGTGTTAAGAACAGTTTCTTCTCCAACGTAGGCTATGCCTATTCTACTTCTATGCGTGGTGCGAGATAAAATGTTAGCTTTCCTTCTTTAGGCTGTTGAAAATCTATTCGTATGGGCATGTCAGTTGAGAATTCTAGTGTGGCTACTTCGCTGGTTGCGGCTGCTGTTTTGATTATTTCTGAGAGGTAGCTGAGGCTAAAGGTTGCTTTCGACGGTTCTTTGGCTTCTAGGTCTAGGAGCGCGTCGCTTCCTTTTTTAAGTTCAACTGTTGCGCCCATGAGGTCGCCTGTTGCGCGCAGGGTCATTTTTTCGTTGTCTATTTCGATGCGGACGTGATCGCTTACGAGTAGGACGTCTTGGATGGCTTCGTTTAAGCCTTCGGTTGTGGCTTTGGCGCGCACGTTGAAGGTTACCTTTGGCGTTGGCACCTCTTCTTCCGTTGCTTCTAGTGTTGGCATGTTGAATGTACGGTCGTATTTGCCCTTTATGCCAACGTTTAGTCTGGCTGTTTTTTCGTCTAGTGTGAGCTCAACCGATTCGTCTTTGCTTGTTCGGCGGAGCAGTTTTAGCAGTTCGGTTATGTTGATGCACATTTTTGTTGGGGTGTCGGCTGTGTATTCGTCGAATATGGTTTTGGGCATTTCGAAGTCTATCATGGCTACTCGTGAGGGGTCCATGGCGCGTAGTTGGATGCTTTCGGGTGTTATGTTGAAGGTTGCTTCGTCTACGAGTGTGGATATGGCTGTTATCAGGTCGCGTAAGAGTTTGGCGTCGGATATTTTGGCTTTAAACATAAGCCTTCTGACTCTCCTCTTTTCTTGTTTCTCAGTTAGACGCTTATGTTAATCGCTGTGTCGTGTTTTAACCTTTACGTCTATGACTGCTGAGTGAAGAAGGAAAGGGTTTGTGTGTGCGGACAGGCGCTAGAGCCCCTCTAATAGGATCCAAATAGACTTTATGTTTCACCGTTTACTATCTTGATGAGAGAAATGGCAGGCAGGTTACAATGAACAAGTTAGCTACAATTCTAAATCAGCGTTAGTTTGCACTGCGGTTTCTGTGATTTCTATTGTGATGTCTTGGCGATGCAAGACAACTTGTATTTTGAGAGCTATGCCAGACGCCTTGTCATACCAACGCTTCATAGTGGCTGTTTGCCAGCCGTATTCAATGACCCAGCAGTCTCTTTGTTGCTCGAGAACATTGATTGATTCACTCTTGCTGATGTCAATGGCTCCGTAGAGGGTGTCCACGGTGGACCCGATGATGACGTTTGTTTCAATCCAGAACGGGTTTTTCTTTCCGATGTAGTTTGGGTCTGAAGATTCAACTATTTCCCGAGTAAGCGTGTTTATTGCCCAATTGCCTTCGCCGGATGTGATCACGACATCTCCGTCGGTTACGTTTATCCCATGGGATGTTAAGCGTAGGTCAGCGGAATCATCTTTAAGATTGGTGATGTTCCATGTCATGTACTCCGTTTCGTTATGCCCAGTCCATGCGAAAAACTGTTCATATGTCATGTACGTGCCCAGTTTCAACCATGATGGTTTAGTCATTTTTGGGAACTGCGTGCACAAGTAGATTCCAAGCGCCAAAGACGCAGCAATAATCACTACTATGACAATGACTGTAAACATTGTTTTTCTCTTCATACCTTCTGCCTTCAGTGTATCGTTTTTTCGAATTGACTGCAATTGTTTCTTTAAAGGGTATCGGAATATGTTCTTAAGTTTGACGTAGTCTTAGATGGGACAATACAAAATCGATAAGAATCTAGTTCTGAATAAAAAATGAGAAAGATAAGTGAAGTGTTTCAATGGAACCTATTGAAAAACTGTTGAAGTTAGGGATATTGTACGCCTTCTGTTTTCTCAACGCCATCGATTTTGTCCAAACTTTAGCCTTTCTAAAAATGGGGATTGAGGGCAATCCTCTTGCTGTTGAGTATCCCTACCTGTGGTTTCCTTTTAAATTTGCATTTGCGTTTGGCTTACCCATAGGCTTGTACCAACTGGACCTTTATTTGTCAAAGAAAGAGGAAGAAGGCATGACTTCTAGCGTGGGGTCCTTCGTGGATTTTGTTTACCTGATAGTCTTGCTAGGAGACATTTTCTTTCTTTCCATAGTCTTGAGAAACATGTCTTTTCTAGGCGGACGACTGATGCCCTAATCCTCTACAAGCCTTTTCGCTGAATTATTGATACAAATTGAAACGAAATCATTATAGACCTATTCCTTCTCAATACTTTTGGAATGGTCAGAGATGAAAATCGAAGTTTTCATCAAGAATGAGGAGGTTCTTCTTCAACCAACTCAGATTGGAAGACCAATAATGGATCATTATTGCACCGCTCACGACACGTTTAAGACAGAAAAAATGATTTCCGAAGATAGTAAGAGAGTGCTGGCAGAGGCAAATGAAAAGGCGAAGGAAATCAAAGCGGAGATTGCGATCTACGATTTAGCCACATTCAAAGGACAACTGATTGCTAAACTCAAAGGTGTAAAATCTCCAACATGGAGAATCGTGAGGTAAGACCACACAGGAAATAAAGCATCAACCTATGCGGATGCAAAGATAGTAAATAGAAAAAAATACATTTCAGTTCAATAGATACTGTAATTCATGCCTAAGGAAGATACGGAAAAAGAAACGTTGGACGAAATTCTAAGGGTTATGGATGAACATCTTGCAGAGATAAATTCAAAACTCGATGACATAGAAATACTTCTTTTTATCATCGCTCTACCAACAATAATAGGCATCGTTATTTTGGTACTTTTCTTTATGGGATTACTGACTTTCCCTTGGAGAGTCTAATTTCGAGAGCAAAGGTTCCAATTCTCTTCAAGAATTTGTGGAATGATTATCTTTATATGTTTATGCTGGTTGTTGTATAGCGAATCGGCTGAGTGAAAAGCACCATGAAGGCGCCCAAAGAAATCACCACATACTGCCCCAAATGCAAGGCTCAAACGCCCCACACAGTCACCATTTACAAGGCTGGAAAAAGACGCGCTCTCAGCAAGGGTGAGAGACAACACAACCGCATCAAGAAGGGCTACGGAGGACACAGAAAAAGGGCGCTTCAAAGAAAGTTCGCCAAAACAACAAAGAAGCAAACGCTCAAGCTGAAGTGCAAAACCTGTGGTTTCACGTTGCAAAAGAAGGGAATGCGCCTAAGAAAACTAACAGTGGAATAGGAAAGGTGAGACAAAATTATGAGCGAATGGGAACGACTCCTTCCAAGACCTGGAAGCAAGTTTCTAAGGGTTAAGTGCCCCAACTGCGGAAACGAGCAAGTGGTTTTCGGCAACGCCACAATCGTGGTCAAATGCAACATATGCAGCGCGGTTCTAGCAGAGCCTACAGGCGGAAAAGCAACGATAAAAGGAGAGGTAGTGACCACACTAGAATAATTGTTTAATGCGGAGAAAAAATCGCATGGCAACCAAAAAGCCGGAGTGGCCCGAATCAGGCGACCTAGTCTTAGCCTCGGTTCAGAGAATCACCGACTACGGGGCATACGTGACACTAGATGAATATGGAAAAGAAGGCTTACTCCACGTATCCGAAGTTTCTTCAGGATGGGTCCGCAACATCCGCGACTTCGTCCGCGAAGGACAAAAAGTCGTGTTGAAAGTTTTAAGAGTTAACACCGAAAAGAGACACATAGACCTGTCGCTCCGCCGAGTCTCAAGACGCGAAAGAAGAGAGAAAGTGCTATCCTGGAAGAAAGAAAGAAAGGGAGACAGCCTCCTACGCAGCGTCTCAGAAAAGTTGAAGATGCCCCCAGAAGAAGTGCACGCCAAAACTGGAGCCCTGATTGAAGAAAAATTCGGAGGAATCTACGAAGGACTAGAAAGGGCTGCGAGGGAAGGCGCAGAACCCCTCATAGAAGCGGGAATACCCAAAGACATCGCCACAACAATAGCTGAGGTTGCAAAGGAAAAAATACGGTTGCCTTTGGTGAAGGTTAAGGGAACAATGCAACTCCAGTGCACAAAACCAAACGGAGCCGTCCACATCCGAGACGCTCTCTTGAGCGCCCAAAAAATTGCAAAACCCGAAGGAGTGAAAATTCATCTTTACGTTGTAGCAGCGCCAAGATACGCCATAGAGGTTCTGGCGGAAGACTACAAGGAAGCCGAGAGAATACTCCAACAAGCGTCTGAAACAGCCATAGAAACCATTACAAAGGCTGGGGGAGCAGGCGCTTTCCAGAGGACAAAATAATGGTTTGGCTGTTGAGAAAATGTGTAGAATGCGAACGATACACGTTAAATCAAGAAAACTGCCCCCACTGCGGCGGCAAAGTGCGAGTTCCTCATCCTGCCAAGTTCTCACCCGACGACAGATACGCAAAGTACAGACGCGCCATGAAGGTGAAGCAAGATGAAGGAAACATTCGTTAGGGAGACATTGAAAATCGAGCCTAAAAACCCCGTTTTGATAGAGGGCTTCCCAGGAATGGGGATGGTCGGCAGAATCGCAACTCGCTACCTTATCAAGCAATTGGGCGCCCAAAGGTTCGCCGAGCTTTATTCACCCCATTTTCCCTACTACGTGCTCGTAAACAAGAAAGGAAGCGTCCGCCTTCTCCGCGCCGAATTTTTCTTCTGGAAAAACCCAACTGGACAAAACGACCTTGTGTTTTTAATCGGTGATAGCCAAGCTCAGACAATCGAAGGACAATACGAAGTGACAACCAGCATCCTAGACTTCGCCCAGAAGCTTGGAACAAAAACGGTAATCACAATAGGCGGATACCGAAAAGAAGCTGAAGAAAAGCCACAAGTAATGGTTGCCTCCACCAATCCAGAACTCTTAAAAAAAGCGTTGGAAGCCAAGGCAATCGCCAGTCCATCAGGAAACCCTATTGTTGGAACAGCCGGCTTGCTTCTTGGACTCGCAAAGTTCAAAAAAATGAATGCGCTCTGCCTCTTAGGAGAAACACGCGGATATCTCGCTGACCCGAGAGCAGCCAAGAGTGTGCTCGAAGTCTTGCAAAGAATCGTGGGCTTTGAGGTTGATTTGAGTGGGATGGAGAGTCAGATAGAAAAATCTAAGGAGTTAGTTGCCAAGATACGAGAAATTGAGGAGCGCAGAGAAAGCTACGCACAGAAGATGCGTAGGTCAGAAGAAGAGCGGGTAACTTACATCAGTTGAAAGCCGAAGCAATCAGTATTTGACTTCGTATATTGCCACAACCGCGTTGAAACCGCCGATGTTCCACAAATCTTGTCGGTACATGTTGGAGAAGTATGCTGGCGCGAAAAGTGTAAGCGGCTCAGCTGCAACCTTGTCGGGAACACGGTAATTCTTTGCGTTCTGCATGAGTTTATAGATGAGGGTTGTTTTTCCAAGATCTGTCCAACTGTCGTTGCCCCTTGAAACATTGCCGAACTTTGGATGGTATAAACCTGTCAAAGGCTGTGAGATGTTTGCCATCCACACCCATTTGGCCTCATCACCATAGTCTAGGTCGTTGCCATTGCTGTCGAAGACCGTGAAGACCAGCACGTGGGTTATATGTTCTGTTCTTCCAAGACTTTGAGCATGGTTGTTCCAGTCTTGGATTATCTCAAAAGCTCTTGTTTCGTTTGACATTAACATGGCACCGATTCTTTTTATCTGAGTCGAGTTAAACGTGCCGTTGTCGGCTAGTGAGGGTTTGTTGCCGATTGCTGTGATCCAGTATCCGTAATCCCACCAGCTTACGACCGCTTGAACACTCTGATTGTTTCGGATCCATGTTAAGGCGTCGACCCAGTCTTTTATCGACTGGTTGGATTTTATGGGAACGCTTGCGGTTGCTATGGTTATGGGCGAATACGCTTGGTCAAAGATTCTTGGTAACACATCGGTTCCCCATCCCCTTGCTTGGCGTTCCAACGACTCTCGGCTGGGTGCGACAAGAGAGAAGGTGAGCAAAAGGAAGATCAGTATGAGGAAGGCGGCGCTGAATTCTCTTCCAACGTGCGCTTCGAAACGTGTCTTTCGCCTTATGGTTATCGGCGTCTCCTTCAACACGGTGATAAAGGGTCTCAAGACTCGGGTTAGGGCGAGCGCCCATAGCAGGCAGAAGGCGGGTGCCATAATCAGCGTTAGCCGAACCATTGAACTGGCGAAGTAAATAGAGGTCAAGCTGAACAAGATTAGGTAGACATTGCGGTTTGTTGGGTTTTGAGCGGCGAAGAACAAGCCCACGGGTATGAAGAATATGCCTATTCCAACGTCATAATAGATTGAGCCCCAAGCTGCGGGTCTATGCTCCTGCACAGACTCCACAAGGGGGAAGAGAAGGCGCTGGAAAGGATTCAAAATAGTCTGGTATTTAGTTTCTAACGATCTGATGAAACCCAGCGTGGAGAGTCCCACAAACAACGCGGCAAACAAGCCTATGAATAGGAGCGCAAAAACGGTTTTCATTTTGACTGTGCGAATGTGATGTGCGACTTCAATAGCGCCTAACAGAAGTAAAAGCCCGTAGGCGACCATGTTGGTTATTTCGATTAGAAACTTTGCACCCAAGAATGGCACGTTTATGGCTATGAAGAGGGCTATGCCCAAGGTTACGCTGTAGGACGTAAGCAAACGGGATGTGTACCTGTGCAACAAGAGCATGGCACCCACTAAAAGCATTACTAGTCCGGAGGCATATCGAGCAGCACCCCAACCCGCGAAGAGGTAGCCTAAGGATAAGCCTGCGGCAATGGCGTAGATGACGCTTTGTCTCCAGGGTCTTTCAGCGTCCAGAGACCTTAAAAAGAAGAAGCCGACGAGGAGGATGCCGAAGATTCCTATGGTTTCGTCGTCGAAGAATCCAAGCGTTGTTCGCCCGATGTACGACGCGTTTATCGCCAAGAAGAACGCTGCGAAGAGACCCGTCTCTTTTCCCCCGATGTCCTTGCCAAAGAAATAAATCACGATGCAGGTGAACACCGCCATTATTAATGGAAACATGATAACGAAATTGTAAACGGGGTTTGCATTGAGCGGGTCTGTGGCAAACATGGGAGCCATAGGCACGCCTAAAGCGTTAAACACGCTGTAAAAAGCGGCGGCTGTGAAACCCAACGCTGGAAAAGACGTGTGCGGAACATCTCTTCCCCAAGGCCACCAGCTCATGGGGTCGTTTGTCCAAGCTGCGTATGAGAAAACTCCATTTTTGACAAAGCGGTCTGTTATGCGGAATTGAAAGTAGGGGTCGAACTCTGAAAGGTAGTAGCCCCAACGGAGTGGCAGCAACCTAATCGCGAACGCCAGCGTGAGAATTAGGATTAGAATGGATAGTTCCAGC
>Ga0315314_1004338_pt1 | contig 10673 bp, 11 predicted proteins | sample TDP9_MG_FD_203631 | JGI IMG/M metagenome (GOLD analysis project Ga0315314, IMG submission 203631) | Freshwater sediment microbial communities from Lake Towuti, South Sulawesi, Indonesia - TDP9 | ecosystem: Environmental > Aquatic > Freshwater > Lake > Sediment | place: Indonesia: South Sulawesi... | reverse complement strand
TAAAAGATATGCCCCTGCTAGATCACGGTTATAAATGAATACGCAAAGGAATTTGAAGGGCAAGAAACTCCTTTATGGCAGTTCCATAGTGTCTAGAGCCTATATGAAAACATGGTCTCCTCCTTTTGAAAGTAATATGGCTTCTCTGAAGTAAGAAGCTGAATTTCAGTACGCATTCATGTCATGTAGAAACTGAGATCCGTGCCTGCACCATTTTATTAGTTTAGAGGAAGCGGTTAAACGAAACATTTATAAAATAAAAATATATCAACTCAACTGAATTAACAAATAGTAAACGAAACACATCCGTAGTAAGAGGTGTTTAAATGTCTGCAACCCCCCAACTCGCTGGAACACCTGTCCTCATTTTGAAAGAGGGATCGACGAGAGAAAGAGGAAGAGGCGCTCAACATGCCAACATAACTGCTGCTCGCCTTGTCGCTGAAGCGGTGAAGAGTTCTCTTGGACCTAAGGGCATGGACAAGATGCTAGTGGATAGCTTAGGCGACGTTACCATCACCAGCGACGGCCACACGATCCTCAAGGAGATGGACATCCAGCATCCGGCTGCGAAGATGATGATAGAAGTAGCTAAGACCACGGACGATGAAGTGGGCGATGGGACAACCAGCGCTGTCGTCATAGCTGGAGAACTTCTAGGGAAGGCTGAGGAGCTCATCGGAAAAAACGTCCACCCAACCATCCTTATTGATGGCTACAGGAGGGCTGCCGAGAAGGCCCTTGAAACCTTGGAGAAGATCGCCATTCCTGTTGAGCCCACCGATAAGGAGTTCTTGAAGAAGGTAGCCATGACCTCCATGGCTAGTAAGCTTGTCGCCGAGGATAGGGAACATTTGGCTGACATAGCGGCTTCGGCGATTCTGCACGTTGCCACTAAAGTTGAAGAACAGTATAAAGTGGATCTAGACGACGTTATGGTTGAGAAGAAGCCCGGCGAATCCCTGACCGACACCAAGCTCATCGAAGGCATAGTCATCGACAAAGAAGTGGTTCACCCAGGCATGCCTAAGCATGTGGAGAACGCGAAGATCGCTTTGCTCGACTCTGCGCTGGAAGTTGAGAAGACCGAATTTGACGCAAAGCTCAACATAGAGAGCCCCGAGCAGATGGAGGCCTTCCTTCAGCAAGAGGAGAACATGCTCAGGGACATGGTGGAAAAGGTCGCTAAAACGGGCGCTAACGTGCTCATATGCCAGAAAGGCATAGACGACCTAGCTCAGCATTTCTTGACTCGAAAGGGTATCCTTGCTGTGCGCCGGGCGAAGAAGTCCGACATGGAGAAACTTGCAAAAGCAGCTGGCGGAAACGTTGTCATAAACCTGGATGACATGACCGAGAAGGACCTCGGCTATGCCAAACTTGTAGAAGAGAGGAAGATAGGTGACGACAAGATGACTTTCGTCGAGGGATGCAAGGATCCTCGATCTGTAGCCATCCTCATCCGCGGTGGAGCTGAACGCATTGTGGATGAGGCGGAACGGTCAATACACGACGCCTTATGTGTTGTCCGAGATGTAGTGCAAGAGCCGAAAATTGTGGCTGGCGGCGGTGCACCAGAGCTGGAAATTGCAAGGGTGCTCAGGGATTATGCAGAGGGGCTTCCGGGTAAAGAGCAACTTGCAGTACAAGCCTATGCCGAAGCCCTTGAGATTATACCCACAAGCCTGGGGGAGAACGCAGGTTTAGACCCCATCGATACCGTATCGGAGCTTCGGGCTCGTCACGAGAAGGGTGAAACATGGGCCGGAGTCGGCGTCCACGAGGGCAAAGTCAGGGACATGAAGGAACTCGAAGTCCTCGAACCGCTGTCCGTCAAAAAGCAGATCATCAAGTCAGCCACCGAAGCGGCTTCCATGATCCTAAAAATCGACGACATCATCGCGGCTTCAAAGGGGAAAGCTCCGCCGAAGGAGACGCCTTCTAAAGAACCGTCTGAAACAGGCGAGGGCGCAGGAGAATTCGATTAGGAGGGATTATGATGGCCTATTTAACAACACAAGCTGGACAGCCAGTGCTCATCTTGAAGGAGGGAACTACCCGCAGCCGCGGCAGGGACGCTCAGAGGAACAACATTATGGCTGCAAGGATCATAGCAGAGGCGATAAAAACCACCCTGGGTCCCCGCGGAATGGACAAGATGCTCATCGACAGTATGGGCGACATCACCATAACCAACGACGGCGCCGCCATTCTTGACGAAATCGATGTGGAGCATCCAGCCGCTAAGATGATGAAAGAGGTGGCGAAAACCCAAGATGACATGGTCGGCGACGGAACAACCACCGCCGTTGTGTTGGCTGGAGAGCTGCTACGTAGGGCTGAGGAGCTATTAGATCAGAACATCCACCCTACGGTTGTGGTTAGTGGATACAGAAAGGCTGCAGAGAAAGCTATGGAACTCCTCGACAAGGTAAGCATAGCGGTCAATCCAGAAGATCGCGAAACTCTGAAGAAAGTGGCTATGACCTCTATGGCCAGCAAGGCGGTAGGTGTAGCACGGGAGTATCTCGCCGAAATCGCCATCGACGCCGTGAAACAGATCGCTGAGAAAAGGGGCGAAAAGGTCGTTGCCGATATTGATAACGTTCAGATCATCAAGAAGTCGGGAAAAAGTCTTTTTGACACCGAGCTTGTGAGGGGCATAATCCTCGACAAGGAAGTGGCCCATCCAGGTATGCCTAAGCGGGTTAAAAATGCCAGAATCGCCTTAGTAAACGCCCCCTTAGAGATTGAAAAGACGGAGATCAGCGCCGAAATAAGGATAAGGGACCCCATCCAAATGAAGGCTTTTCTAGATAAAGAAACGCAAATGCTTAAGGACATGGTGGGGAAAGTCAAGAAATCGGGTGCCAACGTCCTCATCTGCCAAAAGGGTATCGACGACATGGCCCAGCACTTCCTAGCCAAGGAAGGTATCATGGCAACCAGAAGGGCGAAGGAGTCAGACATGGAGAAGCTCGCCCGAGCCACAGGCGGAAGAATCGCCACCAACTTAGAAGATCTAAAGCCTGACGACTTGGGTGAGGCTGGACTTGTTGAGGAGAGAAAAATCGGCGAGGACAGGATGATCTTCGTTGAGAAGTGCAAGAACCCACGATCAGTTGGTATTCTTATACGCGCCGGCCTAGAGAGAATGATCGATGAGGCAGAAAGGTCCATGACGGATGCGCTGTCTGTCGTCTCAGACTCGCTTGAGCGAAACAAAATCGTCGCTGGAGGAGGAGCCATCGAAGCGGAGATATCCAAGGAACTTCACGAATACGCAACTAAAATCGGAGGAAGGGAGCAGTTAGCCATAGAAGCCTTCGCAGACGCCGTGGAAATCGTGCCGAAGACCTTGGCTGAAAACGCGGGTCTAGAACCTATAGATATCCTAGTTGCACTGAGGTCGGCTCACGAAAAGCCCGAGGGACATCTGATGGGGGTCGACATCTTCAGTGGCGACATCGTTAACATGTATGAAAAGGGCATAATAGAACCCCTGTGGGTGAAGGAACAAGCTATAAAGTCAGCAGCTGAAGCTGCGTCTATGGTCCTAAGAATCGACGACATCATCACCGCAACGAAACCTAAAGAGGCAAAACCGCCGAAAGCTCCAGAAGAAGGAGAGGAGTAAGGCGGGGAATTCGACTAGCAGAGAGGAGCTTATGGCGGCGATAAAGGAGGTGCCCACACGGGCTCGCCGCTTTGAACGCATAGGAGCCCACACTCATATCAATGGCTTGGGTCTCGACAAAAACCTCAAAGCCATTAAGGTTAAAGATGGTATGGTAGGCCAAGAACGGGCCCGTGAAGCAGCCGGCTTAGTGGTTCAGATGATCAAGGAGGGTAAACTAAGCGGCAAGACAGTTATTCTCGCTGGTCCACCTGGAACAGGTAAAACGGCCATCGCTGTCGCCATATCCAAGGAACTGGGTGCTAACGTTCCGTTTATTCAGATGAGTGGAAGCGAGATCTACAGCAGTGAAAGAAAGAAAACAGAGGTCCTTATCGAGGCTATCCGAAAGTGCATAGGCGTGGAAATCCATGAGATGCGAAAGATCTACGAGGGAGAGGTCACCAACGTCAACATTCAAACAGCGCCGCACCCTTACAACCCCTATCAGAAGGTGCCGGAAAGCGTTCGCATCACGATGAAAACTAACGATGAGGAGAAAACAATCGAGGCTGGAGCCACCATCGCTCAACAAATCATCCAGGAGGGAATATCGGAGGGTAGCGTGATTCAGATCGACGCCGAATCCGGACGAGTAGCCAACTTAGGGCTAAGCCTGGAGAGCAGTAAGGGCAAGTCGTATGAGGTGAATGCTCGAAGGAAGGTTCCACGACCTCCTGGCGAAGTCTTGAAAGATAAAGAATTCGTGTACACCCTCACCCTCGCGGACATGGACGAGATAAACGCCAAAAGCCGGGCAGGCGGAGGATTCTTCTCATTCTTCTTTGGCGGGTCTGAGACAAAGGAAATCGACACTGAAATACGCACGGCTGTAGATCAACAGGTGAAAGAGCTGGTTGACGAGGGCAAGGCTTTCATCCACCCTGGTGTCCTCTTCATAGATGACTCACATCTCCTAGACTTGGAAGCTTTCAGTTTCTTGGGTAGAGCCATCGAGAGCGAGCTGGTGCCCATCATCATCTTGGCTACAAACCGAGGTGTTACTACCATAAGAGGAACAGACGTCAAGAGCCCCATGGGCTTTCCCCTAGACCTGATCGACCGCTCCGTCATCATCGGAACCCATGAATACGACGCAGACAGCATAAGGGAAATTCTCCGAATCCGATCCGACGAGGAGAAGGTTAAGGTAGAGGAGGAGGCCCTAGAAAAGCTCACCGAAATTGGCGCAAAGTCGTCACTTAGGTACTCTGTTCAACTCCTAAGCCTAGCAGCACAGAACGCTCGGACAACTAAACGCGAAAGCGTCACCGTTGAGGACGTGGAACGTGTTAGTGGTCTCTTCATGGACATCAGCGAGGCGGCGGACCACCTTAGAAAGTATGAAGAGAAACTCATTTATCATTAGGCAAGCTTGTTAGGAAGATGGAGAACAGGAAAAGTTTCCTAGCGAACATGTTACGAAGATACCTATCAAAAGTTCAGGATGACCCTAGAGTTAAGCAGATGCTGACGCCTCAAGAGGCGGAAAAAGGCCTAGAAACGGTTATAGAGAGAATAGTTGAGAGAGCCATGGATATGGAGGCTAAGCTCGGCCGGGAGCTCTCTTACCCTGAATTTCAGAAACTCATTATGGAGACGCTGGATGAGATCTCTCCAAAGGTAACATATATCGTGTAACTGAACGAGATGTGTGATCCTTGAGCTTTTGAAGAACAAGGACAAAGCGTTTTACGGTGTGAACTTTGTGCCAGCCAGTTCTGTAACCTTTTCCTTTAATTTTTGATATTATTGTTGTTCGTAGTCGATTAACGGAATAATCTTTGAGTGTTTGTCACACGGCGCGCCCATATTTTAAGTTGATGGCTCTTTGGTAAAACAGCTTAAGACAAATCTTCTTATGAAAATTCTGATTTATCCGATAAATTTAAATATTCTGAATGATGTCATTTTACGCTGTGGATGATATGACCAGTAACGAAGGATGTTGCAAGGTTGCTGCTGTGGTGACGATGGATCCGAGAGGGCAAATAGTTCTCCCAAAAGATGTGAGGGAGAAAGCAAAGTTAAAACCAGATGACAAGTTGGCGGTCATAGGTTGCGAACGCAACGGTGAAATATGCTGCATCATGATGGTTAAATCAGACAGACTCGGAGATACGATAAAAAACATGCTCGGACCTATGCTTAAAGATATTTTCAAGTGAAGAGATGGTCGGTATGGAAGAGGAAAAAATAAAGAAAATCGTAAGAGAAGGCTACGGTGAAATAGCCAAAAAAGAAGGTTCCTGCTGTGGCCGAGGAATTAGCGAGAAAATGGGTTATACCGAAGAAGAGCTCAGGTCAGTTCCTGAAGGAGCCGATCTAAGTCTCGGATGCGGCAATCCAGTCGCACTTGCATCTTTAAAGGAGGGAGAAACGGTTCTTGACCTCGGTTCAGGTGCGGGGCTCGATTGTTTCCTTGCTGCAAAAAGGGTTGGAGAGAAGGGAAGAGTCATAGGCGTAGACATGACGCCCGAAATGATCGATAAAGCAAGGGAAAACGCCAGAAAGGGCAACTACAGAAATGTAGAATTTAGGCTCGGAGAGATCGAGAATCTGCCTGTTGCCGACAACACTGCCGACGTGATCATTTCAAACTGTGTCATCAACCTTTCACCCAATAAAAGAAGAGTTTTCAAAGAAGCGTTCAGAGCGCTAAAGCCTGGTGGAAGGCTTATGGTTTCAGACCTTGTCCTGTTGAAAGAGCTACCTGAAACCATAAAAAGGAGCGTGAAGGCGTACATCGGCTGCCTTTCCGGAGCAATGATGAAGGACAGATACGTCGAAATAATAAAGGAAGCGGGCTTTCAAGAGGTGAAAATCATCGAAGAAACACGTTTCCCAATCGAACTCATGGCCAACGACCCCACCGCGAAGGTTGTCATGGAAAAGTCAAACGTTCCTGTTGAGGACGTAAGAGGAATCGCGAAGTCGGTCGCAAGCATAAAAGTCCACGGAACAAAGCCCCGAAGATAAGTGGCTTTCCAATATTCTCATTTTTTCATCTTTCAAAACCCAATCCTGTATCCTAATAGGTCCTCTTAAGGCGCCAAGCATGATGTAGACATATCAACAAATGGAGTGCCAGGGGCGGGATTCTCGCTCTGGGATTGCTTTGATACGCTTATTCGAGACAATTATAAAGCAACAAAAAAGGAAGATGCTAAAAGCTACAGAAGTTCTTCATCGGTTATGTGTGCTGTTTCGTATCTTTTGCTGTAAATGAGTGTATACTTGTTTAGCATGTCTCTTCCGAGAATGCTTGGAATCCTCATCATCCTCTCATCCAAAACTGCATGCTTTAAAACGTAAACCCTATCAAACCTCTCCACATGGCTTTTTCTATCTTCTCTACGAAAAGTAAGTTTAACATCCTTCAAAACATAAGTGTCAACCAATCCGTCTATCCCAAGCATGCCATCGCTAAGCCTCTCTAACCTGCCAAAATCTATCCCCAACCTAACAGCATCTTTATCGCAGATCGTGGTTCTCGAAGCTCCGGTATCAACCAGAAGCTCCACTATCTCACGTATGCCCAGAGTTTCAGATTCTAAAACAGCAACAACATAAGCTGCCTCAAAAATTCCAGGCTTAAAAAAGCAAGGAATCTTCAACAAATCACTTCTCAGAGTATCAACTCTATCTCCTTAGCAGTCACATACTCCACAGCAATTTCATTGTAATTCTTCGGATATCTCTTACGTAGCCTCTCAACAAGCCGACTCAACTCACGGTCATGATCAACAACTGCGCCATTAAGAACCGCGATCCACTCATCCATAAACTTCTTCTTCAACTCTTCATAATGCCTACTAATCCACTTCGCGTTCTCCTCATATCTAGAAAGCACAGCAACAACGGATTCCATATCTTAAGCCGCCAAACCCGAATATAATATACTCAGGAAAACTTAAATCGTTTTCGAAAATTGCAAGACACGCTTTAAACGGATACTTCAATGACGTGCTGGCAGTCCTGCCAAGACTGCTCCAAATCTGGAGAACGCTGACACCCAGACTCACTACATGCCCTTCTCAAACTCCCTATACCTCCAAATCAGAAAAACAGCCTAAACTGAACTGCCTTCATGAAAAGTAATGGAAACTGCAGCTGTGATGCCGGGGGCGGGATTCGAGCCCGCGACCTCTGGGCGCTTGCCCCTCACGCTCTCCAGATTATGAGTCTGGCGCCCAAACCAGGCTAGGCTACCCCGGCCAACACGATTTATTGCTTTACACAAATTTAACTATTTATGATCTACTATATCCATAATCCTCAGAAAGAGGGCTGAGGGAAATCCCCGTATAGGTAATAAATAGGTCTTCCAGACTAAAATTCAATGGAACAGTTGCTATTTTCTTTCAAGCTTTTGAACTGTTGTTGGTTTGCCGACGTATACTATACTAGCCATGTCGATGAACAGCCCTGTTTCGATTATTCCTGGGATCGATTTAAGCTTCAGGTCGAGTTCCTTAGGGGCTTCGATGGGCCCGAAATCGACGTCGACGATGAAGTTGCCGTTGTCCGTCACGAGGGGACCGACTTTTCCCCTTCCCTCCCGCAAGATGGGTTTCCCCCCGATTTTCCGAATCTTCGATTCGACGATCGGCAGGGCGAAGGGCAGGGCCTCAACGGGTACGGGTTGACCCGCTCCCAGCGTTTTCACCAGCTTCGTTTCATCCGCCACGATGATGAGCTGTTTAGACGCGGAGGCAACGATCTTCTCCCTGGTGAGAGCGCCTCCCATGCCCTTGATCAGGTTAAGATCCCCATCAATCTGATCTGCGCCGTCGATGGTTAAGTCGAGTTGAGGGTGCTCGTAGAGGGTTGTTATGGGAACGCCACAGTCCACAGCCAAGATCAGAGCCTGATGGGAGGTGGGAACCCCCGTAACCCGTAGGTTCTCCTGCTGAACCCTTCTCCCTATCTCTCGAATGGCGTAGGCGGCTGTGCTCCCGCTGCCAAGTCCCACTGTGAAGCCGTCCCTTAAGTGTTTCACGGCCTCTAGAGCTGCGTTCTCCTTTGCTTCTTCTCTCCAACCAACACTGTCACGTTTCAACCTCTATTTGCTCCAATCTCTCTAAAACCTTCTCAACCTCGGCCATGATCCCTTCTATCCGTTTTTCGGCCTCGGTTTTCTTCGGCGCTGGAGGCGCCTCCTTCTTCTTTCTCTCCCTTTTAGGTGGGGGTGCGGAAGGAGCCTCTGGGGCCGACGGGGGAAGAAGCGCCTCCTCTTTGGGTTCAACCTCCAGGCGCGTCCTCAACTCCCCGATCTTCTTGTTGAGTTCGTCAAAGCGATCGCTGAAGAGCTTCATGAGGTCTTCTTGCATCGCTTCCAGTTCATGCAGCGCCACCATGGACTCGTTGTGGGAAATCTTCTCCTTGATATCCATCATCCTCTGTTTGTAGCGCTGCGACAAACTCTCCCTATCCTTTTCGGTGATCTTCCCCTCAGCCTCGGCTTCATACAAGCGTTGAATGGCGTAGCTTAGAATCTCCCTCTCCAAATCCATGAGCTTAAGCTCTTCTCTAGCTTTCTCTACCTCATCACGCGAAACAGTGCGCTCTATTTTTAGAGGAGGCAAAGCTTGTCCAGCTTCAGCTGCTTTCAAAGGCTCCGAGGGCTCTTCTTCCTCCTCTCTTTCAGGCTTCGTAACGTAAAGCAAGAACAAGGCCAACAAAACCGCTCCGACGGCGACTATGATGGGCCACCAAGGCTCAAAACCCACGAGACTCCCTCGATAACATCATTTTCCGTTACGGTATATAAATATGCGTCATCGTTATTACAAAGTTTCGCCTAAACCGTTTAGAAAGACGCAGGCGGCTCGCACTACATTGATTGTTCGTAACGCTTAAGCTGTCAACAAAGAATCTACGCTGGGCATGCAAAGTTTGAGATACCGAAAAATGAAAAATGGGAGAATCTTCAAGAGGTCCGAAGTTTGTCGTTAAAACCTACTTTGTTTTCATTTTTAGACGTAGCACCCCGTTCTTGTACGATCGTTCCAAGGGTGTTGGCTCCACCTCTACTGGCAACATGGTTTCAGAATGGTATTTTCTGTCACCGACTTCGACGTGTATGACCATCTTTTTCTCAGCCACATCCAGTTTAATATCCCTCTCCTCGACGCCTGGCAACTCCGCCACAACCTCTAGATGCTCATTCTCCCTCAACACTTCCACGTAGGGCTCTCTGAAACCTGTTTCCTTGGGTACAGTGATCCTTCTCACAGGGATGGGCTTTCTTGCCGCTCCTCTTCGGCTTCGCCATTCCACCCTCTCTCTAGCCAGCTTATCCAAGCGCTTGAAGAACTCGCCCCCGCCGAGGCGGATTTCGTCTGGACCCCCAAGAATGCCGCCGAGGCGTATGTCGTAGTCTATCCTAACGGCGTCGCCGTACTTTTCCCTCAATTCTCTCTGAGCCTCTTGAAGCTTGCTCCTCATCTCCTCGATCCTTCCTTTGAGTTCCTCGATGCCTTCAGGGTTTTCGATGAGAGATTTGACATCCGTGACGCCGGTCCAGCTCCTAATTATGTCGCCTATGTCTACTCCGAAGATCCTTAGGTTTAACAGGTCAAAGATGTCTGCTGGCTTCTTCTCCTTTTTTGGCTCTTTTTCTTCATCCACTTTTCTTCACCTCCGCTTGTTAACCTAAAGATGTTAACTAAAAGATAACATCTAAATGTTTATATATAAACGTTACGCTTTACAACTATAGCGGAAGAGTGACTGTCGGATGGAACGAAAAAACGCCTCTATGGACGGATTACTCCATGTGCTGGGCAACAAAACCAGGCGGAGGATTCTTCGGCTACTGGCTCAAGAGCCTAAATACCTTCTGGAACTATCAAAGGAACTGGATGTGAGCCCGCCAGCCCTGCAAAAGCACCTAGAAGTTCTGGAGAAGAACGGCTTCATCACAACCTTTCGGAAGGAAAGCGAACTGGGTGCTCCACCAAGAAAGTATTTCCAGCCGAAAAGCTCTGTCTAT
>Ga0315314_1004337_pt1 | contig 10674 bp, 6 predicted proteins | sample TDP9_MG_FD_203631 | JGI IMG/M metagenome (GOLD analysis project Ga0315314, IMG submission 203631) | Freshwater sediment microbial communities from Lake Towuti, South Sulawesi, Indonesia - TDP9 | ecosystem: Environmental > Aquatic > Freshwater > Lake > Sediment | place: Indonesia: South Sulawesi... | reverse complement strand
TAGGGCCAATTTAAGAATAGGAGGAGCGAATGCGAAAAAATTTTATCATACTGGTTATTTTATCTCTTCTTTTTTGTGGGACTACTTTTGGAGCAGAAGGAGATGTAATCTGGACAGGGACTTATAATGGTATAGCCAATGAGGATGATTGTGGTTGTGGCATAGCAGTTGATGGATGGGGCAATGTCTATGTTACTGGTTCTGAATATGTTACAAGCGAGTGGGATAATATCTGGGTGAGGAAATACTCAGGTTATTTACCGTAACTACTGCTCTCCTCCCAAAGGAAAGCTTGGCTGCTGTTTTAGGTAGATTCTTTCCAGTAGCGATGGCACTCCACCCATAAACTGAAGCATCTTCTCAGCCGGTTTACCTTCTGGCTTGAAAAAAATAGATGCCTCAGGATTTCTTAATTTATGGAACTTATGGGAATTTATGGGATTTTGGCGGAAATCCGGTAACAAAATGGCATTTCCGCTCTTGGATAACTGGTCTTTTTGCCTTAATAGTGGTAAGAGGAAACTATATACCTACACGACCTAAAAAACGAACTTGTAAATAGCCAGTGAATAAAGGGGGTAAAATATTTTGTAGGCTTTGGGGCTTCCCTTGGGAAGTTATGAAGTTAAGAGAAAATTACGCATAAGGCACAGGGACCTTTGATTTTTTTCTTGCGTTAAGCAGCTTTTGTTTGTTATAATTATTTTAAAGTAAAACCCAAAGTCGACCCGAAAGTGTTAGGTGGAGGTCAGTTTGCAGAAAAATTGAAAGAGCTAAGACTGGGTATTAATCTATATACATAATACATAGGAAGAAATAGAAATAAAAAAAGATTGATTTAATATTTTTAATCTTAGGGATGACGCTAAGGGTTTCTGATAAACGGAGAGGTACCCAAGTGGCTGAAGGGGCGGGTTTGCTAAACCTGTAGTCCCGAGTTTTCGGGAGCGTGAGTTCGAATCTCACCCTCTCCGCATGATTCACAGGAGAGATTCGAAATTCGAGCGTGTATCGGGCGGGGAGAATTTCGACTGAAAAAAAGAGAAAAAAACGCTTGACATTAGTTGATAATTTGTATATAATTAAAGTTTAGGAAATTCAAATATATAAAGGTCGAAGACAGTAGGTCTCCCGCTTTTTGGGGTTAAATGTCGCCTACCGAGATCAGATAAGTGCAAAAAAACTTCTCTGTCTTGGGGAAGTTTTTTTTATCGCCTGAAAAGGCAAATTTTTTCGCTTGATTTTTCCGGTTTGGAGGAAGGGATGGGACGAAAAGAGAAGGAAGTCTTTGTGAATGAACTTACGGATAGACTAAAGACTAATAATAATTTCATCTTGACTGATTACAAGGGATTGAATGTAGAAGAAATGACCGATCTGAGAAAGAGGATGCGCAAAATAGGTTGCGAGTTCAAGGTGGTAAAAAATACTCTGGCTCGCTTGGCTATGAAGAATCTCAATTTGGAGAATTTAATAGAGTACCTTAGGGGGCCGACTGCGATTGCCGTTGAAAAGACGGATATTATTGCTGCCACAAAAACTATAATAGATTTCTCTCGCCAGCACCAGAATTTAAAAATTAAGGTGGGTTTTTTGGAAGGAAAGGTCATACCTCCTGAGGAGGTGGAATCTTTAGCTAAGTTACCTTCGAGAGAACTGCTCGTTGCCCAATTATGTCGGAGCCTTCAGGCACCTATTGTTAGGTTTTGTGGAGTACTGCAGGGGATCGTCAGGAATCTAGTTCTTCTCTTAGATGCGATTAGGAGGAAAAAGTCCGAAAGTTAATTCATAAAGGAGGAATAAAATATGCCAACTGGAAAAAGCAAAGATGAGATTATCCAGACAATTGAAAAGATGAGCGTGCTTGAATTGTCTGAGCTGGTAAAGGCTCTGGAAGAGAAGTTCGGAGTTAGTGCTGCCTCTTTGGCTCCAGTCGGAGCAGCACCGGGAGCAGCACCGGAAGCTTCTAAGGGTGAGGAGAAGACTGAATTTAGTGTTATTTTGACAAAACCCGGTGACAAGAAGATTCAGGTAATAAAGGTTGTGCGTGAACTCACCGGCTTGGGACTGAAAGAGGCCAAGGACTTAGTAGATAGTACGCCGAAGCCATTGAAGGAGGGAATAGATAAGACTTCGGCAGAAGAAATCAGAAACAAGTTGAAGGAAGTTGGGGCGGAAGTAGAAATTAAATAAAAGATGAGTCTAGGCTACTTAGGTTGACAAACTATTGATTTTGCTGTAAAAAAATTCTAAAATTAGAAAATGAGGAAGGTGATTGATTTGGAAAGGGAAATAGATTTCGCACGGATTCCCTCAATTATGAGTATTCCCAATCTCATTGAGGTACAAAAAACTTCCTTTGAAGAATTTTTGCAGAAGGATGTCCCGCCTGAAAATAGGAAAAAGCAAGGTCTTCAGGCAGCTTTTTTAGATATTTTCCCTATTGTGAATGTTGACCAAACTCTATCTTTGGAATTTGTGGAGTACATCTTGGAAGAACCTAAGTACGATAAGATGGAAGCGATAGATAAGGATACAACTTATTCCTTGCCATTAAAGATAAGAGTGAAGTTAGTTATCAAGAAAGGGACTCGGGAAAAGCCAATCATTAAAGAGCAATCAGTATACCTGTGCAATTTTCCTTGCATGACTGATACAGGGACCTTCATTATTAATGGTGCCGAGCGAGTTGTGGTCAATCAATTGCACCGCTCGCCGGGAGTCATCTTTGAAGAAGATCAGGAACCGGGGACCAAAAAGATAAAGATATCATCTTATGGCAAAAGGCTCTATGTAGCTAGTATTATACCGTATCGGGGAGCTTGGGTAGAGTTTGAATTCGACAACAATAATGCACTTTTTGTTAAGATTGATAAAAAGAGAAAACTTGCGGCGACTGTGCTGTTAAAGTCATTGGGTTTGGAAACCAACCAGCAGATTTTGCATGTGTTCTATGACACGGAAGAGATTCACTTAAAAATAGATAATTCGCATAATATAGAAAAAAGTATTTCCCCCTTATTGGGGAAGATTTTGGCTTGCGATATGGTGGACAAAAAGACCGGAGAGATATTAGCGGAGGCTAACGAGCAGATTACTCCGGAGTTGGCAAAGAGGATATTGAGGGCAGAAATTGGCCGGGTTGAAGTCGTGAAATTTGATGCAGTTATTAACGATGTAGCTATTCATGAAACATTAAAACGGGACAGAATTAAATCGCAGGCTCAAGCAATATTGGACATATTTCGCAGGCTGCGTGCACAGGAATATATCACGGAAGAGTCGGCAACAGCGTTCTTTGATACGTTATTGTTCAGAACAATCAAAAAATACGATTTATCTAGAGTTGGACGCTATAAAATAAATAGGAAACTGTCTTCTGTACTGGAGAAGATGAGAACTCGACTACCCACTGCAATCCAGGAGACTATTTGTCGCAGCGACTACTATTTTGGAAACAGAGAAAGCAAGAAATTGGAAATTCCTCTAGAGACAAAGCGAACCCTATGTCTGCAGGACATTTTGGCCACAATTGAGTACCTGGTTGATTTAAATAATGGAACTGGTGGAGAAGTAGACGATATCGACCACCTGGGGAATCGTCGTGTCCGTTCGGTAGGTGAGCTTTTGGAGAACCAGATAAGAATTGGACTTTCCCATATGGCTCGGCTAGTTAGGGAAAGAATGAATATGCAGAGTAATGAAACAATAACTCCTCGAGACATAATCAATACTGCTCCAGTGGTGGGAGTTATTCGGAAATTTTTCGGCACCAGTCAACTATCTCAATTTATGGATCAGACGAACCCTCTGGCTGAACTCACTCATAAGAGGAGGCTTTCTGCGCTGGGACCTGGGGGATTGAATCGCAAAAGGGCTGGTTTTGAAGTGCGCGATGTTCACCACTCCCATTACGGTCGGATTTGTCCCATTGAGACTCCTGAAGGTCCAAACATAGGTCTGATTACCACTCTATCACTTTACGCACGGATCAATAAGTACGGACTTATTGAGACACCTTACCGTAAAGTAGTAAGAGGAAGAGTAACTGACCAGATTGAGTATCTCACTGCTGACCGGGAGGATGAATACGTAATTGCTCAGGCAAATGCTCCCATAGATGCGGAAGGCAGATTCAAAAAAGACATGGTAGCCACCCGTTGTAGAGGCGATTTTTCTCTGGTTTCGCCAAAGGAGATAGATTTTATGGACATCTCGCCGAAACAGCTTGTGGGGGCTTCGGCTGGATTGATTCCCTTCTTGGAACATGACGATGCTAATCGCGCCTTGATGGGTTCCAATATGCAAAGACAGGCGGTTCCTCTTCTTACCTGTGAGGAGCCATTGGTCGCTACGGGCATTGAAGAAGCTGTAGCCCGGGATTCGGGAGTAGTGGTGACTGCTGAGCGGGCTGGTCGGGTGGAGAGCGTGAGTGCTGATCAAATTATTGTTTGTTGTGGCGAAGAAGGCAAAAATGAAGACAGGCCTGTAGATATATACCATTTGAAAAAGTATAAGCGGAGTAATCAGGATACATGTGTGAATCAGATTCCGGTAGTTAAGGTAGGAGACCATGTAAGGAAAGGCCAAGTAATTGCTGACGGACCAGCTACCTGTCAGGGAAGGCTTGCTTTGGGGAGAAATGTTCTGGTGGCGTTTATGTCCTGGGGTGGATACAATTTTGAAGATGCCATCTTAATCAGTGAAAGACTAGTCAGGGATGACGTTTTCACTTCAATTCATATTCAAGAATTTGAAGTTGATGCCCGTGATTTAACAATAGGTTCAGAAGAGATAACGCGAGATATTCCTAATGTGGGAGAAGAGGCCTTGAAGAATCTGGATGAGAACGGCATAGTGCATATTGGGGCCTATGTCCATCCTGGGGATATCCTTGTGGGGAAAGTTACTCCCAAGGGCGAGACCAGGGCTACTCCAGAAGAGAGGTTACTAAGGGTGATTTTTGGAAAGAAAGCTGAGGAAGTTCAAGATGCGTCGCTGAGGGTCCCTCCTGGGGTGGAGGGCAAAGTCTTGGATGTCCAGGTTTTTACCCGTAAGGGAAAAATTTCGAAGGATGGAGAGGCAAATATTTTGAAGGAGATCAACCAGAAATATAGTAAACTGATTTCCGATTTGAGGCAAAATAGGAGGAAGGCACTTGCCAGCGGGGAGAACTTGAGTAAGGAAGAGAGAGAGAAAATCGATAAATTAACTGAATTCCAAATAGAAGAGCTGAAGAAGAATAGGAAAAGTGCACAGGAGAGTCTCCGTCAAGGAGACGACCTACCGGTTACAGTTAACAAAGTTGTGAAAGTTTTTGTAGTAAGTAAGAGGAAGATTTCTGCAGGGGACAAGTTGGCCGGCCGGCATGGCAATAAAGGCGTTGTCGCACGCATCCTAGCTGTTGAGGATATGCCATTTTTGCCCGACGGGACTCCCGTGGACATAGTATTGAATCCGTTGAGCATTCCTTCCCGTATGAATGTGGGACAGATTTTGGAGGCAGAACTGGGCTGGGCCGCTCATAAGTTGGGTGTGCAGATGGTTTCACCCATCTTCGATGGAGCGAGGGAAGAAGATATAAGGGGTAAGTTGAAGGAGGCAGGACTTCCTGAAGACAGCAAAATTACCCTCTATGATGGCCTGACCGGAGAACCTATGGAGGAGAAAGTTACGGTAGGATATATGTATATCATAAAACTGGCACATTTGGTAGAGGATAAAATTCATGCTCGTTCTATAGGTCCTTACTCACTGATTACCCGACAACCTTTGGGGGGAAAGGCACAATTTGGTGGTCAGAGGTTTGGGGAGATGGAAGTGTGGGCAATTGAGGGATATGGTGCAGCCTATATTTTGAAGGAGTTTTTAACCATGAAAAGTGATGATGTCACTGGCCGCACCAAAATGTATGAGGCGATTGTGAAAGGAGAACCAATAGAAGAAGGAGAAGTGCCAGAATCGTTTAAAGTACTGGTAAAAGAGCTTCAAGCTTTGGGTCTGAATGTGGAACTGCAAAAATAGAAAGCAAATTCATGGTTCCGAATTTTAGAGGTGAGGCAAATTGGTTAAGAAAGCGAGAATAAAAAAACTTAGAGAAAAATTGGACTACACTGATTTTAAGTCCGTCCGCATACGTTTAGCTTCTCCGGAACAGATAAGAGGCTGGTCTTATGGCGAAGTTAAGAAGCCAGAAACGATCAACTACCGCACTTTCAAGCCAGAATGGGATGGTCTGTTTTGCGAGAGAATTTTTGGGCCGGTTAAGGATTATGAATGTAGTTGTGGTAAATATAAGTGGTCCAAACATAAGGGAATTATCTGTGATCGTTGTGGAGTTGAAGTTACAGAGTCTAAAGTGAGAAGAGAAAGAATGGGTCATATAGAATTGGAGGTGCCTGTTGCGCATATCTGGTTTTTGAGAAAGCCGCCTTCCCGAATTGGGATGCTTTTGGGTATGAAGCTAGGGGATTTGGAAAGAATTATTTATTATGCCGCGTATGTTGTAACTGATCCAGGGAAAGTGCCTGGCTTATTCAAAAAGCAGCTTCTGTCACAGGAAGAATATGAGAGATACAAAACAGAATATGGTGAAAAAGCGTTTAAGGCAGAGATAGGAGCAGGGGCAATAAAGACATTGCTCAAAGAAGTAGATTTGGTTAAGATGGCTGAGGATTTGAGAACAAGAATAAAGGAGGAGATAGCCCAAACCACCAGAACAAGGATGGTGAGACAGCTGAGGATAATCGACGGTTTTATTAAATCAGGAAATAGACCGGAATGGACGGTCTTCGACTGTATTCCCATCATCCCGCCAGATCTTAGACCTTTGGTTCCCTTGGAAGGAGGAAGGTTTGCTTCTTCCGACCTTAACGATTTATACAGGAGAATAATTAATCGGAATAATAGATTAAGACACATCGAAAATCTCAAAGCCCCGGCGGTGATGATCCATTCTGAGAAGCGCTTGCTGCAAGAAGCAGTGGACGCTCTATTTGAAAATGGAGCCCGGGGTAAGACAGTTAATGGTGCTGGTAATCGGCCATTGAAATCTCTCTCAGATATTCTGAAAGGGAAACAGGGGCGCTTCCGTCAGAATTTACTTGGCAAGCGGGTCGATTATTCTGGTCGCTCTGTTATTGTCGTTGGTCCCCATCTGAAGTTACACCAATGTGGCCTGCCGAAAGAGATGGCCCTGGAATTGTTCAAGCCCTTTATCTTAAATGAGTTAATTGCTCAGGGACATGTGACGACTTTGAAGAGTGCTAAGAAGGAGCTGGAAAAGCGAACGCCAGTGGTTTTCGATATTCTGGAAAAGGTGATCCATGACCATCCTGTTCTACTTAATAGAGCTCCCACCCTCCATCGATTAGGAATTCAAGCCTTTCAACCGATTTTGGTCGAGGGGAAAGCAATCCAATTACATCCTTTGGTTTGTGCAGCATTCAATGCAGATTTCGACGGTGACCAAATGGCAGTGCATGTCCCCTTGTCTGCTGAAGCTTGCTTGGAAGCAAAGGTGCTCATGTCTGCTGCCAATAATATCCTTTCTCCAGCCAACGGGCAATCGATTGTAACGCCAACACAGGATATAGTCCTAGGGTGCTGCTATTTGACTAAAGAGAAAAAAGGAGTAAAAGGGGAAGGACGAATCTTTACCAGCGTAGATGAAGTTACCGTAGCCTATGAGGAGGGTGAAGTCGGCCTTCACGCCCGGATAAAAGTGAGAGGGATCAATAAGATTAGAGAGCGGGAGGACTGGACAAAAGAAGATTTCATTAACCCTGACAGGTGGGAAGACTATACCACTGTAGGCAGAATTCTGTTCAACCAGGTCATCCCCGAGGAACTGGGCTTTGTAAATACAGTAATTGATAAGAAGAGCTTGGCAGATTTAATCCAGAAGTGTTTCCACCGACTTGGCAATTACAGGACATTGACCTTGCTCGATGAAATAAAAGCATTGGGTTTTAAATATGTTACCAAATCTGGGATTACCATCTCCGTCGATGATATGAGAACGCCGCAGATCAAGGAACAGTTATTGGAATCGGCCAGAGCTCAGGTGAAGAAGATTGAATCAAATTATAAGCAGGGTTTAATTACTGAAGCAGAAAGATATAATAATATTATCGATATCTGGACTAGCGTGACCAATAAGATAGCAGATACTATGTTTATGGAGTTGAAGAACCAGGGGTTGGAGGTGGCCAAGAAAGGCAGTCCTAAGTTCAACTCCATATACCTTATGGCTGAATCTGGAGCACGGGGTTCCGTTCAGCAGATTAGACAACTTGCTGGTATGCGTGGGTTAATGGCAAGGCCCGAAAAAAGAATTACTGGCAAAGTTGGGGAAATTATAGAATCTCCTATTGAATCTAACTTTAGGGAAGGACTGACGGTTCTGGAATACTTCATATCCACACACGGAGGAAGGAAGGGCTTAGCAGATACAGCACTGAAGACAGCGGATGCTGGGTACCTTACTCGTAGGCTGATCGATGTTGCCCATAATGTTGTAATCGGTGAGGATGATTGTGGCACAATGAACGGTGTTCGCGTGAGTGAATTAAAAGAGGGCGACGAAGTTATCGAATCTTTAACTGAGCGGATTATCGGTCGTATGAGCATTGACCGGGTTGCCCATCCTTTAACCGATGAGGTCGTTGTGGAAGCGGGAGAGATAATTACTCCAGAGATAGCTAAGAAGATCCAGAAAGCTGATATCGAACGGATTAGAATCCGTTCAGTTTTAACCTGCGAATCCACAAATGGCATTTGCTCCAAGTGCTATGGTATAGATATGACTACGGGAAGGCTGGCTGAAATTGGCTTAGCTGTTGGTATCGTGGCAGCACAGTCTATTGGTGAGCCCGGGACACAGCTAACTCTTAGAACTTTTCATATCGGAGGGACGGCCACGGGACCTGTGAAGAAATCATCGATCGCAGCTAAAGATGATGGGATGATTAGATGCCATAATATCCGCACAATAAAGAATAAACAGGAACAACTGATTGTGGTTAGTCGTAACGGCGAGATAAGTGTTAAACCTTTAAAAGGGCAGAGTAAAGAGCAATATCAATTGGTTCCTTATGGTGCGCGGGTGAAAGTTAAAGAGAATAGGAAAGTTAAGAAAGGAGAGTTAATAGCAGAGTGGGATCCTTATTCCATGCCGATTATTTCCGAAGTCTCTGGTAGGGTAAGATTGGAAGATATTATTGATGGTGTAAGCCTGCACGAGGAGATAAACAGAAATACTGGTTTAAAGGAAAGGGTAATTATTCCCTACCGTTCTGAGAAACTTAGACCGCGGATAGAGGTAGTGGATAAGAATCGAAAAAAATTGGGGACTTACCTTTTGCCTGTGGATACGCACCTTGTGGTAGAAGACGGAGTGGAAGTTTCTCAGGGAGATGTTCTGGCCAAGATTCCCCAGGTTGACTATAAGCCGCGTGATATAACTGGTGGATTGCCCAGAATCTCCGATCTATTTGAAGCCAGAAATCCCAAGAATAGTGCCGTTATCTCTGAAATCAGTGGGGTGGTAAAATTGGGGACTACTAAGAAGGGAGCATTTAAAGTGACTGTTATCCCTGATGCAGGGGAGCCTAAGGAATATCCGATACCACCAGATCGCCATCTGGTTGTTTACGAGGGGGATAGGGTAGCGGAGGCAGCTCCTTTAACCGACGGTCCAATTAATCCTCGTGACATCCTCAGGGTAAAAGGAGATAAGGAGGTACAGGAATATTTGGTTAATGAGATACAAGAAGTGTATCGGTTGCAGGGAGTGAGAATTAACGATAAACACATTGAAGCTATTGTACGGCAGATGCTTTCCAATGTTCGCATCGAGGAGAGCGGCGATAGCGGCTTTCTTGTGGGAGAGACGGTTAAGAAAGCTAAGGTTATAGAAGAGAATAAGAAGATTAGGGCTAAGGGTGGGAAGCCCATTCAGTACCGTCCAGTTCTTTTGGGTGTAACGAAGGCTGCTCTATCCAGCGATAGCTTTATCTCAGCTGCCAGTTTTCAGGAGACAACACGCGTTTTGACAAATGCCAGCCTTTCTGGCGAGGTTGATAATTTGCAAGGATTGAAAGAAAATGTCATAATTGGAAGGCTAATTCCTGCAGGGACAGGAATGGTTAACTATCAGAAGCTGTTGGGAACATGACGCTGAAAGCGTCATTTATAGGACTCAATAATGTATGAAGTCTGAGGTAAAGGGGGGCGAAAAGAGAACAAAACATGCCTACAATTAATCAGTTAATAAGAAAAGGTAGAAAAGAGATTAAGAAGAAAGCAAAAACACCCGCCTTAGGCGGGTGTTCTCAAAAGAGAGGGGTGTGCATTCGTGTTTATACTACTACACCCAAGAAGCCCAATTCAGCACTCCGAAAAGTGGCCCGGGTGAAATTGAGTAACGGTATGGAAGTGACTGCTTATATACCCGGGATAGGACATAATTTGCAAGAGCATTCCATAGTTCTAATTCGAGGCGGAAGAGTGAAGGATCTGCCTGGGGTACGCTACCATGTAGTGCGAGGCACTTTGGATACTGGTGGGGTAACCGGCAGGGAGAAGGGGCGCTCTCGATACGGTACAAAGAGAGTAAAGGCTCAAGCACAGCCGGCTTAAACAGGAGGTTCAGTCCTTGCCAAGAAAAGGGAA
>Ga0315314_1004336_pt1 | contig 10674 bp, 11 predicted proteins | sample TDP9_MG_FD_203631 | JGI IMG/M metagenome (GOLD analysis project Ga0315314, IMG submission 203631) | Freshwater sediment microbial communities from Lake Towuti, South Sulawesi, Indonesia - TDP9 | ecosystem: Environmental > Aquatic > Freshwater > Lake > Sediment | place: Indonesia: South Sulawesi... | reverse complement strand
TTGCCATCAAGCAGCCCCTTCTAACTTCTAAAGCTTATACGCTATGGCTTGAATGTGAGCTGCCAGAGCTAAGGCATCCTGCTTCTCGCAAAAAGCAAGCTCAAGAAGAAGCAACTTGTCCAAGACATCGTCTGAGTATTCCTTCTTCATAATAAACTGCGGCGCAAATCTCAGAGGAGTTGTGACTATCTTGCAAATGATTTTCTCAACGCGAAGCCCATTTTTTTCAAGCAAGACCCGTAATTCATTGGGTGTCAAAGAATGAATTTTAATAGCGCCATTAGGCGTCATCGCGTCATGTTCGAAGCCTGAGAGTATGCTGAGGGCTTGTTTCAATTTTTCAGGATTAGGTTCCTCGGGTAAACGAGCTAGGGACTGAACGTAACGGTTTTGCGCCGAGACTATCATTGGAGTGTTTATCTTCAGCACTCGGGCTAATTCCTTTACGATTTGGTTCTGGTCTTCGAAGAGAAACAGTGCGTGTTCGCAGAGAACCAAGTCAAATGCTTCGTCTTCGAAGTCTAGTTTCCTAATATCGCCCTTCTTCACATCAATACGATGTTCCAACCCTTCTTTCTTGATTTTCTCCGTCGCCACGCGCAGCATTCCATCCGAAATGTCCACTAGAACTACTCTGCAACCCTTTTTCGCCATTCGAATAGCCCATGTGCCTGTCCCTCCTCCAGCATCGAGGACTAAGGTCTCTGGGTTTGAGGGAACATACGGCTCTAAGTATTTCCAAGTGATTTCGTCGTAAACTTTGAAAAGTAGTGTCTCACGCACAGCGTCATAATTCGATGATTTGTTGTCATAGTATGATTCTGTGCTCACCTATTCACTTCCTCGAGCTCCAATTACGTTTCTGAATGAGCAATTCCTTTACTCTGCCCAGTTCACCAAGAGTGTTGTATGGCGTTTGGTTGACACGCGAGAACGCAGGGTAGTTCTCTCACTCCAGCCACTGGCTTACACGGCGCGCAGCTATACTTGATCTTCTTGCGGTGTTCCTCTTTCACAGCAGCCATAGGGTTGCCTTCAATGTCGAATTCGTTGGGCACCATCTCCAAGACCGTGTAAGGACAGGCTTCGACGCATTTGCCGCAGCCGTTACATTTGTCAGTGTCCACTATGATGAAGTAGTCGCCTGAGCCGTCCTTGTATCCGTAATGCGCTCTCACCCTAACGTAGCCCCTGCTCCTTTTCGTACAAAGCCCGTGCAAACAAACCTGCGCCTAATGCTCCAGCCAGAATCGGATCCATATTCGGTTCAAGAGGCTTAATCTTCAGAATATTCTCAAGTCGTGTGACAATGCCCATGTTTTTAGCAACGCCGCCCGTGATGACAAAGTCTTTTTCAATGCCAACCCGATTGAGCAAGTCAACGATTCTGTCTGCCATAGCCGCGTGGTAGGCAGCTGCCACCTTCTCCTTAGTCCACCCCTGTCGCAACAGCGCAAGCGACTCAGCTTTAGCAAATATGACACACGTGTTGCTAACTGGAGGCGGCTCCTGGTCAACGCTAAGCGAAACCTTACCCACTTCTTGAATGGGCACACTGATTAGGTCAGCGAACACTTCTAAGCCGCGTCCTGTTCCAGCTGCGCATTTGTCGTTCATTAGGAAGGAGACAACTTTGCCCTTGTCGTCGCAGCGAATTGCCTTGCAGTCTTGTCCGCCTATGTCAAGTACGGTGCGCACAGTTGGACCGTAGATGTAATGTGCTCCTCTGGCGTGACAAGCGATTTCAGTGATAGTCCTCTTGGCGAACGGAACGTTGACTCGACCGTATCCTGTTCCCACGACGTAATGGAGCTTGCCGATTTCGAGACCGGTTCCCTCCAGCGCCCAACTAGTCACTTTGACTGCTGTTGCCTCGCTTACGCCGCCAGTTCTCATCGCAGCATACGCATAGAGCTCGCCATCGACTAAGACTGCTGCCTTGCTGCCAACGGATCCAATGTCAACTCCAGCTGTAATCGCTTTGGCATGGCTCCAATCCACGTTTGAAACCGTCTGCCTGTACTCTGGCCATCGCCAATATTCCTGCAGTTTCACTTCAGTCTGAGCCATCTTGCCTTTTCACCTCGTTGGATTAGCCGCTAATACGGCTGCTCCTAGAGCGCTCACGTACTCGGGATACTCGGGTATGATTATGCTGGCTTTAAGCTCCTTCTCCAAAGGCGGCTTGAACCCAGGGTCCAGGGCTACGCCGCCGATGAGGACAACGTCTTTTTCCACGCCGACACGCAAGACCATGGAGCTTATACGCCCAGCGATGGCGTCGTGGATCGCTTTCGAAACGTCTTCCTTCGAAATCTTGGAATGAATGAGCGACACAACCTCAGACTCGGCGAAGACGCAGCATTGGGCGTTCATGGGTATGGCGTTCACCGACTTCAGCGACAACGGTCCCATGTCTTCAACTTTAACTTCCAAAGCTCGAGCCATAGCTTCAATGAAGGTTCCCGCGCCAGCAGCACAACGCTCATTGATGACGAAGTCTTTGACTCTGCCACTTTCGATTTTAATGCCTCTGCCTTCTTCAGCGCCAACATCAATCACCGTCTTAGCTGTTGGAATGAGATGAGAAGCGCCTGCAGCTGCTGACACCACTTCTGAAACGGCTTCTTCAGCATTGATCGGCGGCTTCTGGACAACAGTGTTTCTTCCCATGCCTGTTGATACAACTCTTTGGATGTCGCTTCGGGAAAGCCCAGCGTCTTTCAAAGCTACCTCGAACACTTCAGCAGCGGATTTCAACAGGTCGAATCCAACTAGAGCCTTAGCCCTAGCTAACACTTGCCCATCTTTGAGAATGACAACTTTGGCATATTTGGCTCCGACGTCAACTCCAGCAGTTATCATCTAGCAGTTCACTCCTTGAGTTTCCTCAGTCCTGTGCTCTCAAAGAACGCGGTGAGCCGTGCCATGGTGCCTGTCAAATCGAAGTCTCGTTCATCGCCCATGTTGCCCTCAAACGGAAACACTGGGATACCTGCCTGCATCAAGCCGAGACGGTTCTCAGCTATGTGCACGCTCAAGCCCTCACAACCCCGATTATAATGAAGCAGAACAGCATTGACTTTCCACTGTTTCACTATGCTTTCCATCATCTTAGTCTTCAATTCAGGCTGATAGAAATGCGCCCACTCAGGCTTGTGCATGGTCCAGCGTACAATGGCTTGCAGGGCTTCGTCCCTTGTCTGCGGCTTCTTCGGTGGCACTGGTCTGGGCATCCATGTGCCGTCGGGCAGGTATTGCCACATTCCTATCAAGCCGAAAGTGTAGAGAGAGCCAACTGACACTGCGCCGTATTTTTCCATTTCCCTGAAAATCCTCAAGAAACCCCAGGGCGGCTGAGTGTCCGTTATTACCCTGAAGCGTTCAGTTGAAACCGCAGCAATGCCACGTTTAACACGGTCTTTAACCTCGTCGCGCAATGTTTGATAAAAAGCTACGCATTCAGGTCTATGCTTCATCAACGTGCCCATAACGTACAATGAGTACATGGATTTCTCGTCTAAAGGAGCAGGCACAGCCTGATTCAAAGCGCAGATTTCCGCCCAAAGCGACGTCGCATTTATCTCGTTCCAGACGGCGTCGCAGAGCAGGTGGTCGTCGTATTTTCGCCCAGTCACTTTTTCGAGCCATTCGATGCCGTCGTCGAGTTGCCCCACAATGTAATCGACTTTGTAGTCCTCTTCAGGTCCAGAGTCAGATGGATAGCCCACGGACACATCTACCGAGTACATCGGCACTTCCTTGCCGCGTTGTTTCTCCAGCCACTTGACCAGTTGATACCATTTTCCATGACTGCAGCAGATATGATCCTGCCAGATGAAATCAGGCGCAGGATAACCGTCGACCACTGAGCCGTCGGTCAAAACGAATTTGTCTAAAAGGATGGAGCCCCAATAATTGCGCATGTAAGCACATAAAGTACGTGGGAAACCAGCAGCCTCAGTAGCGTCATGGCATTTGGATGCAAAGTCCTTGAAGAAAGCTATTGTGGCGCCGTAGGGCTCTCCTGTTATGGAGTAAACGTCTTCACCTAAGCCAGCTGGAATGCTACTGAACGACCACGCGCCTCCAGCCCACCGTAACCCGCCTTTATCATGTGCATGCAAATAATCCTCGTAGAAGTTTTTGCGCAGGTTTTTGGCTTGATCCCAACACTTCAAAGGTTCGCTTGGATATTCCTTCACTGCGAGTGCTGACGCCATTTCAGAACAACTCCTCAAGTCCAGTCAAGGTCTCTAGAAACGCTTCTACGCGTGTTCGGAACTGACCCCAAGGCACTGTAACATCGAACTCTAAAGGATAAGTTTGCACACCAACCTTGCCCAACGCATCTTTCAACGGTGGAATCTCTATGCCGTGAGGATCGCAGAACTTGTTCTGAATGATTAGTGCACCGTTCACACCGTATTCCTTGGCGAGATTCGCAGCGTGTTGAATTCGAATCAGTTCTGGCCAGTCTTTGCTGGGGCATGGAATACGATTAACGTATCGTGCAGAAATTGCTTCAAGCCTGTTTTCCTGTGGCGTTACGTTATTCCAATAGTATCGAGTGCCCGTGCAGTGTTCATCAACTACAAACGTGGCGCCTAAGTCCTCAACGTTCTTCATGAAGACTCTGTCGTCGTCTTCGCTTCCAATTATCATCAAGCGTATGTCGGATTTGCGAGTTAGTTGACGGGTTGGCAACTCCTGCAGCAACTGCTCCAAAAGCTTGCTGTGCTCCCTTTTGTCCACCGTCTGGCTAGCCAGCGTCATTTCCATAGCTTCCAAACCCGTGATTTTGGGCGGGTTCAGTTTTCTGTACTCAGTGACCTTCCGCATTAGCTCTCTATTGTGATTGAGTATCTGTATGCCTCTGTCAAGATCCTCGTTTGTGATGGTTCTGCCCGTCCATTTCTCCAGGCTTTCCTTGAATTTGCCCAGTTCTTTTGTGAAGTATGGTGCTGCTCGAGGTGTTTGGACTCCGTGGGGCACGTGGATGTAGTAGGCGTAGTCGATGGGGATGTGCAATCGCCAAGCGTTGTAGGCTTGCCTCAGATGCAGGCATGATTGTCCCTCAACTATGCCGTCCAAATAGTCAAACTTGCCCTTGAGTCCTTGAGCTAAACAGTCACGACAGAAATGACAGTACATGGCAAATATGTATGGTTCAGTCACGGTTGGCGGGTCATGGCTGCCTAAAACTCTAACGGGCAAAACGTCTGCTGCATACACAATTTCTTCTGGGACATAAGTGCAGAAGTAGCCAGCAACTTTGCCTTGGTTCCTTTCCTTCCATGCCTTTGCGTATTCGTGCCTGTTGTCAATCCATTCTCGAAACTGCTGAAAGACAGCGTCTATCAAGTTCAGGCATTCTCTCCTCATATATTGAGTATATAATTTCAAGGCTGCAAATATAAAAGACTTCTGATTTATATTCTAGACCCGAATGCCCAAAATCCTTTCAACAAAGAATCTTGATAGTTGATCCATTGAACGCCCAGTTTCATCTTCAATCTTAGGCACAATACCATGCCACATTTTTCGTATTGCCGTTAACCTACGGTTGAAATCCCTTATTGAAAAACTCTTGATCTTCATCGTGTCTGTGATGATTTCTTTGTAATTTCTAGGCTGCCATTTCAAATGGTAGGAATAGAACAACTGCCACTTCGGAGGAGGCAAATGCTCCTTGTTAAGGGCAAATACGCTTCGGACAATCAAGTCTACGGCATAGTTCAAGCAGTAGTGTGCTGACGGCAGATCGCCTCTTTCCACCCAAGACTCAGCAATAGTTCCAACATCGGGTTTAGGCGGGCAACAATACCATTTCAAATATTCAGCGTATTCAGCTACCCGCTCTAACCAAAAATCCTCAGCCAGCTTCAGCTTCTCAATGAAGACTTCCTTGACAATTCCGTCTGGATCGTAGACGATCTCGGCTTTAGAAAACTCCCATCTGTCAATCTCATCCCATTCCTGCTTCTTGAAATCCTCGATGAAATGAACTTCCAAGTCTATGTCTGTGCTAAGCCGTCTTTGCGTAGCTGAACCCAAATCATAAAACCGCTTTCTAAGCTGTTGGTTTCTTGCAGCTAGGAGGACCAGTATGTCTACATCTGAAAACTTGTCGGCAAAGCCTCTCACTAAACCACCAAGGAAAACAATTCCAACTACCTCTTTGTGAATCGATATCTCTGAAGCAAGTTCTTTAGCAATCCGCCTAAACTCTTGGATTCGATTTTCTCCTTTGAGCATTGCCGCGGCTTTCATCACTCTCTTCAAGTCTCGCTTTCAAACTCCCCTAGTGCTTTGACTTATTTGATTAGGAAGGCTATGTCTTACATTCTTTATGGTTCATTTGCTATCAAGAATCGACATTGCTTTCCTACTAGATCGTTGAGGTGTATTTCCGAAGTCTCTTCAAAGATTCCATCTTCTCTACGCTGCCAATGTTGGCATTTCTTATAACGTCTTTTAAGATTTGCACAGATTGATCCATGGCTCTGCGATCAACAGGGTAGGGCACGCCGTCCTTTCCGCCATACGCAAAGGAGTATTTGACTGGGTCTTTCCAGCTTGGCGTTGCGCCGTAGACCAGTTCAGCAATAAGCGCTAAGCCTCGGATTGTGGCAGGTCCGACGCCTCTCATGCCTAAGAGTTGTTCGTAGTTTTGGGGTTGAAACTTGTACATTCTCTCTGCAAGTTTCCAATTGAGAGTTCTTGGCATCGAAAGCCATTCTACGCCGTAATCTTCATGAGCGCTTTCTGGCATCCACTTTTGCAGCGAAGTCTGATGAGCAGGTCGAACTGATTCCAACAGTCGGAGGAGTTTGGCAGGCTTTTCCTTGGCAAGATCAGTTGAGACCTTTCTGCAGTTTTCACTTTCTTTGGCAGTCATGTCCAAGGCAGCGTTTCTTTTAGCGTCGCCTACAATGGCGTCGTGTGGCTCTACAACAAAGCTCTGAACGTGCTCGCTGAGCCAGTGATAGCGTCGTGCCGTTCTGTCCCGGTCACTCATTCCTTGCTGTACAACTGCCCACCTGCCGTTTTCAGTCACGAAGAATGAGTGATGATAGAGCTGGTAGCCAGCTTGGATGGCGGTGTTGTCCACTTTGGCGCTCATGCGGCTGGCGTGCTGTAAAGCTTCGATTCTGCTTGTAGATAAATTGAACTCGTCGCCTATTCGGCTGATTTCCTCTGGTGTTTTTCGTGATGTTTTGCCTTTGCCGCCGCACACAGCCACTCCATGCAGGTCAGGCTTCACAGCGTTCTTCAGCACGCCCGTCAATACTGTTGTTACGCATGAAGAGTGCCAGTCGTAGCCTAAAGCGCAGCCTAATGCTTGAAACCAGTAGGGATCGGAGACGCGCCGAAGTAACTCGTCTCTGCCATATTCATCGATGATTATGGTTGCTATCTCATGTGCGAGCTTAGTCATTCGTGTAACAAGCCAGCGCGGCGCATGTCCATGATGTAGCGGAAGCTCTGCGACACCAGTTCTTTGCACAGGTGTGCACCCATAATACAGACAACAATATACCATGTGAAACTGTATTAAACATGCTCTTTGTGTATGGTCAAGTGGCCTTCACGGTCGATTTCTCCGTGTCGAATCCGTGTTGAAGATATCGGCACGCGGTCTTCAGCTGGAACCATGTTGATGACAACAAGCTCCAAGGGTTCGAGTCCACTTGCTTTTCGTTTCTTGTTGATGTCTAAGCCAACAGGTTGGGTTTCTTTGCTAACAATTAGTGCATCTGCCACAGTCGTGGACAATGTTATGCCATAAGGCGTGTCTAATGGAACAATCTTAGCTCGTTCAAGCACTTTCTGCCTTCTCAAGAAAGCTTTCAGATCTTTAAGTCGTTCTTCGTACGAGGCAACATCATGATTTTTCCGCAGTTCCCGAGCCAGTTGATCCGAAGACAAGCCAATCATCACACGTTCGCCCACTTCAAAGGCTTTCATAACCAACTCTTTGTGTCCTTTATGAAATACGTCGAAGGTTCCGCCCACGAGCACTGTGCTGAATCTTCTAGCCATGAAATGTTCACGTCACTAAATGAGCGCCGCTGAGACTCACTTCCGCCACAACGATTTTGCTGGGTGGAAGAACTCTTTCAAAAGCTGCGAGAACACTTTTAACCTTATCCCTCTCAACTAAAGCGTGCACGGCTTCGCCCAACATGTTTTGTGCTGCTCCAACAGCGCCTGCTCTTTCAGCCGCATCCATCAGATTTATCACGCGATTTGTTGCCAACCCAGTCTTCTGGGCAAAGTCTCTGCAGGAGTGAACGAAGTTCTCAAGCGAAGGCTCAGCCAGAATACGCTTCAGTGTTGTCTGTCCCATTTTGTTGATTATCGCACGCTTCTTGGTTGACTTGAGAAACTGGCTGGTTAGACGCGGCTCAAATACGCCTGCAATGATATGATATTGGGGCGGCATCGGTATGACATCAACTGATCCATGATTCGGTGCGCCTGGCTCCAAGACGACTACGCATCCGCCCCCGAACAGAATGCCGCTAACTGTGCCCAACCCAGTTTGACATTGCACCTCAGCCACATGAGCGATGCGTCCGATTTCCAGGTGCGTGAGATTCAGGTTCAGTGCTCTGCATAAAGCCAGTCCAGTGGTTAACGCGCCTCCTGCACTGGCGCCGAATCCGGCTCCTATGGGCACGCCAACCCTGTGCTTAACCACAATATTGCAGGGCTGCTCAACCTTTTCCTGCAAAAAATCGACAACTGTGCGAGTCGTATGTGCTTCCTCTGCAAGCTTTCCGTTGATGAATATGGTCACCTTTTTCTTTTTCGCTTTAGCGACGGTTACTTCTGTGAGCACGCCTTTCTTTAAGCCGAAGCCGCCGCCTCGAGCGCCGACACGTTCCAAGTCTTCGAGAGGTCTTCCGTCAGGCGTCTGGTCGCAGATCTCAAAAAAACTAGAAATGCCTGCAGGGGAGAACGCTCTGCAAATTCTTGGGGGCAATTATTTTTCCTTAGTTTCTGGCTGTTGCGAAGGTTTCAGGGAAGGGAAAGCTCTGTAGCAGGCTTTTATGACGGGAACACCCAGAAGTAGGATGAAAGGAATTTCTGACGTGAATGTCCATATAAATATAACTGGCATAAAGACGGGTGCCAAGGGGCTGTGGAAATAGCCTGACTCTGAAGCGAAAAGCTGGCTGTAAACCCATACCACAATGGATATAATTGTTGCACCGACCCCTAATCCCACTACGGCACCCGCGCCGTAGTTTCTCCATTCAGGCCACAAACGAGCAATTGCAACTATGAGCAGCATGCTACCAGCGACAACTGCAAAAAACAGGAGAAGAGCATATGAGGGCGACAAGTTTGCAACGATTCCAGATTCGACAGGGAACGCAATAGGCACCAAGAAACTAGAGACGACAATAACGCCGCTAAACACCACGCTTATGATGATTTTCTTCCAATCAAGATTTCTTCGAGAGATATATCCGAGGAGAAAGAACCCGACAAAATTCGCTGAAACTCCTGCGGACAGACTTAATAGCGGGTCTCCATGAAACAGCATGTCTCTAATGAATATGCCAATGGCTGCCCCTGTCGCCGCAGTCCAAGGTCCAAATAAAACGGCAAAAATCGCAGGAATCACCGCTGCAGGCCAAAAAGCGACTCCGCCTACTGTAAAACCAAGGTCGGTCATGCGTCCTACCACGGCGTAGAGAGCTGCGCAAACTCCTATCATCGCGACTTCCAAAGTTCTCAATTTAGACTCCTTTCCACGTTCTGCATGTACTTTACGTTTGTCAACATGGGTTTTTTAATTAAGGCTTTTGTATGGATTGTTTAAACACCTATAAATCACAGTCAAATACCTTCGTGAGCGCCGTAGGAAAGCGCGCTACGCTTAAATCCTCATGATATGCTTTTCTTCCACCACAATGATTGTAGGTGTATTTGCGAATGGTAGATGCACGAATAACTGATGTGGCGAAACTTCTCATAGACTACTCAACCAAGACCAAAAGCGGAGACCGCGTTCTGATTCGAACAGATGTATGGGCGAAAGACCTAGCGTTAGAGGTTTACAAGTACGCGTTGCTGCGAGGCGCGCATCCATGGATAAGAACAGACTTGCCTAGCTCAAGGTACGTTTTCTTCAAGCACGCCAACGATGAACAAGTGGGCTTCGTTCCGGAGCATGAACTCGCTGAAATCAAGAATACCGATGTCTACATTTCATTAGGTGCGCCGTCGAATGTTAAGGAGCTTTCGAGCATAGATCCTGCGAGAATCGGCGCTAGAATGAAGGCGTTGAAGCCCATAAGCGAATGGAGAGTGGAAAAGACTCGATGGGTTATTTTCGCGTATCCCACGGAAGCCTTTGCTCAGGAAGCGGAAATGTCTCTGGAGGAGTTTGAGGACTTTGTCTTCAAGGCTTGCCTCATCGACTGGGCAGAAGCGTCAAAGAAACTTCAAATCCTCAAACAGAACGTGGATGCGGTTGACAGAGTCGAAATCAAAGGTTCTGACACTAGTCTAGAGTTCAGCGTTAAGGACAGAAAGGCTGTGGCTGCTGATGGAGACAAGAACATGCCTGACGGCGAATTGTTCACAAGCGTGGTTGAAGACAGCGTTAACGGCAGTATTCATTTTGACGTGCCCGCCATATGGTTTGGAAACGTG
>Ga0315314_1004335_pt1 | contig 10676 bp, 8 predicted proteins | sample TDP9_MG_FD_203631 | JGI IMG/M metagenome (GOLD analysis project Ga0315314, IMG submission 203631) | Freshwater sediment microbial communities from Lake Towuti, South Sulawesi, Indonesia - TDP9 | ecosystem: Environmental > Aquatic > Freshwater > Lake > Sediment | place: Indonesia: South Sulawesi... | reverse complement strand
CAACGCTCTACTCTTTCTGCTCGATTGGTTTGATGATTACGGCTGTCCCATACGCAGAGAACGTTGTGGCTGTTCCCTGCAGTATGTCACTTGTTTCAAAATCCGCGCCAACCACGGCGTTTGCGCCCATCTCCTGAGCTTTCTCAATCAGTCTTTGCAGTGATTCTCTCCTTGCTTTTTCGCATTCGGACGTGTATGATGTGACTTCACCGCCGAATATGCCTTCAATTCCAGCCACTATTTTGCCGCCCACACCGCGGGTTCTCACAGTTAACCCACTAACCGCGCCTAAGACCTTCACGATTTCGTAGCCTGGAACGGTTGGAGTTGTAACAACAAGAACTGACTGTTTTTCACTCAATTTGATTTTCCTCCATTGCCCGCATTTGCGAGGTTTACTTTTAAACCTTCTGATAACATTGCTAAATTGCATAACATTCTAATACTTCAAGCTTCAGTTTCTACAAAAAGGACATGGCAAACATGGAAGGAGCAGAGTCAACGCAGCCACCAAAAGAAACCATGCAATACGAGCAGATTCACCAGATAGTCGCAGCAGAATTTACCATAGAAGAGGGTTTCATAGAATACAACACACCCACATTCTACGTGACACCACAACCAAACTTAAAACAGGCTTTCCTGCGTCTATACAAGCAACTTAACTCTAAGCAGTTTGTCCCAGTTCTTCGAAAAAGAGAAAACAGAATCATGCTACAGGTCGTCCCTAAACCGCCAGTTAAACCCAGCAGACCATTAATCAACATAGCCCTACTAATTGCCACTATAGGAACAACGCTGATAACTGGCTATCTGCTTTCAGAAACAATGCTTAACCCATGGGTGGGCGCCATAATGTTTTCAACGGCACTATTGTCCATTTTTGGAGCGCACGAAATGGGACACAAGCTTACAGCGAACAGACATAAAGTTGAAGCTACATACCCATATTTCATACCAGGCATACCGCCCTTCCCAACATTTGGGGCAGTAATTCAACAAAAATCGTTGCCACCAAATCGGGATGCGCTATTTGACTTGGGCATAAGTGGGCCAATCATAGGGTTTATGGTCACAATCGTGGTTTCAATAATTGGAATCACAATGTCGGACGTGATACCCGTCGCGGAATTGCCACCTGGAGCCTTTCAGCCGCCTCTGTTGCTTGATTTTTTGGTTAACATCCTACTAAAATTCCCTCCCATACTACCTGGTGAAATTGCCTTGGTTGAACTTCATCCTGTTGCCTTTGCAGGATATATAGGAATGATTGTGACCATGCTCAACCTTATGCCCGTTGGGCAGCTGGACGGCGGACACATTGCACACGTGCTGCTGAGCGAAAAAGCCCGATTACTCCTGTCTTTTGTTGCGATAATTTCGATGGTGCTCACAGGCTTTTGGTTCATGGCTATACTTGCTTTTCTTATCGCGAGGGTTCGACACCCAGACCCTTTAGACGGCGTTTCAAACCTTTCCAAGAGTCGAAAACTCGCCACTCTCTTAGCGATTGCGATTTTTGCTCTCAGTGTAGCGCCTGTTCCGCTTTTCTGAGACACCTCGAAAGAAGAGTTTTCAGCAACGTTTAAGACAGTGTTTAAGCCTTGATACATCTTCACACATCAAAAAGAAGCGTGGATCTCTCTTGGAAATCTTCGGCGCCAAACTAGACGAGTGCGACAGTCTAGCTGACATTTTTGAGCTTGTTAAACAGTCGGTTAAGAGGTTTCTCAACCAGCACAGGGCTGGACTCATGCTCGGTCTGGCAAATCTTGGAATGCGAAGAGGCTCCTTTGTCGGCGCTTTTCACCCAATCGGTTCAAACATAATAGTCATGAATAAGGCGCCGTTTGACGTTGCTCTCCGCACAACCGACAAAAAAGTCTTCAACGCCTACTGCTTCCACCTCTTGCTCCACGAATACCTGCATGCGTTGGGCTACGTCAGCGAAGAAGAAGTGAGAGACCTTGTTCACCGAGTCTGCAGCCTAGCATTGGGAAAGGACAACCCTGCCACAATAATGGCTGAGCAGGGGATAGCGTTCTACTTCCCGAAGGTAACATACTTCTCACAGAGTGTTCCAGTTCCCAGAGACATACAAATCGAGCTAATCAAAGACTTCGACAAATCAAGCGCAGGATACATCAACTAACTAGAATTGCTCAAAAATAATAAAAAAGAAGAAAGCTAACAGATTGGTGCTTTCCGTAATTTATCGAGGTATGGCTGCGGTGGCGCATTTGTTTTTGGTTTCATTTTATGTTTCTTTAGAATATGCATATTGTTTTGGGATATTTGTATGCTTGTGGACATATAAGATTTCTGAACCGAACATCTTAATGGTTGTTATCTCAGAAACCGAATACTTTGGCAGTCGAAGCTGGTTCTAAAGCAGTGAAAGCAATTGAGCTGTTGTTGAGAAGGTTTTTATGTGAGAGAGTGTATTATTTATTGTGTCTTGCGATGTAATAGAGAGGAGGGTTGAGGTTGAAACCAACTCAAGCCCAATCATTATTGGGTCGAGAGGGCACAGCTCCTTCAACGTGTCGGCGCCAGGTCTCTTCTTGTAGACCGTCTTCTCCTTTCTCTCTCTCGATGAGGCGCTGTCACGCTGTGGAGCCAACAAACAATGAAACCCTCAAAGACATCGCAAGCCACCAGCGCAAAGCAAAGGCGAGTGGCCCACCAGAACCAGTGTTAATCTTGACGTTTTGCGGAGGAGCCACACTCAAAGCCCTTTACGCAAACAATTCTTATCGTGGCAGGAATCAGCGGTGAGCTCCCTCGCAGCCTTAGCGTGGCAAAACCAAGTCTACAGGAAAATCAGCCACAAACTAAGACTTCAGAGTCCGGAACATGAAGAGATACAACTCCTCAAAGTGAAGGCAGAAAGGCTAAGGGATATAAGGAAGAGATTTTTGAATGAAGAGTTCGATTGAGTTTCTCAGCAAAACATTGCACCCAGTCACGGTCTAAGGCTTACCTCCTAAGTTAACCTCCTTATAGTCTGAAGTGAAGTCCCATATTTTGAGGCAAACGGGCAATTCTTATAAATACTGAGCATTCAAACTGAGAAAAAGGAGTGGACGCAAAATGCCTCTTGAAAAGCCGTCTCGTGAATTGTTTGTCGGTGAAATTATTTCTCAAACATTCCAACTGTACACAACTAGATTTATCCTGTTTTTCTTGCCTTTCCTTGTGGCTGGATTGATCACTGGAATCTTTTCCTCAGCCCTGTTCTTGTATCTCCCACTGCCACCTTCGCCCCCGCCCAGTGCTTCTCCCACAGTAGTCTTTCAATGGCTTGGAGATTTCTTTAGAGCACTACTTGTTATTGTAGTATTGGGCGGCATAGTTTCTTGGATAATTAACTCCATCGCTACGGGCATGGCCGTCAAATCTGCCTCTGATATCATGGAAAAGGGTGGTGGCACTCTGCAAGAAAGTCTTAGTTCTGTAATGTCTAGGCTTGCTTCTCTATTGGTTGCGTCGCTGATAACTGGCATTCTAGTCTTCATCGGGTTTCTCTTGTTTGTGGTTCCCGGCATAATCCTAATGATTATGTTCTCTTTGATTGTACCTGCCATAATCATTGAGCAGAAAGGCCCTTTTGAGAGTCTAGGACGAAGCAGCAAATTAGTGAGCCACCGCTGGCTGAATACCTTTGCCGTTCTTTTAATAGCAGGCTTGATTGTTGGCGTTATTAGCGGGATTGCTAGTGTGATAGTCTTTCCGTTTGGATTCGTTGGCTTTACACCGTCTCCGTTTGAATTCAGTAGCACATTGGCCCTCAGAATACTGGTGAGTAGCGTAGTAACCTCGCTTGTTTCGCCGATTCTCCCGATAGCCACGACTTTGCTCTATTACTCAATGCTTGCCAAAGAAGCTGGTCAATTACCTCCGCCTCCACCACCAGTTTGAAGACGGCGTGAACTTAGACTAGGGTTCAACCTACCACAAGAGTCGAGTTAACTGAGTATGGGTCTCTCTGCCTTGCGCCAAGACCCTCTGTCACCCAACTCATACTTGATTAGGCTTGTGAATCTGGCGAACACGTTTATGAACCGTAAAAAAAGGTAAATCGGCATGTAAAGGAGAAGTTTTCCATGATTAAACTGGTTGTAAGCAAATTTTAGAGCAATTGCTTGGTAAATCGCGCCCACGATAAGCACCAGTGTAAGAAACATCAGCGTGTTGTACAGGAAGAATGTTCTGTCTGGCGCAAACCAATAAAGCAAGGGGAGCCCAAGCAGAGTGGCGACTTCTAACAGCGCCCCACCATATTCAACTATCAGGGAATACCACAAAAGCAGGCTGACCCACTTGTTTTTCAAGAGCATATTTCTGTGAATTCCCAGCAGATTGTGTAAGCCACCCGTAAACCATCTTAATCTTTGATTCCAAAACATGCTCAAAGATGTGGGTGCAATTGTTATGCTTCGTGCATTCTCGGCGTAGCCCACGCTCATACCTCTCTTATGCATTTCCAACGTCACTTCCAAGTCTTCAGTCACCGAACGCACTCTTTTTTCGTTGAATATCTCCCGTAGTTTATTTGTTTCTTGCAAGCCAACTGGGCCTGGAACTATAAAAACCGCATCTTTTAGGGCTTGAGCGCAGCGAAAAACAGCTAATGCGTGGCTGTACTCCTGCTGCTGAAAGATAACAAAGAGGTTCCGCTCATGATTTCCATCTGTTGGATGAATGTATCCGGTAACAGCCCCTTTTCCTTCCACGTTTATGAAATTGATTAATTCTGATAAAGTGTTGAGTTCCCACCATGAGTCAGCGTCCACAACACAAACGATTTCCATCATGGCTTTGTTCAACCCAGTACGAATAGCCTCAGCTCTCCCCAAATTTCCAGAATGCCTAACAACCTTCCCCCTGACTTGAGGCACATATCTTTGATACTTTTCAATAGCAGACCAAGCAGTCTCGTAAGTGTAGTCTGTGCTCCCATCGTCAACAACAATTATCTCTGAACGCCCCAAGTATTTAGCCGCACACTTGAGCAGGCTCAAAACGCATCGAGATACGAGACGCTCCTCATTGAAAGCAGGAACAACAAAAGATATCCCAGGATAAATCGGAACACTCTTCTTTATCTCTCGCCTTCTCCAATGCCACGCGGCAACCACGAAAACTCCGCCTAGCCCTATGACAATCCATGTGTACCAACTGTATAAGAAAAAAGCCACAGCGTACCATAACCAAGAAGTGGGCTGGAATCTTGGCTTATAACCAAACCCGTATAAAATCACACCCTCTGCCACAATCGGATACCACAACCAAACAATAAAGGCTAAAGTGAAAGGCAAAATGAAAAGCCAGTAACGAGTTCTAGCCCCAGCATTGGTCAAACGCCGTCTTCTCCACTAAAGTTAAACCATCAAGGACTTAAAATGGATTCTTAGCAATGCCACAATATTACAATAAAGAGAATATATTTACGTAAACAAAAAGAGGGAAAGGAAAAGGCGCAAGCAACTTGACGCTAACGTGAATGGACCGACCGAACCGACCCGCCGCTTTGGGCCCTACGCCTTATAGGTTTTCTCGTTGGCGCTGGTGCCAATGAAGGTGGAGGAACAGGCTCGGCTAAGGCCGCTGCAGGCACCGAGGAGGCAATCATGCCCTTCTTTCGTCTTCTCCTCATGTAGTAGGCACCTCCTCCACTTCCAGCTCCTATGGCTGCTATGGCGGCTAAAATCCAAGCCAATGGAAAGCCCGCGGGTGCAGCTACCGTAAACTCTAACTGCTCTTTTTCGGCCATGTTGCCCGCTCTGTCAAAGGCTTCGATAAAGAACTTGACATCCGTGTCGCTCTGATTGCTTAAAGTAGCCGTCCAGTTTCCACCTTGGAACACCATCGTCATAAATTGCCAGTCATCAATAGTCTTATTCTTAAACCATAAAATTACGTTTTGGACGCCGCTACCGTAGGTTGGCTCAGTGACAGTCACGTTTATTTTTATGTCAACGTTGGCTGGGGGTTCTTTGGGCGACCATGAAGGAGTGCCAATTGAAGGCGGGGTGTTGTCGGCGGTTACGTTGACGAGCGCTTCCTTGACGTTGCCAGCCTTGTCATAAACTTTTAATGTTATACTATGGGCGCCGTCATCATAGTTTCGTGTGTTCCACTCTAAAACTTCGCTTCCTTTTGTTATGGAAGTCCTAACCAACTCTTCGTCAATGCGCACTTCCATTTTGTCAAAGTTGGCGTCGCCGCCTGTAACTTTTATGAGCTTAGAAAGGCGCACATAGCTTCCATGAGCTGGCTCGCTAATCACCGCAGAGGGCAACGTGTTGTCCACTGTAGCTTTCAGGCTTTTCTCTACAGCGTTGCCAGCCTTGTCTAGAACCTTCAACTTCACCATGTAGACTCCATCAGGCCCGAAAGCCGTTGTGTTCCAAATGTACGTTGTTGGTTGAGTGGGCGCTGGCGGCTCCCACGTTTTCACCACTGTACCGTTTATAGACAACTCTGCTCCTCCAAAGCCGCTCTCGCCACCACTGTTTTGATCCTTCATGAACGCTGTTATTGTAACCTTGCCAGCCAAGTAGCTTCCCTGTGCTGGACTATCAATTGTGAGCAGAGGTGGGTAGGGGTCGGTCACCTTGTAACTATAGAGACTTGATGGAGTAGCCACATTGCCGTTATTATCCGAAGCGAACACGCGGTATTCAACGGATGTATCGTAGGGAAAGACTGGAATACCTGCCGTATAAAGCCCATCAGGTTGTAGGATCATGTTGACAGGTGTCCATACAGAACCGCTAGAATAGTTCAGTATGACTTGCTTTACGCCACTTCCTCCCTCATCGTAAACAAATGCTGTTACGGTCACGCTTTCGTTGTAGGGTGGTGTTTTAGGGTTTCTCAATACGCTGGCTATTGTTGGAGGAGTTCTATCTTCCTCCGGTTTAGGTGCCTCCGTAATTGTTAGATCAATGGTAACGCTGTGTTCTATGGTGCCGCTCTTTCCATTCACTTTTATCTTGTGGTTACCAGGCTCCGCAGCGAGTGTAACAGTAGCATTTAGTTCAGAGGTCTCTGTACCGTTTGCAGGAGGAGTAACCGTAGTTGGCTCAAGCTCTGGGGTTACACCTTCGGGGGCTGAAGTAACTTCGAGGTCAACTGATTCATTGAATCCATTCTTCGATGTTACTCTTATTAACGATTTTTTGGATTGGCCTTGTTCTATTGTGAGTGTGTCGGGTTCAGCATCGATCTCAAAGTCAGGCCGACGGATTCCTCTGAGATCGTCGAGTATATCACTTACCAGTGCCAGCGCCTCTTCGGGGTCATCTACCCACGCCTCAATGGATTTTATTAAATCGTTTTCTAGCTTATTGATGGCACCATTGATTGCTCCTGCTTCAACCTGATGAATAACAGCGTTGACTTTGTTTCCCAGTGAGGGATGTTCGTCTGCTATCATGTCATGTAGTCTTTCTAGTTTTGTTACGACTGGGTTTTGGTCCCCTATAGCGGGCACAACGATTGTAAGGGAAAGGGTTAGAGTTACGATTATGGCGGGAACGATAAAGTTTAGTATTTGTCTTCTCATCTTTCATCTTCTCTCTTAGGTTAAGTTGTTTTTGTCCTCAGCCTATATTTGGTTTTCACTCGAAAATAAATGGATACGGTATTAGACTCTAGAAGCTACATTTATCGTAAGTCATCATATTTTTAACTTCGGCATATCAATTTGGGCTGGTTTGGGTTTGGGGTTTTTGCCTTTAGACAGATAATGGTGTAGATATACCCAGATATGCCCGTTCGCATACCATTGTTTCCCAAGCAGAAAATTCCTTTGGGTTATTAACCTCTGGCTATATGCTCGAAGCTAGACCCCCCTAGGTTTCTGCATTCTACAAATATTTGGCTTCAAATAGAGGTTTTCGGAAGACGGAGTTTGAACGCAGAAGTTAGGGTTTTTGCCTCCACACCCTGTAAGCTTCGTACCACAGTATGCCTGTGCTTAAAAATCCAAAGATCAGGGCGAAGACGCTGTAGAAGTTGACCTCTCTAAACTGAGTCAAATAGAAAACAAGCAGGGTGGTAAGCATAGCAGCGTACAGCGTGTACCGAGGCAGCATGAAAGTTCCAAGTTTGGTGAACTGCTTCAAAACGCCGACCCGCACCTCTCTTTTCAAGCGGTATTCACCGTTGGTCTTTTCAACCAGTCCCAGCTCTTCGAGTTTGGTCAGATGGTATGAAGCCAGCGCCGGGCTGGAAAATCTGAGGGTTCGTTGAACTTCCCTGACTCCAATGGTGCCTGTCTGCGATTTGAGAAGCATCCAATATACTCGAAGCGTGTTTCCTTTGAGTTCGCTCTCTATTTTGTCATTATTCATTACGATTCAACCAAACACTTTTTGCTCATTTGTGATTGTTGATTGGGAAATAAAAAGAAAATGGGGTTTGGGAGGGGCGAAACTCCTTTAACCTGTAGTCCCGGCGTCGACCATGTTGACTGGTGTTTTGCGTTTCCACTTGGTTGCGTATAGTATGATTGCGGTTGCTGAAACCACGACTATCAAGGCAACCATTAGCTCTATGGTGAACAGTGGCAGAGCGTATTTGCCGAGCACCACGGGTGTTTCACTCATTCCTGTTGGCGTCTGGACCGTGTATTTTGGTGTCGTATCAATGTTAGGCACGTCAACGCCGATGCTTGGGTCGTGTTCTAACGTGCCGTTGCCGAAGTATGGATAGCTTATGAAAACGCGCATGTGAGCTCCACCAGCAATTTGTGCCGCTTTGACTGGCACCATGTCTACATATCCCTTGCTGGGATAGTTGGTTATCTTCGCCGAGGAGACGAATCGGAAGAAGCCGCGGAGCGTTGCAGTTTCAGTGGCGAAACTCAGTTTGATGATTGGTCTTTGGATTTCGATTGGGCTCTCTGCTTCGGCCGTTCTGTTTTCGGTTATGTCTTCTCTGTGGTCTTCAATCTCAATGTGAGTGGCAGTTGAGTGTTCCTCGATTTCTTCTGGTTCGTTCTCTGCTAGGGGTAGTTTGGTTATGTTGATTGAGGCAAGGTTAACCCAGAGGGCTAGTCTCGATTTTGCCTCTGGAATGCTTATGTCGAAGCCAGCGTTTTGCAATCTCTGTACTAGTTCCTTGAGGGTGTCGATGTTCCATACCCACTTGTTGATTACGAGGTCCATCTTCATTTCGCCGGCGTTTACTGTGTATTTGAACGTTGGGTTTGTGCCTGCAACGGTTTCTTCGGTTGTTTCGTTGTAGAAGCGCACTCGTATCATTATGTTGTTTTCGGCGAATTGCATGTTAGGCATCCAGTTTGGCAAATCCACCAATGTGAATCCGAAGGACACTCCGATGATTTTTCCGTCGGGCGTAGTAATATTGGCAGGCTTGGTTAGAGTCCATAGTCCAGCGTCAAAGGGTAAGAATGGTCGATGCCATTTGCTCTCCATTTCTTCGATTATTTCGTGCATTATTAACTGTAGGTACATGAGTTGTTCGATATTGCCCATCCATCGGTTCTCTTCGGGCTTGAAGTACATGTTTTCAAATCTTTCACGCCAAGTTTCCTGCCATGCTTCGCGTAGGTGGTTGTAGTATTCGGGTTTTGGGGGTAGCAATGGATGGTCAAAGGCGAACCATTCGATTACGCCCTGAAACTTTACCACATAGATTTGATCAGGTGCATTGGTGTACCACCAGATAAACGTGGGTTTGTGTCCTTCGCGTGGAAAGAGCACTGTGATAATGTCGGTTTTGAGTTTATACCAGTGGTCTATGGGAACTAGCTCAAAGTCTTCGTGCTCTTCTTCATCATTCTGCGCTGATATGGGCGATACAAGCATCGGAGCAGCCAAAGACGCCAAAAGAATTGTCAAAAATGTTGCCGTAAGCCAATTTCTCTTCGTTTTCAAGGTTTTTCACCGAAAAATACCTTACAGAAAGCCGTTCTTAACCAAATCGTTTCGAGAAAACTCGAACTTTCCTCTAGAACTATCCCTTATGTGAGTAGATTAGCAGGGTTATGTTGCACATTCATTGGCAACCAAATCGTCTAAACAATGTTTGAGATTTTTGGGGCTTGGAGGAGCCTTTGAGAGAGAAAGGAGAACAGAAAAATCCGTGTTGACGGAAAACGCAAGCTCCTCCAGGCCTTTCCAATCACTATATGGAGTTTCCACCATTTTTACCGGCCAGCTTTCCATTTCTCCTTTTTCAGTCTATTTTCGGAGAAAACACTCATGAAGAAAGAGGTTTTTATCCAATTCGTTTCGATAAATCTCGAATTTTGTTTGCAGGCTTGTTCGAGAAACATCGAACTTCACGTTAGGCGCCCTTGGAGAATCAACAAGACAATGTTGAAGTAGAGTATCATTAGGCTGATTATGATTGAGCGGTCGAGGCGCAGGCCCTTGCCGAATGAGAGGGCTGAGGAAATCAGAAGCAGGGTCCACACTTGAAGGGCTAGGAGAATGTATCTTGAGGCAGCGGCTGGAATAACCATGTGAACGTATGGAAATATGGCTAGGGGCAGAGATGAAAAGCTCAGCCCAGCGAACAGTTGAAGGTCGCCGCCAGTTCTCCTATACAATAGATAACAGAGAATCTCAGCTAGTAGAAAAAGCCCAATCCAAGAGAAGAAGAAAATGAGGGCATTGCCTTCAAATGAAAGAGTTGAT
>Ga0315314_1004334_pt1 | contig 10681 bp, 13 predicted proteins | sample TDP9_MG_FD_203631 | JGI IMG/M metagenome (GOLD analysis project Ga0315314, IMG submission 203631) | Freshwater sediment microbial communities from Lake Towuti, South Sulawesi, Indonesia - TDP9 | ecosystem: Environmental > Aquatic > Freshwater > Lake > Sediment | place: Indonesia: South Sulawesi... | reverse complement strand
ACTTCTCGAAAGACGGGCACCGCCGACGAGCCATGTCGAGATCCATTTGCGCAGCGAAGGCTGGCTGGTCATCCACCTCAAGGTACCGCCTTCCGCCCTGCATATTTTGAGTGAGTCTCTCCTTCGCGCCTCGGACACGTTCGGGTCCTTCGGGAGCCACCGCGTCGGTCCGGATGTCCCGGAATCCACGCAACGATTCCTTGGCACCGAGGAACCAGGCCTCGAGTTCTCTCATGGGCAGGATGACAGCCATGGGGAGTTGAGTGGCTTGGCGGCAGCGTTCCAGCAATGAAGGACCCAACTGCGCAGGGCAGTCGTCATCAGCGTCCAGGATGACGAGAATGCAACCGACATTCTCCCGATCCACGATCACCTGCTGAATGGCGCGTTCCAGTTCGCCTTCCCGAACCACACGATTCCGCTTGATGCGAAAGGGGCGAACAGGCTTTACATCAGGGGTTTGCAGCTGGGCGAGCACACGCCTCAACAGGATTGGAACTGATTCCACCTCCGAGGGACCTTCCACGATGGAAGCGATAGCCATGCTCATGGTTGTCCCGACTCTTGGATACCTGGCTACCCGAACAGAGAGAGCTGCTGCTCTGCCTCTTTGGCCGCAGGAACGTCCGGCTGAAGCTCTCCCGCGCGTAGCAACTCGCCCGCAGTGTACAGTCGCTGCCGAATCGCTTCGCGACCCGACGGTGAAACAGGCGCGATCAGCGTTCGCCCACGTTCCATCGTGACGACCCGGAGCTGAGTGTCGGTGAGCTCTTTGTAGTCCAGGATGTCCGGGCTGTGAGTGGTCAGCAAGACCTGCCGTTCTTGGGCTGCGTCCATGAGAACGCCAACGATCAACTCAGTGATTGCGGGATGAACGGTTGCCTCCGGCTCCTCGATGGCCACTACGGAATGGACACCCGGCTGGTATGCCGCAAGCAAAACCCCCAAGACGCGCAAGGTGCCATCAGACATGTTCAGGGCGTCAAAGGTCCAGGGGTCCTTCGATCCAACATCCTGTTTGAACTGCAGTGTCTCCTTTTGCCCGATGGCTCGGTACTCGACCCTTCGAATGCCCTCTACAACCTTCGAAAGGAGGCGGCAAACACGCTCGTAACGGTCCGTCCCCTGTGCCTCCTCTCGAAGCCGTTTAAGAACGGCGGCCGCGTTACTTCCATCCCGTTTGAGATAATCGCCTGGATCGGGGTCTTGTAGCTCCCGAACCCGCGATGGCACAATAGCGTAGAAACGCATTGACGTGAGGAAATCATAGACCGGCCTGTACTCGTCTGTCCCGGATGCGACAAACAGGGCGAGTCGATCGGCGGATACCTTCGGCCGGATTCCGGGAATCTTCTCGACAAACTCCCCATTCCGCGCTTCGAAACGGTACTCCTTATCCAAGAGGTGGCTCACGACGCAGCGCTCCCGGGCGATACTGAACCTCTCAGTAGGCCTCGCGGCGATTTCAAACGCATAATCTGCGGAAAGATCCTTGCCAAGCTCCAAGGAGAGCCGAATGCCGATATGCGTCGGATGGCCGCTCGACCGGCGACGAACCGCAGCAATCCCTCCACGGTTCTTGAACGCAAGCTCAAGAGACTCGGAAAGCGATTCCTGGACAAAGGCTAGGGATTCCACAAAGTTGCTCTTTCCGGCCCCATTGGGCCCGACGAAGACACAAAGGGGTCCCAGCGCGACTGTCGCTTGGCTGATGCTCTTATAGTTTCGTATGTAGACCCTGCTGATGTGTGGAATCATTGAGGCGTCTCGGCCGGGATGATCACTTCCAGGATCTCGTTGCCGCGGTGGTCAATGACTTTGACCGCGACTTTCCTCCCAGACTCAAAGGGTAGCAATTCGAGGCCGCGCAACGCCTCGAAGGCTTCCTCGTCTCCAGGACAATATTCCATGCAATCCTTTCTGTCAACGGACCCATAGCAGCCTAGAGCCGCCCTTTTCAACAAGCTCAGGCCAAGCGAGACGAGGGCCAAGGGGAAGAATTGCTACAACGCGAGCGAGAACAGAACGTCTCAACGGAGGAAGAATCTGATTCCGCCCATTTGGAGAGCACCCTGGCATTGATGGCCAGCGCTTTCTGCATCGTCCCAAGAAAACGACGGCCCTTCGGGGCTCACCGCTCCCCCAGAGGGCCGCAAGTTTCCGCTTAGGCCAACATATTCCACTGTTGCTGCTCAATGGGCCAGCCTCCGGTTGGCACCCCGTCTCTGAGGCGCAGAAGGCATTCTTGCATGCTAGTTGACGCTACCGCACCTCTGACGACACTGTCAAGGCCAAGGATCATCGGAGGTCTTCGAAAGGCTTGACTTGCAGCGGCCTCGGGGGCTATAAAGCCGCGACGGTGGTGCGCATGCTGAACGGGAAACGACTCGCATTCGTTGGTGGTGGCAACATGGCCGAGGCCATGATCCGGGGCCTCTTGGCCGCCAAACTCATGATCCCGGACGATATCCTGGTCTCTGATGTCCGGGAGGACCGCCTCGCCTATCTCCAGGAAAGCTACCGGGTCCTCACCTCGATGAACAACGCCGAAGTGGCGAGCAAGGCCGAGATCATCCTGCTGGCGGTCAAGCCTCAGATCATGAGCCAGGTGCTGGACGGCCTGATCGACGTGGTGAACGGCGAGAAGTTGATTATCTCCATCGCCGCGGGTGTCACCACCACGTTCATCGCTGACAAGTTTCCTAGCCCCGTCCGGGTCATCCGCGTCATGCCCAACACGCCGGCACTCGTCCTGGAGGGGGCCAGCGCCCTTACGCGCGGCAGCCATGCCACAACCGAGGATCTCGAGATCGCCAAGCGCCTCTTCCGTGCTGTGGGCAAGGTGGTGATCGTGGATGAGTCACTCATGGACGCAATCACCGGCCTCTCGGGCAGCGGCCCGGCCTACATCTTCCTGATCATCGATGCCCTCTCCGACGCCGGGGTGAAAGTCGGGCTGTCGCGGGATATCGCCCAGCTCCTGTCGGCTCAGACGGTTCTGGGGGCCGCCCGGATGGTGCTAGAAACGAAAAAGCACCCGGGGGAATTAAAGGACATGGTCACCTCACCAGGTGGGACCGCCATCGCTGGCCTGCACACCCTGGAGCAGGGCGGGCTCCGGACCACCCTCATCAATGCGGTGGAGGCGGCGACGCTGCGTTCCCGCGAACTGGGGCAACGATGACGCAGATGGCCCGGCCTGATGACTTGCCGGGAGGTACGTGATGTTCATTGCCGGCAATTTCCTCGATGCCTTGGCCCGGGTGCTGGACCTCGCACTGACGATCTACCTGTGGATCGTCATCATCCGAGCCCTCATCTCCTGGGTGAACCCAGATCCCTGGAACCCCATCGTTCAATTCCTGCATCGCGCCACGGAGCCGGTCCTGGCTCCCATCCGCCGGCGGCTGCCAACCTGGCGCTGGGGAATTGACTTCTCCCCCCTGGTGGTGATCCTGGCCATATACTTCATCCAACGCGCGCTGGTGAGATCACTCGCGGATTTGGCTTGGAGGATGCGCTGATGGAACTCTCTCCGCTGGAGATCACCCAACGGGAATTCGGCAAGAAGTTTCGCGGGCTCGACCCGGAGGAGGTGCACACCTTTCTGGAACAGATCGCCGAAGAAATGACCCGCCTGGTGCAGGAAAACACCGAGCGGGCGGCTCAGATCCAGCGTTTGGAGGCCCAGGTGCGGGCCAATCAGGAGCGCGAGGATTCGCTGCGCAACACCCTCGTGACTGCGCAGAAGATGACCGACGAGATCAAGGTCAACGCCACGCGCGAGGCGGAGCTGGTCCTGAAGGAGGCTGAGCTGAAAGCCGAGCGCCTGCTAGAGCAGGCGCACCGAAAGCTCGCCCAGGTCCAGGCCGAGATCGCGGAACTCCAGCGCCAGCGCGATCTGTTCGCCGCCAAGCTACGAGGTCTGCTCAAGACCCACCAGGAGCTGCTGGAGTTCCAACCAGAGCAGCCCGGGCCTCGCGGCGAACAGGCGAAGCCAGCAACCTCTGCGTCGTCCACCAAATGAGGGACACCCGACCCGTTATCCTGCAAGACGGTTCCGATGTTCTCTTGGCTGTTCGGATACGGCCCCAGGCCTCGCGGAACCAACTGATCCTCGCAGGCGGACGGCCAGCCGACCTCTCCCCGGAGGGCGTCACGCTGCGCCTGACTGCGCCGCCGGTCGAGGGTGCCGCCAACCTGGCCTGCCGCGTCTTCCTGGCCCAAGTCCTGGGGATCGCCCAATCCCGCATCCTCATCGAGCGCGGCGAGAAGACTCGCCGCAAACGGCTCCGCATCCGCGACCTCGACGTGGCCTCCGTCCTCGTCCGCCTCCGGTCCGCGAAGTAAGAGGCGGACCTCGAACAATCCACAAATTACGCAGGCCCCCCTCCCGCCCCGTCCCCCTCAGAGGGGGGAGGGCCTGGGTGGCGGCGGAAGAGGGAATCTGCGAAATCTGTGGTTGGGTTATTTCGGCTGCTGGCGGAGAACCTGGAACTCAAAGAGGCCGGGGGCATTTCGCCCGCCGACGAAAAACGAGGCAAACTCCACCAAGAGGTGTTTGACCGCAGGAGCGAGCGAGGGGAAAACGAGCAAGCCCTCCCGCTGACCTCCCGGCGGAATGACGACGAACCGGCTGAACAGGGTCGCCTGAAGGCTCAGGAGACGTGCACCAGCGCTTTCCAGTCCTTCCAGTCGCTGATAGAATTCCTCGTATGACACGGGCCGTTGCCGCAGGCCATGCTGGGTCACCAGGGCAGCCAGTGTCGGATCGAACTGAATCTCCTCAGGCGTCTGGTTCCGCACGCGAACCAAGAACACCGTGGGCGGAGCCTCCCTCCAGACCTCCGCTGGCCAAGGAGACACAAGCCCGGGCCTGCTGGCGAAGTACCGCTCCACCCCTGGGGCCGGGAGCCACCGAACCGTCACGGCCGCACCCCCCAGAGACGCGATGATCGAATCCCCAACGACCTGCTGTGTGGCCAGCCTCTGAGGACTCGGCTGGATCACCAGCTCGCTCTTGGGCGCGGCGGCACAAGCCGACAGGAAAAGGGCTGCCCCAAAGAAGAGAGCGCGGGCAAACCGCCCGCGCTCTCGGCGCTTCAACCCTCGGGGTTCCACCTCAGGCAATCCGCATGCCCCGCAGACGCGCCACCCGTTCCTCGATTGGTGGGTGGGTGGAGAACAACGTCAAGATGCTCCCGCCGCGGAGCGGGTTCACGATGAACATGTGCGCCGTGGCCGGATTGGCATCTAGCGGCACGGCCGTGGCCGCACGCTCCAGCTTCTCCAGGGCATCCGCCAGCGCCCAGGGCTTGCGGCTGATCTGGGCCCCGGTCGCATCTGCCAGATACTCCCGGCCCCGCGAGATGGCCATCTGAATGAGCATCGCGGCGATAGGGGCAAGGACCGCCAGAAGGATCATCCCGGCCATCCCGGCGACGCCGCTGTCCCCTTCCTCGTCGCTCCCCCGGCCTGCCCCAAACCAGGCGGCCCACTGCGCCATCCGTGCCAGCATCATGATGGCGCCGGCCAGGGTCGCCGCCACGGTAGAAATCAGGATATCCCGGTTTCGGACGTGGCCCAACTCGTGGGCCATCACTCCTTCAAGCTCGTCCTGGGTCAGGACCCGCAGGATACCCTCCGTCGCCGCGACAGCCGCGTGCTCTGGATTGCGCCCGGTGGCGAAGGCATTGGGCGTATCCGTCGGGATGATATGCACCCGCGGCATGGGCAGCCCCGCCCGTTGCGCCAGGCGGCGGACCAGCGCGTGCAGCTCGGGCGCCTCGGCCTCGCCCACCTCCTGGGCGCCGTACATCCACAGGACGATCCGGTCGGACCACCAGTACGAGGCGAAGTTCATCAGACCCGCGAAAACGAAGGCAACTATCATGCCCTGCTCGCCCCCGACCACCCCGCCGATCAGGATGAACAGGACGGTGAGGGCCGCCAACAGGGCCGTCGTTTTGAATGTGTTGGACATCGGTGGAACTCCTTCACTCGCGAAGATTCACTGACGGCTGCAACCCCTGGTTTCATGTAGCAGCATAGAGAAGGGACCTGCCCTTGTCAAGACGTGCCATCAGCATGCTCGACGGGCACGCGCCGGATGATCCCCTTCCGCCCCACCGGCACCAGCCCCTCGGCGGTATGCTGCTCGTGCTCCAGGTGCCGGAATTCCGTTTCCATCCGGCGCAGCATCTCCTGGAACATCTGGTTCATCTGCCGCTGCATTTCGTCCATGCGCTCGCGCATGTTGAGGATCACCTCGACCCCCGCCAGGTTCACGCCCAAATCCTTCGTCAGCCGAAGGATCAGATCGATTCGCTCCAGGTCCTCCTGGGAGTACAGCCGTGTATTCCCGTCGGTTCGGGCGGGACGAAGTAGACCCTCCCGCTCATAGGCGCGGAGTGTCTGCGGGTGAACACCGAACATGTCGGCCACGACACTGATCATATACAGAGCACGCTTCTGTTTCGGCATCGCTCTTCCGCTACGGCTCGGGGACTCAGGCCACCCGGCGAGTAATCAAACACGGCCACGCCGTGGATCGCTGGGATTCAGCCGGGCAAACTCGCGGAGCAGTTCCTGCGAGCGTGCGTCCAGGTTCTGGGGAGCGACGATCGTGACCGTCACGAATTGATCACCCTGCCCACCGCCTTTGAGGTGAGGCACCCCCTTCCCCCGCAGGCGAAAAACCTGCCCGCTGCTGGTCTCCGGCGGGATGCGCATTGTCGTCGTTCCGTCGAAGGTCGGCACTTCGATCTTGGCCCCCAGGGCAGCCTCGGTGATCGTAATCGACACCTGGACGTACAGGTTGTCACCCTTGCGCTCGAGCACGGGGTGCGGCCGGATCCGGGTGATGATGTACAGATCTCCTGGAGGACCGCCATCCTTCCCGGGTTCTCCCATACCCTGAAGGCGCACCCGAGATCCGGTGTCTACTCCCGGGGGGATCTTCACTGCAATTCGCTCGGTTCCGAATGTCACGCCCCGGCCACCGCAGGTTGCGCAGGCTTCACGGCTGATCTTTCCGTTTCCGCCGCAGCGCGGGCAGGCCTGGCTCATCCGCAGGAGGCTCCTCCCACGGGATCGGCCGCTGCCCCCACACCCGGGGCAGGTCTCCATGGTGCTACCGGGCCTCGACCCGGAGCCGCCGCATCGGTCGCACCGGGAATGCTTCTGAACGCTGATCTCCGTGGAAAGGCCACGGATGGCATCTTCGAAGTTGATATCCAAGGTATAATGGAGATCTTCTCCCTTTCCCGATCCGGGGGATTGAGCATGGCCCCGCTGCCCGAAGAAATCAGACAGGAGATCCCCGAGGTCCCCCAGGCCGCCGGATCCGAAGTCGAAGCCACCGAAATCGAATCCTGCGAACCCCCCGCTCGGCTCGGGTGCGCGTCCGCCGGAAGCGAAAGCATCGTGCCCGAGCTGATCGTAGCGGCGACGCTTCTCCGGATCACTCAGAACCTCGTGGGCCTCGCTGATCTCTTTGAACTTGTTCTCGGCTGTCTTGTCGCTCGGGTTGACGTCGGGGTGATACCTCCGCGCGAGCCTTCGATAGGCGCGTTTGATCTCCTGCTCGGACGCACCCCGAGACAATCCTAGGACTTCATAAAAATCCCGTTTTGCCATGCCCTACTCCATGGGCGACGCGACCGTGGATCCTCTCAAATCGTCTCCACGGAAATGATCCGGTGAGTTGCCTCCGGTCGCTTGGGCAAACGGATCTCCAGGACACCGTGCCGATACGTGGCCCGCACCCCTTGCGAATCAACGATGGATGGAAGGTTCAAGCTCCGACAGAACGGTCCATAGCGACGCTCCATTCGGATGAGCTGATCCTGTCGGAACGTCGGATCGGGCTGTCGCTCGCCCCGGATCGACAAGACATCTTCCACGACTTCGATCTGGATCTTGTCTTGGGAAATTCCAGGCAATTCGACCAGGACACGGAGTTCCGTCTGCGTTTCGCAGACGTCCATGGGCGGCGCCCATGTTCTGTCCACCGGCTGAACCTGGCCAGGGCTCTGACCCAGGAGAGTCTCGAACAGCCGGTTCATCTCCTGCTGGATGGCCACCAAGTCCCCGGATGGATCCCAGCCTGGCCCCAGCCACGATTGCGTCCCCACGCGCCGTCCCTCTTCCTCGTTCGCCCTTACCGGTCCGCCATCCTCACCTGGCTAACGGTCAGGCAATCTCATCGAATATCGATGGCAATCTTCTTCGGCTTGGCCTCCTCGGCCTTCGGAAGCAAAAGGTCCAGGACGCCGTTTCGGAAGATGGCCTGGACCTTCTCCTGCTGGATGGTGGCAGGCAGCGTGAAACTCCGTTGGAATGCGCCGTAGGCCCGCTCAATCCGAAGATAGTTCTCCTGCTGCATGCCCTTGGCGAACCGCCGCTCCCCTTTGATCGTGAGGGTGGTGTCGCGGATCTCGAGCTCGATGTCCTCAGGCGTGAGACCCGGCAGGTCCGCCTTCATCACAATCGCCTCGGGCGTCTCGTAGACATCCACGGCCGGTGACCAGGTGGATGGGGAGATCCCCTCTTCTGTCCGCGAGCGGGACAGCGTCTGCTCAAACAACCGATTCATGCGATCCTGAATCGACAAGAGATCGCGCAGTGGATCCCACTTCACCACGGCCATGCGCGTATCCCTCTCTCACGCGATAGGCGGCACTGGATTACCGATCCCTTCAAACACCCGGCCTCAAGGTTACTTCTTATTCTTGCCAAGGTCCTCAAACTCTGCATCCACCACCTCGCCCTCGGCCGCACCTCCTGGCTTTGCCTGGCCCGCCTTACCATTACCCGAGCCGCCGGGAGCCTGCCGCTCCCGCGCCTGTTTGTACATCACCTCGGCCAAACGGTGCGATGCCTTGGTAAGCGTTTCCATAGCCCGGCGGATCTTGTCCATGTCCTCGCTCTTCAGCGCTTCTTTGGCCTCGGCCAGGGCGTCCTCGATCGGCTTGATGTCCGATACCGGGATCTTTTCCCGGTTCTCGTTGAGCATTTTCTCGGTGTTGTAGACCAAGCTATCAGCCTGGTTGCGTGTCTCGATATCCGCCCGGCGTTTCTTATCCTCTTCGGCGTGCCGCTCGGCATCCTTTACCATCCGCTCGATGTCGTCCTTGGCGAGGCCCGAGGATGCGGTAATCGTGATGGCCTGCTCCTTGCCGGTGGCGAGATCCCTGGCGGAAACGTTGACAATGCCGTTGGCATCGATATCGAAGGTCACCTCGATCTGCGGCACACCTCGCGGAGCTGGCGGGATGCCTACCAGGTGGAACTTGCCCAAGGTCCGGTTGTCGCGGGCCATCTCCCGCTCGCCTTGGAGGACATGGATCTCCACGCTCGTCTGGCTGTCCGCCGCCGTCGTGAAGATCTCCCCCTTCCGGGTGGGGATCGTGGTATTCCGGTCGATCAGACGGGTCATGACCCCGCCCAGCGTCTCGATCCCCAGGCTCAGAGGGGTGATGTCCAGCAGGACCACGTCCTTGACGTCGCCTACCAGAACGCCTGCCTGGATGGCCGCGCCGACGGCAACCACCTCGTCGGGGTTGACGCCCTTGTGGGGCTCTTTCCCGAAGAGCTCCCGCACCACCTGCTGGACCTTCGGCATCCGCGTCTGGCCACCCACCAGGACCACCTCATCGACCTGGTGAGGCTCCAGCCCGGCATCCTTCAGGGCCTGGCGGCATGGGCCGATCGTGCGCTGGACCAGATCCTCCACCAGTTGCTCCAACTTCGCCCGGGTCAGCTTGATGTTTAGATGCTTTGGACCAGACGCGTCAGCCGTGATGAATGGGAGGTTGATCTCAGTCTCCAGCGTGGTGCTGAGTTCGCACTTAGCCTTCTCGGCCGCCTCTTTCAGGCGCTGCAGGGCCATGCGGTCTTTGCTGAGGTCGATCCCTTGGTCCTTCTTGAACTCGTTGACCAACCACTGGATGACCCGTTCGTCGAAGTCGTCGCCTCCGAGGTGCGTGTCCCCGTTGGTGGACTTGACCTCGAACACCCCTTCACCCAGCTCCAGGATCGAGATGTCAAACGTGCCACCCCCCAGGTCGAATACGGCGATCTTCTCATCCTTTTTCTTGTCCAGACCATAGGCTAGCGAGGCTGCCGTCGGCTCATTCACGATGCGCAAAACGTCCAGCCCGGCGATCTTGCCCGCGTCTTTGGTGGCCTGGCGCTGGCTGTCATTGAAATAGGCCGGCACCGTGATCACGGCCTGCATTACCTTTTCGCCCAGGTAAGCCTCGGCCGCCTCCTTGAGTTTCTGGAGGATCATCGCCGAGATCTCGGGTGGCGAATGCTGCTTTCCACGCACCTCGACCCGGACATCCCCATTAGAGGCTCGCGCAACCTTGTAGGGCACCAGCTTGATCTCGTGGGTCACCTCATCATAACGGCGCCCCATAAACCGCTTGATTGAGAAAACGGTATTCTCCGGGTTTGTGATGGCCTGGCGCCTGGCCACCTGCCCCACTAGGCGTTCCCCGTCCTTGCTGAAAGCCACCACAGAGGGTGTCAGCCGACCACCTTCGGCACTAGTAATGACGACGGGGTCACCACCTTCCATGACGGCCACCACAGAGTTGGTTGTTCCAAGATCGATTCCAATGACTTTTCCCACGATTACCCTCCTGGCTTTGCGGTACGGACCGACTAATCGTTT
>Ga0315314_1004333_pt1 | contig 10682 bp, 5 predicted proteins | sample TDP9_MG_FD_203631 | JGI IMG/M metagenome (GOLD analysis project Ga0315314, IMG submission 203631) | Freshwater sediment microbial communities from Lake Towuti, South Sulawesi, Indonesia - TDP9 | ecosystem: Environmental > Aquatic > Freshwater > Lake > Sediment | place: Indonesia: South Sulawesi... | reverse complement strand
AGAAGGGATTTTCGAGATTGGAGACGATCATTCCCAGGGTGCGGCTCTTGGCTCCGGCCAGAGTCCGGGCATGAATATCGGGGTGGTACTTGAGTTCCTGAATCGCCTTCAGCACACGCAGACGCGTAGAGTTCTTCACCGGACCCACATTGTTCACGACCCGGGAAACGGTGGCAATTGAGACCCTGGCCCGCTTGGCTACATCTTCCAATCGCATGATTGAGATCACCCTTCGTATTCAGTAGGGTTGGCGCGCTTCCTGAAAGCGCTTAGCGCCCGTAACTCCTACTAACACAAAAACATAAGATCGTCAAGCGCAGCTAACCGCAAGGCTTTTCAGAAGCTTTACAGAGCTTTCCGCTGCGACTCTCCTGAGACCGGCGGCTAGCGTTCGCGCCGCTAATCGCGGGGCGGTCTCAGTCGCGGGTCGAGCTGGTAGGCTTTCTCAAATTCCAGGGTGGCCTGCGTACGGTCACCCTTCTGGCGGAGGGCCAGGCCCAGTTGATAGTGCGCCGGGGCGTGATCGGGCGCGAGCTTCACGGCCGCGCGAAACTGTTCGATCGAACCCTCCACGTCTCCTTCCCGGAGCTTCTTGGCGCCGGTGTTGGTAGCAAGCGTAGCAGCCTGAGTGTTCATGCGAGCTTTGTTGAGTGCCTCAGCCTTGCGAAACTGCTCGGCCGCCCCCGTCAAATTTCCTTTTTGCCTCAAGGCCATGCCTAAAGCTTGATGCGCCCCAGCATCGTTGGGGTCGAGCTGCAAGGCGGTCTGGAGCTCCTCCAGCGCTCCATCCAGATCACCTTTCTGTCGGAGCACTGAACCCAGGATATAGTGCGCTTGTTCGTAGTCGGGCCGGGCTTGGAGCGCCGCGCGGAACTCCGCCGCCGCCTCCTCCAGTCGGCCTTCCTGCCAAAGTATCACTCCCAAGGTGTAGTGGGGCTCAGGTAAGTCGGGGTCAAGATTGATGGCCTTTTGGAGTGCAGGTTTGGCCTGCGCGAAATCATCTTTCTGCTTGAAGGCCACGCCCAGGTTGTAATGAGCTTCGGCGTTTTTGGGGTCGAGCTCGATCAGCGCCTGGTAGGTGGCGATGGATTCCGCCCACATGGCCTTCTGGAGATACACCAAGCCCAGGTTGTTGCGGGCCGAATAGTACTTGGGATCGAGACTCACGGCGGTCTGGAACTCACTCATCGCTCCGTCCCCGTCGCCCTGGGTCAGCAAAACTAGGCCAAGATTGTTATGTGCATCAATGTTGTCCGGTTCAAGTTCAATCGTCCGCCGAAATTCTGCCGCCGCGTCCACGAGGTAGTTCCGGCGATGTAAGGCTAGTCCCAGGCTGTTGTGGATCTCCGCCGAGCGGGGATTCAGCTTCGCGGCAGCCTGGAACTCAGCCAGGGCCTTCTCGAACTGACCCTGCTTGTCGTACACGCGAGCCAAGTGAAGGTGTGCGTCCGCGTAGTCGGGCTTGAGGTCCAGGGCAGAGCGTAGCTGCGGGGCCGCGGAGGCGTCGTCGCCAAGAAGCCAATACGTTACACCCAAGTGGTAGTGGGCTTCGGCCCAAGCAGGCATCAGCTTTACCGCCGTTTCAAACTCGCTCCGCGCCCCCAGCAAGTTGCCGCGATGACCAAGAACGACACCCAGACCTACGTGCGCGTCTGCCCAGTCGGGCCGTTGACGCAGCACGTGCTGGTAGAATTGGATCGCGCCATCGAGGTCACTCCGCCGTTCAAGGGCTCGCGCCATGTTCAGATAAGCCTCGGTGAACGCGGGCCCCAAAGCAATGGCCTTCCGAAACTCCGTCACGGCGGCGTCGACCTGGCCATTCTGCATGAAAGCGAAACCGAGGGAATTGTGGGCCGCCGGCGACTTGGGAGCGTACCTCACTGCCAGGCGGAACTCGCGGATCGCCGTGCGCAAATCCCCTCTCTGGATCGCGAGCATTCCTCGATCGTAGTGCCGCGCGGCAACAGGATTAACTCTGGCGGCAGGCGCCCGCTCCTCCGCCGGCCATCCCTGGGGAAGAAGCATAAGGAGCACAGCAAATATGAGGAAGAACAAAGAGAGGAGCCGTTGTACGCCGGGCTTCATAGCAACGCTTATGCGATCCACATTGTATTACTTGGTCGGGAAGGAAACTGTCTTCACGACGCCCTTGCCTTCCTGGAGGTAAAGCAATTGGTCCGCAGGAACGTTTTGCAGGACGTCCACCTGACCGCTGGGCCAGCGGATTTCGAGCCGGTCGGCCTTGGTGGCTTGCCCCAGTCCAAAATGGACGCGCAGATCATTCTGCGAGGCGTAACTCGCTCCGCTGCGGACTTCGTCGATTTGCTGGTGGCTTCCGGCAACGCACTTGATCCGGGCACCGATACCGCTGCGGTTAGACCTCGTGCCGAGGACGCGGATCTTGAGCCAGTGGTTCCCCGTCGCAGAATCACACCTCAGCAACTGCGGGTAATCATTCACCGGATTGAGGAGAACGTCGAGGTCCCCGTCGTTATCAAAGTCCCCGAAGGCGGAACCGCGGGCCGAAATCGGTTCGAGCACGGCCCCACCCAATTCCTGCGAAACGTTCTGAAAGCGGCCGGTCCGCAAGTTCCGATAAACGGTTTTGGGCTCACGGTAGTGGATGTCGATCTTCAGGCCCTCGATCTCCGGATAGATGTGGCCGTTGGCGATAAAGATATCGAGCCAGCCGTCGTTGTCCATGTCGAAGAACCCACACCCCCATCTTAGCTGACGGGTATCCACCCCCAAGCCGGCAGGAAAGGTGATGTCGTCGAAGCTGCCCCCGCCGATGTTGTGATAAAGGGTGGCCGTATCTTCTGAGAAGCTCATCTTGACGATGTCGAGCCAGCCGTCGCAGTCGTAATCGCCCGCCGAGACCCCCATGCCGGATTGCGGTTTGCCGTCCGCGCTGTAAGCGCAGCCCGCCATGACGCTGATATCGGCAAATGTCCCATCATGATTGTTGTGATAGAGCGCGGCGGGTTGAGAATCGTTCGAGACATAGATATCGGGCCAGTCATCGTTATCGTAATCTGCCACAGCTACACCCAGACCGTAAGTCCCGGTTTCCTGGGTGATGCCGGATTTCTCCGAAACGTCGGTAAATGTGCCGTCGCCGTGGTTGTGATAGAGGATGTTCTTCGCCCCCGGCAGGCCCGGCGGACCGCAAGCCACCACGACACTCTTGAAGAGGCAGGGGCCCGCTTCGGGCAGCGGCCACGTTTTCAGATCTCCACCACAGTAGTTCGCAACGAAGAGATCCAGACGCCCGTCGCGGTCGTAGTCCACGAAGGCGCAACCCGTGCTCCAGCGCGTGCCCGGACCAGCTACGCCCGCCTTTTCCGAAACATCGGTAAAGGCCCCGTCGCCATTGTTGTGATAAAGCACATTCTTCCCCCAATACGTCACGAAGAGATCCTCGAACCCATCGTTGTCGTAGTCCCCGCTGCACACGCCTTGGCCCCATCCGGAATGGATGAGCCCTGCTTTCTCCGTGACGTCCGTAAAGGTGCCATCGTGATTGTTCTTGTAAAGGTGATTCGTGGGTTCTTGGCCTTTGGGAAAGCCCTCCAGCCGCGTCCCATTCACCACAAAGATGTCCTGCCAGCCGTCGTCGTCGTAGTCGAGGAAGGCAGCGCCGCAGCCGGTAGTCTCCAGAAGGTAGATGTTCTTGTCCTCGCCCCCGAAGATCGTCTTGTGTATCAGGCCCGCGGCCTTCGCCACATCAACGAAGTTGACGCCCAAGCGCGCGGAGGGCAGTGCGACAGGCGAAGCCAGCAACGGCGGTGGCTGGGACTCAGGGAAAGAGATTGTCCCGAACCACACCGGCATAAGAGCCCCGACGGTGAGGGCTACGGCTGCCAGAATTTGACGTCTCGCCAGCTTTCCCACCATTCGCTCCGCCTTGGGTCAGTCATTCGCTCAATACCGCAGCGCCGAAGGTCACCCTGGATTGGCGGCGTGAATCCGCCACTTCAGCGTGAATCGCTCAATGATTCAGCACGCGCAATCCCAAACTCTTCCCGCAATATTCTGCGACGAAACAATATAGCCCAGAGGCGGAATCCCTGGGTAGGCCTTTCGTGCTAGCGACTTTGCGGCCACGACGTCGTGTGCGCCACGGCGAGCGAGTACGTACTGTTTCGGAGGAGCAGGAACAAAAAACCGGACACAAAGCGTGTAAGGTGGCAGGTGCAAACAAAAAGGCCCCGAGTAAATTCTGACGTCACCGCAATGCGGGACAACGCGCTTGACAAAGCCTGCACTCGATGATAGGAAACTCACGTTGCTCGCGACTTATTGAATGATCTGATTCGCGTTGGGTATAGCCGTCAATTCGGGGGCTGAGGCAGAGCGCGGAGATTGTTAGCTTCGCCAGACGGCGGGAGAGCTAGACGCGTTCACGATCCCGCAGGGGGCGTTCTCAGAAAAGCGAAGGGTGCTGGGTTCGTGGTTAGCCTGCTTGCTGCCGCGCCGGCGCACCTTGGGTGCGTGGGCAGGCTGCAGCAAGAAACAGTGGGCTGTTTGTTTCAATACAGGGAGGGCAAGATGCGAACGAGGGCACTGCTTTGTGCAGTAATCTTCGCTTTAGGGTCGGCCTATCCGGCGGTGAAGCTCCATGGCTAGGCCGTGTACGGTAGCATCATCGGCACGGTCGTGGACGCTTCGGGCGGCGCAGTCCCGAACGCCAAGGTGACGATCACGGACATCGGCAAAGACGTCAGCTTCGTCACTACCACCAATGAGGCCGGGAACTACAGCCAAACCCACTTGATCGTCGGGCGCTACCGGGTGCGCATTGAAGCGCCGGGATTCCAGGCCTACGTGCAGGAAAACGTGGACGTCAGCGTGGACGCCGCGGTCAAGGTGGACGCCACCCTGCAAGTGGGCGCGATCACCCAGACGGTTGAAGTCACCGCTGAGGTCCCCCTCCTCAAAACCGAGCGGACCGACGTCGCCACTACCTTCAGCACGAAAGCGGTGCAAGAGCTGCCAATCTTCAACCGGAATTTCACCCAGTTTGAACTGCTGAGCCCGGGAACGCAGCCCCTGAACTGGCAGCACGCCTCCAGTGAGAATCCGCAAGGCTCGATTCAAATCATGGTGAATGGACAACATTTTGGGGGAACCTCTTTTGAGTTGGACGGCACGGACAACCGTGACCCGATTCTCGGGATCATTGTCATCAATCCCACCCTGGACTCGGTGGGCGAGATGAAAATCACCGCCCAGAACTACGATGCGGAGTTCGGTCAAGCGACCGCGGGCGTCATCACGGCGCAGACAAGGTCCGGGACGAACGAGCTTCACGGCAGCGCGTTCCTGTTCCGCCGCAACGACGTGACCATGGCACGGCAGCCTTTCTCCCAATCCCTGCCGCTGCCCTACCCCAACACTGATCCCAACAAGTACATTCCCGACACGCTCTGGAACCAGTTTGGCGGCTCGCTGGGCGGGCCCATCAAGAAAAACAAATCTTTCATCTTCGGCGACTACCAGGGCACGCGCCGGAAGAACGGCGGTTCGGTTTTGACCACCGTGCCCACAGAGCTGGCGCGTGAGGGCAATCTGAGCGAGTATCCTGTCGAAATCTTCGATCCTGTGGACGCCCTGGGAAATGAGTTAGCGCCTGAAAATCGCGTCGCGTTCACCGGAAACATCATTCCTGAAGAGCGGCTGTCGTCGCAGGCACTGGACCTGCTTGATTCGATTCCGCTTCCCAACATTCCCGGCGCCGGGATCAGCAACAACTTCGCCGGCTCGGGCACGGAGAAGTTTGACGACGACGCTTTCAATCTCCGCGTGGACCACTATTGGTCCGATAAGCTCCATCTCTTCGGCCGTTACAGCTTTGCTCGCTTCAAGCGGCAAGGCCCGGGCGCTTACGGGGAGTTGGTGGGCGGCCCCGCATTCGACAATATCTACTTCTCAGGCAAGGCGGACGTCCGCAACCAGAGCCTGGCTTCGGGCTTTGACTACACCCTCCGACCCAACTGGCTAACAGACTTCCGATTCGGCTTCTTCCGCTACCGGGTCTTCGTAAACCCCCTCGGTTTGGGCACTAGCCCGGCCGCGGATGCCGGGATACCCGGGTTGAACCTCGACAGCACGTTCACCTCGGGAATGCCGGCTTTCTACGTCGGCGGCGAGGGCGGGTTTAACTTCGGCTATGCCTTGGGCGTGAACCAGTGCAACTGCCCCCTGGACCAGGAAGAGCAGCAGTTTCAGTTCGTCAACAACTGGACGAACATCCTGGGCAACCACACACTCAAGTTCGGTGCCGACATTCGCTGCGCCCAGAATCTCCGCGTACCAAGCGACAGCCACCGCTCAGGCGAAATCTACTTTAACCCCGAGCGCACGCAGGGAGCGGAGGCCGGAGGGCTCGGCTTGGCGAGCCTCTTGCTCGGCGACGTGAGTTACTTCGAGCGTTTCGTCAGCAAGGTTACCGATGCCGCGGAGCGGCAGAAGCGGTGGTTCTTTTACGGACAGGACACCTGGCGCATCACCCCCAAGCTCACCATGACCTACGGGCTGCGCTGGGAAATCTACTTCCCACAGACCGTGACGGGCGCGGACAAAGGCGGCTGGGTGCAGCTCTCGACCGGCGAGGACTGGATCGCCGGCACGGAGGGCATCGCGATGAACGGGAACGTGGAAAACACCTGGACGAACTTGGCGCCGCGGATCGGGTTCGCCTATCAGGTCAAGCCCAAGACCGTTATTCGCATGGGCTACGGGCGCAGCTTTGATGTCGGCGTCTTTGGTGTCACCTTCGGCCATACCGTTACCCAGAATCTCCCGGTCCTGGCTATGCAGAGCGTCTCCCCCGCGAATTCCTGGGAGCGAATCTTCAGCCTGGCCGAAGGTCCCCCAACTCTTGATCCCGATACGATCCTTGAGAACAACTGCAATCCAATCACCGACCCGACGGGAACTCAGACGCAGTGCCTGGGAGCCACGGGCCGACCGCTCTATCCGGACGGAGTCACTCCACGGGTCCTCCCACCCAAGAACAAGATCCCCTCCGTGGACGCCTGGAATTTCACTATTCAGCACCAGCTCACCCCCACGCTTGCCCTTGAGGCCGCCTACGTGGGCAACAAAGGGACTCATGTGTACATAGGCGACGGCGAACAGTACAACATCAATATGCCACGCATAAACGGGTACGGAACTCTGAGCACCGTGGAGCGGCAACCCTTCTATAGTCTGTACGGGTGGACACAGGGGGTCATGTGGTATGGCAAGGATGGGAACAGCAGCTACAACTCGCTGCAAACCAAGATCGAGAAGCGCTTTTCCAGCGGCTACCAGTTGCTGGCCCACTACACCTGGGCGCGAGCTCGCAACCAGGATGGCAGTTACTGGCCGATGGACGGAAGCCTGGGCTTCGGGCCTCCGGACTGGCAGCGCGCCCATGTCGTTACCGTTGCCCACATCTGGGAACTGCCTTTCGGAAGAGGGAAGAGATTTCTCGGCAATGCTTCCCGGGCACTGGACTACCTTGTCGGCGGCTGGGAGATTAACGGCACCACGATGTGGGGGAGCGGAACGCCCTTCGGCGTGAGTTATCTCGACTGCGGGGCCGATGTGGACACCGGCCCTTGCCGGCCGGACATCGTCGGCGACGTCTTGCAGCCGCACGCGCAGAACCTCTGGTATCAAGTCGCCGTTACGCCTCTGGATCACCCCGGCGCTGTCTCCGGCCCGTGGCAACGGCCGCAACCAGGAACCTTTGGGAATGCGGGACGCAATCCCCTCCGCGGGCCGAGCTTGTTTAATGGCGACATGTCCTTCATGAAGAATTTCCGCATCACGGAGAGACTTAAGGGGCAGTTCCGGGCCGAGGCGTACAACCTCTGGAACAAGGTCAATCTCGGCAATCCCGACGGTTGCGTGGACTGCGAGACCAAAGGGCAGATCACCGGGCTTGCCCCTGGAGTGCAGATGCGGCTGTTTCAGTTCGCACTCCGCTTCGACTTCTGAAACCCCGGAAGCGGAAGAGTCCAACTTGGCAAGAGGAGCTCGCTCTGGCGAGCTCCTCTTTTTTTGTAGAGACGGCCGGGCGGGCCGCCCCGCAGAGGCGGACGTTCCACCGGAACGTCCTTACCGCGCCACGACCGGCACGTTTCCATACAGGCTCGATAACAGGTAACATGGGGCCCAGGGGGTTGGAGATGGCGGCGGAGCTGAGAAGCTATAGCGCGGGACTCATCTTGGTCGTTTTAATGCTGGCGCTGCCAGCTCGTCCGCAGGCTCAGGCGCCCGCCGGGGCAGATTCACCCGCAGATGAGCTGGCGCGCGCCGAGACCCTCCTGAGTCAACACCAGCTCGACCAAGCGATCACTCTGCTTACCGAAGTTGCTCAACGGGAGCCAAAGGTTCCCGGCGTTGAAGCCAGGCTGGGGAAGGCTTACTACGAGAAGCGCGACTACTCGAAGGCCGTCGCCCATCTGGAAGTCGCGCTCAAAGAGAATCCCCAGGATGGAGAGACGACCCAACTGCTAGGGCTCTCCTACTATCTGGCAGGCCAAGTACCGAAAGCCATCCCCCTGCTTGAGAAGGTCGAGGCGTGGCTTCCCCGCCCGGACGTGACCGGCTCCTACATCCTGGGGATAAGCTACCTCCAGACTAATCAATCCGACAAGGCTCGCGCCGCCTTTGCCAAGATGTTCGCGGTCAATCCAGACTCGCCCGGCGCGCACCTGGTGCTGGGGCAGATGATGTTGCGCCAGGAGTTCGAAGACCAAGCGGTGCCGGAACTGCAAAGGGCGCTGGAACTCGATCCCCGGCTTCCCATGGCTCATTTTCTCCTGGGGGAACTCTACCTCTTCAGGTCGAAGGTCCAGCTTGCCATTGAAGAATTCAACAAGGAGTTGGAAATCGATCCCATCCTGTGGCTGGCTTACTGGCGCATGGGTGACGCCTACGCGCGGATCGAAAATTGGAACGAAGCAGAACGCGCGCTTAAGCAGGCCATCTGGCTCAACCAAAATTTCACCGGACCGTACATCTTGATGGGGAAAGTCCAACTGCGGAAGGGGAATCCGGACCTCGCCGTGGGCTTTCTGGAACGTGCCTTGAAAATGGACCCCAACAACTACCTCGCGCACTACCTGCTCGGTCAGGCCTACCAACAACTCGGCCGCACCGAAGACGCCAAACGCGAATTCGAACTAACGCGCACCCTTCGCGAGGTCAAAGAACCGTAGCTCAAGAATCGAAGCGGGGAGCCCAGAGCTGTTCTTTAAGTCTGCGGCCGGTCCAAGCATCTTCCCCATCACTTGCCGGAGAGTTGCAAAACATCTCTCCACTTCATGCTTCTGATTCTGGAGTTTCGATTTGCAGGTTTCGGGGACGGCGATTCGTTTATAATGCGGCCTCTGTTTCCGACCTCCTGGCCGCGGCAGCGAACTGAGCTCACGTATGCGTGCCCGGAGTGGCATGGCAATACTTCCAAGAGAGGTCCCATCGATGAAAAACGTTTCACGCAGAGATTTTGGCAGGAAGGTCCTGGGCACTGTTGGCGGGCTGGCCCTAGCTTCGGTAACCCCGCTGTGGGGCAAGAAAGTTGCCTCGTCGGTGTTTGGCGGCATTCAGATTGGCGTGCAAAGTTACAGCTTCCGTGATCGATCGCTGGCCAAGGTCTTGGACGCCTTGGCTGAAATCGGCATTTCAAGCCTGGAGCTCTGGTCCGGCCATCTGGATCCACTGAAAGCCAGCGATGCAGACCTCGCGACCTGGAGCAAGAAATTCGCAGATGCGGGAGTGAAAATCAGTGCCTACAACGTGAGCCCCCGCGACAAGTGGACGGACGACCAAATCGAGCGCGGCTTCCAGGCCGCCAGACTCCTGGGCGCCGAGGTCATCACTTCCTCCGTCACCAAGCAGATCGTGCCGCGCCTCGACAGAGCGTGTCAGAAATTCAAGATGAAGTTGGGCCTCCACAACCACTGGTTTGTTCCCACGGACCCGAACCAGTTTGAGAGCCCAGAAGACTTCCTCGACGCGCTCCGGGACTCTTCGGAATGGATGAGTATCAATTTGGACGTGGGCCACTTCTATGCGGCGGGCTACGATCCGGTCAAGTTCTTTGAGGAGCATTATGCGCGTATCGTCGGCCTCCACCTGAAGGATCGGGGAAGCGATCCCAAGCACATTGACCACCCGTTCGGACAAGGGGCTACTCCGCTCATTCCTGTGCTTCAGGCAGCCAAGCGCGTCAAGTTCACGTACTCGGCTGACATCGAGTGGGAAGTCGAAAAATACGACCCGGTCAAAGGTTGCGCTGAGGCCTTGGAATTCCTGAAAAAGGCGCTGGTGTAGTCAGGCCGTTGTTTGGCGCTGACCTTTTCAAGCCTCCGGCCTTGGCTTCAGGAGCCACCGCCCGCGGAGGTGCGAACGCGCACGCCGGCGAAAAACAGTGCGTCTCCCTCCTACCTATCCAACTCTGCCAGGGTATCGGGCGGAAGACTGTAGGAATCTGAGCGAAGCATAACCCGCTTGTAGTTGCCAGAGGAATCCGTCCGTTGGTAAAACACCGCCGTCAAGTTGGGATGTGTGGCGAGGTACCTGCGGCTGCCCTCCGTCCCCAGGACAAAGAACGACGTCGAAAGCGCGTCCGTCTCCGTCGTCGATGCCGCAAGGACCACAGCGGAAAGCATGTTCTCCACCGG
>Ga0315314_1004330_pt1 | contig 10687 bp, 8 predicted proteins | sample TDP9_MG_FD_203631 | JGI IMG/M metagenome (GOLD analysis project Ga0315314, IMG submission 203631) | Freshwater sediment microbial communities from Lake Towuti, South Sulawesi, Indonesia - TDP9 | ecosystem: Environmental > Aquatic > Freshwater > Lake > Sediment | place: Indonesia: South Sulawesi... | reverse complement strand
CTGGCGGGTGTGCGTGGAGACGGCAAAGCGCATTCCCAACGAAGTCCTGGTGATGCCCCTGATTCCTTATGGCTACAACCTGCACCACGTCGACTTCCCCGGGACGATCTGCGTGGCGGCGGAGCACTTCATCAATTTTGTCGCCGACGTCTGCAAGAGCCTCGCCTACCACGGCTTCAAGCGGATCCTGATCGTGGACGGGCACGGCAGCAACCTCCCTCTCCTCGATGTGGTCGCCCGGCGCGTCGTCCTGGAGACGGACGCGCTGTGCGGCTCCTTCATCTACACGAACCTGATCAAGGACGTGTGCCGCAAGATCCGGGAGTCGGCACACCCGGGCGGTATGGCCCACGCGTGCGAGCTGGAAACGTCGCTCTACCTGCACCTGGACGAGCGGCGCGTTCGCAAATCGGAGATCAAGAAGGACATGAACCTGCCCCCCAGCAAGTACATCTTCCTTGACCTCGTGGATGGGTCCCCGGTCCAGATGATGGACTGGTGGACCACCTTCTCCAAGACGGGCGTCGTCGGCGATCCGACGCTGGCCACGAAGGAAAAGGGGAAGACGATGTTCGATGCGGTGGTCGAACGGATGGTGGAGCTGGTCCGGGAGTTCCGGGACCGGCCGCGCGGCCAGCGTGAGGACATGCACGCGGAGAAGATCGCAGGCGATTTCGGGCTGAAACCGTAAGGGCGTGAGACGTGAGACGTGAAACGAGAAACGTGAGACGAGAAACGTGAAAGGGCAAGAAGATACTGGAAATCATCATGAAGCGCATGCTAAGCTGAATAAAAGAGTACCGCGTGTGGCCCGTCGCCCCGCGGCAGGATCAGCACCGGCTGCCCGTCCAGCGGGACCTCCGCTGGTAGGTGGCCGGAGAGCGCTCGGGATCCCAACCACGAGGTGGATCAGAAAGGAGGAGGATGCCATGAGAGATCGGGGGAGACTTTACTGGCTTATGGGCGGCATGGTCGTGTTCGCCCTGGCTCTGAGCCTGGCGGGGCCGGTACCCGCCGAGGCGGGCACCGTGCTCAAGATCGCGACCTCGGGCGACATCTCGGACGTGGACCTGCACATGACGACCCACTACCTGAACCGGGTTGTGAGCCTCAACATCTATGAACAGCTCTTTGCCCTCGGCGAGGATCTGAGCGTCAAGCCGTCCCTCGTGGACAAGTGGAGTGTCAGCCCGGATGGACTGGTCTATACCCTGACGCTCCGGAAGGGAGTGAAGTTCCACAACGGAAAGACGTTGACCGCCGCTGACGCTGTCTACTCGCTGAAGCGCATGCAGGGCAAGGGACCGCGGGCCGGCGAGATGACCAAGCTCATGAAATCGATCGAGGCCGTGGAACCTTTGACGCTGAAGATCACCCTGCCCGACGTGAATGCCGGATTCCTGGCGGCGCTGGGAAATCCCATCTGCCCGGCGGTGGTCTATCCGGAGGGCGAGGCAGAGCGGCAGGGAGGGACCATCACGAAGCCGGTGGGGACCGGGCCCTTCGAGTTCGTGGAGTGGAAGAAGGACAGCGTCATCCGCCTGCGGAAGTTCAAGGACTACACGGTGGATTCGCGGCCCACCTCGGGCTTCACCGGGAAGCGAGAGGCCCTGGTGGACCAGGTGGACTTCATTCCCATCCGGGACTCCTCGGTCCGCGCGGCCGCCCTGGAGCGGGGCGACGTGGACGTGGCCATCGACCTCACCCGGCAGGATCTGGAGCGATACAAGGGCATGGCTGGCCTGAACGTGAACTCCCAGCCGGGGCGGGCTTTCGCGGACGTACGCTTCGGCTTCAAGAAGGGGATCTTCGTGAACAACGTGAAGCTCCGCCAGGCGGTCGCCTACGCCGTTGACAAGGACGAGGCGGTGAAGGCCGTGACCTTCGGCCTGGGCAAGGCCGCGCCGGCCGGCATCCCGCCGGGAACGCCCTACTTCGGGCCAGTGCACGGGAACGACCCGTATGCTAAGCTACAGGTCGAGAAGGCCAAGCAGTTATTGAAGGAGGCGGGCTACAAGGGCGAGGAGATCATCCTCGACGCCCATCTCCAGCCGGACATCTACGCCCAGTTGGCCGTGGTGCTTCAATCGCAGCTCCAGGCTGCGGGGATCAACGTCCGGGTGCGCACGCTGGAGTCAGCGGCCGTCCAGAACACGTGGAGCGGCGGGGAGTTCGCCTTCTTCCTGTCGGGGCTCACGCCGCGTCCGGATGCCGAGATCTACTACTGCCAGTTCTGGGTGAGCCACAGCACCCCGACCGGGTTCAAGAATCCGGAGTACGACCGGCTGTGCGAGGCCGCACGGAGGGTCCTCAAGCACGAGGACCGCGCCAAGGTGTTCGCCGACCTGGAGACGCTCCTGCGGCAGGAAGTCCCGTGGCTTCCCATTCTCTACATCCCCTCTGTCGAGGGGTGGCGTGACACTGTGAAGGGGTGGAATGCCTGGGCGGCGGGTTACGCCCGCGCCTGGAACGTGACTGTAAGCAAGTAGAGCCGCGAGCCGCGTACCGGGCACCCTCAGGGTGCGACAGCGTGGGTGGCCGTGAGGCGAGCTCCCGGGGTTGAGCCCCGGGGACCGGCGAGAGGCGAGAACGGGGCCGAGGGGTCCGCCCCTCGGCCCGGGCAAATCTGATTCCATATCCTGTCATCTCGAGGGTTCGATGCCACCGCTGCTCCGACAGATCCTGGCCCGCCTGATTGCCTTGACCCCCATGCTCGTCGCGCTTTCCATCGCCTCGTTCGCCCTGGTGCACGTCATCCCGGGTGACCCCGCGCTGGTGATGCTTGGGGGGGAGGGAACACCGCAGCAGGTGGCAGAACTCAGAAAGCAGCTCGGGCTTGATCGGCCACTGCCGGTTCGGTACTGGGAGTGGCTGGGGCGGGTGGTGCGAGGGGATCTCGGGGAGTCCCTCTACAACCGGACCCGGGTGGCGGACGAGATGCGCTGGCGCTTCCCGACCACCCTGTCGCTGGTGTGCCTGTCGCTGCTGCTCTCCATCAGCATCGGTGTGCCGGCCGGTCTGATCTCCGCCGTCTTCCGTAACTCCTGGATCGACCACGCCGCGCGTCTTGTCACCCTGGTCAGCCTCTCCATGCCCAGCTTCTGGCTGGGCCTCATGCTGATCATCCTCTTTTCCTTAAAGCTGAACCTCGTCCCGGTCGTGGGATACACCTCTGTGGTCACGGATCTCTGGTCGGGCATCCGCTTCCTGATCCTGCCGAGCCTGGCCCTCGGTACCTACCTGGCTGCGCTCCTGGCGCGGCTGGTGAGGAGCAGCGTCCTGGAGGTCCTGGGCCAAGACTACATCCGAACGGCGCGGGCCAAGGGCCTGCGGGAGCAGGCAGTCCTGTTCCGGCACGCCCTGCGCAACGCCCTTATCCCCGCAGTGACCGTGATCGGGATCAACGTCGGGATCCTCCTCGGCGGCAGCGCCGTGATCGAGACCCTCTTTGTTCTCCCGGGGGTAGGGCAGTTGGTGATCACGGCCCTGTACAACCGGGACCTCCCGGTCATCCAGGGACTGATTCTGTACATCTCTGTGATCTATGTGCTGATCAATCTGGTTGTGGACATCCTGTACACGTACCTCGACCCGCGGCTCCGCCTGTCTTGACCACGGCGCGCCGCGCGGATTTCCTATGAATGTCTCTAGGCACGACAAGTCGTCCTCCACGGCTCCGCCCCTGTCGCTCAGAGGGGAGCGGCTCGGGCGGATGTGGCGGCAGCTCCGGCGGAACCGACTCTCTCTGATCGGGAGCCTCATCGTCGTGAGCCTCGTCCTCGTGGCGCTTGCGGCGCCCTACCTCGGCCTCAAGAACCCGGTCAAGCTGGACCTGCCCCAGCGCTTCCTGTCGCCGGGTCCCGGGCACTGGTTCGGGACGGACCAGTTCGGGCGCGACGTACTGAGCCGGGTAGTCTTCGGGGCGCGTGTTAGCCTCATGGCCTCGGTCCTCACCATGCTCGCCGCCGGGCTCCCCGGGGTCGGGCTCGGGATCCTCGCCGGGGTCGCGTCGGCCCGGCTCTCCGGCGCAATCATGCGGGGCATGGACCTCCTCATGTCCTTCCCGCCATTGCTCCTCGCGGTCGCCGTGGCTGCGGCGCTGGGGACGGGGACCAGGAGCATCATCATCGCGTTGAGCGTCGTCTACCTCCCCCGCATCGTGCGGGTGACCCGGGGCATCGCCCTGTCGGTGGTCGCCCAGGAGTACATCGTGGCGGCCCGGGCGCTGGGGACGCCCCGCTGGCGTCTGATCCTCCTGACGGTGCTGCCCAACTGCCTCTCGGTCGTGGTCGTGCAGCTCAGCCTCTACTTCGCCGAGGTCCTCTTGGCCGAGGCGGCGCTCTCCTTTCTGGGCCTGGGGGAGCCGCCCCCCACCCCCACCTGGGGGAACATCCTCCAGGACTCGCAGAAGTTCATCCGGGATGCTCCCTGGATCGCCATCTTCCCTGGCTGCGCCATCGCCGTGTCGGTGCTTGGATTGAACCTCTTTGGCGATGCCGTCCGGGACGCGATGGATCCGCGGCTGCGGACGTAGTCGCTCTTGCCTCTTGTGGTGCCTTCCGGGTCTGCTTCGATCAGGAAAATTTCCGAACAGAGAAAGGTTTCGACTTGACAGGCAAGCGGGACTGATGGTACTGCTGTCTAGACAGCTAGACCGATCTGGATCAGGCAACTTGGATCTTTGCCAGCGGGAATACGGCTGGGGCATCAGCGGGTCAGTTGTATCCAAGAGTCATCATGGATCGCCACCTCAGGGCACGGCTTCCACGATACGTCCGCATCGCGGAAGACTTGAGGGATCGACTGACAACCTCCTCTGACGGCTCACCCTCTCAGCTTCCCTCTGAAACGAAGCTCGCGGAGAAGTTCAATGTTAGCCGGGAGACGCTTCGGAGGGGGCTGGCCTTACTGCGCGAGGAGGGCCTGGTCTATTCTGTGACGGGTCGCGGTACCTTCGTGAGTCCCGGCAGCAAACCCATAGGAGTCCGGATCACGCACCCCATCCGAGAACCCTACGTTGCCGGCCGACCCAGCAAGCCAACTGTCCTGTCTCAAGGATTCGTATCCGCGCCGCGCCGGGTCGCGCAGGCTTTGGGGATTCCGGCGACTAGCACCGTCTACCTCTATGAGATCCTTCGGACCATCAAAGAACGGCCCTTTCGACTGTGCCGAGTCTACCTGCCAGGGGACGTTGCCCGGAAGCTCGATCTTGGGATGCGACTGCGGCTAACGGTCTCCGAGAAGCTGGAGAGCGAGGGGGGGCTGCGACTGATCCGTGCGCATCAGGAGATTGTGGCGGATAGAATTCCCGAGGATGCAGCGAGGATTCTGAAGCTGCCCCCAGGCAGCCCGGCCTTGCATTTTCGGCGCACGTATTATCAGGACATGGGCCGTGCGGTGGAGTACGTGGAGGAGTACCAGAACTCACGGGCGTTTCCCTTCGAGGAGACCCTGGTCCGTTCTCCTCGATAGGTGACGGCCTTTCAGGGCCGCCGAGGATTCTGGAATCTGGAAAGGGGGTGGGATTCTGAGAGTCGGGCTTGGCCGTTTCCGGCGGACGGTTGACTCAATGTCGGGGGAACCACGCCGGGTGTCCCTCACGGAGATGGAATTGATCAAGACGCCTGATCGTGCGCCAGGAGGAGTAGCCATGAGACGCCTTGGAATTCTTACAATCAGCATGTTTGCATTCCTGATTGCAGCCTTCGTGGCCCCTGAGGCCTTCAGCCAGCAGCCGCGGCCTGGGGGTACCTTGACAGTCATCACGCCCTCCGATATCTCGACCATGGATCCGCACCTCGGCCATGGGTTCTCCATCCGGGTCTACACCCACGTGTTTGAACCACTCTTCCGGAAGGACGAGAAGGGGGTCGTCCACGGCAACCTCGCGGAATCCTGGCGCTTCCTCGACCCGAAGCGCCTGCAGATCACTCTGCGAAAGGGTGTGAAGTTCCACAGCGGGGCCGAGCTGACCGCCGAGGACGTCAAGTTTACCTATGAGCGGCAGCTCAACCCGAAAGACCGCGGCGTGGACTCACAGGTCATCGCCATGATCAAGACGCCGATCACTGTAGTCGACCGCTACACATTGATTATTGAGACGCATGAACCCAATGCGGCGCTCGTTGACACCCTGGCGAATTCGCTGGCGACGCTGATCCAGGACTCAGGTGAGGTCAAGAAGTGGGGCAAGGAGTTCACTCTGCACCCCTCTGGCACTGGGCCGTTCAAGTTCGTGGAATGGGTCCGCGGGCAATACATCAAGCTGGCCAAGAATCCCGACTACTGGGGCGGGGCGCCGTATCTCGATTTCCTGGTGTTCAAGGTGATCCCGGAGGAAGCAACCCGCGTCATGGCGCTGGAGAGCGGTGAGGCGGATGTCCTCTTCGAGACGCCCCCCAGCGGGATCAAGCCATTGCGCGCCAACCCCAGGATCAAGATGTTCAGGGTGCCAGCCCTTCGGGATGTGATGGTTCAATTCAACGCGCGGAAGGCCCCCACGGATGACGTCCGCGTCCGCCGGGCGCTGGCCCATGCCATCAACGTCAAGAGCATCGTGGAAGAGATCGTGACCTCGGACCTGGGGATACTCTCCAAGGGAACGTTCCCTCCGACCCTGTTCGGGCACTGCGATGTCGGCATGCCGGTCTACGACCCCGAGAAGGCCAAGCAGGGGTTCGCCGACCTCGGATATCGCCCAGGGAGGGGCGGGATTCTCGAGAAGGACGGGCGACCGCTGGAACTCACTCTGGTCGTCAACCCGGCGCGCGACCCGCGGAACGGGGAGGTGGCCGAGGCCATCCAGGCCCAACTGCGCGCCTTCGGCGTCGATATGAAGGTCCGGGCCTACGAGTTCGCCACCTACATGCGGATCCTGGCGGGCGCAGAGGGGGACTACAACCTGATATTCCACGGCTACGGCACCCCCTCGGGGGATGCCGACATGAAGGCGAGCTTCTTCCTGAGCGACTTCCTGCCGCCCGCCGGCCAGAACAGTCCACGGTTCGGGAGCCCGGAACTGGATAAGGTCATCCTGGATGCCAGGAAGGAGATGAATCGGGAAAAACGAAAGGAACTCTACTGCCAGTTCGGCCGGATCTACCGGGACCAGGCCGTGGGACTGGCTCTCTACCACACGCATCGGAACACCAGCATGTGGGACTACGTCCATGACATGCTCCTCCACCCCGACGAGTGGCACTCACACGTTTACCGAAAGGTATGGCTTGGCCCAAAGCGGTGACCCGCAGGGCAGAGATGACCTGATTGTCGCTGAACCGTCCGGGCCGGCGATCCACCCCGGCGCGTGTGACGGTGTGGCTCGCCGGCCTTGAGGGATCAAGGACAGGTTCTGACCGACGGCAGGAGAGGGTCACGGGAAAGCAAATGCAAGCGCGAGGCGGCGGGTCCCCGGATGATGGAGAGGACCCGACCTGGGTGCGGGAATGGTAGCGTACATCTTGAAGCGGATCCTGGGCATGATCCTCCTGCTCTTGGGGATCACCTTTATTGTTGTCTGCATGATGTACCTGGCCCCCGGCGATGCCACCGTGATGATCCTGCCCAACATCGCCTCGACGGAGCAGATGACCGAGCTACGGAGGGAGTTCGGTCTTGATCAGCCCTTGTACGTGCAATACGGCCGCTTCCTGGCGAGGGCCATCCGGGGGGATCTGGGGACATCCTGGATCGATCGGCGGCCGGTCATGTCCCAGGTCCTGGATGCCCTCTCCTACACCATCCGGCTCGCCGCCGCAGCGCTCACCCTCTCGCTCGTCTTCGGGACGATCGGCGGCATCGTGTCAGCGGTGAGGCACCACTCGCCGGTGGACGAGGCCGTCTTGACCGTCACGTTGATAGGGATTTCCACGCCAGTCTTCGTAATCGGACTGCTGTTGATCTATGTCTTCTCCTTCAAGCTCGGCTGGTTTCCGACGTCGGGGGTAGGATCGGCGCGACACCTTATCCTGCCTGCGGTGACGCTCGCAAGCTTCCTTGTTGCGTACATGGCCCGGATGACGCGCTCTTGTATGCTGGAGGTCCTCGGACAGGAGTACATCCGAACCGCGAGGGCCAAGGGGCTGAGGGAAGTGGTCGTCTTATGTCGTCACGCACTGAAGAACGCCCTCATCCCCATGGTGACTGTGGTTGGACTCCAGGTGGGATTGTTGCTGGGAGGCTCGGTGATCACGGAGACCGTCTTCGCATATCCGGGCATCGGGTCGCTGGTTGTGTCCGCCATCAGCGCCCGGGACACACCGCTGGTGCAGGGATGCGTGCTGGTGATCTCCACCGGATTTATCTTGGTGAACCTGATCGTGGACGTCAGCTACGCCTTCATCGACCCCCGCGTCCGACTTGTCTGAGGCGGGTGGAGTCTCTCGTGCCTGGCGATGGGGTAGCGGTTCGGCAGAAGGTGGCTGCGATCAAGCAGGGGGGTGAGGATCGCCTGAGGCCCCTGGCTCGGTTCGTTCGCAGGCCTCGGGCTTCAATCGCGATCGCGATCCTCGGTTTCATAGTGCTGGTCGCAGCAGCGGCAGGGTGGCTGGCCCCCCACGATCCCACGAAGGCGAACCTCAGCCTGCGCCTCGAAGGACCGAGTCGGGATTACCCCTTCGGCACCGATTGGATCGGCAGGTGCCTCCTGAGTCGAGTCATCCACGGGATTCGCCTGACCCTGTTCATCGGGCTCGGGACCGTGGCCTTGGGCGGAGGCGTGGGAGTCGGGCTCGGCCTCCTGGCCGGCTTCTATGGCCGGACCCTTGAAATGATCATCATGCGGATGACTGATCTCCTCCTGGCATTCCCGTATTTCCTCCTGACCATCGTGTTCGTGGCGGTGCTCGGCCCGAGCCTGGTCAACGCGGTGATCGCCATCTCCTTCTGGACCATGCCTCATTACATCCGACTGGCTCGGGCGGCGGTCCTCTCGGTGAAAGCTCGGGAGTTCGTGGAGGCGGCGAAGGCACTGGGGCGACCCGACTTTCGGATCCTTACCCGCCACGTGTTTCCCAACTCCTTGGCTCCTCTCATCGTCCAGTCGTCTATCTTCTGCGCACAAAACATGTTAATGGCGGCAAGCCTCAGCTTCCTGGGCCTGGGGGCCCAGCCGCCCTCCCCCGAGCTAGGAGCGATGCTCGGTACCGGACGCACCTACCTTCGGGCGGCACCTCAGGTGGTTGCCGTTCCGGCTGCAGGCATTTTCCTCGGGGTCCTCGGGTTCAACTTCCTCGGGGACGCTCTCAGGGACTTCTTGGATCCCCGGCTGCGAAGCTAAGCCCAAGCAGCGGGAGGCGTTGTCATGGCCCTGTCTTCGCTGGGAATCAACGGTAGGGAATTCCCCGACTGGCCTGTCGAGAAGATCTGCGACCTGGCAGTCCAACTCGAGGCGCGATTCGTCGAGTTGGCATTGAGCCGGATCGCCGGGGAGGGGATCGCCAACGTCCAGAACGGGTTCGCGTCGCGGAAGCTGATGCTCCACGTGAATTGTGCGACCTCAGAGTTGGCCAGCGCAATGCAAGCCGCGCGCGAGCTGTCATCACCTGTGATCATTGTGTTCGATGATGCCATAGAGCGTGTGGACTTGAGCCGTGCGAAAAGCCTCGAGGCGTTCCGCCGGACCGTGATCGGTCTTTTGGAGCAGCCCGCCAACTCCGGCATCCGGATCGCCGTGGAGAACTCGATCATCCGGATGACCCGGCAGCCGGAGGACCTCCTGGCTATCGTGGCGGCCGTCGGTCACCCGCGATTCGGTGTAAATTACGATCCCGACAACTATTACAACGCGGGCATCGAGGGCTTCCCCTATGCCTACGAACTCGTGCGGCCGCACATCCTCCACATGCATGCGAAGGACTCGGCGCGGTGGATCCCTCACATCCACGGGGAAGCAAAGCGGGTCCTCCACCGTGCCGGCGGGAACGTGGTGTGCGTGCCTCTCGGCACCGGCGCGGTGAACTGGGCCGGGCTGGCCGATCGGTTGCGGGCCGACGGCTACCGAGGGCCCATCTCGCTCGAACCGCATAACCTGCCGGAGGAGATGGCCCCCGGGATGGCGGCGGACGCCGCCTATCTCCGCCGGATCGGGCTGGTGAACTGAGGTCGCGGCAGGCGACGCGAGCGTTTGGAAAAGGAGACGTTCATGCCGAACATCTCAGCGGAAGTGCAGACCTCATTTCCCGGTTTGGTCGAGCTCCGTCGAGACCTCCACCGGCATCCCGAATTGGGGTTTCAAGAAGTGCGGACGGCAGGGCTGATTGCGCGCCGTCTGGAGGAACTTGGCTATACGGTCCGAACGGGGTTTGGCAAGACCGGGGTGGTCGCGTTCATGAAAGGAGGGAGGCCTGGGAAGACTGTGCTGCTGCGAGCCGACATCGACGCGCTGCCGATCCATGAGGAGGGAGAGGTCAGTTGGAAGTCGCAGACGCCTGGGGTGATGCACGCCTGCGGGCATGACGCCAATACCGCCATCGGCCTAACGGCGGCCGCGATACTGGCCAAGGAGATGCCCTCCCGCCGCGGGAACCTCTGCGTTGTATTCCAGCCCGCCGAAGAGATCCTCAGCGGGGCGGCGGCCATGCTCAAGGACGGTGCCCTCGAAGGAATCCAGGTGGACGCGGGGTTCGCGGTTCACATGCAGAACGACATGCCGGCGGGGACGGTCGGGCTCCGCTCCGGCCCCCTGATG
>Ga0315314_1004329_pt1 | contig 10690 bp, 12 predicted proteins | sample TDP9_MG_FD_203631 | JGI IMG/M metagenome (GOLD analysis project Ga0315314, IMG submission 203631) | Freshwater sediment microbial communities from Lake Towuti, South Sulawesi, Indonesia - TDP9 | ecosystem: Environmental > Aquatic > Freshwater > Lake > Sediment | place: Indonesia: South Sulawesi... | reverse complement strand
TCGAAATATATGGTGGGGTAAGCGGCTTTTTTACGTACGGTCCCTCGGGCGCCGCCTTAAAAAGGAGAATCGAGGACAAGTTTCGAGCCTTCTACATTCGTCCACTCGGCATATTAGAAATAGAGTCCTCGGTGATAATGCCCGCCAAGGTTTTTGAAGCCTCAGGGCACCTGGACCACTTCAAAGAGCCCATGGTGGAATGCGGCAAGTGCAAACGCAAGTTTCGAGCCGACCATGTGCTTCAAGAACAGACTGGGATGAGCGATGTGGAAACCGAAAAACTCAACCTGCAAGAATTGATGAACCAAATCCAAAAACGGGGAGTTCACTGTCCAGAGTGCGGCGGAAACCTCGGAAACCCAGAGTACTTCAGAACCATGTTCGCCACAACCATTGGACCTTACTCCGACGCAGTAGGTTATGGTCGCCCAGAAGCGGCGCAGGGAATATTCGTTGAGTTCAAGCGTCTCTTGGAATACGCCAGAGAAAGACTTCCCTTCGGCGTCGTCCAGATTGGTCACGCCCTTAGGAACGAGATTTCGCCCAGGCAGGGTCTCTTGAGGCAGAGAGAATTCGCAATAATGGATGTTGAATTCTTTTTTGACCCAGAAGAACCAAGCTGCTCCAAGTTAAAAGAGGTTGAAAACGAGAAACTGAGACTGCTGCTTGCTGAAGCGAAGCTACGGGGCGAAAAGGAAGCGGTTGAGGTCACTGTTAAAGAGGCTCTGCACAAGGGCTACATTAAGACGGAATGGCAGGCGTACTTCATGGGTTTAGCTAAACTCTTCCTGAAAGAGATAGGTGTGCCCGAAGAAAGGCAGCGTTTCATCGAAAAACTCGAATGGGAGAGAGCCCACTACTCTACACAGGGCTTTGACCAAGAGATTTACTTAGACCGCTGGGGATGGGAAGAAGTTTCTGGACACAACTATCGCACAGACTACGACCTTAGGCATCACATGGGAGTCAGCGGCGTTGACTTGAGAGCGTTCAAGGAAGGCCGACGATTTGTTCCCCACGTGGTTGAGCCCAGTTTCGGTTCAGACCGACTGGTTTACATTGCTATCGAATTTGCCTATCAAAAAAGAGACAACCGAACCTTGCTTAATTTTCCCCGAGACTTGGCACCCATACAAGTGGGCGTTTATCCACTGGTTAGCAAGGACGGTTTGCCAGAAAAAGCTAAAGAAGTGTACGAGTTGCTGGTCAGCAAAGGATTAACAACCGAATACGATGAATCTGGCTCCATTGGTAGACGATACGCCAGAGCAGACGAGGTTGGCACTCCCTTGGGCGTAACCATCGACTACGACACATTAAAAGACGACACGGTAACCATACGCGACAGAGACTCGTGGAAGCAGGCGAGAGCCGAGATTAAACAGCTGCCAGAACTGCTTCGAGCCTACTTCTGTTTTGAGAAAAACTTTGAAGATATGGGGCAACTGATAAAAAGATGACAACACAAGAAACATCTAAAGTTAACACTAGAAGGTGTGGAACAATGCCTAAAACACGCAAATCTTGGCAAAAAAAGTTGGCGGATAATAAAGGTCTGCCAAAAGTTGAGAAAATCACTGAGAAAATGAGCAAGAGATGGGGGACTGGTACCGTTGTTATTCCTGCGCCAAAAGAGGTAGATGAAATCATGAAAAAAGTTCCTAAGGGCAAACTCATAACAATCAATGAAATTCGTGCGCAACTTGCTCAAATGCATGGTGCCACAATCGGTTGTCCTATAACTACTGGAATTTTTGCTTGGATTGCGGCTAATGCAGCAGGGGAAGCGGCAGCAGAAGGAAACAAAAACATTACTCCTTATTGGCGAACGTTGAAAACAGGTGGCATTATAAACGAGAAATACCCCGGTGGAGTGGAGGCTCAAAAGAAACTTTTAGAGAAGGAAGGGCATAAAGTAATTCGGAAAGGCAAAAATTACATCGTCGTTGATTATGAAAAATTGTTGGCAAAACTATAAGCAAATAGTTGTAATCAAAAATCGCTACTCTACACAAAGGCTTCAAGGTCTTAGGCTCCTTTTGACCGTTCACCTGAGTTAAAGTCTAGTCAATTCTATCTTAAACGTTAATAAGGCTTCACTGCATTCTAAGTTTCAAAGGTCAGCAGAGCAATTAGTGAGGTGCGAGGTTTCATGGTCTTTCCCGTTGAAACCGAGGAACGTGTGAAACGCAGAGCCCTCACCATCTGTCAGGATCATTTGCGCAAGGTTGTGGAAATAACTCGCAAAGTGCCCCAATTGGTTGACGGCTTCGTAGAGGGAGACAAAGCCACGGTTAAACGGTTGCACACGGAGATAAGGAAGGCGGAAGAGGAAGTGGACATCGCAAGGCAAACCGTGGCGCAGGAACTGGCTGAAATAGGCGCCATCCTCATAAGCCGAGAAGACTTCCTGCGCTTCACCAACCTCACAAGCGAGATAGCCGACTTCTGCGAGGGCATAGCCTTTCGTGTGCTAGAAATCATGGAACGAGGCTGGAAGGTTCCGCCGCAGTTAAAGAAGGATTTGGCTAAGCTCTCTGACGCCATGTTTGAGACTGTTTCCAAACTGCGGGAAACCGCCATGACGCTAAACTACGGCGCTTCGAAGGCTTCAGAAAAATCCCTTGAAGTTGAGGTGGCGGAGCGGGTTGTCGACGACCTTTACCGAGACTTAGAAGTAAAGATTCTCAGCAGCAATATCGAGATTCCAGCGTTGCTCCTCCTCAGAGACGTGCTCGAACTCATGGAAGACGCCGCCGACAAGGCTGAAGACGCCTCAGACGCCGCTCGCATATTGGCTTTCGCCATGTAAACTCGAGGACGATTTTCAAGAGATGCCAAAGAAAATCGACGCCGAATTCATCGAGAACTTTTTGGTGGTCTGGGACCCAGCTCAAGGTTCAGAACTGTATAAGCAGGGATACTATGGCAAGCCTATTGGCATTCCTAAACCGAAGATTCTGAACTTCAACGTGCCCCTCATCCTCGACCTCATGGAAGGCTTGTACCTTGTTGAAAAAAAATTGATAACAGTGCATGAAGGAACCAAGAGAAAGAGAAGAGTGAGCCTTGAAAAGCTGAGGAAACGCGCCCGCAAACTGTATGAGGACTTTGACTTGAAATACGCTGTTTACAGAGACCTGCGCGACCACAGGCTCATTGTCACACCCGGCATAAAGTACGGCTGCGACTTCGCGGTTTACAAGCATGGACCAGGCGTTGAACACGCGCCTTACATGGTTTCAGTAAAAAAGACCAAGGAAGAGGTGACAGCCACAGATATTGTGAAGGCTGGGAGACTCGCAACCACGGTGCGGAAACGCTTCATAATAGCCGTGCCAGACCCTGAAGCAGTGACCATACAGTATTTGATGTTTAAGTGGTTCAAAGCCTAGTTGCTTTTGTTGTTTGTTTAAGCGGATGCTATTTTCTAATGGTGGGTGGTATAGCTATCACTGTTTGGGTTCGTCTAACTCCTTTGAGGCTTTGAATCCCTTCGATAATTTTTCCCAAATCGTCCATCTTGACGAATTCAGCGTAAGCAACTACATCGAACTGTCCGGTTACTGCGTGTGCCATTTTAACACCTTCAATTTTGAGTGCGCCGTCGGCGACTTCCCAGAGTTTGCCTGGTTCGGTGTTCACTAGGATGTAGGCTTGCATGTTTGTGTGCCTCACAACTCCTGTCTTAATTTGGTTGAGGCGTGTTAAAAGCTTTGATAATGAGGGTATTCTTATTTGTTTGTTGGTGTATTTTGAATGGTGTTGGAGGCGATGAAAAGGCGTTGAAGTTGTTTCTATTGCGTGATGGCTCTTTGTGCTTGGACAAGAGTTTGGTTGTGTACATGAAGTATATGGGCGAGGTGTATGAGGCGGCTTTGAAGCCCCTGCTAATTTTAACAGACACTGGTGAGAAGGCTCTGGTTGACACGGGAATAGGCGAGTTGCCAGAGCCTTATAGGAAGTTCTTTCCGGTCAAGCGTGGGGTGGATGAGACTTTGTTGGTTAGTCTGGCTAGGCATGGTTTGAAACCAAGCGACATTGACGTTGTGATTAATACGCATTTACATTTTGACCACTGTGGCAACAATAAACTGTTTAAGAAGGCTCGTTTTGTTCTACAAGAGGATGAGTTAAGGTATGCGCATGAGCCTGAAAGGTTTCAGCAAACCGCCTACGTTAGAGAGTTCTTCGACATTAAAGGTTTGAACTACGAGACGGTTCGTGGGCGCTGTGGAGTCTGCGAAGGCGTGACAGTTATGCGCACGTCTGGACATAGCATTGGGCATCAGTCAGTTGTGGTGGAGTGTGACGACGGCAAGAATTACGTGTATTGTGGAGACGCCGCACCCATAAGGGAGAATCTTGAACGCAGAAACATACCAGGCATACTTTACAATGCGCACAAGGCATTAGAATCAATAGACAGGCTCAGACGCATAAAAAACGCGGTTTACATATACCCCCACGACAACCAACAAACAATGGGCGCATTTTGAATAACAGTTAGGTTTTTGCCTCTTTTATTTTCCTTAATATAGGCAGTGCAGGTTGCCCCTTCTTCCATAATGCTTCAAAGTGCTCGTACAGAATAGCGGCTAACTCAGGTACGCTTATCCAAATGGCTAGTTGAGCACCTTCTTCGGACAGCACCAGAACCGTATCTTTTTTGTCGAAAATAGCGAATCTAAGTTCCTTGTATGGTAGATACCTCACCTGATCTCCAAGCCTAATCAACTCTTCATACTCATTTAGGTCATCAAGCGACCAGTCAGGTGTGATCTGTCTCACAACTCTTACGGTTTTGTTCTTCTTTAGCACGTGCCTAACAGCCTCAAGAACCTCTTTTTCAGGAGGACCAACAGGGGTGGCTACCACAAACTCTTTTTCTATGTTTCTAACCGCTTCGCAGTATCTTGCAATGAAGGCGCTGTCCCTTCGGGTCACCCAAACCTTTTCCTTTTCTAAAGTTCCCTCTCGACTTTTGGCATAAAGTTCGGATAAAAGAGAGCCCAGTCTGTTAGCAGTTTTTCTTTTTTCTTCTAGTTCTTCGTGCATTCTCCTTTCGAATTTCATCATCATTCTCTCTAAACCCACTTGGGGTTCCACCGCGGCATACTTGGTTGGTCTTCCCGGCTGCTCCATCAACAAACCTTTTCCGACAAGACTGTTTAAAACGTCGTAGGTTCTCGGTCGAGGGATTCCCGATTTCTGAGTGACTCCAAGGGGGGAGAGAGAACCGTGCACTAAGAGAGCTATGTAAGCTTTGGATTCGTATGGAGTTAGCCCTAGCTCCTCATTTAAAAGCTCTAGTAGTTTCTCTTCATCCTCGCTTACACTCATTTTCTTCCCCATATTGATAGTTGCGTGAAATCCCTTATAAACTTTTTTACACAGTCAGTGTGTAACAAAACAGAAAGTTTAAATACCCACGCCTACCTATATAAATATGAATGTTACACAGTTTATGTGTAACATTTAAAGGAGATATGAAAAATGGAACTGATAAGGTTTGGAATAAAGAGAAAACTGGTTTCAACAAAACAGAAAGTGTTCAAGTTGTTCAGGTTAATGGGCAGCCTAAGAGACCAGAACTCTAATGTTTCTTCGCCTAATCCGGCATTCACAGAGGCTTCATACGAGCCATTAAACTTCCTTACAAACCATGCCTTAGAGGTGGAGTTGAAAAAGGCAGAAGCCCTAGAATACTGGCGTAAGTGGCTGAACAGACCAAGTTAGAACAACAATGAACCGCAAACACTTAACTCCCTCTTTTTCTGTTGAAAGACAGAAGCTTCTGAGAAGGGCTTCAGATCTCAGGGAGGTTGTGCAGAAATCGAAAACGTGAAATTGAGACTAGTTTCAAGATGGCTTAAAGAAGTATTTTGACCATAGCGGCCACTGTGCTTGAGAACTCGAAGGCTTTTCGAAATCCACTGTAAGCATCATGCCCACCTTCAATTTGTCGGGTTCGATGTTTCGAATCATGCCCAGTAGGTGGGGACCGTCTTCCAGCTTAACTATTCCAACCGCATAAGGTGCCAAAGATTCGAATTGTTTGGGCGCTACATGAATGACTGTGTATGTCAGCAACTTGCCACGTCCTTTCAACTCAATCCACGTTAGGTTCTTGCCAAAACACTTGCTACAAACTGGTCTGGGAGGCAACATGACTTCGCCGCACTTGCCACACTTAGCACCCATCAACTTTCCTTCGCCGACAAACTTGTAAAAACTCTCAATTCCAAAAGCCGGTTGAGCCTCAGCCATTTTTATCCCCTCTTGAAAATGTGCACGATTGCAGTGGCGCCGGAACCTCCCACATTATGCGCCAAACCAATTTCTGCATTTTGCACTTGTCGTTTTTCCGCTTGCCCAGTCAACTGCAAGAACAACTCGCAAGCCTGCGCTGTGCCCGTGGCGCCGACTGGATGCCCCTTCGACTTCAAACCACCACTCGTGTTAACAGGAAGCCTGCCGCCTAGCATTGTCACGCCTTCCTCAACCAGCTTTCCTCCTTCGCCGGGCTTGCAGAAGCCTAAGTCTTCGTAGGCGATAATCTCGGCTATGGTGAAGCAGTCGTGAACCTCAGCCACATCAACATCATCAGAGTTGACACCAGCCATCTCGTACGCTTGTTTAGCCGCCAACCTAGCTGCCTCCAAAGAAGTAAACTCTTCTCGCTCATACAACCCAATTGGACCACTGGCTTGCCCCGAACCCACAACATGCACGGGCGCGGCGGTAAATTTCCGAGCCAACTCGGGCTTGGTTAAAACGAGGCAGCTCGCCCCGTCTGTTATTAATGAGCAATCAAAAAGTTTCAATGGCCAAGCAACTACTCTAGATGATAAAGCTTGTTCCAATGTGATTTCTTTCTGCATGTGTGCCTTAGGATTGAGCGCTCCATGCTTGTGATTCTTAACGGCTACGAGTGCCAACTGTCGTTCAGTCGTGCCATACCTGTGCATGTGCGCCGTAGCCATCAAGGCAAAGAGACTTGGAAAGGTCGTGCCGTTCCACTGTTCAAAGGGGTAATCAGAAGCCATAGCCAAAAACTCAGTCGCCTCAGCCGTGGTCCTGTGAGTCATTTTTTCGACGCCTCCCACCATCACAACGTCATAGAGACCAGACAAAACAGACATTAAGCCTAAACGCAAAGCCACACCAGAAGAGGCACAAGCGCCCTCGGTTCTCACGGCTGCAGAAGGCGTCAAACCAGCCCAATCCGCCAAAGTTGGACCCGTGTGACCCTGATGCTCATAGGATTCACCCATGTGACCCACAAACAAGGCTTTAACGTCTTTCTTCGGGTCAAGACTGGGGCATCGCTCGAAAGCCTCACTCGCAGCCTCAGCAAACAGCTCCCTGACGTAAACACCGTCTCTCCTACCAAACTTGGACAACCCAGCTGAAACAATCGAAACTAACGGTTTACCAGCCATAAGCAATTCCTCTTTAGGACGCAGCCCACATTCGAGAAATTCAGTAATATAGCAAAAACAACTATTTAAACCAAAAACAGTCAAACTGCCACTCAAGAAGCGCCAAACACCCACAGTTTCTCAACCTCAACGCTCATATTTGGATCCTAATAGAGGGGGGTCTAGCGTTGAGCGCACACACAAACACAAAAAAATAAAGAAAGGGATGGCGGAGCTTTTTCACTATCGCCTGCTTTACTGCTTGTTGTTTTTTGGTTTTTAGCGTGTCAGCGTTATTTCGATGGTGCTGACGTTGCTAGGCCCGCGGCCCTCTTCGCCTTCTCGGGGTGGTAGTTGCTGAGTGCCGATGTCTATGCCCTTTATCTTCACGTCTGGTAGGAATCGGCGTCTGCATATTTCGACTACGTCGACTGCTCGGCTTATGGCTCTTCCTCGTGCTTTCACGTTAATTTCAGGTGCTCCGCCGTGGAAGAGGGTTATACAAGCCAGCACGTAGTTCATTGCAGGCTTTCGCCCAATTAAAACGCTGTTGCTTTCTCGCTTCTCTGACATTTCGCTGCATCACTCCTTGCTATTTCTCTATATTTCTCTATATTTCTCTATGGTGTTTTCTATGCTCCTTGCACACACAACTACGGCGTGCTTTTTAATAACTGTTACTCCCAAAAGTTATCATTAGGAAAACAGAAGTTAGCGGGATAAACTATATAAGTTGACTTATGTAAAAAAATGTCTTTTACTAGGCAAGGTGCATCTGAAATGAGCGAAGAAACCCTCACTGGACGACCACTCCGACTGCTTCGCATGCTTTACACGAAAGGCAAACCCACCACAACGTACAGCATAAACGTAAAACAGAGCGAATTCGCCAAACAACTCGACATCAGTCGCCAAGCACTGAACGTGCACTTGCGCAAACTCCGACAAAACGGATACATACGCACGGGTAGAGGCTTCATAGATGTCACAGAAAAGGGATTAGCGCTTCTAGGCGTCTCAACAAACCCTGCTTTCGTCTTCATCAAAGTCTCTCCGCTAAGACGCGGTGACGCCTACCAAAAGATTATGGAGTTCCCGATTCAACGAGTTTTCAGAGTGACGGGCGACATGGACGCAATATTATTGGTGGAACGCGAGAAACTGGACGAAGCCCTCAAAAAACTAGCAGCGATAGATGGAATTCAAGACACAAAGTCTTACGTGACAATTCAAACACTGAAATAAACAAGAAATAAGGAAAGTGGAACGTTTTGAAACTCTTTGAATACGAAGCAAAGGCGATTTTCAAAAGATACAACATACCAACACCCAACGGAAGTTTAGCCACAAATCCAGCGGAGGCACGAGACATTGCCCTCAAGATAAACACGCCAGTCGCGATTAAAGCACAGGTATTGGTCGCAGGTAGAGCAAAAGCCGGCGGAATACTCTTCGTCAATTCCTCAGAAGAAGCCAAGAAGGCGGCTGAAAAATTATTGAATATGAGAATAAAGGGCGTCAAGGTTCAAGGGGTCTGGGTTGAAGAGAAGGTCTCCGCTAAGAAAGAGCTATACTTCAGTGTCACTGTGGACCGCTCTAATCGTTGTTATGTGGCGGTGGCATCTTCAGAGGGAGGCGTTGATATAGAGGAGGTGGCAGCCAAGAGTCCAGAGAAGATAGTCAAGGTTTTCATCGACCCGGTTTATGGTTTTCGCTCATACAACGCCCGTCAAGTCGCAAGCAGGCTAGGCTACAGTGGCGCTCAGATGCTTGAATTAGCCTCGATTCTTCTAAGACATTATCAGTTGACTGTTGAACAAGACGCCGAACTCGCAGAGATGAACCCCATTATCGAGAAGCCTGACAGAAAGTTTGTGGCAGCAGACACAAGAATCATCATTGATGACAATGCGTTGTATCGCCATCCAGAGTTCAAGAAACGTCCTTTCGAAGAGGCGGAATTAACTTCGCAGGAGGTAGAGGCTCAAAAGAGTGGGTTAGCCTACGTCAAACTAGACGGCGACATCGGCATAATCGGAAACGGCGCAGGCTTGGTTATGGCTACTCTAGACGCCATACAACTTTATGGGGGTAGTCCAGCCAACTTTTTAGACGTAGGCGGGGGCGCCTCAGCAGACATGATGGCTGCGGCTTTGAACATTGTTTTGTTGGATCAACGAGTTAAAGTTGTTTTCATTAACATTTTGGGCGGCATAACCCGCTGCGAGGAGGTGGCAAACGGCATATTAGAGGCGAGGAAGAGGGTTGGCTTCACGAAGCCCATGGTGATTAGGCTTGTGGGCACCAACGAGGAAGAGGGAAGACGCATCTTAACTGACGCTGGAATCCATGTTTTAGACAGCATGGAGGAGGCGGCGAAGAAAACGGTTGCTGTCGCTAAAGCAGGAGACAAATAAATTGGGTATTTTTGTGGATAAGGGAACAAGAGCCATAGTTCAGGGCATAACTGGGACGCAGGGAAGTTTCCACACAAAGCTGATGCTGGAATATGGCACAAAAATCGTGGCTGGCGTGACGCCTGGCAAAAGCGGCACAGAGGTTCATGAGGTGCCCGTTTATGACACGGTTGAGGAAGCCACGAGAAAGCATGATGCAAACGCATCCATAATTTTTGTTCCGGCGCCTTTCGCAGCTGACGCCGCCTTTGAAGCGTTGGAGGCTCAATTGAAGACAATTGTGATAATTACCGAGCATATTCCTGTGCGCGACGCCATCGAAGTGATGCACAGGGCGAGGCAGCAGGGAGCGGTGATTGTGGGTCCGAACACGCCTGGAATCCTCACAACCGACGAGTGCAAGCTTGGGATAATGCCTGCTCACGTTTTTAGGCGAGGTGTGGTGGGCATCGCTTCTAGAAGTGGCACCCTAACGTATGAGATTGCGACAGGTTTGACGGTTCGGGGCTTGGGGGAATCTACTTGCATTGGTTTGGGGGGCGACCCAATTGTGGGTCTAAGCTTCGTAGATGTGCTCAAGGAGTTTGAAAGAGACGAGCAGACGCAAGCGGTTGCGCTGATAGGCGAGATTGGAGGAAACTTTGAGGAACTCGCGGCTGAGTTTGTTTCGACTGAGGGCTACTCTAAACCTGTTGTTGCCTTTGTGGCGGGTCGAACCGCGCCTCCTGGCAAGCGTATGGGGCACGCTGGCGCAATTATCATGGGGAAGACGGGAACGGCTGCCAGCAAGATTGAAGCGTTTGAGAGGGCTGGCGTAGGGGTTGCGGAGAAGCCGAGTGATGTGGCTAG
>Ga0315314_1004328_pt1 | contig 10690 bp, 10 predicted proteins | sample TDP9_MG_FD_203631 | JGI IMG/M metagenome (GOLD analysis project Ga0315314, IMG submission 203631) | Freshwater sediment microbial communities from Lake Towuti, South Sulawesi, Indonesia - TDP9 | ecosystem: Environmental > Aquatic > Freshwater > Lake > Sediment | place: Indonesia: South Sulawesi... | reverse complement strand
CGATGTGAGAATAGTAGTGTTCATATTGGCCTCCATGAAAAAGGTTCGTTATTACCCATTTCATCGGCAGGCCATTTTTATTTTTACAGTTTTTCATGATTAATCCAAAAAAGTGCGAAAGTTCACAATCATCTGACATTTCAATTTTTCGGTACACCTCTTCTCGCTCAATAGATGTCTTTATTTTCACACTCACTTTGCCTTTCTTTGGGTCCACTACTGATAAGGCTATAACAGCCGCAAACAGTGCTACAAATATGCCTGCGCTTTGAGTGGCATTTTCCAGTCTCGGGTGTTCTCCCAACCTTGAACAAAAGACCAGGACTTCGAACAAAACAAAGATGAGAACGAGAATGACCATCGAAATTAGGTATTTTATCTTCATAATCTTTATCTCTCTTTCACTCCGAGCTTTCCTCTTGTATTTGGTCGAGATGTATTACGAAGCGGTTTCAAGAGTTTCAAGGGTTGTCTTTGTGGTGTTCTTTTAATCTTTCAAGGACGAATTCTTTGACTTTTTTGGCTGTTGCGAGGGCCTCTTTGGCATCTTCAATTTCCGGCTCCAGCCAGACGTCGGGATAGCGAATTTCCACGGCATAATCGGTAAGATTATCCGCATCCTGCAATTCGTCCGGAAAAGAAGAATTGACACTCGCACATAATTCCAGCAGCTCCATTATCTGATGGGTCTTGGTAAAATAAATCTGATGGTGTACTAAAAAGGCTTTGAGATATTTCTCAGCGGCCTGCTGGCAGTGGAAGCATATTGTCTGTGTGATTGGGTCCTCGAAGGATAGCTCTCTTTCCGCAGTCAGAAGGTCATTTTCGGCTTTCTTTATCCATTTGTTGACCAAATCCTTAATTGTGTCATCCCGATTCATAAATAACCTTCCCGAATTTATTTGCAGGATAAATAATGGTGCCAATAATGTCTTTATATGTGCTGTATTCCTCTGGAGTTTTTACAATGACATCTATGGGAATTTTCAAATCGGAGAGAAATCTCCTGATTTTTCGATTCTGTAAACGTGAGGGAGAGTCGCTGTCTTTGATAACCAATAAATCCAAATCGCTTTCCTCCGTAGGTGTTCCGCTGGCATACGAGCCAAAGAGAATTATCTTTTGTGGCTTGAAATTCCTTACAATCCTCATACTAACTTCGTTTATCTGCTCTTGAGTTATCATAAACGAGCCCCATCTCGAATATTACAGCGGCCAATGACGTATCATATTCCCTATGTTCGTTGAGCACATCTGTTTTTATCATTATATTACTTAAATTGTTGTTTTCAATTTATCCGAATAGTCTTTTGTCAATTAAGTTGGTTCCTCCTGGCCGGCTTGTATTTGGTCAAGGTGCATTCCAAAGCGGTCGAGCTTTTTTTGGCCTTCGTCGTATTGACTGTAGGCGTTTCGCAGGTGCTTGCCGAGGATGTCCCAGGTGGCGCCGAAGTCGGCAAAAGAAGCATTGAGCCTTTTTAAGTTCTGGCGGATTTCGGCTGCCTGTTTTTCTATTTGCAGGCCGTGCAGGCCCATCGCCACCGTCATAAGATAGGCATATAAAAGATTCGGCGATACGGGAATTACCTTTTTATCAAAGCAATACTGCAAGATATCCTGTGTTTCGCCGAGGTACTTGACTATCGTTTCGTAATATATGTTCTCGGCGGGTATGTACATTATTGCAAAATCAAGTGTACCCTCAACAGGTCTAATATAATCAGAGGCGATTTTGTCTATATGGTTGTTTACATCCTTGATGAATTGTCTGCGGAGTTTTGTCTTTTCTTCTTCGGCCTCAGCCTTTACAACTTTCTCAAAACCCGGCAGGGGGAACTTGGCGTCGATAGGAACGGAGAAGTCAGTTAGTTTTATCAACGCATCGACAGTTTTGCCGTCCCTGAACGTATATTGGAGCTTGTAGCTGTCTTTCGGCAGGATATTGGCTAAAAGGTTTTCGAGTGACCATTCGCCCATCTGGCCTCGGAGCTTCGGCGAGCTTAAAATGTCCTGCAGCCGTCTGACCTCGGTTCCAATCTGCATCATTTGTTTGTTTGTGCCCTGCAGCTCGCCGATTTGCTTATTGAGGCGGTCTAAAACTTCCTGGCCGGCCTGCATATTTTGGCTTATATTGGCTTGGCCGTCCAGCAGAGACTTCTGGAGCTTATCTTTTGTATCGTCCTGAGCGGTTTTCAATGCCTCTAATTGCTGCTGCAAAAGACCAATTGAGGCCTGTTGGCCCGCCATCTTTTCGGCGCTGGCGGAGATTGAAGTTATGAGCCAGACCAAAAGCCCTACGATAACTACAACCAAAACGGCAATAACTACAGTTAAAATAAGCTCCATCTTTTTTCCTCAAAAAGTAGTTTTATTATAGATTCTAACGTGACGTTCGTCAAAGACTAATAGAAACCTCTAAGGGGGATAAAAAAGTATTGATATGTAGGCATAACCTGTGTATCGTCCTGAGGGAAAATAATAGGAAGCCATCATTTCCGGTCTGTTTATAATGGAAGGCATAGAATCTGTGATATTTGACTGGGGCGGAGTGCTGATAGATGACCCTGCGCCGGGCCTGATGAAATATTGCGCAAAGGCTCTGGGCGTAACGAAAGAGGATTATATAAGGGCACATAATAAATTCGCAGCGGAATTCCAGAAAGGCTTAATCGGCGAGGATACATTCTGGGAAAGAATATGCGGCGAATTAGGCGTATCGAAGCCGAGGGTCGAATCATTATGGGCTGATGCGTTCAAAGCTGCTTATGTGCCCAGAGAAGATATGTTTTCCTTAGCATCCCGACTTCGCAAAAAGGGCTACAGAACCGCACTTTTATCCAATACCGAAGCAGCGGCTATGCAACACTTTTATCAACTACAATATGATATGTTCGATGTATTGGTCTTTTCGTGCGCCGAGGGGACAAGAAAACCCGAGAGAGAAATCTATGAGCTAACAATCCGGAGGCTCGGCTCGCAACCCAGTCAATCAGTGCTCATAGATGATAAACAAGAGTACATAAACGGCGCAAAACAAGCAGGTCTAAACACGATTCTTTTCAGAAATGTTAAGCAGGTCAAAAACGAATTAGCAGGCCTTTTCATCAATACAGATTAAGCAGAGAGGGCAATTACACCTTTTGTCATTACAAGCAGTGAGGACAAAACGATGGCGAATTATCATCTGGTAATTTTGAAGAAGCCTTATCTGGATGCGATTTTAGAAGGTTGTAAGCAAATCGAATCGCGTTTTACTAAAACAAAACCCCCAGCTTTCGGGCAGGTATCGGTCGGCGATAAATTATTTTTGAAATTAAGCTCCGGGCCTGTCTGTGCGAGAGCAACTATTGCAGCGGTTAAAAATTTCGAGAACCTGACGCCGGGACAAATAATCGAAATAAAACAACATTACAATCACCATATCAAAGGCAGCAATGAATACTGGAATAGTAAAATGGATTGCAGGTTTGGCTTTTTGGTCTGGCTGATGGACATAAAGCCAATCAAACCTGTGCGAATAAGAAAAAAAGACTGGCGGGCCTGGGTAACTCTGACAGAGAAAGAAAACTTTGGACTGCTGAAAATAAACGGCCTGAAATAACCTGTAAATGGCGTTTTCCCCCACATTCTGTAGTTTTTTTAAGTAAGCCGCAATAAATCGTCCTTAAAATTCGTCTCTATCTTTACAAATTCGGTATAACAGGACAATAAGAGACTATAATTTTTGAAAGGAGCAGGAAATGTTGAAGAAGATTATGTTGGTCATTCTGACGGCGGTTTTGATATTAGCCATTGTTGAGAGCATAACGGCCCAGCCGGGTCCGCCAGGCAGAGATTTCGGCGGCAGGCGCGGCAGAGGCTTCTTTGATTCTTCTCAGCAGCCGCCTGTACCGGCTAACGATGAAGAGAAGAAGATTTTGAGCGTACTTGAGGATATGAGACTGAACCAAAGCAGAGGGATGATGAATGTTCCGCAGGAAGACGGCAGACTGCTGCGATTATTCACAGAAGCGACCGGCGCAAAGCATGTTGTCGAGATAGGTACGTCCAACGGTTATTCAGGCATTTGGTTTTGCCTTGCCCTGCGGACCACGGACGGCAAGCTCACTACTCACGATATCGACGAAGGCCGAGCCGAATTGGCCCGCGAGAATTTCAAACGGGCCGGCGTCGATAAGCTCGTTACGCTCGTTTTGGGTGACGCCCACGAGACAGTTACGAAGCTCAAAGAGCCTATCGATATTCTGTTCATCGACGCGGATAAAGAAGGTTATGCCGACTACTTGAATAAGCTGCTGCCGTTAGTACGTCCGGGCGGACTTATCATCGCCCACAATGTTGACAGCACGGGGCAGGACTTCATCAACGCTGTTACCACCAATCCCAGCCTGGAGACAGTTTTTCAGGTTCAAGGCCTCAGTGTTACGCTTAAAAAACGTCAGAGCAAATAATCGAATCACTGTTAATGTCGGACGAGCTCTGTAAATTATGCCTTATAAACGAAAAGAAGTCTCACGCCGAAATTTTCTGGCGCAGGGTGTCAACGTTGGCGCAGGTACTATTGCGACCACCATATTGGCTTCTTGCAATTCCCTCCAGAGGAAAGACACAGCAAAACTCGGTGCAAGAACGCGATTTGGATTTACAACTTACCAGTGGGGTGAAGACTGGGATATACCGACTCTTATTGCCAACTGCTGCAAAGCTCATGTCTTTGGCGTCGAGCTGCGAACCAGCCTTTCCTACGCTCACGGTGTTGAGCTTGAACTTAACGCACAACAGCGTCGCGAAGTGAAAAAAAGTTTTGAAGACAGCCCAATTACCTTAGTGGGTCTTGCGACCAGTGAGCGGTATGATTCGCCGCAGGCTCAGAAGCTCAAAGCAGCGATTGAAAATACCAAGTCCTACATCAAGCTAAGCCACGATACAGGCAGCAGCGGTGTGAGAGTGTTCCCGAACAGCTTCCACGATGGTGTCCCGCGGGAGAAGACTATCGCGCAGATAAGCGAGTCGCTGAATATCGTAGGTGCCTTCGCCGCCGACTATGGACAGCAGGTTCGCCTTGAGGCACACGGCAATGCCGGCGAGCTGCCGACCATCAGAGAAATTATGGACGGCGTTGTCCAGCCTTGCGTCCGGGTGAAACTCAACTCTGATAAGAGTGATACCGCAGGCAAAGGGTTCGAGCACAATTTCAACCTGGTCAAGGATTTTCTGGGTGATACGCTGCATCTGCATAATCTCAAAGACACGGAGTTCCCATACCAGCTTCAAATGAACCTGCTGGTAAAAATGGGCTGGAGCGGCTGGCAGCTTCTGGAAGTAAGCGATAAGGTCCCTGACCGAGTCCAGGCATTGATTGAACAGCGGCGAATCTGGGATAGCCTTCTGGCTAATTCTCTGAAGGCGTGAATCAAAATACCAAATCAATATTAGTGAAACGGAGGCGCCGAATTCGGCGTAACCTGTTATGGAGACAGCCCCGCGGAAGGAACTATCGCTTTTTGATTCAACCTGCATTATCGTTGGTATTATCATCGGCGCCGGAATTTACCAGATGGCTCCGGACATCGCCAAGGGCGCCGGCTCCTGGTGGGGCGTGCTATTGCTTTGGGTTGTTGGGGGGCTGCTGTCACTGTGCGGCGCTCTTTGTTATGCCGAGCTTGCAACGGCATATCCCAGGGAGGGGGGTGACTACGTCTATCTGAGCCGGGCTTATGGGAAGTGGGCAGGCTTTTTGTTTGGCTGGGCGCAGCTTACGGTCATCCGACCCGGTGACATTGCGGTGATGGCCTTTGCGTTCGCAACTTATATACGGACTATTTGGGACCCTCTGGCAAGCCACCCAGCTTACAGCCAGCGGCTCTTTGCGGCGACGGCTACAATCATTCTGACATTCATCAATATTCTGGGTGTCAAGGAGGGCAAATGGACACAGAATTTGTTGACCGTCATTAAGGCTTTGGGACTGCTGGCCATTGTGGGCGTGGCGGCTGTCGCCCCTCAGCGGGGTGTGAGTGAAGCAACGTTTAATGCACTTCCTGTGAGTCTGGCGCTTATCTTCGTGCTTTTCACGTATGGGGGCTGGAATGAGATGGCTTACGTGGCCGCGGAGGTAAAGAACCCCCGTCATAATATCGTCCGGGCGCTGGTGCTCGGCACAGGTGCTGTAATTTTTTTGTATTTACTTGTCAACAGCGCCTTTCTTTATACCCTCGGCTATATCGGTCTTGCTACATCGCAAGCAGTTGCAAGCGACGCTATCGCAACGGCCTTTCCGCGGATTGGCAGCCGGCTAATCAGTGCTCTGGTATGTACCTCTGCTCTGGGGGCCGTCAATGGCTTAATATTTACCGGCGCGCGCATTTCTTATGCTATGGGCGCCGAGCACAGGACCTTCAGAGTTCTCGGCAGATGGCACGATCGAACCGGAACGCCGGCCTGGTCGCTTCTGGTGCAAGGTATTATCGCGGTGAGTCTGATTATGGTATTCGGTACTTTTATAGACACGATTTTGTACACCGCAGCGGCGGTCTATGCCTTCTATCTGGGGACAAGTCTGGCTGTTATCGTGCTGCGCTTCAAAGAGCCGAACGTAGAGCGTCCCTATCGAGTAACAGGATATCCGGCAACAACGCTGATTTTCTCTGCGGTTTGTGCGCTTCTGATATATAGCTGCGTTACGTACGCCCTGGCAACCAGACGCGTCAGCATAGTCGTTCTGCTTGGTGTTCTCGTCGCAGGTATGCTCGTCTATTGGCTGACCGACGTACGCGGTCCGGCACGAGGGAAGGGAAACTAAAGCATCTGAGCATTACCACTTTCAATTTTCTGTTGAATATTGACGATTGACTATTGCAAAAATTGAGAACTTAAAATCAATAATAAATAGTCAATTGTCAGGTCCCGTTCTAAAATCCACATTAAATTTGGGGCTTCTCGAAGGATTAGTCCCTTATTGTTCTATTCGGGAAATTTCCGTCCGATTTTTTCTTGACAGCAAGGCGTAAGGATATGTTATAATCTTATTAACTTTAATTGCTTTCAAATGCGTGAAAAGAGGAGGTAAAATGCGTATAATGGCCGTACAATTACGAGGTTCTTCACAGGCCGATTTAAATCAGCCGGAAAGCAGTGGTTTTTCTGTGCCAGCTCTTTTAACCCTGATAAGCGGAAAAGGAGGTGTAAAATGAAATTCTTTGTAGATTTTAAAAATAGTTCGCTGTTACTTGGATTTATTGTCAACGTTTTGGTCAGCGGCAGCGCGAGGACAGAATTCATCTATGGTACTCGTGCCGAGATTGGGACGCAAGCTAACGGTACGCTTGTTGCCTGGGGTCTTAACGACGACGGCCAGTGCAATGTTCCAAGAGGTAATGATTTTGTAGCTATATCCGGCGGACACTGGCACAGCCTGGCCCTCAGAGTTAACGGGTCGCTTGTATCATGGGGAAGCATATCTGAAGCACCATCGGGAAATGATTTTGTGGCCATCGCATCTGGCGCTGGGCATAACCTTGCCCTCAAAGCCGATGGTTCACTCGTGGCCTGGGGAGGCACCGCCTATGGTAAGTGCGATGTACCTGAAGGGAATAATTTTGTAGCTATTGCTGCGAGGGGCGAGCATAACCTTGCTCTTAAGGCAGACGGTTCAATTGTAGCCTGGGGGCTCAACAACTGGGGCCAATGTGATGTTCCTGAGGGTAACGATTTTGTATCAATATCAGCCGGGCACAGTCATAGCGTGGCTATAAAGGCCGATGGGTCATTAGTGTCCTGGGGGCAGCTAACCGAAGTACCACCGGGTAACGACTTTGTGGCTATATCCGCAGGCCCTATGCACAACCTGGCTCTCAGAGCCGATGGCTCACTTGCCTCTGCCGGCGGTAGAAGTGAGTGGCATGAAAACAACGTTCCGGCTGGTAATGATTTCGTTAAGATAGCTACCGGGAGCTGGCATTGTCTGGCCCTCAAAGCTGATGGCTCAGTCGTAGCCTGGGGCAGAAACTTGTATGGCGAGTGCGATGTGCCACGCATACTTTCGGCGCGAAAAAAAGCAAAAGCCGTAGCCATCGCAGGCGCCGAAGGCTTCCATAGCCTTGCTATCGTTGCTCCACAACCAGACCGGCAGGAATTTTACTTCAATGATTTTGAAGGGGTGGTGGGAGACGAGTGGTCGAGCAGAAGAACTGATGTGACTCCTGCCGGCGCGCGAGGTTTTCTTGGGCAGTTCGGAGATGAAAATGTAACGTTGACATTAAGGAACCTTCCGGCCCATACACAGGTGACCGTATCCTTTGACCTGTTCATCCTCCGTTCCTGGGATGGTAACAACCAAGTTCACGGTCCGGATGTTTGGCAGTTGAAGGTAGATGAAGGACCGATTTTATTGTACACGACTTTCGCCAACGTGCCGCCGGATATCAAAGATTTCAATCAAGCATATCCTGGTAGTTATCCTGGCGGGGATTATCTACCTTACACAGGGGCAGAAGAAATTAAAACGCTGGGATACACCGAAATTCAGTCCCCCGCTCCAGACTCTGTGTATCATCTCAGCTATACTTTTGCCCATACTTCGAGCATTTTAGGTTTGGATTTTTCCGGCCAGGGATTACAAGGAATTCGAGATGAAAGCTGGGGCCTGGATAATGTGAAGGTGATGATTTCTCAAGGCTTTGACTTTAACGGCGATGGGAAGGTGGACATCGAGGACCTGGCGATACTTATTGAACACTGGGGGCAGGACGAGCCATTAGTTGATATAGCTCCGCCGCCTTTTGGTGATGGCATAGTGGATATGAAGGACCTGGAACTTTTTATGAGCCACTGGGGCGAAGTCTTGCCTGAAGAAGTTGTTTACATACAATGGCTGGGACACTCGACTGTAAAGGTCTGGACGGAAGATTGTATAGTGTACGTGGACCCGGAGAGAGTGCCTGAGTCGCTCCATGACGCTACGCTGGTGTGTGTTACTCACAGTCACGGCGACCATTATTCGCCTTCGGATATTGCAAAGGTTTCCAATCCCCAGACGCAATTCATCGGGCCGCCTGATGTTGTCCAGCAGTACGGCAGGGGACAGGCAATCGCACCCGGCCAGACAATAGAATTTGACAATGTTAATATAATGGCGGTGCCTTCATATAATACCAACAAAACGAACCATCCCAAATCAAGGAACTGGGTCGGGTTCATAATAGAGCTCGGTTCGAAACGGATTTATGTCGCGGGCGATACAGACCTGATTGATGAAATGAAATCGCTTGGGGACATTGACGTGGCGATACTGCCGGCAGGGGGCACTTATACAATGAACGCGGTCGAAGCAGCGGAGGCGACCCAGTATATCAAGCCCGAATTGGCCATACCCTACCACTGGGGTCAAAGTGTCGGCACACTAAGCGATGCTCAGACATTTGCCGAACTGGCTGCGTGCGCTGTAAAGATTATGACGGTCGGCGAGACTATAAGCTCCGACAATTGGCCAAAATACTCTCCCCTGATAGCACACTGGGAGCTGGATGAAACAGAAGGCAACATTGCCCAAGATAGCGCAGGTAACAACGATGGCATCTGCAATGGTGAGCCGCTCTGGCAGCCCGCCGGCGGCAAGGTAAACGGGGCAATTCAGCTCGACGGAATTGATGATTATGTCAGCACCGATTTTGTCCTGAACCCAGCGGATGGGGTGTTCAGCGCCTTTGCCTGGATTAAAGGTGGCACCGCCGGGCAAGTCATTATATCCCAGACGGATGGCACCGGGACAGGTGAGACCTGGGTTGCTGCGGAAACATCGAATGGAAAACTTATGACCGGATTGGTACCTCCTCCCGCCGGGCGGACTGTTCCACAACCACTGGTCTCGGAATCCGTAATTACAGATGGTCAGTGGCACCATATCGGCTTTGTCTGGGACGGCTCGCAAAGGTACTTATATGTTGATGGTATAGAAGCTGTCAGGGATAGCAAGGCTCTGGCTCCGCTGAAAGCCTCGGACGGTGGTTTATACATTGGGGCAGGAAAAACTCTTGATGCAGCGAGTTTCTTCTCCGGCCTGATTGACGAGGTTCGCATTTACAACCGGGCGATGAGCGCAGAAGATATCGAAGAGTTGGCACGTTAATCTTGAACACCCACAATCTCTCTAATAACGCAAAATTCAATAAAATAGCTCAATAAACGTGCCTTTTTTCGCATTTCTACGAAATTTCCTCAAAAATAGCAATAATGCAGTCTTTAAATCCGTCTTTAAATATGAAAACCAGGCCTGGAAAAGATAGTCCGGCAATTCTGCCGGACTCCCCGCAAGGCGTCCCACGTAGTGTCCCTTTCGGGACTTACAGGACTTACGGAGAAACAGGGATAATTAGTACCAGCGCCGCCTAAAGATGTGGTAAGACCTTTGCCGCCGATGCAGCGCAGAGGTATGGGCAGGCGAGGAGGCTGGGATTTTCCAGAACCGGAAGGGCCGGAATCAAAGCCGGAGAATGATTAGGGTACTTTTTAGCATATAACCACCCTCCTTAAAAGGGCTGGATGTGCTTTCAAGAGCACATCCAGTCTTTTTTGTGTGCCGAGCATGTTCGGCAACTTGGAGGTGAAAGTCCTCTACACAACCTGATGGAGGTGAAGTGTTAGCGAAGCGCAAGAGCGTTGCCGTGAGGCAGGGTTCTAAGGAAGCGTGTAA
>Ga0315314_1004327_pt1 | contig 10694 bp, 14 predicted proteins | sample TDP9_MG_FD_203631 | JGI IMG/M metagenome (GOLD analysis project Ga0315314, IMG submission 203631) | Freshwater sediment microbial communities from Lake Towuti, South Sulawesi, Indonesia - TDP9 | ecosystem: Environmental > Aquatic > Freshwater > Lake > Sediment | place: Indonesia: South Sulawesi... | reverse complement strand
CGAGAAGGTGAGGGCCCTATTAAGAATTGAAAGGCCCAGACACCTATACGACATTTGGTTCTTGCTAAATAAAGGCGCGAAAATTAACCTTCGACTGGTCAATGAAAAACTCAAACTTTACAATGAAAAGTTTCAGATCGAAAACATGAAGAAAGCCATTTCTGAACTCAAAGATGCTTGGGAAAGAGACCTGAAACCGTTGATTGCGAAGGCAGAGGTTCCGTCTATTAGTTCCATTGAAAAACAAGTAACAGAAGCCTTTCAAGCAATCAAGTGAGATTTCTTCTCGTAACCTAGGAACAAGGGGGTTCGAAAGTCTAGCCTACTTCTGTCGCAAAAGCATGAGTTCAAGAAACAAGCATATGCCCAGAATTCAAGGATGCTGAACCCTTCCCCTGTACGGAGCTCAGCCCATGTGAGAGGAAAGCCTACTGGGAGTGGAAACAGAGAAAAATTAAGGGCTTCTCCAGCTTGGGCCGTCAAAGACTTGGCGCTGAAATCCATCGATTCTCGCTCGCTCGATTCATCGCCTATCCTCTAGCAGAGATATAGGTGCAACGTTTGGACAAGAGGAAGAAGAAAGGCCAAGGACGAGACCAAATCCACCCTTCTAGAGTAGGGAGTGGCTACAATCATTTCAGAGTTCATTTCAGTCAGTCTACAATAGAATTGAAAAGTGCCAAACCCTCTAGGAGGGGGGTGAACAAGGGGGTACCCCCAGGGATATCCCGGGGGACTGCAGGCTTCAATGAGGTAGTGTTGTCGAGAGATGTGTCTAAGGCGATGCTTGCTATCTTCAAGCAATTATGATTCATTTGAGCGTTATGTTGACAGCAAAAGAATAATTTACCAACACTCAGAAGCGAAATCAACATGTTTGAATACTTCAAGGGCACTATTGCATGGACTACATGAATTGGAGGGAAGATGGCTGCCTGAGATCCCGGAACACCTTCTTCAGATAGATCGATCGCATGATATTCAAGCTGCTCCAAGATCAATTCGACGTCAGGAAGCTTCTCGAGGGTTTAGATGAGTCTTCCCTTGACCTCTAGGACCACGTAGCATAGGCCTAGCTTCTCCCCTTGAAAAGTCAAGAAAAACGATGTTGCCGAACTGGCGGTCCCAGAAGCCGAAGATCGCTTTGATCGAATCAAATAGGAATTCCTTTGAAGACGTACTGCCCGACTTTTTCATACCATTCCTTGAGGAACCGAACTAAAATCTGAAATTTCTTCTCAGGCTCAGCCTGAATCTTCGCCAATAGATCTGCATGAATCTTTCTTACTTTTTCACTCAACTAGAAAACCTCCGCGAGTGCCAGAGATTTTCAAAAGGAGACAACATGCAAAAGCAAATCATCAGATTTCTGAGCAAGAAAGGACCAGAGTTTGCTTCTGCATAGAATTGCGAACAGATCGCTATTTTATCTTGGTATGTACCAAAGGCGTTTAGTTAAGCAAAGAGTCATAGGGAGAGATGACACCTTGAAGTTAGAGCTTTATCGAGGGAAGTTCGAGTGACCAATAGGTGTGACTTGTGAAGATAGATAAGTTTCTTAAGATGAATAAGCTTCCAATAGATGTTAAGCAAGGGAACAAGGTCTGGAATATCGAAATGCCTAAGATATGGACGCGTATAGTGAATCATCTTGGTGAGAGGTCTCGTTCCGTGTAGCTCTAGCGATTGTATATCTTGTGCACTGGTGCAAAGGTGACTGAACTTGTCAAAATGGGGAGGTCGGCGCAAGCATATTGAGGCGACAAAGCGTTTCTGTCGTAAGACAGGCGCTGAGTTTACAGCCAATAAGAAGGGTGAGCCTGATTGCCGCAAAGGCAAATGGAGAATTGAGGTTAAAGCCTGGAAGAGTGGTCGTTGTTTGGATTTGTGGTATTATAGGCGGGAGGTTGCAAAGGGGCGCAATTGGATTGTTGTCCCGTGCTGGTCGGATAAGGTTGCTCGTCAAGCAAAAAAGAATGGGGTGAGACTTAGCAGACTTCAGAACTCATAGTCATAGACCGCATTCCAAAAGTGAACTTTCAACGATAAAAATGGGATAAATTCGCTTTTTTTGAACAAAATAGCGAACTGTCAGAATGTTAAAGTGCGGATATATCGGCTGTTCCAGAGGGCTTCTCCGCAGTCGACACCGAGGAGACGCGACTCACTCAAGCTTACGACTTCAGCTTGCTCGCGGTCTAGGAAAGCGTTGTCGAGTATCAGATCCAGTTCGTCTTTTTTTCAATTTTCGAAGTGGATCCTGCTTCTGAGCGTTGCGCCTGCCTCTAAATGGGCTTCCAAATCGATTCTTTGCGATGAGAAGATCCTCCTACACGCTAGGCCTGGGATCGAATCGCTGGCATCACGCAAATGCTATGCGTCTACAGCGTTTAATTCAAAAGCGAGTTGAGAAGAGTATTAAGTGTATGTGAAACCTTGCGTGACTTTGGATGACTGCGTCTAACAATCACGAGTTTTCAGAGACGCTTTCGATAAGGATGACGAAGCGAGACAAGGAGCTGCTTGAGAAGATATGTAGAGCTAGAGGAGAAGACCCAAGCGGATTCGTGAGAAGGGCCGTCAGAAAAGAATTTGCAATTCTATGCTATTTGCCAGAGGAAGAGAAGAAAGCCCTTGGGCTTTAGGCGAGACTTCTTATCACTATAAAGTTCCTTGGGTGTTTTGAATGAAGATCACGAAGAATGACCTGAAGGAATGGTCGGGTTCAGAAGCATTCTGGATCTGTGTAATTGGCGCGGCATTGGGTATGCTGTTCCTTTTTGTGATCTTGCAGTTCGTTCCTCAAATCAGTTCTTACACAATGACTTTCTCGATTGCGGGATTGCCGATCAACTTTTTCTACGGAAGGGTTATTCCGCTTATCCCTGGTTTTGTTATATCAACTTTGAGGCGTCGGGTTGTCTTGCGATTGAGCTTCAGCGGTGTTTATGGCATGCGACAGTTAGGACAGCGTTTAGTGTTTGTCTTTTTGGGTCTCTTCGTAATATTCATCGCTGCTTCTGTCGTTTTTTCTTGGATATACTCGAGCGCACAGACACCTCCATATTTGGGCTGGATGATTCTGGCTAGTCTTCTCGTTCTTCTAATTGGAATGACCGTCAACTACTACGGAGATGTTTTCACTTCCAATAAGCTTGCTGCCCTCTGCTTTCGTCAGGCTGTCGAACATAAAGACCCGTTTTCAAAAAGAGAATGGGTAACAAACGCACTAAAACACCTGAGAGAATACACTTCAGAGTTCCGTGAAGAAATGTATACTTCTGAATTCCAACATCTTTTCGCTATTCGTCTCTTGCAAGGCGAGAATATCGATACCGATCTCGATAACATTTCAAAGTCTCTCACGAACCACTCTTCGTTGATCACGACCCTTAACGAAATTAGAAACAAACAACAGGTTTTCTCCTTCATAGCCGCCAGAAAGACCTTGAAGGAGCGTCTGGGCAGTTCTTTTGAAGAAATGAACAAATACGCATCGTTTCTCGGCGCAATTGCAACTATTCTAGCTACGTTAGCTGCGTTGTTCATGGCACTAGCACATTTCTAAGCACCTGAAGATTTAGCGAAGCCAGGGTCCATGTTCTAGACGATCTTCTGAGAAGGCTAGGCAAGGATTGTGAGTTATGCGTCTACGGTCCAGCTAAGAGACGCTTCCTGACGAATGAATGTTGCAAGTGCATAGAGCGAGCTGAAAAACTGGTTCACTCCATCGTACCAGACGAGAATTACATCTCAAACCCGGAGAAACTCGACAGATGGCTACTAGACAGAAGGCCTACTGGGAATGGAAATAGAGATGAATCAAAGCCTACTAGCTTGGGCTTGCAGTAACCAGAAGTAGCCAGATGCAAACTCACTGAGCACAGGTGAGTCTTAAAACTCCATTATCTTTTAATTGTTGCGGATGCGGTTTATACTTGATGGTTTTCTGGCAGGCTTGAAGCAAATGAGTGTGCAGGGCATTCCCCTTGACCCGACGATCGTTGCTGCTCTTGTTTCTATTGCCGTATCATCTGCCATATCTTTGATTGTAGTGTTCTATGTCGAGCCTCAAAGATGGAGGAAAGATCAGCGTATGAGAAACATACAAGAACGGCTGAAGTATGCGTATGAGCCTCTTCACGCAATTATTTTTCCAAAAATTTTGAACTCCAGTTCAGTAGAGGCGGATAGGCTACTGAAAAGCGAGCAGGATAAGATTCATGAAATATTTCGTACACTCCTCCATCTGATCGAGAAGGATACGTGGGAAGAATATAGCCGGATCTTCTCTCCGCGTACAGTGCTGGGTGAAGTGCGAATCGGCAACTTTGACAGAGATGAGAAGGAGAGCATTTTGAGAGCCTCTTGCACAACGACTGGATTCACTTCAACTGCGTAGACCTTCTTTGCCTTGTCCGCCATCAGCAGGTCTAAGGCGAAGTTCCCGGCTCCAACATCTAATACAATGTCCTTTTTGTCGATGTGCTTGACTACTTTTGAGTAAAGCCAATTCTTAGGTAGAAACCAGCACTCTAGCCCTTGTAAATCTACTTAAGCTTTATGGCAGGATATACGTCGAAGAAATCTTAGTATTACTAAGTTACCTTTTGCTTCACCTCCATAACATAAACATAGGATCTGGGGGAACCCTTACGCATCAGTAAACCTCTCTCCACCATATTCGTGACAACAACATGTAAAGAAGCAGATTTTATTTTCAAGCCGATGGATTGAAGTCTATCTCTGATGTCTGCAAATGACTTTGGCTCCTCGAAGTATCCGTTGTCTATCAGTTGACGTATTGCTTGACCAAGTTTCGCCTGTTTCTCCCTTACGAGAGAGCGGGCCAGACGCACCGCCTCTTCTTGGGTAAACTCCACGGTGGCGACTCGTCTGTCAAAGGCTAGAATCTTACCATTCTCTCCAGTGGATATGAATACCCTAACTCCAGAGGTTGCCTCTAATTCCATCTCAAACTGCACCTCAAAATTGGCATATGCTTGTCAATCTGAAATCGTTTGCTACTAAGTCCTTAGTCTCTGGTTTTATGCTGTGGATATGAGGCGGGAGACTAATAAGATATAATAAAGAATCTTCGACGTTAGTTTCTCCTAAAAGTTTATTAACTGCACATATACTCACTTTACCAGGCAAAGGGAGGTGAATATGCCTGAAATTGATATGGGAAGGGCAATATCGAGGCGGTAAAGTCACTTTTGAGGCATCAACAAAATCTGAGCTGGATAAGCTTATAGAAGACTTTAACGTCGAAGATAATCAAGTAGGATCTAGTTCTCCCAAGCTTCAGATCCAAGGCACAAACCAAGTCGATTACCCCGTGCTGTCGGGAGCGTTAGGAACATCAGCTGCGATAATGGCAGTCTTAACAAGTCCTTGGGGCCGGGCCGAACCTAGAACTGAAAGCGAAATCACAGAGGCGCTGAAGTTCAACGCAATATACTTCTCCCAAGGTTCCGTCAGTGGCACATTGACCTATCTGACTAAGAGCGGCCGTCTTCGAAGGCTTCAGAAAGGTGACAAGTTCGCCTATACGCCCACAGTCGAAGCATTGGTCACAACGTAGTCAGTTGGCATAGCGCTGGCAAGGGTTAGAGTTATCAACCCATGCCAACGCTGGAGTTGTCAGCCTCACAGCCGCAACCCGATATGTAAGTAAGAACGTTCCCCCTATTTTTTACTTCTGGTCTTTTCCATTCGTGAAGTATCTACAACCAGTTCTAAGACGAATGTATTGTCTTGAACTCTTGGCTGTAGAGTATCACCTTCCTCCCACTTCAGTTCATTTACAATTTCTTCGGGGATAGTTATAATGTATTTGTAATGGTCTTTCGCTCCATTTCTGCTCTTATAACGGTAAGCGAATCGTCGTTGCAATGTAACCATTCTTGCTCAATAGAAACTATGTCACCCTAATTAGACTTCGTGCCCCGACAGTTAACAACTTGAAGTCTGTCCCATCAACTTAACAGAACCTTTCAAAGCATTCCCTCGACTTTGATTCTCCGTTTATCGAGGAGTGCCCTGATGATTTGGCGGTGGCTGAATGGGGTTCTAGGCGACCAGCTCCTGGTCGGTCATATGCCAGTAGTCGGGCATCGGTTTATCCGGCGCCGGGACCTGAAACCGCTTCCCGCTCTTCTCGAGGAAGCCGTTCATGGGCCGCTGCGGGTTAAGGATGCTCCCGTGGATTCGCACGTAGTTGGTTATCTATTCTCGGATCTTCTGGCTGGCTGATTCGCCTTCATGCTTGCAAAGCTCATGGAATTCGCTGAGGATAGGCGTGAAGCTGTCTGGGAGATAGAAGCTTGTATTAGTGCTGGCTCGGGTCCTATGCTTCTCAGCTTTTTCCTCAGCCATGCTTTGACACTTCAGTATAGTATAGTTGTATAGTATAGTTGATTGCGATTACAGTGCAGGGTTCCCTAGTTCCAGCGGAAATCAAGGTCTAATCGTAGCCTCCAGGGAGCGTATGATCTCTTTGAAGTACTCAAGATTTGGGTCCCGACGCGTCGAAGAGAGGAATTAGCAAATCGTAATTCCATTTGCGCCTCATGTTTTCTTCACTCGCTCCTTGAACTGTTCCGAGGCACGGTACATCCACTGGTTCGCCTTAGACTCGCGTTCTAGGATGCCTTTCGTGCAGAGCCCCTCTAGGGCCTTCTGCACCGCGTCCCTAGTCCCGCCGCTTGTACGCGAGGCGCTGTAGACTCTTTCGAGCTCGCTCATGATTGCAGCGAAGCCCTGTTCTTCACTGAAGAATCCAGCTACTCCTCTGGCCAGAAGCTTACCGATCCAAGTGTCCTCGTCGGCGCAGGCGTTGGTCTGGGCGCTGGCTTGGGAATCGGAGTCGGATTAGGATTGGGATGCGGAGCGCGGTATCTCGGTTATGTATTCAAATGCATAATGTTATGCACCGGGACCGTCAGCATCTTGTCTGTCTCAATACATGGCTTCATGGGGAAAGCTTTGTCCGAGAAAACGGACGTACGTCCGGAAAAGAGAACAAATTTAAGTTCATGAAACACTAATTATTTCATATGTCCGAGTCTCTCACACCCAAAGTGCTGGCTGCGCTTAAAGCTATGCACAATGACTTAGAGAAGTGGCATTACACTAGGGAACTTGCGCAGCTTTCAAAAGCAGGTAGGTCAACAATCTCTGATGAATTCCCCCGACTTGTGAAGCTCGGAATTCTGAATCAGCGACGTGAAGGTCGAGAGGTCTACTATAGATTCAATTTGACCAATCCAAGAACCCGCAAGATATGTGAGCTATTTGAGACTGAGAAGAGAGAGGAATTCTACAAAAAAAGTAGAAGGCTTTCATGGTCTCTTCAAGACTTCACAAAGCGTGTGTTTGACTTTCTTCCGCAGATTCAGTCTGCTATCCTTTTTGGAAGCGCAGCACGCCGGCAACTTACAAAAACGAGTGATGTGGACGTACTCATCATTGTACCTAACATAGAGCAGGAGGCATTCAATACTCTGATGAAATCCATTGACGCGCTTGCCGCGGATGTGAGAGGAAGGTACGGGTTCCAAATCTCTGCAGTCACCATGACCATGAAAGATTTCGAGTCGGCGCTCCGTGAGAAGAAACGAATATCACAAGATGTGTTGCATGAAGGCGTCGTGTTGTTCGGAGAAGAGCGATACTACCAATTGCTTGCTAGGGTGTTCTCATAATAAGGCAAAACCTTGGTAAACAAAAGCGTCGAGTACCGACGTGGGAAGACTGGCTGAAAAGTCCTGAACTTTGTGGGCAATCGCTGCAGTACTTCGAACGACATGCGCAAGTGAAGAGGTTGGATGCAGGTCTAATCATTCGGATGTTGGCTTCTTAGTTTGAGGATGGTCTTGCCCATCTGTAAGTATTGTTTAAATTTGAAACGTCTTGCCTACGCGTAGGCGATACTTATAAGTAAATCGAGTTACCTACATATCGTTTTGGACTTCGGTGAATCACGCTGAAGATTCGAGGTACGAAGCGGGAACATGTGCTAAGGGTACTGCTCAATGAGCCTGACGGCAACCTCACCAAGTACAGGATAGCTAAGCTGTCGGAGTGCTCACGTGAGTGGGTAATAGAATTCCTAAGGAAACTCGAAGCGCAAGGCCTCGTGGAGCAGACCGAAGTTCTCGACCCTGACAAACTCATAAAGTACTGGAGCCAAGTTCGATTGGAACCTGAGCACTGGGACTATATGCTCAGAGACCCTGAGATCTAGGTGGCTTTCAAGCTCCTCTGCAATCAATCAGGCTACAGTAAAGTGAGTGAAGTCTTGGAGCATTTGATGCTGAAATACATCGATTCCAGTTCGCTCGATTCATCATCTAATCCCAAGCAGAGACGCAAGTATACCCCCCTAGGGGGAGGGGGGGTGCGGCAACCATGTCAAAGTGCCAGTTTCAATCGATCTGTGGCTGAACGGGAGCACACTGCATTGGCGTTTTGAAAGTGGTACTTCAGCCCCCCTCCCCGTGTTTTATGTAAATTCTTAATACGGGTGTAATACCTGGATCGACTCCATTTCATGAAAGTCAGGAAGAAATCAAGGTTTTGAAAGATCAGTACAGCTTATTGGGCAATCGACAACAATTATGACCATGCTACTTTCCCGAGTTCAAAGCAACCTTATCTCAAGACTTCCTGACCAAGTATCCCGCAATGCCGGCTAGGCCGTTGAGAGTGAGATAATCTAATATCCATAAATTCTATCACGAAGGTGACATATGGTGAAGAGAATCTATTGTAAAGAGTCTGCATAGGCATGTTTCTTTACTTTGACCGAAAATAACGAATAATCATAGGAGAGAGGAAGAAAGATGATGAAAGTACTTGCATTCAACTGTAGCCCGAGGATGGAGAAGGGCAATACCGCTCTGATCTTAACTCCCTTCCTCGAAGGGATGAGGGAGGCTGGGGCAGATGTTGAACTCTTCTACACGAGGAAGCTCAAGATCAACCCCTGCACAGGCGAGTTCAACTGTTGGCTGAAGAGTCCGGGGAAGTGCTATCAAGACGACGATATGAACATGCTCTACCCTAAACTGCGCGAGGCGGAAATCTGGGTGCTAGCGACCCCTGTCTATGTGGATGGAGTCTGCGGCCCGATGAAGAACCTGATGGATCGAATACTCCCGCTCCTGCAACCTTTCTTCGAGCTACGCGAGGGTCACTGTCGTCATCCTCTGCGCGAAGGAATCAAGAATGGCAAAGTGGTGCTGGTCTCTAACTGTGGCTTCTGGGAGATGGATAACTTCGACCCGTTGCTTGTCCACATGAAAGCCTTCTGCAAGAACGCAGGGAGGGAATTCGCAGGGGCACTGCTGCGACCCCATGGACCGGAGTTGAGGCGTATGATGAAAATGGGGCTGCCAATAGACGACATCTTAGAAGCGGCGAGAGAGGCCGGTCGCCAACTCGTGGAGAATGGGGAGATTTCCGCTGAAACTCTCAAGGTCGTCAGCCGTGAACTAGTGCCGTTACAGACGTATGTACAAAAAGAGAATACATATTTCGCACGAGCCGCCATTCAGAAGCTGTCGTAACTTGCAAATAGTGAAGACTTAAAACCTTAAACTCCAGTAATTGTCGCGGCCGATAGAATCTAATGGAAATGATGCCTATGACAAAGGCAATAGTACTTTACGACACAAAGTTCGGTAATACCGAAAAGATTGCGAAGGTATTAGCGGAGGGAATGAAGGGGCAAGGAGTTGAAGTTGACTGCGTCAAGGTCGGAGAAGTTGAGATTAGCAAGCTGGAGGAGTATGATTTGCTGGTGATCGGCGGGCCGACACAGTGGTTTGGTATATCCAAACCTATGAAAGATTTTCTTGATGAGCTGGAAAGCGCGGAGATTAGGGGTAAAAAGGCTTTTGCCTTTGACACCAAGTTGAAGAGTGAGAGAGCTCGATTTGCGGGAAGCGCAGGGAAAGGAATAGAGAAGAGGTTGAAGAAGCTTCAAATGAGCATAGTCAGACCTCATGCCTCAGCCATAGTCAAGGGAATAAAGGGACCCTTTGAAGAAGGCATGGAGGAGAAGTTCAAGGAAATCGCGAGCGAGATCGCGAAGCCAATACAGTAACCGACCAAATACTCGACGGCAAGAACTCTCACGTGTGTCTTTTCGCAGAATAGAAGCCCGAAAGTATCTGCGCAAGATGATATTGATAGACCATAAGGTTGAAAATCAAAAGCGCTCAGGTGAACAGATATAGGCTACGACCGGAGAAATATGCTAGTGCTGCAAGTATCTATGCGGAGCTAGGTGGAATGCCCAAGAAGGCTCAACATTTCAGAATGGTAGATATAACAGGGAAGAAAGAAGTGTTCAGGGAAGCTGTAGCTACTGGGAGAATAAAGCTGAAGCCCAGCACCATAACATTGATCAAGAAAGCAAAAGTTGAGAAAGGAAACCCTCTCGCCGCAGCTGAAATCTCAGCAATCCTAGCTGCAAAAAACACAAGTCAACTGATTCCTTTTTGCCACTCAATTCCGCTAACGAGTGTCCAAACGAAAGCGAAGATCAATGATTCTGGCGTCGAGGTCGAGGCCACGGTAAGAACGAAAGCTGGCACAGGGGTTGAGATGGAAGCCCTTTCAGCGGCTACTGCGTATCTGCTCACTGTCTGGGACGTAGTCAAGAAATACGAGAAAGACTCTCG
>Ga0315314_1004326_pt1 | contig 10694 bp, 9 predicted proteins | sample TDP9_MG_FD_203631 | JGI IMG/M metagenome (GOLD analysis project Ga0315314, IMG submission 203631) | Freshwater sediment microbial communities from Lake Towuti, South Sulawesi, Indonesia - TDP9 | ecosystem: Environmental > Aquatic > Freshwater > Lake > Sediment | place: Indonesia: South Sulawesi... | reverse complement strand
ACATGCTTCTTAGTAATACCGATCCATAACTTATCTCTTTTCAAGCATGATTCATTGTTCCTTGCGCCACCAGACTTTACTATTGTTGTGCGCCACAAAGCTGGCAATATTCCATAAGTTTTAAAGGCTGGTGGAGAGAGATTGTGGTGAGGCGGCGTAGGATTGGATGAAAGGCCGGTACAACTGTGATCTTCCCTTGTCCATACTCTCGGTCAGTCCCATGAGTGAGAACCCCGCCGATCCGAACCCCGGCAACATTCAAAACACGAAGTGAACATAACCAACTGGCTGACTATCCATCTCCGCCAGAAATTGGACCATCTTTTCCTCTCCAGTTCCTGACATCGTCTGAATGAATGTAGCGGTAGCCATAATAGATGGTAAGAGACTCTATCCACTCCTTGAAACCTTCGTTATGAATATGCGCTATGGACTCTTCGTCTCCTTCTCTGAACGGTCTTACAAAGCATGCACTTTGGAATTCTTTCCATGGTGTGTTGCTTAAATCATCATTGAGGGCGATATGCAAAGCCAAGTATCATCTATCCGCAAAAAATCTTTCCGCAGAACAAACACGTTCGATTAATCTAGAAACAAGATTCCGATATCTCTTCCAAAAAAACATAGGATGGTTTCCTTTGCTGATACCCCCTATTAGCGAAATCCGGTATATTTTCGGCATGTTCTGATGGCTGATTGTTCTAAGGGATAGAACATAGTGTTCTAGAGCATGGTAATTTAAGATTCGTGAACTTTTCTGTTTTAACTGACGTGGGGCAATAATTGGAAGAAAACTGTGTGGTTAACTTGGGGAAGAGTCTTATCGGGAACTGGTTCTTGAGGATTGCAGGATACTTGGTTCCTCTTTTTCAGTCGGCGCCCCCGCTTGGCGTATGGACGGGCTTGATGACTGTCCCCCTCATTAGTTACCTGGTAATGTTGTTTTCTTCTCTTCCAGAAAGCCTACCCATGGCCCTAGAGGAATTCTTTACCGACAGCGCATTCCTCCTGGACAAAACCTGCATCGTCATCGGTCTCCTGCTTCTATGTTGCTCTTCGGCCTATCTGAGGATAAGCAGAGGAAAAGGGTTGATAACTTCTGGTCCCTACAGGCTGGTCAGGCACCCTCAGTATCTTGGGATAGTGCTCTTCACCCTCGGTCTTACCAGTAGGAGCTACTGGATACTTACGAACACGTTCGGGATCGGTTTTCTCACTCCTCAACAAACATTAGCCGCTTGGTTCATAGAATTGCTCGTCTATGTTCTGCTGGCGAACATTGAGGAGCTATACTTATCCAGAGAGTTCAAGGGGTCCTTCAAAAGCTACATGATCAAAACGCCTTTTCTTATACCTCTTCTCAAGACCAACGATAAGGCCTTAGACGTTCTAGTCTCAATCCTGATTCCAGCAATCCTTCTCTGGATAGTTCTCCAATTTGCACCCCAATACTGAATCCTTCAGCAAACTAACCGCCAGCCTTCTATTTATATAATTGGCGTTAACGGATATCTCAATTGTTCTGTGTAAGAGTACGCCTTTCATGTTAAGTTGGAGAGACGATTCAGCGTGGAATAGACGGGATCAGCACTACTTGTACATAGTAAAGGTGAATAAACCCTCAACTGCCTTGATAAGATTTTGAACAGCAGCTACGCCCTCTCCCAATGCTTCTATTCCCTCTTGTGAAGGTTGTGGTGAATCTGGATACCGACTACCCTTTTCATATTCCAAAAGACAGAAATGTAATGGAATAATGAAAACAGGCTTAATGATGTTTTTATAATGTGATACTGCTTCAGATACTGTGCCTTTATTCAGTAAGTCCTTGATTTCAGGAAAGGTATTGACGAGTGATGAAATGTCTATTCCGTTAAGAAGGTCTTCTTCTTTCCTTATTAGCGAATCCAACTTCGCATTAATCGCATTAGCAAGCTCCAGGTACTTCGTAGAAGCGATGAATATACATGGCTCAGATTGCGGTTCATACTTCTTGAATCCTAAAGGTTTATATGAATATTCATAATGTTCTATGAACTTCGAAAAATACTCAACTATCTCTAGAATCGTATAGCCTATTTAGTTTACACTTTTGAAGTTATGAAAACCATTGCTAGGATATTTATATTTGGCTCCGGTCTATCCTTGCAACGTGCACGAATTCAGAAACTAAGAAAAGACCCCACGATAAGATTCCTGACCATTCTGGATGAGGAAATAGAAACCTTCAAACTGGGATTGAACTATGTAGATTTACGCAATTATCTTCATAACACAACACTAAAAGAAGATCAATAGTATATTATACCAGATACCAGTAAACGTCAAGGAAGAAGAAATTATCAACATATTCAAACAATGATTGGCCACTTCAGATACAAATCTAACCAAAAAAGTGGTGCATCAATATGAGATATCCTGCCCTGAGATTCATAACTAGGAACGAAGCAAAGTGGCGATTCTCATTAAGACTACTGGACCAAATGGTTGATAACCTGAGCAAAGTTCTTGAGATTTGGTCGAAGGGTGCTAGAGTAACGAGCGATATTATGGATGGATTGGAGAGAGGAGGAACATAATTTTGTTAGAATGGATAATATTTCTACGTACCTGCAAGTCGCATATGAACGACGTTCTTCTTGACCGCAAGTTTTCTGAAACTCGTTCCGATACGCACAGCTATCGGAACCAAGATCTGTAGCAAGATCCTTTGCTAAATCATGATGGGCAGTCCTCCTGGAAGAGCCAACCAAGTGAGGTGATTACAATGGAACAGCTGTCGATTCTCATGCCTTGGTAGTTCGTGGTCTAAAGTCTTCTTGTTGACTCCAGTTTCAGACAGGAGTAAGCGTAGAGTGCATCATAAACGGGGAACTGTTTTTCCATATTGTCAAAGTCGTTGGATGTTATGAGCCTAAAACCTTCCGCTATCGCTACGAGTCCTCTGGATTGAGGTGTTAAGTCTTTATTCTCCGTATCGGCGCCCCTGACGATCTTAGCGAGCTCTAGCAGAGCTGGATCTCGGAGCTTGTACTTTTCGATGATTGCGTCAAATGTGCATTTGTCATCCTTATGCCCCAGCTCAGCACCTTTGACGTCGAAGGGTATAGCGTCCAGTTCTTTCGCCTTCTCAAGCACAATGTCTGCGGTGACAAAGATGAACTCAGCCTCGGAATCGACGAACTTTCTTATTAACCATGGACATGCGATTCGTTCAACCATGGCGTGACTGCGAGTGATCCATTTCATAACCATTCCTCGTTGATACAGATTTATGATTTAACGATTTAAGTTTCATTATGAGGGGAATAGTCTTCGGAACATAGTGAAGAATGCGCAGAAACAGAGAAGTATTGCTCCCAAAGATATGAAGGAACCTGAATGCCCGAATGTTGCCAGTATGATGCCAGTGACGATGGGTCCCAACATCTGACCAATGTCCATGATGGTTGCCAAGAGACCCATGGCCGCCCCGTAATGTTCCTTGCTGGATAGGTCGCCTACTAAAGCTGGTGTGGAAGACGTGACCATCGCAAAACCAAGTCCGTGGGTGACCGAGATTGCCAGAAGAATGGCAAAATGGGTAGTGTATGGGATGATGAGCAACGGAAAACCACCGATTAGCAAGCCAGCAGTTATAGGGATTGTTCTTCCGACTCTGTCCGAAAGCCTTCCCATGAAGGGGCTGACGACAGGGATCAAAGCGAGCTGCATGCCCAAGATCACCCCAATGAAAGAAGGGTCAAGAAGAGCAACATTCTTCAAGTATCCTGCAAGAAAAAATTCCAGAGCTCCATAAACGTAGTAAGCTGCGGCTTCAATGGCACTTGGAACCATGATGCCGAAGTTTCCGAAAACATCCTTCCATCTGTGCGTTGGTTGGTGTCTCTTTTCTCCGGATGTATGCCTCGGTGTTTTAGGGAGACCATGCTCCGATGTCTGATCCTTCTCCTTTAGAAGGAGAAACGTGGTAAGCAGAGCTGTGACCCCCGCGATGCCCACGGCAAGGTAGAGCGTGCGGAAGTCCCAAAGGGTGACGGATAGTATGAATCCTCCTAGGAAGGGCGCGATACTCCGCCCTACGATTGTGGCTGACGTGAACATTGAGATTCTTTCGCCCTTCTTAGATGGGTAATGATCTGATATCATGGCTCTCATCACTGGCACAAAGACTGCGGTTGCGAAGCCGTGGTAGAAGCGGATTAGGATTAACTGCCACCAAGAAGAAACAAGAATGTAGAGAAAAGGTGCAGAGGCAAATACGATGTTGGACGTTATGAGAACCTTTTTCCTGCCAAGAATGTCCGACAAAGACCCGGCTGGAAGACTAATCATAACTCCGGGAATAGTGGAAGCCGCCGCAACAAACCCCATATAAGCATCAGGGGTTCCCAAGCTTTCTGCAAAGGGATTCAGAACAGGATTCTTGGACATTGTAGAACTGAGAATGGCCAACGCTCCTATCACACATAGGGCCAGGAAGGAATCTTGGCGTTCTGCATTATCAGGACTCATTGGAGCTACCTCCCTGATCGTAGCATATGACTAGGTTATATAGGTTTTAAAGGCTGGTGGAGAGAGATTGTGGTGAGGCGGCGTAGGATTGGATGAAAGGCTTCTTGCACCTTGTGGCATACACTGTGGGTTGTGTCCCTACTTCAATAAGGAGAGAACTCCATACTGTCCTGGATGCAAAAGCCTGAAGGGACACGCATTCTGGGGTGAATGTAAGCTATACGCCTGCGCCGCAGATCACAAAGTTGAGCACTGTGGAGTCTGCGGCGGATTCCCGTGCGGACTGTTCGTGAGCCTGTTTGATCCAGAGCACGGATACGGACAGAAAGACGCCATAATGAGAGCTGGGCTTTTGGCGTATCGAAAGAGGGCCGGAACGGAAAAATACGTTGAGATGGTCAAGAAACTCAGAGACGAAGAAATGAAAACCATGTAACATCGAGATTCACACGCTGATGCAAATCCGCGTGTTCTGCAGAGGCCCCAACGAGGAGGGTTAGGCGATCATAGATGGACTATCTAGGGATGATCAAGCAACAACCGTTCTAATCGAGAATCATGACCGTGAATTTAGCTCTTATGACATAAGGGTTAGGAACTGGTCAGATGCGAAGTATACGTCCTCGATAGTACCGGCAACCTTGAACTTGTGAGAAGTGAAGAAGCCAGCTCACCAAGCTTCTCCATACGAGAAGACGTCGAAGTACCATCAGTCCTCCTGATAGCTAGCTTTCTATAATGCCCCCATTCTTTCGGAATTTGTTACTGAAGGATTTGGTCGGATATTACTGCTAAAAGAAAAATCAGGGTGTATATTCTTCTTTATTCTTCGAAGTTGTCTACCAACAAATCGTTGGAGTGCATAAGTTTCAACGTATTGTGGGATAAGCCCGAACAAAGATCATTCAAAGACGCTGAAATGCGGCGGGTTTTCGATATTCTGTGGGTCATTCCTCTCCAATTGTAAACAAGACTCCGCCCGAAACTTGCTTTTTCGGGAAATCAAACAGGGATCCAAACTTATCCCCAGCTACCAAGGCTATTGCTCTAAGGGTTGTCTCTTGAGAGTTCTAGAACGGAAACCAGTCCGCAGCTGTCGCCTCTTCCACACAGCGCCTTTCATACGCTCCGGGCGGCAAAGCCTTCCAGTGCACTGGGACTCTGATGATTGTGTAGGCAAAGTAGCCAAGACCATCGAAGAAGACATCATGCTTACAGTTTAGAACTGTCCTATCCGCTGTGAGGAGGGTGCTCAGGAACGATATAGAAGCGAAAGATAGAAATTGATGCACAGCAATTATGAAATAGAGGGTGATGCGATTTTGAAGTGTCCCAATTGTGGATCTGAAGTTAGCGAGGGCTCTAGGTTCTGCCAAAAGTGTGGAGCATCCGTGATTTCTGGCGAAGGATTCATCATAACTACTACGCCGACTGTCTCCGGCTACAGGGTGAAGAAGGTCTTGGGCGTAGTGACTGGTCTAACTCCGCGGACAAGAGGTGTCCTCGGGAAGTTCATTGCAGGAATCCAGTCATTTGTCGGAGGCGAGGTAACAGCATTTACTTCTGAACTTGAGAAGGCAAGAGCTGAAGCCATAGAAAGAGTGAAGTCCAAAGCCTTGGCCCTTGGGGCAAACGCCATTATAGGCTTAGACCTTGAAACATCCGATCTAGGAGTTGCGGCAGGAATAGTCGTGATATCAGCAACAGGGACTGCCGTCATCATAGAGAGAGAAAGTGAGTTAGCAACACAGATATAGCCGACTACTCAACTCTGACAGCGGAGTCTTCGGCATGAATTAGGAAAGGCCTGAAGTAGGCGGCGCCATTCGAAAAGAGATGGTGAGACCCAATCCCAGTAGATTTCCGGAACACATTCATCTAATTCAGAGTCTGGAATGATACCACTTCAAATAAGTCTGCGCGGTTCCGTAAAGTCCCTGCCGCCTAGCTTCTTTGCCGGCCCAGAAACGATGTTTCGGGTCTAACGCGGCAGGGTCTTCAACTTCCACTGCCACTCAAGATCGGTCTCGGCGATCTTTCGCCAGCAAGATCGACATATGGGGATCATTCTACCTTCGTGCACTATGTATAATCCTATGTCTGGGCTTTCGCAGTTAGGGTGCCAAGGGTTTTGACAATACTCTGTTCTAGACTTGCCTTCTTCAAGCTTACTTATCCATATATTGATCTTTGACGTTAAGTCTCCGGCCCTCTGCATACTGGTCAAAGCAGACCCAGTTGAGAAGATCATGACTCATTTGGTTATGTGAGTTGTGAACTGTAGGTACTGAGCCAAAGCGAATATGGGCCGCCGAAATCTACTACTATCCTACTGGACAAGGAATTCGAGCTTCCAGAACATATTTAGGAATAACAATATCCGAGTTTTGCGGCAGCGGACATTCAGCGATGCTCTGAAACTTCGCACAGAGCATTTCAGGAGAGATTGCCTGTACGGCATTTTCGACGTTTGATCAGTCAATGCAATGCTTATATACAGAAATCCCTACTTAACAAGGAAAAAGAGAGTAATGATGAACTCAAGAGAACGGATGTTGGCTGTCATAAATCACGAAACGCCTGACCGTGTACCTACAGACATCTGGGCAACCACAGAGGTATTGCACAAACTTAAGGAGTATTTTGGCCAAGATGCCGATATCTGCGGGCAGTTGCATATTGACGGGATGGCTAGTGTCGAGCCGAAATACAAAGGTCCGCCATTGCCCGCCGTCGGTAGGGGTGAGACGGTAGACTACTGGGGCATCATCAGGAAAAAGGTGAGCTACGGGACAGGTGCATATGATGAGCAGGTGTATTATCCCCTTGCGGACGCTCGGACTATCGACGATTTGGAGCAGTATAGTTGGCCCAATGGTGACTGGTTCGATTACTCAGAAATGCGGGCAGCCGCCGAGTCTGCATGCCAAAAGCAAATCGTCATGTGTGGATACATGGCAGTATTCTATCTGCATAATCAGCTGCGTGGCTTGAAGACATCCTTGATTGATCCGCTCCTCCGCTCAGAATTCTCCTGTCACCTATTGAATCGGATATCAGACTTCTTGTATGAACAACATCGAAGGATGTTCGAAGCATGCCAAGGCCTCGTTGACGTTACCCAGGTGACTGACGACTTCGGCACCCAGACTGGCCCAATGATTAACCTGAAAACCTTTCGGGAGTTTTACCGCCCGCACATGCAAAGGTTCATAGATCTGGCCCACAGCTTTGGAATTAAGGTGTTCCACCATGATGACGGCGCCATCCGCACCTTTATTCCAGACCTTGTGAATATGGGAATCGACATTCTAAACCCCATACAGTGGACATGCCCCGGGATGGAACTTGAGGACCTAAAAAGAGACTTCGGCAAAGACCTCTGTTTTCATGGTGGCATGGACAATCAAATCATTCTGCCATTTGGAACCACCGAGGAGGTACGTGCACATGTAAGACACAATATTGATGTGCTTGCCAGCGATCAAACGGGCTATATCCTAGCGCCCTGCCACAATATCCAGCCGATAACACCTGTCGAAAATGTAATCGCCATGTATGATGAGGCTTGGAAACACGGGAAGTTCTAACAATCCTGCAGCTAACCTGCATGCCTCATGAATAGTTTCGCCGATCTCCGGGTGGCCATGCGTGAGGATGACCGTGTCAATGTCCTCCGGCGCAATTGCTCTGGCCTGAAGGTTGGGAATAAGTTTTCCTGTGGTTGGTGCCACGCTGCCAGCACCGGTGTCCACCAGCACACGGTGCTCCCAGGTGTTGATCACTAGGCTAGGGTATGGGCTGACGTACTGTTCCCAGCTAGCTAGTTTTCTGGGTGCGTTGACGAAGAAGATTAGGGCAGGGTGAGGGTACGCAAAGGTGCTATCGCTGACGACAATGCATTCGAAGGATCCAAGATGAAAGTGGAAAATTCCATTGCCCATAATATTCCTCTTTGACATTATCTACTGCCGTTGCTTGCCAATTTATGTCTTCTTGTTTCCATTGATGCCTCTGTAGGCAGAATTGGCAATCTGAACGGGTAGTGTCCCTTTCCGAGCTGACATGGAAACGTAGTCACGCCATGTTGGAGGCACTCGTCGATTACTTATGAACTGCAAAATGGGGGCTGGTTTGCTCGTGACTGCACTTTTTCTTTATTAACTCCTCTCTTTTAAGGAACTTAGAATCAGGTAAGGAAATACAGGTCGGGCGAAAAATGACTGGAAAACCAGCAGGAAATCACCCTCTGACTCCAATCTCTAATCGTTTCTGGGGCGCTCTTGCTCGTTTTCTAGTGAACAGATGCGAGAAATGTGGGCAAAAGCGGTTGCTCTCGGTCTTTGACAACTACTTGGCGAGTCGTCAACTTCCCTGTGGAAGTTGCTTGCTGACAGGAATGGCTCTAAGGCCCCTGATTCACCTTTTGTTCCTTCACCTCGGAGTTGACCGTGGCACACTAAAAGGGCTGCTGAAGGACCCGCTCATCCGTAGATGTATGCTCAGTGTCGTCAAAGGAATTGCCTATTTCGGAATGCGATGCCCACAGCCAACTGGCGCTCCGATAACTATTGTCTGGAACTTCACTAATAGATGTAACCTCAACTGCCTGCACTGCCATCAAGACTCTTCGCCCGCAACTTCTTACCCGGAAATGACAACTTCGCAAGCGTTCAAAGTGATAGATAACATGAGTGACGCAGGAGTAGCTATACTAACCTTCTCGGGGGGCGAACCTCTGCTACGCAGGGACATATTTAACGCAATCGGGAGGGCCAGCAATAGCGGCATGCTGTGTACAGTTGCATCCAATGGGACTCTCATAGCCCCTAATGTGGCGAAAGAGCTCGCAAAAGCAGGCATCAAACGGGTAGAGATAGGGCTGGACGGCGCAAGAGCTGGAACTCACGATTTCCTGAGAAACACGCCTGGAAGCTTTGAGGCGACGATGAGGGGAATAAGGAACTGTTCCGCTGTTGGCTTTGACGAGTTAGCCGTCACCATGACCTTGCACTCAAAGAACATAAACGAACTAGAGGAAACCATGGATTTGGCGGAAAAGCTTGGAGCCACAAGATTCTACTTAAACCGGCTCATACCTGCTGGTCGTGGTGTAAAAGCATGCTATCTTGACGTAACGCCTAGAGAGAGAATTGAGGCTCTGGGAGTATTGTACAGCAAGTTCTACAAGAGCGTGATGGAGGGATTTGGCATGCAATGTTATGCTCGAGGAATGACCTATTACGCTCGCCTCTGCTACGAACGTTCAGAGGGCAAAGTTTTCACAGTAAGTGAAGCGTTGTCGGGGTATGAAAAGATGTTTCAAAGGAAGTTTGGGCTTGAAGTCTCCAAGATTGTTAGAAAGCTCGCAGCAGGTTTCGGCGGATGCTCGGCTGGCCTAACCTACGCAGGGCTCACTGCCTCTGGAGACCTTCTTCCCTGCGTTCCTGCTCCAATGAAACTGGGAAATCTCCTCGAAGAGAACCTAGAGGAAATCTGGGTTCGCAATGAACTTCTGAACTACATAAGAAACCGAGAAGCGCTAAATGGCTCCTGCAAAATATGTGTATACAGCGACTTATGCGGCGGTTGCAGATACACAGCATACATTACTCATGGAGACTGGCTGGGGCCTGATGCTTCCTGTCCTTTCGGCCCAGAAATCCCGAATGCCTAAGATCTCTTCCCGGTGCACGTGCATGTTCTTTGCCACATTTGTGATCAGGACACGAATATTCCAACAATACCGCGCTGATACTCTTCAAGACCGGCGTACATTTGATCAGCTAGAAGCTTCAATAGGATCACCGCATGACATCCCAGTTTTCCTCTTTTCGACCGTTCCAGCCTTTCTGACGGTAAGTGAGTGAAGGACAGGAAAATGAGATAGGGAAGAGCACAATCAGTTCCATTTACCAGATATCCGTTTGAGTTTCTTTTCCGCGAAAACGTTGACCTCGCCGACCCGAGAATTCAACTAGGCTTTCGGTCAGAACAAAGGTTTTAAACCTCTCTGCCTAATGGGGAATCCATTGCTGGTTGGTATCTATGGGCTATCGATGGCGCGGAGGCATACTCGTCTTAGTTTCAGCAGTCTCCTTCGGCCTTATGCCAATCTTCGCACGTTTCGCCTATGCAAGCGGGGTCGCTGTGCAAGAGCTTCTCTTCATAAGATTCGT
>Ga0315314_1004325_pt1 | contig 10695 bp, 12 predicted proteins | sample TDP9_MG_FD_203631 | JGI IMG/M metagenome (GOLD analysis project Ga0315314, IMG submission 203631) | Freshwater sediment microbial communities from Lake Towuti, South Sulawesi, Indonesia - TDP9 | ecosystem: Environmental > Aquatic > Freshwater > Lake > Sediment | place: Indonesia: South Sulawesi... | reverse complement strand
CCTTTCCTATAGTGCCACCGCACAAGGCGGAGGAAAATTCTAAGTTGCTGAGTCAGGTTAGCCGGGACAAAGTGTTGCCCCACATCAAAACGGAGAGAATCCACAGAAATGGGGAGCTACTGAATATGATACTTACCTTGTTGCCTCTCAAAGATGCTGATGGCAAAGTTAATGGAGCAATTACGATAGCAACGGATATCACGGCGAGCAAAAGGGCAGAGCAAGAACTCTACGAGCGCAATCAGGAGCTCTCAGCCCTGGAGGTTATCACCGATGAGATAAATAAATACCTTGACCTGCAGATATTATTGAAAAAAATTGTTGATCTGGCTGGGGGTTTAGTCAATGCTAAGTATACCAGCATCGTCATAGTGGATGAACAAGGAAGACTTAAAACCAGTATCGAAAATTTCCAAGGCATACCTCCCTTGTCTCTGAGAGCCCGTCCCGACGGGTTCACTCGAAAAATACTCGCCAGTGGTCGAACAGAAGTCGTAGATGAGGTCAAAGCTAACAGCAAAACCAATCCGGCTCTCATTACTGCTGGCATTAAGTCTTATGTAGGAGTCCCCATAAAGTTTGAGGATAAAGTTCTGGGAGTCCTTTTCGCTCACAGCGATATACCCCGAGCTTTTAGTGACAAGCAGATAAGGCTTTTGGCTGCCTTTGCAAGTCAAGCTGCCATTGCCATTCGTAATGCACAACTTTACCAAGACTTGGAAACACAGATGAAGAGTTTGCAGGAGACTCAAGCTCAATTGGTGCAGGCAGAGAAATTAGCCGCCATTGGGAGGTTGGCAGCCAATGTCGCTCATGAAATCAACAATCCGATGACCGCAGTTCTTATGGCGTCTTCGTCTCTACTCGAGGAAATAAACGAGAACGACCCCAAAAAGTCACAGTTAGAAATCGTTAAAAGGGAAAGCATACGTGCCCGGGGCATTATTCGTAACCTTCTGGATTTCGCCCGTCCGGGCGAATCGAAGATGGCTGAAGTAGATATCAATGAGCTTGTTCAAGGCTCTGTTACGCTCCTTCGTCATTCGATGGAAATGAAAGGTGTGGAAGTCGTCCAACACTACAATAGTGAAGCGCTAAAGGCTGTTGTTGACCGAAACCAGATAATGCAAGTGTTCTACAATCTGATCACCAACGCCATTGATGCTATGCCTAACGGGGGGAGACTTACTATTACTACTGGGGTGAAGGGTGACAAGTTTTTTGTAGATTTTAAGGATACAGGCATTGGCATCTCCCCCGAAAATATGGACAAGATATTTGAACCATTCTTTACCACAAAGCCTGACGCCAAAGGAACAGGATTAGGGCTATCTATTAGCTACAACATTGTCAAAAGCTTTGGAGGAAGCATCCTAGTAAAGAGTAAGGTGGGGAAGGGTAGTATGTTTAGGGTGTGTCTATCGATAGTGAAGCAGAGCACGGACCAATGAGGGCTTGTATGTCAGGGGAAAAAGTCATGGTAGTTGATGATGAGCCTGGTATTGTTGATGTATGCATCAACGTGCTTGCCCAGGAAGGTTACGCAGTCAGCGGTGCCTATTCTGGTCATGAGGCGCTGGAGATAGCCAAACAGGGAAGGGTTGACGCACTGGTAGTCGATATTGTCATGCCTGAAATGGATGGGCTGGAGCTACTACAAAGGCTTCATGATGTCTACCCTGATATCGTTGCCGTTGTCATGACCGGCTACGCAGTGATTGACAATGCGGTTAAATCCGTTAACCAAGGCGTACAAGGATTTATTGTGAAGCCTTTCACACCAGACGAACTAAAGATAGCCGTTAGCCGAGCGCTCGAGAAAAGTCGGTTTATGGCAGAAAACATTGAGCTGCGGATGATGATGCCAGTATTCGAAATCAGTAAAGAGCTTGTCTCAGAAACGGATTTGTCTCGAGTCTTATCCCGCGCTGTGGAACTCCTGCTGAGGGAAACTGAGAGTGATATGGCTTCCCTAATGTTGTTAGACGAAGAGACGCAGGAGCCCTGTATTAGACTAAACTGCGGCTTCCCTAAAGATATGTTAGCTACAGTTCGCTGGGTAGTAGAAGAAGGAAAGCCTCTCTTTGTGTCAAATACGGTATCCGTCGCTCCTCAAATTCAAAGCGAGATAAGTAAAAGTAGCATCGGCTCCCTCCTCTGCTTACCCCTTTTGTCCAAAGAAAAGATAGTCGGAGCGCTCACCTTAGCCAGGATAGTTGGGCAAAAGCCTTTTAGGCAGAGTCACCTACAGCTACTATCGACATTATGTAATCACTTAGCTGTAGCTATTGAGAATATAAGGTTGTTTGACAAGTTAAATAAACAAAAACAGGAATTAGAGGTAACCTGTAAAAAGTTGGAAGAGCAAACCGTAGAGCTTAGTGACAAGAAGCAGCAGTTAGAGAGAGCCTATTTAGAGATAATCAAGACGCTGGCTCTTACGGTGGAGGCACGCGACCCCTATACACGAGGGCATTCTGAGAGAGCATCCCAATTTGCTCGTCAAATCGCCCTTGAAATGAACCTGTCCCAAGAAATGATAGAAATAATAGATATCGCTGCCAGAGTTCATGACATTGGAAAAGTAATTGTCAGTGACGGGATTTTACTGAAGCCTGACGTCCTTACTCCCAGTGAGAGGGCTGAGGTCCAGCGTCATCCCACCCAATCAGTGGAGATTCTCCGCTTTATAGATTTCCTTAAAGACGCTCTCCCCGTGATAGAACATCATCATGAGCACTGGGATGGCAAAGGCTATCCTCGCGGTCTTAAGGAAGAACAAATCCCTTTAGGAGCACGCGTCCTGGCTGTGGCAGATGCCTACGACGCTCTAACCTCGGCACGCCCGTATCGACTGGCAAAGAGCAATAGACAAGCCATAAAAGTCCTAAAAGAAGGGGCAGGAACTCAATGGGATCCCACAATAGTGAAAACATTGGTGAATATCTTGAGACGCGATGCAAGTTCAAAAGTGGTATCAATGTGTAGCCAGATCAGTGGGCGCAAGCCGTGAAAGGCTACGCTTGATATAGTCTACAAGAAAGGAGGTGATAAAGAGTGGCGGTACAGACATCAATGGCACCTTCAGGACTGGCCGAGGTTATCGACCGAATCCTGGACAAGGGTATCGTGATAGATGCCTGGGTCAGGGTCTCCCTGCTTGGCCTCGAGCTTCTCACTATCGAGGCTCGAGTGGTCATTGCCGGCGTTGAGACCTACCTGAAGTATGCCGAGGCGGTGGGCCTGACGGCTCCGGCAGCCTAAGACCGGAGGGGGGATTTGCCAAGGTGCCCTCAATCAGTGAGCGTGCCTTGCCAAATGTCCACCCACTTGTGGAGTTGAGAGCAAGATGAAAACTGTGGTTTTAGACCTTATCACTTCATATGAGCATAGGGTTACGGCACTGGAGAGCCTAATCAGCAGTGCTTATGAAGCAACTGCGGATTCTGATATGGGCTTAGCCAAGGCTCAGGAAGAAGGAGAAAGGCTTAGGACAAACTTGCGAGAAACTCTGGCTCGGAACTGCTCGCTGAGGCGAAAAGACTTTGATACCTTGATGGCATGGCTGTTTTGTGACATTGAGAGGAAGAAGATGGAAATTGGAGAGGAACGGAAGCAAGTTAGGGAAAAAGTCAGAGCCTATTTGACCAAGCAGAAAGAGCTATCCGCCTCTTTGAAGGAGCAGTTAGCCAATTTCACTCTACAGGACTCTGGCAAGGAAAATCTTGAAGCGGTATTAAATGATATTAAGACAAGCTCTAGGATTGATGGGGAACAGGTCTTCGTTTTGCTACAGAGTTTTCAGTCACACTTGGACGGCTTTCGCCACGAGCAGGAAGTATTAAATAATCAACTGAAAAGGCTCGTGGACAGAGGCAAATCCCTGGCAATTGAGGACCTGAGACAGCTTGAGGCTGTTAAGGACCGCGAAAGGAGAAGAACTGACAGGAAGGCACGACGACAGGATATAGAGAGGCTGCTGGCTCACTTCAGGCAGCAACGCCAGGAAAGTAGCCGTCGCCGATAACAGTGACAACTAAGGTTTAGAGGTAAAGGGGGCAAAAATGGGGATTGCTTCAGAGACGAAAAGGCTCACCCGGGACATCATTACTTCAAGTAAGACAAGGACAAGGCGGATTGGGCAAATAAAAAGAGAGACAAAAGAATCGAGGGAACAAGCCCGGGGGATGGTAAAGGATTTTCAAGCTTCGCGTGAGGAAGCAGGCACCGGGATGAGACGAGAACTGGCACAGAATAGGGCAAATAGGAAATCTGAGGTAATAAAAATGAGGTCTGACTTTCGCCAAGACCAAAAGGAGGTGAGAAATGAAATGAGGGAGGCAGCAGCTTGTTGGCAGAAATTAAAATCCACAAAAATAAAACAAAGGAAGGAGGTTTAGAAATGGCAATCGCACCAGGAATGAAGAACATCGTTCAAGACATCACCTCTTCGCATTACACTAGGGTAGCTGAGCTTGGGAGGCTGAAGAAGGAAGTCAAAGAAATGCATCATGCTAGGGTGGCTGAGGTTGAGAGGTTGAAGAAGGAAACGAAGGACATGCTCGGTGGTTTCCAGACTTCTCGTAAAGAGATGGGCTCAAAATTGAGGAGGGATTTGGCTCAAGGTGAGGCAGAGAGGAAGGAGTCCAGCGCACAGCTAAAGAAAGAGTTAGCCGATTATCACCGTGGTATAAAGAGCAAAGCAGCTCGAATGCGGCAAGAGATAAGAGGAGACTTAAAGCAAATAAAGAACAAAGTAGCTGGAATGCGCCAGGAGATGCGGGCAGACTTGAAGGAAGCCAGAGCGGCTTGGCAGAGCCTGAACCCCACCCTGAAAGCACAGGGGACCAGTGTGAGGGCGGCACCTGAGGCGGAGACGGAGGTTCCGGTAACGAAGAAGGTCAAAAAAAAGAAGAAGTAGTGAAGAAGCTTCAATAAAAGGGGAAGGCGGAAAAAGGAGGGAGTTCCCAGAAGAAAGAGAAACTTTGACTCCTTGGTAGGTTAAGTATTGATAAGGAGATTGTTTACTAACTCTTGCCTGGTCATTGCGAGCGAAGCGTGGCAGTCTCTGGGATTGCTTTGGGGCTTTGCCACTCGCAATGACAAACAGGGAACTGCTAAATACTCTCAACAAGGAGGTACTGGGTGGGAAAGAAACAAGCAGTGAAAGTCAAGCTGATGGGATACACTCAAAATAGCTCTGATATACGGGGCGTGCGTCATATTAAGACTGCCAGCTCAATATTCCTGACCAAAGAGGAGCAAGAGTCGTTACAGTCTGCTATGGACTTTAGGGCGCTGGCTGTTGATAGAAGAAGAGAGATAGATAAATTTGCTCACCAGGACGCGGCGGTGGAGAGGTTCCGGGAAAGCTACTTTAAGGCAAGAAAGAGATTAGCGGCAAAGATAAACAAAAACCGGGCTCTGATGGAACTGAGGCATAACCTACAAAAGGAACGGCGACACGGAGGAGGGGAAGTTCTTGACCCGCCTGACCCGCAAGCGGGCACCATTAAAGAGTCGAAACCGTCTATTACTCAGGGAGACTTTAATGAGGTAGAACTAAGGTATTGACCACCCTGACTGAGCAGTCTCAAAAGGGAGGAAAGAAAATGTATAGTCAAGTTGATGTTCTAGCCACTGAGCGAGGGGATGATTTTGTCGAGACACCTTATATAAAGGAACTGACGAAGCACGCTCTCAATTATATTAAGGTTGGCTTTCCCGTTCATTTGAGTGGACCGACGGGAGTGGGCAAGACCACCTTAGCTTTCCACATAGCTCATCAGTTGGGTCGACCAGTAGTTTTGATTTGCGGCGACTACGAATTTGGCACTTCTGACCTGGTTGGTGGGCTGTATGGCTACCGCAGGAAGTACCTGCGAGACAACTTTATTCGGTCCGTGCTCAAAACCGATGAGAGCGTAAGTCCACACTGGACAGATAACCGCCTAACCATTGCCTGTGAACATGGGTTCACTTTGATTTATGACGAGTTTACCCGGTCACGACCGGAGGCGAATAATGTGCTGCTCTCCGTCCTTGAAGAAGGTGTACTGCCCCTTTCGGCGGTTAGGGATGGAAGGAATTATATCAAGGTTCATCCGGACTTTAACGCCATCTTCACCTCTAATCCCGACGAATACGCCGGGGTGCAACCAAGCCAGGATGCTCTGCGTGACCGCATGGTGACCATAGAGCTGGGCAATTTCGACGAGGAAACGGAAATTGCCATCACCGGAGCGAAGTCTAAGCTTTCCTTGGAGGACTCCCGACGAATCGTAGACCTGGTGAGAAAGGTGAGGGAGGTCAAATCGAACAAGCTCACCCCCACTGTTCGGGCTTGTATCATAATAGGCAAGATACTAAGCTTAATTGGGAGGTCTGCTCTTGACGATAACCAAGCCTTTAGGCAAACCTGTATGGATGTTCTAATGCCTGAGGTCACTGAGGGTGAAAGAGAAAGGGTCAAGCGGGTGATAGAGGAGATGGTATTGAGTTATTCTTGAAAGAGGTGAGACATGTCTAAAAAAGAAGAAAAGGAGAAGATAGAGATTGACTTCGGCGTGGGGAAGGTAAGCTTTGGCGGATTGTTTAAGGGGATAGGTAACCTTATCGACCTGGTCTCTAAATTAAGCGAAGAAGAGGTTGAGAAAACGGGGGAAATCAAAGGCTTGCCCAAAGGCGTTAGAGGGGTTTACGGCTTCAGTGTCAGAACCCTCGCCGGCAAGCCAGTGATAGAAACCTTTGGCAACATCAGGGAAACCGCCAGAGGTCCCGTGGTGGAGGAAATCAGAGAGCCGATTGTCGATATCTTCGATGAAAAAGACCATATTTTGGTTGTTGCTGAACTGCCGGGGGTCTCTGAGGATAAAATCAAAATTGAAGTAGCTGGAGATATCCTCAATTTGGCTGCTTCAAACAGGGATAGGAAATACGCCAAGGAGATCTTGCTCCCCACTAAAGTAAAGGCAGGGCCAGTTAAGACTTCTTATAAGAATGGGATATTGGAGGTCACACTGAAAAAGGAGAACTGATTTTGGGGGAAGGTATTGGCAATTAAATCATTAACCCTGCGCGTTGCTGAGGCAAAGGCTCGAGATGTGGGCAGGGGTATAGCCCGGATTGACCCTCAGGATCTGGAAAGGATAGGCGCTGAGGTGGGAGACACCGTCGAGATTGAGGGCAGGAGAAAGACAGTAGCCAAGGTTATGCCTGCCTATTCCGAAGACCGGGGAAAGTCTATAATCCAGATGGACGGGCTACTTCGAGGTAATGCTCAGGTCTCACTGGATGAAAGGGTTAATATACAGAAAGTCAGTTGCTTGCCGGCTGACAAGATAATTTTGAGTCCGCTCAGTCTGCTCAGGGCTGTTACTCGTGATAGGGATAGCAAGTACATTGGCACCCTATTGACTGGATTGCCCTTAATAGAGGGAGATACTATACGAGCCAATCTTTTTGGCACTCGTAGCCAGGATTTCACCGTTGTTGGCACTGTCCCTAAAGGAGCAGTGCTGGTTCATTCTAATACTAAGATTGAAATAAGGGAGAAAGGTGCAGCCAGAGGCTTCAAAGTATCATACGAGGACATTGGCGGGCTTGAGAAAGAAATGCAAAGGGTGAGGGAGATGATTGAACTTCCTCTCAAGTATCCTCAGGTTTTTGAGCGACTGGGGATAGACCCACCAAAGGGAGTGCTGCTTCACGGTCCTCCGGGATGCGGCAAAACATTAATTGCCCGGGCTGTAGCCAATGAGACTGCTGCCTATTTCACCCACATCACCGGTCCTGAGGTTATGGGAAAGTTCTACGGGGAGAGTGAAGCTCGCCTCAGGGCAGTTTTTGAGGAAGCCAAAGCCAATGCCCCGGCAATCCTATTTATAGATGAGATTGATGCCATCGCTCCTAAAAGGGAGGAAATGGGTGGGGAGAAACAGGTAGAGAGGAGGGTGGTCGCCCAGCTTTTAGCCCTAATGGACGGGCTTGAGTCTCGAGGCGAGATAATTGTCATTGGTGCTACTAACATCCCAAATTCGCTTGACCCGGCGCTGAGGCGCCCGGGGAGGTTTGACCGGGAGATTGAAATTGGCATTCCTGACCAAAGGGGACGCCTGGAAATCCTTCACATCCACACTCGTGGTATGCCCTTAGCTCAAGATGTTGACCTGGAGAAGTTGTCTCAAATCACCCATGGCTTTGTTGGTGCCGACCTTGAAGCCCTGTGCCGTGAGGCAGCCATGGGTGCTCTAAGGAAAATAATGCCCAGTATCGATTTTCAACTGGACGAAATTCCCTATGAGATTCTGCTGCAACTTGAAGTCACTATGAGCGACTTCAGACAGGCACTGAAGGAGATAGAGCCGTCAGCCATCAGGGAGGTCTTTGTCGAGATTCCGAATGTGAAGTGGGAGGACATCGGTGGTCTGGATGAGGTGAAGCAGAAATTGATCGAAACGGTAGAATGGCCACTAAAGTATCCTAACCTGTTTCAGCAGGCGAATACAAAGCCACCCAAGGGCATACTTCTTTCTGGATCTCCGGGGACAGGGAAAACCTTATTAGCTAAGGCATTAGCTAATGAAAGCGAGGTCAATTTTATTTCGGTCAAAGGTCCAGAACTTATGTCAAAATATGTTGGAGAATCGGAAAGAGGGGTAAGGGAGGTATTCAAAAAAGCTAAACAGGCTAGCCCCTGTATCCTCTTCTTTGACGAATTTGATTCTTTAGTCCCTGAGCGCGGCTTGAGTGCTGACTCTCGGGTTACAGAAAGAGTCATCAGCCAGTTCTTAACCGAACTTGATGGCTTGGAAGAGCTTGAAGGGGTGCTGGTCTTAGCTGCCACTAACAGAAAGGATTTAATTGATTCTGCTGTCTTACGACCTGGCAGGTTCGATTTTATCTTAGAACTTCCCCTCCCTGATGAAAAAACGCGGGAAGAGATATTCAAAGTTCACACCAGAGGCAAGCCGTTAGCCGATGACATCGACCTTCAGTCCTTGGCACGAGAAACAGAAGACATGGCTGGCTCTGATATAGCGGTTATCTGCCAGGAAGCTTCTATGGTTGCTATTAGAGAATTTATTAAGTCCGGACGCGAACATAATAGACTGGAGATTTCTCGAAACCACTTTGACTTCGCCACCCAGTCATTAAAAACTCGTAAAGGTGTGTAAATGTCTGGGCAAAATAAGTATATCTACGGGATTATAGAAGAACCTCAAACAAAGGAATTCGAATTTGTTGGGGTTGACAATGCTAAAGTGTACACTATCAACCATCAGAGGCTGGCAGCCATAGTCAGTGATATGGCATTTCCGGAGATAGACCCCTCTCGGAAAAATGTGCTTGCTCATACAGTGGTTCAAGACGAGCTCTTGAAAAACTATACGCTCCTTCCCATGGGGTTTGGCATGGTGGCTGACGGCAAAAAGGTGGTTCAAAAGCTGCTGGAAAAAAATTACGACCGTCTTCTCTTAGAACTAAAGCGACTTGCTGGCAAGATAGAGGTCGAACTGAAAGTTTTCTGGGACGAGAAAGCTATGATAAAACAACTCCAGAATGAGAACTGGGAACTCGCTCAGATTAAAATGCAGCTTGAAAAGACATCATCTCCTATAGAAGCCCGTGTCCTTATGACTCAAGCCGGTAGATTGGTGGAGAAAGTGGTCATGGATTGGCAGGCGAAGTATGTCCAGCAAGCCTTGGACCACCTAAGGAGGATTGCCGCGGATGCCTACCTGAATAAGCCAATCGGTATCAAAAACATCCTCAACGCTTCCTTCTTGGTAGATAAGGATATGGAGAAAGAGTTCCGGGAAGAGCTTCATAGGCTGGATTCAGGGTACGAGGGGAAAGTTAACTTCAAATACGTGGCTCCCTTGCCTCCGTATAATTTTGTAAAAATAAAGCTGGAGAGAGTGGAATGATAGGGTTCTTATTTGATGCCTTATTAGGTGTCCCCTTAACTCTGGTCAAGGAGGTCCTGGAAAAAATTAGAGACGAGGTGGATAAGGAGAGGCTGATAACCGAGGAATCGATAAGAGAGAGACTCCAGGAACTTCAACTGTTATTACAGGATGGTGAGATGACTGAAGATGAATACGAGGCGCTGGAAGCCAAGTTGCTCGAAAGGTTAAGAGCTGTTAGAGAATACCAGAGGAGGGCGTAAACGGTGCAAGCTACAAAAGATGGAGTTTTAACTTTAGCCGATATTATCGATAGGGTCTTGGATAAAGGTCTGGTTATCAACGCTGACATTCTGGTTTCTCTAGCTGGAGTTGAGCTTTTAGGGATTAAGATAAGAGCCGCTCTGGCTTCTTTTGAGACGGCAGCCAAGTATGGACTGGAATTCCCCAGTGGCACCAACTACGAAGCGGCTGCCTGGCAAAAAGCTAAGGTAAACAAGGAGGAGTGCCCCAGGTGTGGTAAGAAAGTCTCTGCTGAGGAACTTATGAACGAAGAATGCCCTTGGTGTGGCTGGACAAGTGCTAAAGCAAAAAAGGATAAAGATAGGGCACCTCTCGAGCTATTAGCGGATTAGAGAATCTCATTGATGCTCGTAGCTAATTTGAGGTGTTGTGCCGATTACAAATGGAGAAATAGGCTCACATTATGACTATTAATATCAGTGAAGGTGACCTGAAGCACGGAGTTCTGGGGCTGGTGATAGCGGTAGTTGAAATAATCAGAGAT
>Ga0315314_1004324_pt1 | contig 10695 bp, 10 predicted proteins | sample TDP9_MG_FD_203631 | JGI IMG/M metagenome (GOLD analysis project Ga0315314, IMG submission 203631) | Freshwater sediment microbial communities from Lake Towuti, South Sulawesi, Indonesia - TDP9 | ecosystem: Environmental > Aquatic > Freshwater > Lake > Sediment | place: Indonesia: South Sulawesi... | reverse complement strand
TCCCGGCCGCACAATGGCCGACCGGCACCGGCACAAGGAACCAACCGGATAAGCATGCCCCTGGCCTGCGATAGAGATAAATACTCTCGCACGTTGTATTCCGCCGCTCCGGCGTCGTGGTGGTGGGTGGGTCATGCCTCAAGAGGCAATTTGTGAGGGCTGTGGGGCGGTCCTCTACAAGGGAATAGACCTCAAGCCCCCCGACGAGATCATTCAGCGCCTAGAGGGCAAGTGTCCGAAGTGTGGAAGAAAGCTGTCGTTTCTCCCCATCAAGGTCGAGGTTAAGCCCGTCAAATAACACGTTCTAGGTGCCCTCGCTGTTCACGCCAGGCCCATCGCGGTCACCACGGACCGAATGCTATAAAAGTTCCTCTGGTCCACTGCTTCTGGGCAAGGGCGTGTTCCAATGAGGCTCGGGGGGCTGTTCGGAAGAGAGAGGGCGGTTGAGGCTCTTAAGCGGCTCAGGGCCCTCCGCTTCACGGTATCCCATTCCTCCTTGCTGCACGTTTCCCTTCTGTTGATCATCCTCGCCATCGCCTTCATGGTGAGGATGCTCCCCCTCCGCTGGGGTCCCTACCTCTCGGAGTTTGACCCCTACGTCCAGTATCGCATGGCGGACTACATGGTCAACCGTGGCTTCTTCGCGTGGACCTCGTGGCATGACTACACGAGCTGGTACCCCGCCGGGAGGGACATGGCGAGGTCCGCCTTCCCCGGGGTGGCGTTCTCCTCCACGTTCTTCTACGTCATCCTGAGGAGCTTGGGCGTAGAGGTGACCCTGCTTCAGTGCTGCGTGATCTTCCCGGCGGTGATGGGAACCCTCTCATGCCTGGCCATCTACTATCTTTGTAAGGACATCGGTGGGAGGGAAGCAGGTATCTTCGCGTCCCTCTTCCTCGCCCTGAACGGCTCCTACATCAGCCGGACGTCCCTGGGGTTCTTCGACGACGAGACCGTGGGGATCTTCGGCCTCCTCCTCTTCTTCCTCTTCTTCCTCCGGTCCATCGAGGGGGAGAGGCCCCTCGGGAACAGCCTGGCCTACGCCCTCGCGGCGGGGCTCTCCCTCGGCTACCTTGGCTCCTCGTGGGGGGCCTCCCGCTACCCCGTCGGGATCACGAGCCTCTCCGTCTTGGTCCTGATCCTGATGCGCAGGTATTCTCCGCGCCTCCTCTTCTCCTACAGCGTGGCCTTCGGCTTGGCCTTTTTCATCCCGGTCAATGCCCCGCTGCTGGGTTTTGGCTTTCTCACGGAGACCTCCAACCTCTCCGTCGCTGGCGTCTTCCTGCTCCTCTGCCTCTGTGAGCTTTTCCGTTACGTCCAGAGCGCCAAGTCGAAGATAGTCCTTGCGGCCGCCTTCTTGGCCCTCATCCCCGTCCTGTTCCTGGGGCTGCAGAGGGTCGGGTTCATCAGTCCCATGGGCCTCAAGTTCGTAAGGGTCATCAACCCCTTCAGCCCCTACATAACGCCCCTCCACCAGTCCGTGGCGGAGCACCGGCCCGCGGCCTGGGGCTCCTTCTACTACGAGAACGGGATCGGCGCCCTCTTCATACCCGTGGGCCTCTTCTTCACCGTCCGAAACCCCACAAGCCGGAACGTCTTCCTCAGCATCTACGTCCTGACCTCCCTCTACTTCGCCAGCTCCATGATACGGCTGACCCTGATCCTGGCCCCGGCCTTCTGCGCGCTGCTGGCGGTCACCCTCGTCCGCCTCGTGAAGCCCTTCGTCACCCTCATGAGGGAGGCCCCGGTGGTTCCCACCCGGAGGAAGCGCCTGATGACCCACGTGGGGAGGGGCTTCAGCGCGGTCTTCCTGATCGCCATCGTCGGCATGCTCATGGTCACCTACGTGATCCCTGACAGGGGGCGCACCGCCTCAAGGCCCATCGAACACGCGTACTCGCCCACCACCATAGCAGCGTCAAGCTGCCCCGTGGCAGCCGACATCCCGGACTGGATCAACGCCCTCACGTGGATGCGGGACAACGCCGCGGACGTGAACGGCGATGGAAGGGTAGTGATGGCCAGCTGGTGGGACTACGGCTACTGGATCACGGTCCTGGCCAACAAGACGTCCCTCGCCGACAACGGGACCATCAACATGACCCAGATAGAGCAGATCGCCAAGATGTTCATGTCCAACGAGACGGAGGCCATCAAGATCCTGAGGGGGTTCGACGCGGACTATGTGGTGGTCTTCACGACGTGCGCCCCCTCGACCTCGGATGGGAATTGGGTGCTGATGGACAGGGGGTGGGGGGACGAGGGCAAGTGGAGGTGGATGGCGAGGATCGGAGGCGTGAACGAGAGCGACTATGGGGATGTGGACTACGTTGTCCTCGAGAACAGCGCCCTCGGAACGGGAAACATGAGTTACTGGCGCTGGAGCGACGATGTGGGGAAGAACTGCGTAATCTATAAGTTGATGACCTACGGAAGGGAGACGCGGGCCATGGACGACGTGGCCTACGGAATCTCCATCGAGACCACTGTGGAGCTGGACCACTTTCGGCTGCGGTACTACACGAAGGGAAACTACGGTTGGTTATACGTCCTCGTCTTGGTCTACGAGGTGGGGTACTGAGCCCCCGCGGTTCCGCCTCTGGCGTGGTTCTCCAAGTTCAGCTGATGTAGGTGATCCGGCCCTCTTCGGCCTTCCGCATCTCCCGCGCGTAGGCCTCCCTCTGCTCCTCTATCCTCTGCATCCTCTCTGCGATCTCCTCGGACTTCCCTATCTCCTTGTCCAGCCCGCTCAGGTCAACCCGTATCCCCAGGAGCCTCTGCAGGACTCCCAGGACGCTCTTGGCCGCCCTCGGGTCCGGCATGTAGCCCCGGGTCTCCCCCAGGAGGCAGAGGGCGTCAATGTCCCTGAGCTCGGCCAGGCCCAGGAGTAGGCCCGCCGTGCCCACGATGGGGTTTCCGGCCGGGCTGGCCGAGGCCCCGGCCCTGAGCGCCCTCTCCAAGAGTTCGCGGCTCGTCGAGACCGCCACGACGGCCGGTGTCTCCTTCGCCTCCGCCTGGTAGCCCCCTATGGTGACGATTGTCTTTACGCCGTGGTCCCGGGCGAAGTCGAGGATTCGGCCGGAGACCTCGTACTGGCCCTCGAGGGTCTGGGCCTGGCTGTCCCCGGTCAAGAGGATGAGATCGCTCTTCTCGCCCTTGCTCTCCCAGAGGTGGAACTCCCCTCGGAGGAGCCTGACGCCGCCCTCCTTGTCCACGACCACGTAGTACGGGAAGTGGGGCGAGTACAGCTCCGCGAACTTCTCGGCGGGCAGCCGGTCCACGAGGTACTGGGCGGCGATGCTCCCCACCGATCCCATCCCCGGGAGGCCCTCGATCAGGACCGGGTCCCTCAGCTCGACCCGCTTCGCCTCCTTGACCGTGGTCTCCCTCAAGCCTTCCCGGCCTCCCTCATGGCCCTCCGGTACCTCGCATACCGGTCGTCCGGGGAGAACCTGGCCGGGTGGGGGACCCGCACCCTCCCCCCGCAGTGGGGACAGCCCTCGGTCCTCAGCGTATACCGCCCGCAACTCTCGCACTTCCTGAGCATCCAGACCATCACGCATCCCACGGACCGCGGAGGGGTCCCCTGTAACCCTCGGTACCTCACTCGGTACCGAGAACCGGAATATAAGAATGTTGGTCAGAGGAAAATCCTCCGAGGAGAGCTTGATGCTCCTCTTTCCTCGTATTTCCGATGGTTAACCTTGTGGGCCGCCATCATCGGCCACCGGATTTCCCGGAAGCTCTTTAGTTTCGGCCTAGATAGAGGACGATGGCCTAGACAGAGAGCCCTGAACCGGGGATAGGCGTGTTGCTGAGGCCTATTTCTCCCTCTGGAAGGTGCCTTGTCCCCCGGCCTCGGTTATGCTCCGGAGGGCGGCCTCCGTAGACTCCTTGAGCACCTGCTCCGCCTCCCGGTAATTCTCCGCCCGGACCTCGATGCGGTACTTGGGCGCCGCCACCACATAGACATCCACTTGGGAGTCCTGCGGCCTCTTGACTCCCTTCGCGCTCGTCAGGGCCTCCCGGATGAGAACCACCCCGTTGGGCCGGGGGCACTGAAGCTCCAGGGTCCCCTTAACCTCCACCGCAGGCCTCCTGATCTTCTCTCTGGCGACCTCCGCCAGAGTAGTCGCCATCTCCTTGGGGACCCCCAGCCCCAGCAGGACCCCGGCTCCCTCCCTGGCCGCCCTCTCCAGCCCCTCGTAGAGCCCAAACTCCTTCTCGATGAGGGCCCCCGCCCTCGCCTGGATCTCCCCCATGGGGACGCCCAGCTTCTCCGAGGCGCTGCGCAGCAGGCCCTCTGCCTTCTTACTCCTCTTCCAGTAGAGGAGCTTCTCCCTCCTCTCCGGGCCTGAGACCCGCCTCAGGGAGAGGTCCACATGGCCCTTTCCGGGGTCCACCCGGAGGACCTTCAGGATCACCTTCTGGCCCTCCCGCACGAACTCCCGGATGTTCCTGAACCATGTGGAGGAGATCTCAGAATTGTGGAGGAGACCCTCCCGCCCGTACTCGTCCAGCAGGACGTACGCCCCGTAGCGGGTGATCCGCCGGACCGTGGCCACCACCAGCTCCCCCACCTCGGGCCAGCCTCTCTCGCCCAACCGAACCCACCTCCTCTGCCCTACCTCAGAACGGCCACGACCTCTCCCTTGACCTTCGCCTTGCCCCTTGAGGGCTCGGCCAGCGTCGCCCCGCATATGTTGCAGTGAACGAGGGTGGTGGCGTGGCTGAAGACCACCTGCTCGTTCCCGCAGTCGGGGCACTTCACCCTGAGGAAGACGCTCTCGGGCCTGGGTATGAGGCCCTCCCATTCGCTCACTCTCTCTCCTCTCCTCTTCTCCTACTCGATGGTCAGTTTTCTGAGACGCAGTCCCTCCCTCTGCCCGGTGAAGCCGCAGACCCTGCACTTGAGCTTCAGCGTCTGCTTCTTGGTGGTCTTGGCGAACTTCCGCTGGCGGGGGAACTTCTGGCCGCCGTAGCCCACGGTCTTCCGCTCGTGGCGGCGGGCGCCCTCAGCCAACGCCCGGTCCTTCCCCCTCCTGTACAGGCTGACCGACTGCTCCGTCTGGGCCTTACACCGGGGACAGTAGGTCTTAATGCTCTTGGGAACCCTCATTTCGCTTCCACCTCTACGGCGGCGCCTTGCCTAATAAGGATTCTGGCGTTCTCCACGGGGAGGGAGGCCACGTCCTCCGCCTTGAAGGGGCCGTAGGGCTTCATGTCCGACCCGATGACGGCCGGAACATCGCTGAGGAACCGCACCACCAACTGCCTCGGCGGCCCCTTCTCCCCTTCCTCCCCGACGGGGGCCAGGCTCCCCCGGAGCACGCCCCTCAGGAAGGCCTGAAAGGACTCGGTGGAGGGCAGGACCTCCCCCTGAAGCCTCTCCTCCTCCCCGGTGAGGACGTCCCTCGGCACGACCCTCTCGGCCAGGGTCCTCTCCACGGCCTTCCTGTAGCGGAGGTTGACGAGCTCCTCCGCCATCCTGTGGACGTTCTGGAGTTCACGCTCCATGAGCCTCCCCTTCACGGTCTTCTTGTCGATCATCCGGCCCTCCCTCCGGACCCTCTCCACGTACTCGGCCAGCCTGGCGTAGAAATCCCCGGGGAGGACCTGGATCTCCGCGTTCTCCTTCTCCCTCCTCCACGCCTCGTAGAGCTCCGCGTACACTCACCCTTCCCCCTTCACCTGGGCTCTTCCCTTGCAGAGGAGCAGGAGGGCCGCCGCGGTCGGGAGTTCCACCTCCTGGTTCTGGTATGGACCGTAGACGGCGTCCCCCAACCTGAACTGAGGAGCCTCTGAAACGACGATCCTCGTGGCGCCCCCCCTAAAGGCCACGGCGCTCCCGAAGGGGTCGAAGCCCTCGACGCCGGGCAGGGGCACCTCCGCCTTCTTCAGGCCGGTCTTCCCGTGTAGCGTGCCGGCGAGCCTCACCAGGCGGTGAACGTCCGTGGTGACCACCGTGTCGATCCTCGCCGACTGCCCCTCCGCGCCCCGCAACGCGACCTTCCCCCAGCTCTCCTCCCCCACCCCGGGCACCGCCCCCCAGGGACCCCTTCCCTTCCAGCTCCCCAGAAGGGCGTCCCTGCGGCTGATCAAGGCCTTCACGGCCCCCTTCCTCAGCCCCAATCCTTCCAGCCCCTCGGGTGAGAGGCTGAGGAGAAGGCCGTAGGTCCCCCTGGCGATCCTTCCCCTCCACCCCGAGTCGGACAGGTCGGGGCCTCCCTGCGGCCCGAGGCCGTGAAGGCCGGGCTCCAGCCCGATCCCCAGGAGGTAGTCCACGACCTCGCTGCGGGCCTGCTGATCCAGGTAGCGGACCTCCTCGCTCTCCACATGGACATGATATCCCCTGTTGCCGGAGAAGAACACCCTTATCTCCGAGGTCGACAGGCCGAAGTCCCCGGTCAGGAAGTCCAGGAGCTTCACGGCCTCCGCCTTCGCGGAGGCCAGGCAGACCTCGCACGGCCACGTCCTCTCGTCGAACTTCCCCTCGCCGCAGGCCGGGCACCTGGAGGGGGCTGCGCCGGTTCCTGTCCTGCCGCAGTTGCCGCAGACCCAGGTGTCGTGGGCCTTGTTGCAGGGGGTTGGGATGTGGTCCGCGTCGATGTCGAAGACGAGGTCCGCCCCCAGCCAGCCCTTCTCGTCCATCTCTGCCTCGGGCCGCTCGTAGTAGGCCCCGGAGTAGTAGACGTGGGACGGCGTCGCCCTCCTCAGGAAGTCGGTGAGGGTGCCCATGTCCCTGAAGGCCTTGTGCCGGAGCATGATCCTCTCCCGGAAGAGGAGGAAGCCGAACTCCCGCCTCTCCATGAGGGGAGGGGCCTGGATCTCGGAGGAGTGTTCCCGGTAGTACTCGGCGAGCCTCTCCTCTACGAAGCGGGACGTGGGGGAGGACACTCCGCTCAGCCTCCGGACGGCGATCTGGTCCAGTTAACTGCTATCCCCATGTTATTTCAACCTTCCTACTGGCAGAGGGGGACCAGGCGGTATGCCACCCGCAAAACAAGGGCAGCGGTCTCACCCGGGGTGTGAGAGATCACCCCTGAAGGCCTGTCATCGCCCGGAAAACTCTAGCCGAGCGAGAAATGCCCCGATCCCCCGGTAAAACCGGGTGGCGGTCATCGGCCCTTCCCGGTCCAGTCCAGGATGACGCCCAGCACGGTTTCCTTAGATTCGAGGATGGCCCTGTAGGCCTCGGGGGCCCTTTCGGAGCTGATCCTGAGGCTGACCAGGTCTTTCACCCGGAGCAGGTTCCTGCTCAACAGCTTCAGCACCAGGGCGCTGTCATCCTCGAAGGTCCACCGGCCGTGGCTCGATTCATGCCTGGGCCTGACGGAGTTGTGGGCGCCTATCACGGTTACTCCCTTCTTGTGGACGTCGCGGTAGAGGTTCACCGTGGACTCGCCCCTGGTGCTGCCCAGGAGTATGACCCGGCCGTCTCGGCCGGCCAACTGGAGGGCCGTCCCTATCGCCTCCGGGCTCCCCGTGGCCTCAATCACCACCCCCGCGCCCCCTCCCCCCGTGGCCTTTTCCACCTCCTCCTCCAGGTTGACCCTTCTCGGGTTGAACACGTGGTCTGCGCCGTGTCTCGATGAGACCTCCAGGCGGCTGTCATAGAGGTCCACGCCTATGACGGGAAGCCCTCCGCTCAGCTTCGCCAGCTGGAGCGCCAGCTGGCCCACCAGGCCCTGGCCTAAAACCGCCACCGAGTCACCGAGCTCAACCCCCGCCTTCCGCACCCCCTGGAGGGCGATGGAGGCCAGCATGAAGAAGGACGCCTCGTCGAAGGAGAGGGCACCGGGAATCTTGAGAACCCGGTCTTCATCGACCAAGACGTGGCTGGCGTGGCGCCCGCGAGACACCACCCTGTCCCCGGCCTTCACGCCGGAGACCCGATCGCCCACGGCCACCACCACGCCGGCATTGGAGTAGCCCGGGTACGTGGGAAACTTTCTCGGCGTGTTGGGCAGCCCCAGCAGGGTGGCGCCCTCCGTCCCTGGGCTTATGAGCGTGCTTGCACTCCTTATCAGGACCTGCCCCGGCTTCGGCTCCTCGAACTCGAAGTCTTCCACCGAAACCAGGTTCCGCTGAAGGAATACAACCCTCCTCGGGCCCCTTTCCCGACTCATCTCATCCCCCAGCGCAGTTACTCCTATTTGCCCGAAAAGCCTTATGGAACAGCGCGGCTAAACCGTGGAGGTGATCCGGCCACGCAGAGCCCCACCTCGCCCTTGAATGTGCTGCGCCCTTCCTAAACCACGGGAGCCGCCTTGACGAAGCCCCTTGACTCTCTCAGTTACTCGATGGGCACTCGGAAGCCCTTTCTCCTCTCGACCTCTTTCTTGGGCAGCCTCACCGTCAGGACGCCGTTTCGGTAGGTGGACTTCGCCCCCTCGGGGTTGACCTTCGCCGGCAGGGAGAAGCGCCTACTGAAGCGCCGGTGACCCCGCTCCCGGCGGCCGTACCCCGCCTCCTTGACCTCCTCTGCCCTCTTGGCCTCGGCGCTGACCTCCAGGGTTTCCTCCGTCGCGTTGACGTGTATGTTCTCCTTCTCCATGCCGGGCAGGTCCACCTCCACCACCACCTCCCCGTCGGTCTCGTAGACGTCCGCCCACGGTGAGCCCAGGGCCGGGGCCACCCGCCCGCCTAGCATCGGGGGCACTCGGGGGAGAGCCTCCAGCATCCGATTGAGCTCCCTCTGCATCCGCCTCAGCTCCCGCTCCATCTCCTCAATGGACCTCCATCCGCGCCACCACAAGGTCTCCACCACCCTCACCATGGGCCAGGTCACAGATAAACCTTGACGGTGACTCAACCAGGGGGCTCTCGCCCTAACCTTTTTGAGGGCAACGCGCAAAGAGTGGAGTAGGCGGGGATTGGGTGGCGGCTGAGGGAACATCGGACGAGCAGATGGGAAGGATGGTCGGCCACTACTCCTCACTCTTCACGCTCCCCTCCCACCGGACGGTGATCCTCCGCCTCTCGGCGGTCTGCCTGCTGGGGGGCGCCTTCTCGGTGCTCCCCCTGAGGCCGACCCCCCTAGGGCTGGCGGCCGGCCTGCTCCTCGGCGCCCTCTTCCTCCTCGCCACCCTCACGGCGGACCTCCTGGCCTACCGGGGCTGCGTGAGGGGAGACCCCATAGTGAAGCCGAGAAGGATCTCCGCCCTCTCCCTCGCCTCCTGCCTCATCTGGTCCGTCCTCCTCGTCCCGGGGGCCGTGGCCGCCGCCCTCCTCGCTGAGCCGAGCCTCTGGCTGAAGCTCCTCCTCCTCGGCTTCTGCGCGTCCCTCGCCCTCCGACTGCTGGTGTTGTCTGCCATATCGTCCGCCGGGCGGGGGAGGGCCTTCCTGGCCTCCGTCACGGCGCCCACGCTGGGTCTCGTCCCCCTCTCCCTCCTAGGCGCCGTCCTGGGAGGGGAGCTGCCCCTTCGGCTCTTCCTCTTCGTCCCGGTCTCCGTTCCCATCGTCGCCTCTGCGGTCTACCTCTTCACGGCCCTCGTGGACCGCGTCGGAGAGGATAGACTTGGAACGGGCTCTCTCCCCCTGTTCCGGGCCTTCTTGGCGAACTGGATGGAGGGGCTGAACGGCCCCCTTGAGGAGTTCTTCGAGAGGCTCGGCAGTGAGCGGAGCGTGAAGGTTTCCCTCCTGGCCTTCAAGGCCGGGAGGCGGGTGAAGGCGGTGATGGCCGTCCCGGCGGTCCACCCCGGGCCGTTCAGGAACGTCGGGAGCAGCCCCCTCCCCGGCCTGATCGGGGCCGCCCTGGAGGAGAGGCTCGGGTGTGTGGCCTCCGTCCCCCACGGGCTCTCCGGCCACGAACTCGACCTCGCCTCCCAGCTCCAGAACCGGAGGGTCGTGGAGGCCGTCCTCCGCTCCGCTGACTTCTCCGCCTCTAAGCCCGGGGCGACCCCCCTCCACCGGGCCGCCGGGGAAGGTGTGGAGGCCAGCTGCCAGGTGTTTGGGAACTGCGCCCTGATCACGCTGACCGCCGCGCCCAGGACGATGGAGGACCTGCCCCAGGAGCTGGACGCCGCCATCACCGTGGAGGCCGAGAGGCGGGGCCTCTCCGCCGTCCTCGTCGACGCCCACAACAGCATCGACGGACGGTTCAAGGCTGGAGGGTTGGTGGAGTCGTTCAGGAGGGCCGCGGTTCTGGGTTTGGAGAGGACGGTCGGGCTCCGCCTCCTGCCCTTCGAGGCGGGGGCTGCGAGGGTGGTGCCGGGTGAGTTCGGCGCCCGTGAGGGCCTGGGCCCCGGGGGGATCAGCGTGCTCTTGGTCCGGGTGGGTGGCCAGAAGGCGGCGTACGTGACGGTCGACGGGAACAACATGGTCGCCGGGCTCCGGGAGAAGATACTTCAGAGCCTCAGGGAGGCTGGCATCGCGGAGGGGGAGGTCCTCACCACCGACAGCCACGAGGTGGCCGGCCTAGTCGTGACGGGCCGGGGCTACCACCCGGTGGGGGAGGCGATAGACCAGGACGCGCTCGTCGGGCACATCAGGCGGGTCGCGGAGGCCGCGGAGGCCGACCTAGAGCCGGTGGAGGCCTCGTCTCGGGTGGTGACGGTGCCCGGGGTCAGGGTCATAGGAGGTCAGCGGATAGAGGACGTATGCCTCGTCGCGGAGGAGGCCATCAGGCGGAGCAAACGGCTCGCCGCCTCCCTCTTTCCGGCGCTGGGAGCCATCCTCATCCTTCTCCTCACC
>Ga0315314_1004323_pt1 | contig 10698 bp, 11 predicted proteins | sample TDP9_MG_FD_203631 | JGI IMG/M metagenome (GOLD analysis project Ga0315314, IMG submission 203631) | Freshwater sediment microbial communities from Lake Towuti, South Sulawesi, Indonesia - TDP9 | ecosystem: Environmental > Aquatic > Freshwater > Lake > Sediment | place: Indonesia: South Sulawesi... | reverse complement strand
CGCCCTTACCATCGGCGACGTCTCTGCAGCGTCCGCACCTTATATTTTGATCCTCCTTTCTTCCTTTATGTCTCTCAAAACGATGGCGGTTTCTGTGCTGGTGATGCCCTCGATCAAACCGATTTCGTCGATTATCTTTGCCAGGTCCCCACGGTCTCCTGTCCGCACCTTGGCTATGGCGTAGTAGTTCCCGGTGACGTCGTGGATCTCGTAGATGTCCTCGATCGCGCTCAGGGCCTCGAGGACGGAGGAGTACCTCTGCGGGTCGGCCTTGATCAGGATGAACGCGGTCAGGCCCTTGCCGACCGCCTCCGGGGAGACGATGGCCGAGAAGCCCCTTATGACGCCCCTCTCCTGGAGCTTCCTGACCCGAACGAAGACGGTGGACTCGCTGACACCCAGCTCGTCGGCGATCTCCCTGAAGGCCACCCGGGCGTCCTCCTGCAGCCTCCTCAGAATCCCCCGGTCGACCTCATCCAACTCCGGCAACGAGATCCTCCGGGATACACGTACTCGCTTTTCCCTTTAAATAAGTAAGTATTTTGACGAGGGAGGAAGAAGCGATGAACAGGAGGCGTTGTGGTTACGGAATCTTGAAAAAACCGCAAGGTTTATAAGGGAAAGTTGAATGTATGAACGGGTGCTGCTGGAGATGTCGTAACAGGTTGGGGAAGGTCGTACTTGGGTACTCGGGGGGGCTGGACACTTCCGTCTGCCTGAAACTGCTCCAAGAGAGGTATGGGATGGAGGTGGTCACGGTCACCTTGGACGTGGGACAGCACAAGGACCTGGAGGCGGTAGCCGAGAAGGCCAAGAGGCTGGGGTCCATCAGGCACTACGCGATGGACGTGAAGGAGGAGTTCGTGAGGGAATACGTCTTCCCGGCCCTCAGGGCGAACGCCCTCTACGAGGGGAAGTACCCGGTGAGCACCGCCCTATCCAGGCCTCTGATGGCGTCGAAGCTGGTGGATGTCGCTAGGAGGGAGAGGGCCGTCGCCGTCGCCCACGGGTGCAGCGGGAAGGGGAACGACCAGGTCCGGTTCGACGTGACCATCAGGTCCCTGGCGCCCGACCTGAAGATCATAGCCCCCGTCCGCGAGGGAAACCTCGCCAGGGACAGGGAGGTCGAGTACGCCGAGGAGCACGGGATCCCCGTGGAGACCGGTGGGGGACCCCCCTACAGCATCGACCAGAACCTGTGGGGTCGATCCGTCGAGTGCGGCGTCTTGGACCATCCGGACCGGGAGCCGCCGGAGGAGGTCTACGAGTGGACCGTCCCCGTGGAGAAGACCCCCCGCGAACCCGAGGACCTGACGGTTGAGTTCGTTGACGGTGTCCCAGTGAAACTGGATGGGGAGGCGATTGGCCCCGTCCAGCTGATAGAGAGGCTTAACGGGGTTGCCGGGAGGCACGGGATCGGGCGGGTGGACCACGTGGAGGACCGGTTGACCGGGATCAAGTCGAGGGAGGTCTACGAGTGCCCGGCGGCCACCGTCCTCCTAGAGGCCCACAGGGACCTGGAGAAGCTGGTGCTCACGAGGCACGAGGTCCTGTTCAAGCAGCAGGTCGACGCCCAGTGGGCCTTCCTCGCGTACGCCGGCCTCTGGATGGACCCCCTCCGGGAGGACCTCGACGGCTTCGTCGAGGGGACGCAGCGTCGGGTCTGCGGGACGGTGAGGCTGAGGCTCCACCGGGGAGGGGTGAGGGTGACCGGCCGCTCGTCCCCCTTCTCCCTCTACGACCTGAGCCTCGCAACCTACAACGTGGGGACCACCTTCGACCAGACGGCCTCTAAAGGGTTCATAGAGCTCTGGGGCCTCCCCACCATACTGGCACGGTCTCTCAGGGGGAAGAAGGCGAAGTCTCAACCCGTGGGTCGCCAAAAAAGACCGAAGGAGGTGAAGGAGGGGTGAAGGCCAAGGACCAGCCCAAGTGCCCCGAGTGCGACGGAGACCTGACGATGCCCGAGGACGTGGTCGACGGCGAGATCGTGACCTGCCCGGACTGCGGAACGGACTTTGAGGTGAGCCTGAAGGAGGGCGGCGGGATCGAGCTGAAGCCGGCCGAGGTTGAGGGGGAAGACTGGGGAGAGTAGTGTGTCATGGCTTCCATCGGCCTGATCTACGACCGGATACGGTGGGAGGAGAAGGCCCTCATCAACGCCTCCAAGAAGGCGGGGCTGGAGCTCAAGTCCACCGACGCCAAGAGGGTCCAGGTGAACCCCCTGGAGGGGGCCGCGGTTCTCGAGGAGGCCTTCGGCGGCACCGTCATCCAGCGCTGCATCAGCTACTTCCGGGGCCTCCACATGACCGCCATCCTTGAGGCCGCCGGGCTCTCCGTCATCAACGGGTTCCAGACAGCCCTCACCTGCGGGAACAAGCTCTTCACCACGCTAGCTCTGGTTAAGGCGGGCGTCCCGACTCCCAAGACTCTGGTGGCCTTCACCCCCGAAACCGCCCTGAGGTCCCTCGACGCGGTGGGCTACCCGGCGGTCATGAAGCCCGTGGTGGGGAGCTGGGGGAGGCTCGTGGCCCTGGTCAGGGACAGGGAGTCGGCCCAGGCGCTCGTCGAGGCCAGGGAGGAGATCCGGAACGCCCTCCTCCAGATATACTACGTCCAGGAGTTCGTCCAGAGGCCGCCCAGGGACATCCGGGCGGTCGTCGTCGGCGGCGAGGTGATTGCGGCCTCATACCGCCACCCCCCTCCCGGCGACTGGAGGACGAACGTGGCCCGGGGGGGAGCCAGCAAGCCCTGCCCCGTGACCCCTGGACTGGAGGAGCTGGCGGTGAAGGCGTCTGAGGCCGTCGGCGGGGGCGTGGTGGCCGTGGACTGTATGGAGGGTCCGGATGGGTTTCTGGTGCACGAGGTGAACGGGACCGTGGAGTTTCGTGGCCTGGCCTCCACCACTGAGGTGGACATCGCCCGGAGGATCCTGGACTACGCCTTGGAGGTGGCTAAGCGGTGAGGGTGGGGATAATCGGGGCGTCCGGGTACGTGGGCGGGGAGCTCCTGCGGCTCCTGCTACTGCACCCCGAGGTGGAGGTCGCCTTCATCACCTCCCGCAAGTACGAGGGGGAGTTCATCCACCGGGTCCACCCAAACCTGAGGGGCCTCTCAACGCTGAAGTTCATACCTCCGCCGCCGCCCCCCAAGGCCGCCGGCTCCTGTGACATGGTCATCATGGCGATGCCGCACGGGGCCTCCTCCAAGGTCATGCCTCAGTTCCTCGAGGCGGGGCTCAGGGTCATCGACACGAGCGCCGACTTCAGGCTCAAGGACCCGGCGGACTACCCGAGGTGGTACGGGTGGAAACACCCCTGCCCGGAGTTGCTCCAGAGGGCGGTCTGCGGGGTCCCCGAGCTCCACCGGGAGGAGATCCGAAAGGCCGACCTGGTGGCCTGTCCGGGCTGCATGGCCGTGGCCGCCACCCTGGCCCTGGCCCCCCTGGTCAAGGAGGACAGGATTGAGAGGGATAAGATCGTCGTGGACGCGAAGGTTGGCTCCTCCGGCTCCGGGACCGGGCTGGCCCTGTCCTCGCAGCACGCCGAGCGGTACGGCGTCGTCAGGCCCTACAAGCCCGTGGGCCACCGCCACACCCCGGAGATAGAGCAGGAGCTGGGGGCGCTGGCCGGCGGTGGGGTCACGGTCTCCCTGTCCGCCCACGCGGTGAACATGGTCCGGGGCATCCTGTCCACCTGCCACACCTTCCTGAGGTCGCCCATGGAGGTCTCGGATGTCTGGCGGTGCTATAGGGGCTTCTACCGGGGGGAGCCCTTCATCCGGTTCATCCGGGACACCAAGGGCGTCTTCCGGCTCCCCGACCCGAAGATCGTGGCCGGGGCCAACTACTGCGACATAGGCTTCGAGGTGGACGAGCACGCCCAGCGGCTGGTCGTCGTCTCGGCCGTCGACAACCTGGTGAAGGGGGCCGCCGGCTCCGCCGTCCAGTGCATGAACCTGATGCTCGGCTTCGACGAGAAGACCGGCCTGGAGCAGCCCGGCCTCCACCCGGTGTAGGCCATGATCGTCCTGAAGCTCGGCGGCAGCATCCTCAGCGAGGGCATGAGCCCGACCCTCCTGGCGGACATCAAGAGGACCTTGGAGGCTGACAGGCTCGTCATCGTGCACGGCGGCGGGGACGAGGTGACCAGGACCGCCGAGAGGCTGGGGAAGCCCCAGAGGTTCATCGTCTCCCCGGGCGGAATCAGGAGCCGGTACACGGACCGGGAGACCGTGGAGATATACACCATGGTCATGGCCGGGAAGGTCAACAAGGAGACGGTGGCCCTCCTCCTCGCCCAGGGAATCCCCGCCCTCGGCCTCTCCGGGATCGACGGGGGCCTACTGAGGGCCAAGCGGAAGAAGCGCCTCATCACCGTCGACGAGCGCGGGAGGAAGAGGATCATCGACGGCGGCTACACCGGGACGATTGAACACGTTAACACTGAGGTTATTCAGCTCCTGCTGGAGAAGGGGTATGTTCCCGTGGTGGCCCCTCTGGCCGTGAGCGAGGAGTCTGAGCCCCTGAACGTGGACAGCGACAGGGCCGCCGCCCACCTGGCTGGGGCACTGGGCGCCGACAGGATCGTCTTCCTCACCGACGTGCAAGGCCTCATCATGGAGGGGAGGCTCGTGAGGGAACTCTCGGCTGCGGAGGCTGAGGGGCTACTCCCGAAGATCGGTGCCGGCATGGACAAGAAGGTTCTGGCCTCCACGGAGGCCGTCAGGCTGGGCGTCGGGGAGGCCGTGATAGCCCCGGGGTCCGCGGAGAACCCCGTGACCCAGGCGGTGAATCATCGGACCGGCACGGTGATCTCCCGTGGGTGAGGGCGGAGCCGCGGCGACGGAGGACCGTTTCCTCGCCCGGGTCTACCAGAGGTTTCCCGTCACCGTCGTCAAGGGGCGGGGCGCGGTCCTCTGGGACGCGGAGGAGCGGGAGTACATCGACCTCATGGGCGGGTACGGGGTCAGCCTCGTCGGCCACTGCCACCCCAGGGTCGTGGAGGCGGTCAGGGAGCAGTGCGGGAGGCTCATCACCTGCCACGGGTCCCTCTACAGCGACCGGCGGGCGGAGCTCGCGGAGAAACTGGTCAAGATAGCTCCCCGCGGCTTGGACAGGGTCTTCCTCTGCAACAGCGGCGCCGAGTCCGTGGAGTGCGCCCTGAAGGCCGCCGTCAAGCACACCGGGAGGAGGGAGGTGGTCGCCATGACCGGAGGCTACCACGGCAAGACCCTCGGGGCCCTCTCAGCCACCTGGGACCCCAAGTACCGGCGGCCCTTCCAGCCGCTCCTGGCCCCCGGCTTCCGTTTCACCCCCTTCGGCGACCTGGAGAAGGCCGCGGAGGCGGTCTCCGGGGAGACGGCGGCCGTCATCGCCGAGCCCGTCCAGGGGGAGAGCGGCGTCTACCCGGCGCCGGATGGCTTCCTCCAGGGCCTGAGGAGGCTGTGCGACGAGCGGGGGGCGCTGCTGATCCTGGACGAGGTGCAGACGGGCCTGGGACGGACCGGGAGGATGTGGGCCTCTCAGCACTGGGACACGGTGCCCGACATCCTGTGCATAGCCAAGGGCATGGCGGGGGGGATTCCCATGGGGGCCACCCTGGCGAGGGGGGAGGTGATGGACTCCCTCGGGAGGGGCGAGCACACGACGACCTTCGGGGGGAGCCCGCTCGCGTGCGCCGCGGCCTGCGCGACCATAGACGTGATCGTCGGGGAGGGGCTGCCGGACCGCGCCAGGTCGCTCGGGGAATACCTCATGGAGAGGCTCCGGGAGTTCCAGGAGAGGCTCCGGGCTGTGAGGGAGGTCCGCGGCCTCGGGCTGATGGTTGGGCTGGAGTCCCGGTTCGATGTCTACGGGCTCCTCACGGGGGCGGTCGAGAGGGGGGTCATCATGCTCTACTCGAAGAGAAACATCCTCCGCTTTTTACCCCCACTGACCATCGAGAAGCCCCTGCTGGAGAGGGCCCTCGGCGTCCTGGAGGAGCTGCTGGAGGCGGAGGAGCGGGAGAGGCTCCGAGCGTGACCGCGCGGGAACCGAAGGAACTGCTGAGGCGGATGCTGGAGATCTACAGCCCCAGCGGAAAGGAGGGGGAGATCGCCGAGTTCCTGAGGGGCCAGATGGCGGAGCTGGGCTTCGGGAGGGTCTGGGTGGACAGTGCCGGGAACGTGCTCGGCGAGGTGGGAGGCGGGCCCCCAACGGTCCTGCTCTGCGGCCACATGGACACCGTCCCCGGGAGGCTTCCAGTGAAGGTTGAGAACGGTAGGCTCTACGGCAGGGGGGCGGTCGACGCCAAGGCCTCCCTGGCGGCCATGACGGTCGCCGCGTCTCGGATGGCCGGTCGGGCGGGCAGGGGCCGCGTCCTCGTGGCCGGCGTCGTGGAGGAGGAGACGGAGAGTGTGGGTGTCCGGCAGCTGCTCGGGGACGGGCTGGAGGTGGACTGGGCCGTCTTCGGGGAGCCCAGCGGCGTCAGGGGCATCACCGTGGGGTACCGGGGGAGGCTGGAGGTGAGGGCCCTCTGCGAGACCGAGCCGGGCCACGCCGGGTCCCCCAGGCCCTTCGACAACGCCATCGAGAAGGCCTACGGGCTCTGGACGAGGATAAGGGACTGGGCCTCTTCGAGGCGCGGACACCCGCCGCGGAGCTACTTTTACTCCACGTCGGCCCGCCTGACGGGCATCCGCGGAGGCGAGGCGACCAACGTAGTCCCCGCCAGGTGCACCCTGACCGTGGACGTGAGGCTGCCCCCGGCCGTCAGCTGCAGAGAGGCCGTCGAACAGCTGGAGGCCATAGCCCGACAGTATGAGAAGGAGAACCCCGGGCTGAGGCTAAGTCTGGAGTTCGGGGACCGGGTGGAGCCCTTCCGGGCCCGGGAGGACTCTGAGGTGGTCAGAGCGCTAAGGGGGGCGATCGAGGAGACCGTGGGGGGCCCGGTGAGGCTCCTCAGGAAGACCGGGACGGGCGACATGAACATCTTCGCGGCGGAGACCGGCGTCCCTGTGGCCACCTACGGGCCCGGAGACTCCCAGCTGAGCCACACCTCCAGGGAGTACATCGAGGCGGACGAGTACCAGGCCAGCATCGAGGTCTACCGGAGGGCCGCGGAGAGGCTCCTCACCCTCAAGAAATAGCTCGTCAGGGTTACCGCCGCCCGGCTAGCCTTTCTTCAGCCCTTCCACGAAGGATTCCAGCTTCTCCATGGCCTCCAGGATAGTGGGCAGGCTCGTCGCGTAGGAGAAGCGGATGTGCCCCTCCCCGGAGTCGCCAAAGACTGTTCCGGCGGTGGCGGAGACGCCCGCCTCCTCAAGCATCCTCCCTGCGAGCTCCTCGGAGGGCATCCCGAGGGCGGAGAAGTCGGGGAAGACATAGAAGGCCCCCCGGGGCATGGCGCATTTCACCCCCGGGATCCGCCTCAGCCTCTCCACGATGGCCCGCCTCCGCTCGTCGTACTCCCGGACCATCTGGTCCACGCAGTCCTGGGGGCCCCTCAGCGCCTCCACCCCGGCCCTCTGGGCGAAGCTCGCGGGACAGGTGGTGGAGGTCTGTTGCACCCTCGTCATGGCCTCGATGATCTCGCGGCTGGCCGCGGCGTAGCCGAGCCTCCACCCGGTCATGGCGTAGGTCTTGCTGAGGCCGTTGATGGTGATGGTCCTCTCCCACATGCCGTCGAGGGAGGCCATGCTCAGGGGCCTGAAGCCGTCGTAGACTATCCGGTCGTAGATCTCGTCCGAGAGGACCAGGAGGTCGTGGTCCACGGCGAGGTCCGCCACGGCCTTGACCTCCACCTTGGTCAGGGCGCCCCCGGTCGGGTTGTTGGGGCTGTTCACCAGGACCATCGTCGTGCGGCCCGTCAACCGCTCCTTCAGCCCCTCCTCGTCCAGCCCATAGCCCTCCCCGGTGGGGACCTCCACCGGCTCCGCCTCGGCCGCCTGGATGCACGTGTAGAAGCTGGGCCAGGCCGGGGCGAGGACCAGGACCCGGTCGCCGGGGTTGAGGGTGGCGAGGCAGGCGCAGTAGATGGCGTGCTTGGCGCCGGGCGTGACCAAGATCTCGGCGCCGGGGTCCGCCTCCACCCCCCTTTTTCTCAGGTCTTCGCAGATGGCCTCCCGGAGCTCCGGGATCCCCCGGCTGGACGTGTAGTGGGTGAAGCCCTCCTCCATGGCTCGGAGGGCGGCCTCGCGGATGTGCCGCGGCGTAGCGAAGTCGGGCTCCCCCACCTCCATGTTAAGGATCCTCCTCCCCTCCCTCGCCAGCCGCTGGGCCCTCTCCATCATCCCTATCGTCCCCGACGGGGGAATCCGCCCCATCCTCTCGGCTATTCTCATTTTTCCACCGTTTGCCGGCTTGAATGAACATACCTAATGGAGAGGGGCTCTTTAGTTTTGCCTTTCGTACTCGGTTAACCGTTGGGGAAGCGACGCAAAACTATGTGTAGAGTCGGCAGAAAATGTCTGTGTGATTCCAAACATTTCAGCGTGCAGTACTGGAAAGGGCCTGGAAAGGCCTCTGATTCTTTCTACAGGGCCTTGGCCATCCTCTCGCAGGCTTCCTCGATCTCCTCCTTCGGCCTAGTCAGGGCGAACCTCACGTAGGTCCTTCCGTGGTCTCCGAAGCCCGATCCGGGGGTGACGATCACGCCCGCGTCGAGGAGCCTCGCCGTGAACTCCATGGAGTCGCACCCGCAGTTAAGCCAGACGTAGAAGGTGGCCCTCGGCGCCTCGCACCGGAAGCCCATCCGCCTCAGCCCGGCCACCAGGGCGTCCCTCCTCTCCCGGTAGGTGCGGTTGAGCCTCACCAGGTGCTCGGGCGGCCCCTTGTCCGTGTAGCTCCCGAGGGCCCGGATGGCGGTCTTCTGGACGTAGACCGGCGGCCCGGAGTCGATCTGGGCCTTGACGCTGGTCAGCCCCTGGACCAGCCCCCGGTTTCCGACGGCGAAGCCTATCCGGTCGCCGGTCATGTTGAAGGTCTTCGAGCAGGAGTGGAACTCGATGGCCACCTCCCGGGCGCCCTCCACCTGGAGGATGCTGGGCGCCTCATAGCCGTCAAAGGCGATCTCGGAGTAGGCGTTATCATAGCAGACGATGAGGCCGTTCTCCTCGGCGAAGTCCACCACCTGTTTAAGATAGCTCCTGTCCACGACGGCCCCGGTCGGGTTGTTCGGGTAGTTGAGGAACATCATCCTGGCCCTCCTCTCGGTGATGGCCTCCAGATCCGGCCGGAAGCCATTCTCCTCCAGGAGGGGCATGGGCACCGGGACGCCGTCGCTGAGGAGGGTGGCGCCGTTGGCGTAGACCGGGTAGGCCGGGTCCGGGACCAAGACGCGGTCGCCGGGGTTGACGAAGGCCCGGGTGACGTTGGCGATGCCCTCCTTGGAGCCGATGAGGGCGACGACCTCCCTCTCCGGGTCCAGGTCCACGCGGAACCTCTTCCGGTACCACTCGGAGACGGCCCGCCGGAAGTCCGGCTCCCCCTGGCTGAAGGAGTAATTGTGGTTCTTCGGGTTGGCCGCCTCCTCCCGCAGGGCCTCCAACACGAAGGGCGGCGGGGGCAGGTCGGGGTCGCCGATGCTGAGCGGGATGAGGTCCACGCCCCGCCTCCTCTTCTCCTGGATGAGCCTCTCCATCTCGGCGAAGAGGTAGGGTGGGAGCCTCCTGACGCGGTCGGCGAGCTCCGGCCCCCTCCCCGCGGTCTTCGCCGTCAAGGTAGCTCCCCCTCGTAGACCTTCTCGGCCGGGCCGGTCAGGAAGACGCTGTCCGAGTACTCGACCTCCAGGTCCCCGCCCAGCAGGTGGACCGTGGCCCTCCCGCCGACCCTCCTGAGCAGGTTCCCCGCCACCACGCCGGCGCAGGCCCCGGTGCCGCAGGCCAGGGTCTCCCCGCAGCCCCTCTCCCACACCCGGACACGCAGCTCGTCTCTGCCTAAGACCTGGACGAACTCTGCGTTGACCCGGTTCGGGAAGAACCGGTGGTTCTCGACCCTCGGGCCAACTTCTAGCACTGGAAAGCTCTCCACGTCCTCCACGAAGGTGACGCAGTGGGGATTCCCCAGGGAGAGGCAGGTGACCCGGAGCCGGTCCCCGTCAACCTCCAGCTCCTCGTCCACGCACCGGCCCTCCCCGAGCATGGGGATCGCCCCCCTCTCCAGAACCGGTTTCCCCATGTCCACCCGGACCCGCCTCACCTCCCCGCCCACCACCGTCAGCCAGGTCCGACGGACGCCGGCCAGGGTCTCCACGGCCAGCTCCCCTTTCCGGGCGACGCCGCTCTCATAGCAGTACTTGGCGAAGCAGCGGATGCCGTTCCCGCACATCTCGGCCTCGCTCCCGTCCGCGTTAAATATACTCATCCTCGCGTCCGCCACGACGGAATCCTGGACCAGGAGCAGGCCGTCCGCCCCCACCGAGAACCGCCGCTCACACAGCCTCCGAGCCAGAGGCCCCATCTCCCCTTCGACCACTTTCCCGTCTCTGTTATCTATGAGAATGTAGTCGTTCCCCAGGCCATGCATCTTCCAGAACCTCACTTCAACCACCCAGCGATCTTTTGGCCGGTTGCCAGGCCCTCGACGGTCTCCCTCTCTCTAACCAGCGCATATTTTCCGTCTTTCACCAGGACCTCGGCGGCCCTCGGCCTGGAGTTGTACTGTGAGCTCATGGCGAAGCCGTAGGCCCCGGCGTTCAGCACGGCGAGGAGGTCCCCCTC
>Ga0315314_1004322_pt1 | contig 10699 bp, 5 predicted proteins | sample TDP9_MG_FD_203631 | JGI IMG/M metagenome (GOLD analysis project Ga0315314, IMG submission 203631) | Freshwater sediment microbial communities from Lake Towuti, South Sulawesi, Indonesia - TDP9 | ecosystem: Environmental > Aquatic > Freshwater > Lake > Sediment | place: Indonesia: South Sulawesi... | reverse complement strand
TGAGTTTGTCAAGACCAGCGCGCAGATAGTAATCGCCATCGAGAAGGGCGGCTTGTTCACTCGGTTCATAGAGGAGCAAGTGCATAAAAAATTCAATTCGCTGTTGGTGTTGACCGCGGGACAGGCGCCACGCGCCACTCGACACTTTATTCACAGACTCAACAAGGAACTCGACCTGCCCGTTTTTGTTTTCACCGACGGCGACCCTTGGGGGATGCACATAGCCATGGTTATTATTTCTGGCTCAGCTAACGCCGCGCATCTGCGGGAGTTGACCACGCCCGACGCCAAATGGAGTGGCGTTTGGGCTACGGACATCGTGAACTACAAGTTGCCGAGCGACCCGCTGACGGACATTGATGTGAAGCGGTTGTACGAGTTGCAGAAGGACCCGCGTTATGAGGGAGAGCTGTGGCAGAGGGAGGTCAAGATCTTCCTCAAGGTTGGGAAAAAAGCTGAGCAGGAGGCTTTCAGCCGATACGGGCTCACCTACATAGTGGACGAGTACTTGCCCGCCAAGCTGAAAGAGTCCTAAGAGGCTGAGCGCTTGATGTATTGGATTGGCGTGATGTAAGATATAGAAGATATCTTGACAAATTTTATAGGGAGATCCTAGGCAATAACGATAGAATGAGGATTTTGTGAAGGAGAAGAGGAGAATGAGGAGAAAGTTAGAAGGATTTACGTTAGTCGCTCTATTGCTGATGTCTACCCTAACAGTTGCATTGGTTCTTAACCTGCGTTTAATCAGACCAGTCTACGCCGTTGTCTCTGACGACGACAACTACTTCGAGTACGGAGTAGAGTGGATAAACGACTATCCTTGGCCCACATCAGACTTGAGCTCTCGCGACGACTCTGCACAAGGATTAAAAAACAAATTGGAATCGAAGTGCTGGGACGGCTTTGAATACAGCGACTCCAGCGCTTGGGAGAGCGATTTCGATGATAATGAAGGTAGCTACGTCGACACGAAAGACATCGTTTTGTTTTCTGGCCATGGATCGAAGGCATGGGACTGGACTTATTGGAAGGATACGCAATCAGCCTATTTCCCTGGATATCATGACGATAGGCACCTACTGCCTGGCGACGTAAAAAGTTCGTGGGGTGACAAGGACCTAGAATGGCTTGCTTTCGACGCTTGCGAGGTCACAAAGAGCAGAGATGAATGGGCAGCTGCCATGAAGGGGATACACCTGATTCTTGGGTTCAAGACCGTCTGTTATGACGGCGGCACCCCCATTATTAAACTCGGCTACTGGTGGGCTGATGGCATGGTCAGCGACGGGCCAGCGGATGCGGCTAAAAAAGTGAAGGATGCGTGGGTTTGGGGAGCCATACAGTGTGAAAGTGGCTATGGGGTCATCTCAAGAGTGCTCGGTGAGGAGTGGAATTGCGGAAATGACTATTTGTGGGGTCAAGGCACTGGTCCCGTCTATGATGACGCACCAGTGGACAGCTACTACTACTATTGGGACGACCCTATTAATTGTATTCCGGCGCGTGTTGTGCCGCTTCAAGATCCACCAGACCCCATGCCTACATACACGGTTGTTCCTAGAACTGTAACACCAGCCTATGTGATAGATATCGCTAACAAATTGGGAATGACAGGTCCAGGAAGGGTTGGTCCTGAATTGTATAACAACAATGGAATTTATTACATGACTGACGGAACAAAGTATCTTGAAGTGAGTCAAACGGAGGGCATCTTGTTCGGCGACTCTTCGAGGCTGTGGGCGCCAGCAACCGTCCAGCCGACTCTTCCCACCGCATCACAAGCGAGGACAATCGCCCAAAACTTTCTGATAACACAGGGATTTATGCCATCTGACGCATCATGGAACACCACTGTTCCCAATACGCAGAGTCGTGCTGACAAGGATACCGGCGTAGTTTATGACACCTTCAACCTAGATTGGCAGGTGCTTTTCGCTAGGACTGTAGGCGGCTATTCTGTGGTTGGACCTGGTGCAAGGCTTCGAGTTTTCGTAGGCACAGGTGGAGACGTAATCGGGTTCTATGACACTTGGAGGCAGATTATTCCAGGTCCGACAGTTCCGATTATAGAGGAGGCAGAGGCACGCAGCATTTTGTTCAATTATGGTCCTCAGGTGGCTCTCGGAGGATTTCCAAACGGCTACTACGACGGCATGGTTGTTAACAGCGTGACGTTAGGATATTACGAATCAGGTTACAACCAAACTCAAACAATGCTGATGCCCACGTACATTTACAACGTGAACTTCACAGTTAGCGGCACCACCGCGTTCACGAACGAGGTCTATATTCCAGCCGTTAGCAATCAGCTTCCACCAATCGCTGACATCGTCGCTCCGGCTAACAACTCCACCTACACGAAGGGAGACACAGTGACGCTCCAGGCTAACACGACCACTGTTTATGGCACTGCGCCGTTCACATACAGGTGGAGTTCGGATGTTGACGGCGACTTGGGAACAGGAAGCACGCTGAGTGTTTCTAATCTAAACGTGCCTAGCAAGGAGTGGCAGGCGACTCCGCACACAATCACGTTGACTGTGACTGATGCTTTTGGCTTGAATAGCTCAGACTACAGATCGTTGTGGGTTTACGAACCAATCCCGTACGTGAGTTTTCGGCTCTTAGCCGTTCAGCATTACTTTGCCAAAGACAAAGACACCGACATTGCCATGAGGTCCGCAGAACAGCTGATTGACGAGTTGACACGCTACAAGAACTGGCAGAACGCCACTTGGGGAGGTTTCAATTACACAAGCTATATCCATTATCTATCTGCTGCCACTCCCAACGCCACACTTGCAAAGTATTACGTGGGTCCCCCAACCAACTCGAACGTGGCTTCGGAGATAACCAACTTCTTAGGCGCACTGGAACCAGGAGAAAACAACACTCTCAGCGTGAGAATATTCTACTACATAGGGCACTCCAGCAAGACCTGGGATGGCAAGCATTACATGCAATTAAACACCAAAAACTCGCATCCGAGCGGGCCGTCTACCTACGAAGAACTATACGCCGACCAGTTGAACACCCTTCTGAACAGCACCGCTGCGTTGCAGAGCAGCAACTGCACGCTGGTGATTCTCGACACCTGTTACAGCGGAGGGTTCATCTCTTCGTTGAGTCGTCGTGGGCGTGTCATACTGACCGCTACGAACTCAACTCAGCTTTCTAGAGGATGGATTGACAAGGGCATTCTGTCCGGAGGAACCTACACGCTTGAACCAGGCTATTGGGGTTGGTTTACTGGTCGTCCCAACGCTAACTTCAGGAACGGCACAAACTTTGGAGCCTTAGGAATCCTCGGCGGATTAAGAACAGGAAATGACAATAACAATGATGGATGGCGATCCGCGGGAGAGGTTTTCGCAAAAGCAAGTTCAACCACTCCGACGTATGCTAAGAATTATCCCAGAGCCGACCTGCCTCATAACGGCGAGATGAGTCCTAAATCGGACTATTGGGTTCTCGGAGGCGGAATACCCCTAGTGATGTCCTCTAACTACTTGGGAAAATGGGACGGGAACGTCATTGCTCTTTATGAGACGCCATTCCCGTACAACGCCGCTCCATGGAAATTAATTGCACGTCCTCGAGATTGGCCTATGTGGCGCTATGGTTCAAGGCAAACGGGCATGTCAACTGCGTCTGGACCTGGAACTAGTCTTCTATGGAGCGCAAACCTTGTCACCTCAATCATCGGCTCGCCTATAATCGCTGACGGTATGGTGGTTGCATGTAACATTCACTTCTTAGATTTGTGTTCAGGTGCCACGATTAAACCCTTGGACGTTCCTTTGCAAATTGAGGTGTCAGGTTTTGTACACCTTTCGGGTAACTTCGTATTTGCCTCCACTAGAGAGAACTCTACTGCTCAGGCAGAAGTCTTATGCATAGACGAGTATACTGGCGTTACAAAGTGGTCATACAACTTTCCTGTAGGCGTTGAGATTCGTTCTTCGCCAACAGTCGCTAACGGCAAAGTGTTTGTCACAACCATGGGGGGCGGGGCAGGAGGCTACTGGGGCATCTATGTCTTTAACATAACCACTGGAGAGCCAATCTGGGACTATCGAACAACAAGCCCAATACGAGGTTCGGCAGCCGTAGCTGACGGCCGAGTATTCGTCGCAACCCTAGGCGGAGGCGCAGGCGGAGGAACACCATACGCAACCCTCTACTGTCTAAACGAAACCACAGGAGCGTGCATCTGGAGCTACAACTTCGCCACGGGAACCTCTATCACATCATCACCCGCAGTGGCTGGTGGCAAAGTGTTCATCGGAGTTTGTGGTGGTGGAGCAGGCGGAGGAATCTACGCATTTGACGAGTTTGCACCAGGACCAACTGGAATAATGCTCTGGGACCGCGCATTACCAGGAAACGTAACATCCTCCCCAGCCGTGGACATCGGAAACAACAGAGTCATCGTAGGATGCATGGACGGCTACACATACGCTCTGTCTGCAACAAGCGGCACACCTGTGTGGCCCGCTCCAGCTCTAACAGGTCCAATCAACATGTCCTCCCCAGCAATCAGCAGCAACGGATACGTCTACATCGGGTCAACAAACGGAAGAATCTACTGCCTAAACGAAACCAACGGCGCAATAGTGTGGGACTACAACACAGGAGCAGAGATAGTTTCTTCACCAGCCCTCACAGACGACCACGTAGTCATTGGCTCGACGAACGGATACCTATACTGCTTCGGACCACCGTTCCCAATCAACGACATCGCAGTGACGAACGTGACAATTTCCCCAACCACCATAAACCCCGGCGACACAGTGAACATCAACTACACAGTCAAAAACAAGGGAAACCACGCCGAAACCTTCAACGTGATATGCGCGTACAACTACACAACCGTCTGGACAGCCCCAACATACAACGACACGACACCAATCTGCACAGAAACAGTAACACTCAACCCAGGAGCCCAAGTAACCAGAACATGCACATGGAACACAACTGGATTTGAGTTCAAATCCTCAAAGTACAGCATATCAGTTCAAGCTTACACCTCAGCAACACCGCTTGAACCAGAAGAGACTTACACTCAAGACAACAACTTTAAGGGCGAAACACTGACCATTCTGGGAGTAGAAGTCCACGACGTAGCCGTACTTAGCGTCACGCCCTCCAACACCACAGCCTACCCAACATGGATAAACAAACTCAACATCACTGTAGTCGTCAAAAACGAAGGAACAGTAGCGGAAACATTCAACGTAACCGCCTACTGCAACACCACAGCCATCGGAACACAAACAGTCTCCAACCTTGCACCCGACACCAGCGCCACCTTGGTATTCCAATGGGGCCTCTCTGGGCTGCCCATAGGCAGTTATGTCATAAAAGCTGAGGCCGACATCATCTCAGGTGAATTAGACATCCACGACAATACACTAACCGACGGTACAGTAAGCGTGAAGTTTCCGGGCGACGCAAACGGCAGCAACTTCGTCGATGTTTCTGACTTCAGCATACTAGCTGGCTCTTGGTTCAAGGCAGCAGGACAAACGGGCTACGACCCTCGAGCGGACTTCAACGGCAGCGGTTTCGTCGACGTCTCCGACTTCACCATACTAGCAGCCAACTGGTTTAAAGGTCCATAAAGCCACTCTCCATTTTTTTCCTTTCCAAAAATAGTGAACTTCTGTTCTACGCATCAGAAAACTGAAGATGCGAAGCGTCTCAGCTCACGCTATCTTTATATCTAAACAAACCTTGTTAAAAACCAAATAGAAAGCGTCTAATAGATAAGGCTTGACCAACCTATGTAACCTCTGAGGAGGGACAGACACATGAGCACAGAAGCACCTGTTGGGTTAACTATCATAGAAAAGCTCCTAGGCTTAATCATCATTCTGGTGGGAGTGATCACCTTCCACGTCACGTACACGAACATTGCGATTGCGGGTACACTATCAATACTATTCTTGGCTGCGGGCTTGGTTCTGATTGCGCTTGGAATTTTCATTCTCATAGCTAAAGCTGAGTGAGAAAGCGCAAGTGAAATGTCGCCGGTTAGGTAAAATGAGGGTGTTGGCGCCGCCGGTCGGACTTGGACCGACGACCAGCTGGTTAACAGCCTCGGCCTCAACGAGCGGTGTGTGGCTCGTGTGAGTCAGCTGCTCTACCGTACTGAGCTACGGCGGCTTTGACGCGCTGTTATTGTGAAGGACTTTCTGCCGTATTTAAGTTTACTCGGTGCGTGGGAGGATTTTGTGTTTGTGTGTGTGCACTGTTGAGCTAGCCCCTCTAATATGATCCAAATATGCTCCAAATAGGCGCTGATACGTAGAGATACGGGCAGAGAGACGGGTAGAGAGGGGTCTACTCTGCAAATAGGTTGGTTTGATGGGGAAAGGCTAAAAGCGTTGATGGGATGCGTTGTCTAAAAATGGGTGAGTGGAATATGTTGTATGACGTGGTTGTTGTCGGTTCGGGTCCTGCGGGTTTGACCGCAGCCATATACACGAGCAGAGCCAAACTGAAGACGCTCGTGATCGCCGGAACGGTTTGGGGTGGACAACTCATGCTGACTGGGGAGGTGGAGAACTTTCCAGGCTTTCCGAAGAGTGTTCTGGGTCCAGACCTGATGGCTAACATGCGGGCGCAGGCCGAGCGCTTCGGCGCCAAAATCGTGTTTGAAGATGTCACGTCCGTGGATTTCTCGTCTCAGCCCTTCAAGGTGCGCGTGAGCGAGAGAGTTTACGAGGCGAGGGCGGTGATTGTTGCGACTGGGGCGTCTCCGAGGTGGCTTGGTCTACAATCCGAGGTGAGGCTTAGGGGGAGAGGGGTCTCCACTTGTGCCACTTGCGACGCTCCCTTCTTCAAGGATAAGAGGGCTGTGGTTGTGGGCGGAGGCGACACAGCCATGGACGAGGCGCTCGCCCTCGCGAACTACGCCCGAGAGGTCACGGTTGTCCACAGGCGGGGTCAGCTGAGAGCCAGCAGGATTTTGCAGGAGCGGGTCTTTGGCAACAGGAAGATTAAGTTTGTGTGGAATAGTGTTGTGGAGGATATATTGGGCAAGGACCGGGTTGAAGGCGTCAAACTCAAGAACGTTCAGACTGGTGAGGCAACAACTCTTTCCACAGACGCGGTTTTCCTTGCCATTGGTCACAAGCCCAACACCGACGTGTTCAAGGGGCAGATAGAACTGGACGAAAACGGATACATAATTGTGCACGAGGAGACAAAGACCAGCGTGGAAGGTGTTTTCGTCGCGGGTGACGCCCAAGACCCAAGATATAGGCAGGCGGTAACGGCGGCGGGCGCGGGTTGTAAGGCTGCATTGGACGCTAAGAGGTATTTGGAGGAGCATCCTCTCGCTCGTGTGTGAGACCCCTCTACCTACGGGGGGAGGGGGATGTATAGACAGAGAGAGGGGTGTAGCCTCGTCGGAGGGTGTTTCTGAACCCACTGGAGTGACTGTTCGGGCTTGTTTGAAGGGAGCTGTGAGAGCCTAGTGGCGTTAACACGTTAGGTTTAATAGTCGAAAACGGTTGAGAAGTATTTTTGGTTAACAAATAGGGGCTTCCCGAGCGAGAGAGCAGAAATGGTTGAGAAAGTTATAGAAAGAATGGAGTCACAGAAGGGTTTCGTTCAAATACCAACGCAAAGTAGACGCGAGCTTATTGGCGATGTGCTTCTGCCTTTGAGTACCTTAGTGAATGGAAATCCCGCAAGATTGGATAAATATGGGAGAATCTGGTCGCCTTTTCTCAAGAATAAATTCCATGTGGGTGCACGGGTGAAAATAAGCAAAACAGAAAATGGTTTTCTTGTTGAACTCGTTGCGAGCGAGCGTGTTGGTGTCACGGAAAAGCAGGAAGAAAAACTCGTTGCAACTCCAACTGAAAAGACTTTGAGCATCGAAGACAAGATGTATTTTAAGACTAACTCGATAGCCATATACAATGAGGATTTCTTGAAAACTGATGCCATTAAAGAGAGCAGTATAGACCTAATCGTGACTTCGCCGCCATACAACGTAGATGTCCAGTATGAAAATTATAGGGATGACATTCCTTACGACGAATATTTGGTTTTCACTAGAAAGTGGTTGGCTAAATGCTACAGTCTCGTCAAAGATGACGGAAGAATGTGCCTCAATATCCCATTAGATAAGAATAAGGGCGGTCAACAGAGTGTTTGTGCAGATGTCACAACCATTGCGAAAGAAGTAGGATGGAAATACCACGCTACAATCATATGGAATGAGCAGAACATTTCTAGACGCACAGCGTGGGGTTCATGGCTAAGCGCATCAGCACCGTTTGTCATAGCTCCTGTGGAGGTTATTGTGGTGTTATACAAGAAAACCTGGGACAAGGCACGTAAAGGAACATCTGACATAACAAGAGAAGAATTTATTGAATGGACGAATGGTGTGTGGAATTTTAGTGGTGAAAGCAGAAATAAGATAGGGCATCCTTCGCCATTCCCTGTTGAGCTTCCTAAGCGGTGCATAAAGTTATTCAGCTTTGTTGAAGATACTGTGCTTGACCCATTTCTCGGTAGCGGAACAACGCTCATCGCTTGTTTAGAGAACAAAAGGACTGGTATTGGAGTGGAAATCAACAAGAACTACTGTGAATTATCAGTGAAGAGGCTAAAGGAACACGGGGTATTTCAGAAAAAACTAGTGGAAGTTCTCTAAGCCCTTCTTAACATAGATAAACTTTGAGGTCTCCTCACCCCATCTAATGAGGTCTTGAGGTAGCTCGCTCAAAGGTCTGACAATTCCACCTAAAGTTGTACTCTCCTCTAGTTTTTTGTTTTTGCAGAAAGCTTCAACGTTCTCTACGTAAACACCGTCTAAATATGACTCTGCAAGTAGCCTGTCTTTAGTTGGATTTTCTGGGGTGCCCCATTCTGATGCCCATTTGTCCTGTCCACGCCCACCGTCTGGTGTAGCAAGTACGACTTTTATCCGTGATAACGTCCTAAAAAGCAAACTCCAAAAGAGGGTTTCGGTGAAGCGACCGTGCAAACTCACTTTACAGCTTATGACCGCTAATGGTATATCACTTTTTACAGCAACTAAATCGAGGTCTCCCCATACAGACTCTTGGATGGTTGAAGCTTTAACTGGTAGGGAAAGCATTTTCCACAACCTTAGACTTCTCTTTTTTATTTCTTCCTCCCCTTTTCCAACTATAACTTCTACATTTTTGGTCTGCAACCTTTCATTAAGAAAAAGCCTCACGTAATCTTCCCATCTTCCACCAGCTTTAACCACTCTGACTTGGCGTTCCCTCGCAGTTTCCTCACTCAATTTTTATACCCTGAATATCAACTTTCACAATTATCATTTAACACTTACCATATTGGTTTTCAAATTACATATTGTTTGAATATGTATAGCATCATTGAAAGCCCGATTTTGACCTTTTTGGCTCACTATGACCATTCTCAAAGCTTAAAAGCTTATAATTGGCTTCCGGAGCCGGACAAAGGTGATTTGTCTAGTGAAGAAACTTCCGCCCAAATGTCCTTGTTGCGACCAGCGACTTGTTGAGGTGTTTGAAAATGAGTACAATACTTACGTCTTCGACCCTGATACTGGAACCTATAAGGAACATGAATGGAAAGGTGACATAGAAATTCGCTGCCCTAGTTGCAACGCCAAACTTTTTGATGTATTTCCTGATGGCGTGTGCAATTATGGGCTCTAGGGTAAATTGAAAAAAGTGGCAGAGACTGAAACCGTTAGTGTTATAGCGTGTTGACGTGTTGAACGTTCTCTTGAACGTGTGCTGTGAGGTTGGCGCTTGCAGATTGTTGCCTCTATCTGTTGTTACTGTGGTGTTGGATGCCGACTCCTCTTCTCAGTAGAGGACGACAAGATATTGAAGGTTCTTCCAGACAAGACAGACGAGGTCAGCGAGGGAACACCCTGCATCAAAGGGTTGACAATCCACGAATCCACGGGCACTGGAGAGGGCAGAATCCTTCAACCCCTCGTCAGAGAAGACAAGGACGCACCTTTCAAGGAAGTTTCTTGGAAAGAAGCCTACAACCTCATCTACGAGAGAACCAGAGACTTGGCGCCCAGCGAGGTCTTCATCAACGCCTCGGGCAAAATCACAAACGAAGACTGCTACGTTACACAGAAGTTCGCAAGAATCGCCTACAAAACCAACAACATCGACGCCTGCTGCGCCAGACTCTGTCATGTAACAACTGTAGAGGGGCTGGAACGCTGCTTCGGCAGCAGAGCAGCGTTCTCCAAGATGGACGACGTCTACGGGGTTGACTGCCTCTTCATCATCGGGTCAAATCCCCCGTCCAACTATCCTGTTCTGTTCAACAGAATTATGAGAGCCAAGCGGAAGGGAACGAGAATCGTTTCAAGCCAAGCCATACAAAACGTCATGGCGAAGTTCTCCGACGTTTCCCTGCTAATCTACCCCGGAACGGAGCTGATTCTCCTCAATGGAATCATGAACGCCCTGATCAGAGAAGGCGCATACGACAAGGCTGTGGAGAAAATCGACGGGTTTGACAGACTGAAGCACGTGGTTGAACTCTACTCCATAGACTTCGTGCGAGAAGCCTGCGGCGTAGACCTAGAGCAGCTCAAACAGATGATAGAACACATCGCCAACGCCAAGGCACTGGGCATCGTCCACGGCATGGGACTCACACAACACATCACGGGTTCGGAAAACGTCCA
>Ga0315314_1004321_pt1 | contig 10709 bp, 10 predicted proteins | sample TDP9_MG_FD_203631 | JGI IMG/M metagenome (GOLD analysis project Ga0315314, IMG submission 203631) | Freshwater sediment microbial communities from Lake Towuti, South Sulawesi, Indonesia - TDP9 | ecosystem: Environmental > Aquatic > Freshwater > Lake > Sediment | place: Indonesia: South Sulawesi... | reverse complement strand
AGGGTCTCCACGTAGGATTTTATCTCGGTGAAGTTGGCGGTTGCGTGGGAGGAGACTCCCGCCACGTGGAGTCGCCGTTCGGTGCGGGTTTCCGTCTTTTCATTAATGGTGATGATGTCGGAAACTTCAAAGATTCGTTGAGGATAGCTTTCGTGCTTATTGTCTGCGAGGTTCTTCATTAAACCGGGCAACAAGTCCTCCCGAACTATAGAATACTCTATCGACACGGGGTTGGCGAGCTTCACCATCTTTCCAATCTTTCTTCTCATTTTCTCGTAGTGGATAGTTTCGTTGGTGAGAATGAAGTTCATCGCCTCCGTGAACCCTAATCCGATCATGATTTGTCGTACAGAATTGGCCAGCATGCTGGCTTTGTGCTGTTTGCCCGTTGTTATGGTTGCTGACCTGGTTGGCTTTAGTCTAAAATAGCCGTAGCCGATGGACACCTCCTCCACTAGGTCCACCTCGTGCAGGATGTCGATTCGGTAGGAGGGTATCAAAACTTCTAAAACCCCCTTGTCCACCCTTTTTGCATCCATTCTACACTTCCTGAGGCATCGTATAGCCTTCGCTTCCGAAAGTTTGAGGCCCAGCAACTCGTCAGCATAATTGACTCTTAACCTCATTCGTTGAGGTGCTAAATCTGGGGAAATCACAGTGTGGTCTGGATACTTCACCTGAACGCTTTCGACGGATCCGCCCATGTCGGCTAAGGCGGTAACTAAGACGTTTAAGCTCTTTGTAATCGCGTTTTGGTCAGTTCCTGTTATGTCGATGAACAAGTTCTTTGTTTGGCTGTCCACTCGAGTTAGTTCACCGTTGATGATGGGCGGGAAGGAGAGAACCCTTCCCTCGCTGTCTAGGATTAAGGGATACCTTGGGGCCCAGTCCACGATGTGCCTATACGCGACGCCCTTTTCATGCTTCTCCAAGATTTCTTGTAGGCTCATCTCTTCTGATTTGTCCAGCGGAAGGAATTTCACTGTGTGTGGGTCTCCAGTTGTGTAAGCAAAGGGTGGCTGAACCCTGTCCATGTTGTGCAAGCCGATCGAAGCCTTTTTTCGGTCTCTACCTAAACCCCAGTGGAGGTCTTCCTGCATCTCCATGAGTTCTCGCACGGATTCGTCGTCCAGCTTTATGTTACGTACGACCGCGGACACAACGTAGGGTCTAACCTCTGACACGGTGGGGTCCACGTTCAAACCAATTTCCCCCTTCAACACTTCGTGTTTGGGCAGTCCCGTTTCCCATTCCATAATTCCGCAGAACGCCCTAGCCACCCCGGCATAGCTGGAGAAGTCCACACGATTGGGGTTGAACTCAATTTTTACGTAGTCGGGTCCGATTTCCTCCATGTCCACGCCCAGCCAAGGAAGCCATCTAGCCATTTCCTCCACAGTGATTGACCGACCGATGAAGGAGCAGAAGCGGTCTTTGCTCAGGATGATCACGGCCATACTGGGCTCCTCCTAATCCAGCCTACATCGTTTCTATACAAGAACCGCACGTCGTCCACGCCGAGCTTCAACATGATTAAACGTTCTAGTCCGCCTCCCCACGCCAAGACTGGATACTTTATGCCGAGGGGCTCCAGAACCTCTGGACGAAATATGCCCATTCCGCAAAGTTCAATCCAAGCTTTCAGCTCTGGAACGTAAACGGTTGACTGCACCGACGGCTCTGTATAGGGGAAGTAGCTAGGCCAAAACTGTACTTTCTTCAGCCCAAGTTTGAGGTAGAACTCCTTCAGCGTGCCCATCAAGTCTCGTAGTGTTACGTTTTGGTCCATGACAATCCCTTCGATTTGATGGAATTCTGCAAGGTGTTTATAGTCCACCTTCTCGTTGCGATACACGCGGTCCACCGAGAAAACTTTCACAGGTGGCTCTTTGTGCTCGGCAAGATGGCGGATGGTCACGGAAGTCGTGTGAGTTCGTAGGATCAGCTTCCTCGCTTCATCAGGACTCCATACGTATTCCCATCCTCTTGACCCCGTTATCCACCCGCTCTCGTGAGTCTTCGCTACCGCATCCACAACGCTTTTTCTGGGCAGACCCCCCTCTCTAGGGAACTCGAGATAAAAAGTGTCCATCATCTCCCTCGCTGGGTGGTCTTGAGGCTGGAACAAAGCGTCAAAGTTCCAAAAAGCAGTTTCCACGATTGGACCACGAATTTCTGTGAAGCCCATCTCGAGGAAAATCTCCCGAACCCTCTGAATGATCTGTTGCGCTGGATGAATTTTTCCAGGGTATACAACAGGACCTGGCGCTGTGACATCGAATCGCCGAAGTTTTACCTCTCGCCATCTTCCAGTTCGAATAAGCTCGGGGGTTAGTTGGCTGATTTCCTCGACGATTTTTATTCCTCGTTTGACCAGTTGCCAGCCAGCCTCGGTTAGCTCCAACTCCCTCACTGTTTTTTCATCAATCTTAAGAAGCCCCCGCTTTTTTAACACGGAAATCGCGTTCTGCAGCTCCTTGTCTAATTCCTCAGCAATTAAGGTACCTCTTTCGCCTAGAAGGGACAGGAGTTTCTCTTCGACTCCTATCGTGGGCTCTTTTAACGCTTTTAGTATATGTTCCCTCTTCTTTATGACCGCCCAGCCCTTACGATGTAGCCATCCTAACGCTATGGCCAAAAATCTCTTTTCTAGGGTTGCCTCATTAACGACTTCTTCAATTGTGGCTTCGCCGCCCAGTTTAATTAGCGCGTTAATTAGACGGCGTTCTGGAAGTCCCCTCCTCGCGTGATGTTTACCCTCCTCACTTAGCGCGATTATCGTTTGTTTTTGTTCATGGACCTTCGCCAGCTTCTTTGTGGTGAGGGAAAGGGCAGCCCTCATGACCGCTGCGTGGGCTAAGCCGCTGGCCTCAACTATTTGGTCGACGCGTCCCCTACCTCCAATCTTCCCTAAGGCAAGCAGGGTTCTTTGTTCATGCTCTCGAAGCTCGGCCACTACCATCTCCTCCAGAATTATTAGGTTCTAACTTATCACGAAAGCCCGTAAAATAGTTAGCGCCATAATAAGCCTCTTTTAAAGGTTTTAACCAAACGGGATGCTTCACGCTGGTCAAAGGCAAGGTAAACGATAAAACTGTGGAAATTGGTAGGACATCCCTTCCACCGCTATCCATCATTATGGCGGTGAAGGTTAATAAATAACTTGCGTGTATGTCTGAGAAAGGAAAGATTGCCTAATGGAAACGTATACGTTGATCATCACCGAGAAGCCGGATGCTGCTCAACGAATAGCTCAAGCGCTTGATTACGAGGAGAAGCCGAAGAAGGTGGAGGAAAGGGGTGTGCCCTTCTTCCTCGCTCTTCGGGACAAAAAACTCGTGGTGGTTCCCGCCCTCGGACACTTATACACGGTGGTTCACGAGGTGGGAGGAAGAAACTACTATCCTGTTTTCAGCTTTACTTGGGCACCGCGATATTTAGCAGAAAGGGATGCGAAACAGACGCGCACCTGGGTTGAAGTCATTTCAAAACTGGCGAGGAACGCGGATGCCTTCATAGACTCGTGCGACTACGACCTTGAAGGAAGCCTCATCGGCTACTGCATACTAAAGTATGCTTGCGAAAACAAAGAAGGCGTAGCGAAGAGAATGAAGTTTTCCACCCTAACTAAAAGCGAGCTAGAGAAGGCTTATGAAGAGCCCCTGTCTCAACTGGACTTTGCCTTGATAGAGGCTGGAAAGACTAGGCACGAGGTAGACTGGCTCTATGGCGTAAACCTTTCGCGGGCACTAACCTTGGCGGCGAACCGTTGGAGCGGAAGATACACGACGTTAAGCACGGGTAGGGTGCAGGGTCCAACCTTAAAGTTCTTAGTCGGAAGAGAACGGCAGATTCGGTGCTTCGTTCCCACTCCTTATTGGAGCATACGGGCAGAATTTGAAATAGAGGGCTCCACGTATGAGGCGGAGTATGAAAGAAGATGGATCGAAAAAAGGTCAGAGGCAGACGCTATACTGGAGGAGTGCAGAGGTAAAACTGGCGAAATAACAAATGTTGAGGTTAAAAAGTTTCAGCATATGCCTCCGACCCCCTTCGACTTGGGCTCACTACAGACTGAAGCCTACGGCTTGTTTGGATACACCCCGCGAAGAACCGGAGATATTGCCGAGCGCCTATACCTCGAGGCTTTGATCTCCTACCCAAGAACCAGCAGCCAAAAACTGCCGCCAGTAATCAACTACCGAGCAATACTTCACGCGTTAGGTCGGGAAAACGTGTATAAAGACCTAGCTTCAGAGATTCTTGCGAGGGAGGAATTAAAACCAAACGAGGGGAAAAGGGAGGATCCTGCGCATCCCGCAATCTATCCGACGGGCAACTTGCCTGAAAGGGCGTTGAGCGATCCTGAAAAGAGGGTCTGGGATCTAATTGTTAGGCGCTTTATGACTGTTTTCGGTGAGCCAGCGATTAAGCAGAGTGTGAGGGTCTGCATAGAAATAGATGATCATCGCTTCTATTTGAGGGGGAGACAAGTGCTGAAGGAGGGCTGGATGCGCTTTTACAGACCCTACATACGAACTGAGGAGGTGTTGCTGCCTCCTATAAAAGAGGGAGAGACTATCCCCTTAAAGCAGTTGACACGGGAGGATAAATTTACGAAACCGCCGCCACGCTACAACCCGAGCAGTCTGCTCAAGAAAATGGAGGAGTCGGGAATCGGGACAAAAGCCACGAGAGCCGACATCATCGAGACTCTTTATAATAGAGGCTACATTACGGAGGAAAGAATTCTGGTCACCGACTTAGGGTTTGACGTCATAGAAACCCTCCGCAGATTTTGTCCAGGAGTGATTTCGGTGGAACTCACTCGAGAGCTTGAGGAAAAAATGGAGCAGATTCAACGCAACAGCGAGAAAAGGGAAAGTGTGCTCATGGAAGCCGTTGATCGGTTGAAGCCGATGTTAGAAGAGTTCAAAGAAAAGGAGGAAACCATAGGTCAAGCGTTAAGCAGCGCCATTAAACGAGCGCAGATGCAAGAACGAACGATAGGGAACTGCCCGAGTTGCGGCACGGGTAAACTAATGATTTTATACTCACGAAAAACGAGGAAGCGCTTCCTCGGCTGCACCAACTACTTCAAAGGAATCTGCAAAACTTCGTTTCCCCTTCCTCAACAAGGAACTGCGAAACCTGCGCGAAAGAACTGCCGTGCTTGCGGATGGCCGTTAGTGAACGTGCGGATGAGAGCTAGGAGACCGTGGATGTTATGCTTTAACCCTGGTTGTCCGTTAAAGGGAGAAAGATCATGAAATGTAGTATTTGTGGCGGAGAAGCGGTGGACAAGTACTGCGAGTTACACGAGAAAGCGTATAGGAGCCTTGTTAAGAAATACGATGTCTGGAGAAATGCCTTAGAAACTTCATGGAAGGAATATTTAAGTGAGGTCGTGAAGAATCCATATACCGGAGCCTGGGCTAAGGAAGTAGCGGAACATCTCATAAAAAGTGAGAGTGAAACCCATGACGAGTCGATTTAGAAGAAGGGTGGAGTCGGCTGCCTTTTTTATGCGAAGGGCTTACTCGAGAATGATAACGGCGAAGCCGTCCATGTTTGTTGTCGCTGCGGTGGCAGTTGCTCTTTGTATTTTCCTTCTTGGAGGCGGAGTCTACGACATCTTAGAAAAGCCTTACATCGCGATTCCCATAAGTGGAAGATGGATTTTCTATTATCCCTACACGGTGCATGAGCAAACCATTCTCGACAGCTTAATTGCCATGACTCTTTACGTTATCGGAGTTGTAGGGCTCCTCCTAACTTACCAAAGCACAAAGTACGCCTACAAACCTCGTCAAGCGTTCACTTGGCTTTTGATCGGCATCGTCTTCATCGTTATCGCGTACCTATACATCGAGAACACGATATGGTTGAAGCTGACTGTTTCTTGAATAAGCTTAGGAGGATGGAAGCTAGCATCAACTAACCAGAAGCTTTCCAGCCTCTATTATAAGGCGCCCATCCACCTTAACTGTGGGTTGCAGAAGAATTCCATCCAGATGAACCTTGCTTTTGGTGTATCCACCCACATACGAGGTGTTATCTCCCAGTGCAACATGAACTGTGCCAAGCACCTTTTCATCTTCCAGCACCACCCCAGTGAGACGAGCCTTAGGGTTCGTTCCAATGCCTAGCTCCCCTATGTTGTACGCGTTTTCATCCGCAGATTTGAGCAAACCTTCCAGTTTGGCAGCGTCTGGTCCCTCGAATTTCTGAGCCAATCCATTTTGTACAACAATACGTAGTGGCTGTTTCACAACTCTACCCATGGTGTCTATGACCAACACGCCTTGGGTGGTTCCCTCCACAGGGGCTAAACACGCCTCACCAGCCGGTAGGTTTCCCCAATCGCCGGGGTTGTGGTAGAGCCCCGTATCTTTGAGGGGAGGACGCCCTTCAATATTCATGGTTAGGTTAGTTCCCGAGGGAGTAGTAACCTCCACAATCTTCCCATTCTCAAGAATCGCAGCCACTTTATTCGTTAACTCTTTAATCTTCTGGTAGTCCGCGGTCAAGCCGCCAATACTCATCATGTCCCCGGTTATGCCCGGCATGCTGGCGATTCTAACCCCTAACTTCGTGGCTTCCCTTCGAGCATCAGTGTGTGAAAGCGACCTTGTTGTGGGTATCAGCACCACATTAGCTGCTTTCATGGCTTCTGCAACGGGTTTGGGAGGTTCCTCTCCATGCCCTCTCGACGTCTCCGTAAAGGCTACAACGGTTTTAGCTCCAACGGCGGCAGCAGCGTAGGCGAAGGCTTCGGCAATTTCTACCTTTGCAGTGTCTGTCACGATCAAAACTGTTTTGTCTGGTTTTACGTTCATGCAGGTTTTCACAGCAGTCCATGCACCCTTCATGATAGGCATGCTACGGAACACGATGTCACCACCAGTTCTTCTTTATACCCAGAAGATATGCAAGGACGTTCGTTAAAAGGTGTATGGGCGGCGTTATAATTAGGACAATCAAAAGAACGAACAAGGGAGGAGGCGAAATCAGATGGGAGAAAAGGAGGGCGCCCACAACAAAATCGAGCTGATCCGCGATTGGAAGAGAAGCGCCTGGAGAGAGGTTTAGTCGTCGTTTAATGAAGGACTCAATCAAATCGCCCACTAACGCTCCTAGGGAAAGCAGAAATCCTAGTATTATAGGAGTTTCTTGAGTGAGCAGATGTTGAAGGTACCCTACTAGCGTTCCAGTAAGCAAACCAGCAAAAAAGCCTCGAAGAGTTTTGTGGGAGCCAAAAAGTGGCTTCCCGTTCAAAAAAGTTCTACCAGCATCGATGGGACGACCACCACCAAAAATCACAGGCACAGCGTTGGCACAGTAAGCAGGAAATATAAAGTATAGAGCACGATAGACATCGACGATGGTTATGAACATTTTCCTTCCGTCATTATTTAGTGAAATGGGGAAATAAAGGCTAATGGCTAAAATGGTGATAACTGAAGAAACTGCACTTTAAACAATTCAAGGAACCTAACGGCACTTGTCTAATTTTGCGTATTCTTCGCCTTGAAGAATGTAAACTATATCCCTTATGTTCCATAGGATTTCGTGACTATACTCCTCAAAAGCCTTGAAGTCAGTGTCTTTTTTGGGAATCAGAAAGAACCTCATTCCAACGTTTTTTGCGCAAAGGGCATCCAGTGGGTGGTCGCCAATCAGAACAGTCTCTGATGGCTTCACGCCTAGAAGCTCCATCAAGTATCGAGGATGCTCAGGGTCTGGCTTCGGCTTCAAGACATCGTCACGAGCTGCCACGGCGTCGATCAGTCTCTCTAACTCGAACTTTTTAAGAACCCTATTTACATACTCTCTGCAGCTCCGTGTAATAATCCCTATTTTCAATCCTAGCCTCTTCAGATTCTCTAAAGTTTCGACAACGCCATCGAGGAGTTGGACATCCTCTACGGCCTCAAGTTCAATCTCGTTCATAATCTCAGCAACCTTCTGGAATACCCTCTGAATCTTCTCCTCTGAAACACCTTTTTTTCTTAAGTCCTCGACGGCCAGCTTTTCAATCTCGTAGTTAAGCATCTCCTCCGTTAAGAGCCCTTGCTCTACGCCTGAAGCCTCAAGCAGCCTAATGTTTCTCTTTTTCATTTTCCGGAAGTCAATCTTGGAGTCAATGAGAGTTCCGTCGAGATCAAAGACCACAGCCTTCAAATTTAGACGCGCCCTTCCCATTTGATTCTTTTAAATTTAAGGTTGATTTGGATCTTTTGTAAAGGCTATTGCTAGACGGTTATTAGCTTTTCCGTGATCCTTTCGTAATCGATCTCTTCAAACTCTTGTTAAAGTCGTTTTCGATCTGTATGACTCCCACAGGCAGACTCGCTCGATTAATGTTTTTTATGTCCCCGGGAATGTTGCAGATGAGCCAGTGAACCAACTATCCTCCCGGTGCATCAGAGGCTTAAACGCTAGGAGCAAAACTCTTCGTCTCGTCGGGTGCATCCTTCCACGAAAGCTGGGAAGCGTGTTTTTATAATATTCAGCGAGTTTGTTGGCAGTTTTGATTTGAAAACGTAGCCGTGGCTATCGGTTATAGTCTTGAATGCCAGTTCTTTCTATAGCAAGGTAGCAACTCTTTGGATATCTCTGCTTCGGGTATTTTTCAAGAGCCGCTTTTATCACTCGCGTTTGTCCAGTAGGTTTTAAGTTAAGCACCACATCTGACCAAAAATTTAGGATTCGCGTGGCTACTGGTTCTATTCCGACATGCTCCTCGACAAAAATGCCTCGGACTTGACTAGTGATGAGGGTTGCTACCGTGTGAGCCTTGGCGATTTGGGCTAGGTACGCAACTTGTCTACCTAATTCTCGGTTTAATGTAAACGTTTCCTTGGGACCGCCCAGTTCCACACGATACAGAGACGTGATGGTGTCGACGACTACTAACCCAACCTTTCTAGTGAGGTACTCATCAAGATGATCGATCGCAAGGGCTTGTTCTTCAAAGGTGGTTGGTGTCACTAAAATTATCGAGGGAGAAACCTCCTCCGCGTCATAGTAGGCTATTTGTGATAACCGTCTTGGAGAAAATGTGCCGTCAGAGTCTATGAAGATCGCCTTGTATCCCATTCGAGCTAAGTTAACCGCACACTGAATCGCCAGTGAGGTTTTACCCGTCTCCGCCTCACCATAAACGAGGGAAACACTGTTGAAGGGAATTCCTCCCTCCAGCAACTTATCGAGCGAACCACAACCCGTTGGAACCACACGCTGCAAGAGCTCCACATTAGAGCGAAATGTAAACCCAAAGGTAAATGTGTTTCGAGGCTATTTTAACAGCTATCCTTGTTGTTAAGTAGTTTCCTTTCGCATCGTTTCCCGCAACGCTTGGCTTAATTGTCGAACGTGATGTAGTCGCTCAGGATGCCTAAGGCAGCTAGCTGGGTGCGGAAGAACTTGCGAATCGCTGGGGGCCCTGGTCCTCGTTCCCTGCCTTCGTGAGAGTCCCGTTTATTTCCATACTTCTTTAAGTAATCTTAGCCAATTGCCTCCCAATATCTTCTTTACCTCATCGTCAGAATATCCATGCCTTAACAATTCTTCAGTTATTTTTATCATGTCAGATATATCATGGAACCCTTCAACGTACTTTCTTTCAAAGGACGGAGCTTTGTGAGGATAGATAAGGGAAACTCCGAAATTTCTCATAAATTCATCGTAATCTCTTTGTTCAAAGAATGGGATCAGATCAAGTCCCAAGCCAACGTGGTCGATCCCAACTAAGTCCACTAGATGATCTATAATGTCGACAAAGTCACTTAAAGATGGTCGCACTCCCATCTTATCCTTCCTTTCACAGAAGGGGGTCCAGATGACTTGGCCTATGACCCCGCCTCTCTCTGCCACAGCCTTGATTGTCTCGTCAGCTCTTGCTCTTGGAATGTCGACGAGAGTTGCTGGGGTGGTGTGCGTGATTGAGATGGGAGCTTTTGAGGTTTCGGCTGCGTCCATCGCTGTCTTGTCGCCACAGTGCGAAACATCTATCAAAATCCCTAGTCTATTTAATTCTTCTATGGCTTCTCTGCCGCGATCTGTTAGCCCACGATCTTTCTGTTCAACGCATCCGGCGCCAAGGTAGTTCTGTTTATAATACGCAATCTGCATCACTTTGATTCCTAACTTGTGAAAAACTCTTATTAGATCTAGATTTCTTTCGTAGGGTATGCTGTCTTGCATTCCCGCTATTATCGCAACTCCTCCCTCCTTCTTCGCGTTTTCAATATCGGCTATGGTGAGAGCAATTTTGTTTTCTGTGCCTTCGATAAGCTTGTAGAATTGGGCTATTTTTGTAATTGCAACGGGAAGGTCGTCAGCGAAGTGGGTTATTGTGGCTTGTATGGCTGTCACTCCAGCATCTATCAATGTTTTGAAGTATCCTATATCTCTCGCGGGGAACATGGCTTCCAACATATCCACTACTATTGCTTCCCTATGAACCCGCTGAGCACTTTCACTGACTTCTTTAACGACCATTCCATCACCATTTGGACTAGACGTATACGGGTGGCTTTGCCCATCCTAGTTTCTTACCAATTTCCATGACTTTATCACCTATCTCCTTTGCTCTTTTTTCAAGTTCGTCAAGTTTTAATTCTTTACAGTCGTAGCCTATCTTTTCTTTAAGTATCCTGTAGCTTTTATCCGTGTACACCACTGTTCCATCATCTTTTATTTTT
>Ga0315314_1004320_pt1 | contig 10712 bp, 9 predicted proteins | sample TDP9_MG_FD_203631 | JGI IMG/M metagenome (GOLD analysis project Ga0315314, IMG submission 203631) | Freshwater sediment microbial communities from Lake Towuti, South Sulawesi, Indonesia - TDP9 | ecosystem: Environmental > Aquatic > Freshwater > Lake > Sediment | place: Indonesia: South Sulawesi... | reverse complement strand
GCCCGAAGTCCTCCGGACCCTACGGGAACTCGCCCTCGTCGAGAGCACCGAGTCGTCCAACCGGATTGAGGGTGTCACCGTGGAGCGGGCTTGATTGCGCCCGCTAGTCCTTGGCCGTGCCCGACCGCGCGACCGATCGGAAGAAGAGATCGTCGGATACCGCAACGCTCTGAACTGGGTCCATACCCATCATTCCGATACGAGGATCGAACCCGCGACATTTCAGCACCTCCATGCGCTCGCGCAAGCGGGGGGCGGGGATGCCGGGCTATGAAAGGCTCAGGATAAGGAATTGCCCGAAGAGTTCAGCATTGTGGACGTGGAAAGGCTCTGCCCCTCCGTGAGTCGCGACATGGTCCGGACAGTACTCAATTCCCTGCGCCGGAAAAAGCGGCTAACTATTCAAAAACGTGGACGTTATGCCGTCTGGCGCAAATTAGGTAAGAACTAGCTCAATGTGGTAAAGGATGTGGTAATAGGAATGTAAGCACAGTTGAACCAACCGGAGATTGGGTAGCGTCCATTCAAATGGGTATTGAATTGGGTAATGAGTTCCGAGGGCGCTTGATGGCCGCCGAATACCTGGAGAGGGTAATGCCTTGAAGTGAGGGTATTGGTGGGGGTACGATCCCGCACCAGTTCCCTGGCATGAGCAAAGATAGACCATCACGGGCCGACCGTGTCCGCCTGCCGCGTCATGATGGTTCGCGGCGTGTCTGCCGTCGCGCACGCAGGAATGCCATGCGTCCGCAGACTAGCCCCGAGGAGACGCGGCGGGTTTCCCAAGACGGCCCGCGTGGCTTCGTGATCGGCGTCTGACCTCGGGCCAGGCTCTCTGCGCTGTGCCTCTTGGGTGCGCCCTTTGGGTGGTCAAGAAACAACTTGGCCGATGACCTCGGGAGGAGTTAAGATCAAGCAGGAGATGCCCCGGGAGCGCCCAAGTTTGAACCTGTGCGATTGGAAGCTTACCGCACAGGAGTGGAAAGGATAGATTGAGGTGATTCAGCGGATCGAAGCTCTGGGCTATCGTTGTCTTAAGTACGTGCAGCAGGATTTGCTTCCTTTCCAGGTGTTGGTTGGGCCGAACGCCAGCGGAAAGAGCACGTTTCTCGATGTGGTTTCCTTCCTGGCTGATCTCGTAGCAATTGGCCCGGCTGAAGCCGTTTATACCAGAGCCCCTGACGTGCGGGATCTTGCGTGGATGCGGGCGGGGGATCGGATTGAGTTGTCGGTCGAAATTGCCCTGCCCGAAAATCGCCCCAAGCGGAAGAACGGAGATTTCACAGGCGCAAGATATGAGCTGGCCGTCGGACTAAGCAGCGAGACTGGCGAACTGGCTCTTCTGGCCGAGACGTTCTGGTTGATCCAGCGCAGGGAGCCAGTCGTGGCTCCCGCTCAACGCAGCCTGTTTCCCCAGCCTCCGCAGGCGCCAGACACAATCGTTCTCCCGGCGGGCAAGGGCAAGAAGGCCCCACTTGGTTGGAAGAAAGTCGTGACCAAGATTGCGGAGTCTGGGAACGATTATTTCTCCTCCGAGACCTCGGGGTGGAACAATCTGTTTCGACTCGGACCGCAGAAGTCCGCACTTGCCAACCTGCCGGAGGATGAAGTCAAGTTTCCCGTTGCAACGTACTTCAAGGAACTCCTGATACAGGGCGTGCGGACACTGGCTTTGAATAGCGAGGCTATGCGGCGGCCGAGCCCTCCAGGAACCCCAAGGGCTTTCCGGCCGGACGGGTCCAACCTCCCCTGGGTCGTGGAGGTCCTTGAGAAGAAACATAGGCGGAGACTAAGCGAGTGGGTTGACCATGTACGAACCGCGATCCCGGATCTCAAAACCATCAAGACGGTAGAGCGCGAGGAGGATCGCCATCGCTATCTCGTGCTTGAGCTTGAGAATGGCCTTCGGGTGCCCTCCTGGGTAATCTCTGACGGGACACTTCGGCTGCTCGCGCTCACCCTCCTGGCGTACCACCCGGATACTGCAGGCATTTTTCTCATCGAAGAACCGGAGAATGGCATCCATCCTCGTGCGGTGGAGACGGTCTTCCAGTCTCTCTCCTCGGTCTATGATGCCCAGGTACTCCTGGCGACGCATTCTCCCGTTGTCCTCAGCGTCGCCAAGCCTGAGCAGGTTCTTTGTTTTGCGAGGACGCCGGATGGCGCAACAGACATCGTGCGCGGTTCAGAGCATCCCCGTCTTAGGGAATGGAGAGGCGAGACGGACCTCGGGACTCTATTCGCGAGTGGCGTCCTCGGCTGAGGCAGCGGAGGAGATGCCCAAAGATCTAGTCATTCTTGCTGCGGACAAGAACATAGACTACGGCGTCCAAGGTCTCCTCAGACGTCCAGCCGTCCTTGGAATCCGCCCCGTCGAGTTCGACACCTTCGTTCATCCCCGACATGATCCCGGCTGTGCCCGTGAAGCGCACGCTTTCTTACGGTCGCTCACTCAAGGGTATCACCACGCCTTGGTCATGTTCGACCGGACTGGCAGCGGCCGCGAGGCGTTGCCAGGAGAGGCGCTATCCAATGAGGTCCGAGGTCGTGTCGCGGACAGCGGTTGGGGCGAACGCGCAGAGGTGATTGTCCTGGATCCTGAGATCGAAGTGTGGGTCTTTGCGCCGTCGCCAAAGGTGGAACAATGCCTTGGGTGGCCTGCGAGGCGGAAGTCTCTCCGTCGTTGGCTGGAGAGCCGTGGCCTATGGGAAGGAGACCACGCCAAACCCAGCGATCCAAAGGCAGCGTTGGAACGGATCCTCGGTGAGATCAAGAAGCCCAGATCATCCGCGATCTATAAGCACCTTGGAGAGCAGGTTGGGATTCGAGGCTGCACAGACCCAGCTTTCGTCAGATTCCGCAACGTACTCGCGATGTGGTTCCCGGCCGGGAGCACGAAATGATCCTGCGGGAATGTGAGCGGGTCGCTGAGAATCGGTGCGACTGCTTTTGGTTCTACGTCGTCAGCGACTGCGACACCACGCCGCGTCCCCAGATCATCAAAGACCCGGCCCAGCCACCCCTGGCATGAGCTCAAGAAGGTGGACCACTACTGCCTACCGATTGACGCGATAAACGGCCTGGCAATATCGGGGGAGGCATTTAGTCCAAGAGAGGAGCATCTATGATCGCGAACCCGCTCAGCGTGGCCGACCTTGTATCGGAACTGGGCCGAAGAGGGATCTGCCTGCCTGAGATTCAAAGGCGATACGTTTGGACCCGTTCCCAGATTGCGAAGCTACTGGATTCCCTCTACAGAGGTTTCCCGGCCGGTTCGATTCTTCTCTGGGATACCCAAGAACCCGGGCAGATTCGAGACATGGCCACGAATCTTGGCCACGGTGTGGACGCGGACTTTCCACCTAAGATTGTGCTTGACGGTCAGCAGCGCATCACCTCGCTCGGCCAAGTGTTCGACAAGACCACCCAAAAGCAGGACCGCGTGCTGTTCAATGTGATTGACCAGGTGTTCGAGCCGTACTCGCCAAGAAACGCGGCGGATCCTCGATGGATTGACGTCACCCAGCTCCTCACGGGGGAACTTTCCGAGCTGGATTTGATCGAGCGGCTTGAGGAGGCGGGAGTGTTTGATCATAGTGACAAAGAGGTTAAGCGACACCTTTATGAAAGGCTCAAGCAAGTGGCAGCTATTCGAGGCTACAAGTTTCCTGTGGAGATCGTCCGGGAGGACGACTTGGAAGTTGTAACCGAGGTCTTCATCCGTGTGAATTCTGCGGGAACGCGCCTGCGCGAGGCGGAACTCGCCCTCGCACGCTTGGCCTGGAGGCTACCCGGGAGCATCATCGGACCCCTGGACCAGATGGAGGATGCATGCGCGGATCGCGGATTCGGGCTGGACGCCCGCTTTCTCATGCGGTCACTGATCTCCGTCGCCACCCGACAGAGCCGATTCCGTGATCTGAAGGCCTTCTGGCAGCGGCCAGCCGAGGATATTCAGAGGGCGTGGAAGAGGACAGAGCGAGGTCTTCGGCTCGCCCTGGATTTCGTTGAGGGAAATATCGGCATTCCGGGTTCGGAGATGCTCCCCTCCCACCTAACGCTGATCCCTCTTACGGTTGTCTTTTCGGAGAGGGACAGCCTGACAGGAGTTGAGGAGCGCGCATTACGGCGGTGGTTTCTTCTGGCTAACGCGTTCTCGAGATATGCGGGACCAACAGAGACTACCTTGAACCAGGACCTGGTCGTTTTGGGTCCAAAGTGCGAAGGGATTGTTGGTCTACTTGAGCAACTTCTTCGTGATCTTAGGAGTGAACCAAACATTAGAGCCCAGGACCTCGAACGAGCCGGCATAAACAGCCCGTTCCTCCCATTGGCCTACCTGAGCGCGATCCGGCGCGACGCCGTCGACTGGTTCAAAGGAATCAAGCTCCGGCGAGAATCCTTCGCTGAGGACCAGCAAATCGAGTATCACCATATCTTTCCCAAGAAACTCCTCGATGCGCGAGGAGTGGATCGATTTCTCCGTGACGAGCTTGCCAACATAGCCTTCTTGGGTCAGAAGGCTAACAGACGCATCCGCTCACGCCCGCCCTCCGAGTATCTGCCCGACGTTGCCAAACACGATCGAGCGCGGCTTGAGGCACAATTGGTTCCTATGGACACGGCGCTTTGGGAGATCGAACGCTTTGAGGAGTTCTTGGTGGCGAGGCGACAAATCTTGGCAGACGCCATGAACAACATCCTGGAAAGCCAGTAAAATGGCTATTCCAAAGAAATGCAAAGGCCTCGCCGAAGTGGACTTCCCGATTGCCGTCATTTCGCGGTACGCGGCGCCGAAGAAGTCTAGGCGCCGCGTTGATCTCTCCATGGTCTCGTTGCTGCGGAGTGATTTACCCCAAAGTGAGAAACATCCGGATACCCAATGGGAAGCAGGCCTCCAACATCTGCGAGAGCGCTCCTGGCTCTATGTGATCATGGAGTATGATACCAGGCCGCGCTCCCAGCTCATCAAGGACCCGGCCAGCCTCGCCTGGCCCGAGGTCAAGAAGGTGGACCACTACTGGATGACTGTGGATGCCATGCGCGAGCCAATGCGCGTCCGCGAAGATCGCCCAGGTGGGGAACGTCACGAAGAGTCATGATGACCCTCAAGAGGTTCAGTGGCAAAAAGGTGAAGTGCCTTGGCCGGGGGCAACAGGCTGAATGGCGCAAGGCCGGCGAGTGGGAGTTAGGTAATAACCATTGAATTAGGTAGCGAATTAGGTAATAACTGGCCCAATGTGGTAAAGAATGTGGTAATGAATGGGCCGGACTACGGGAAGCGCCGAAATGAATGAAAGAAAAGTCGTTGATCAAAAGATCCTGAACGAGATCATCCGGCGCATCGTGGGAGTTGCGAATCCGGAGAAGATCATCATGTTTGGCTCCGCCGCTCGCGGCCAAATGGGCCGGAACAGCGATGTGGATCTGCTGGTGGTCAAGGGCGGGCGCTATGACAAGGGCCGCCTGACCGAGAAGATCTACATGAATCTTCATGGCAGTGGTGAAGCGGTGGACGTCGTCGTGGTCACTCCGCAGGAGGTCGAGCGGTACCGCGACACCCGCTGTCTGGTGATCGCACCGGCCTTGAGGGAAGGGAGGGTCGTCTATGCCGCCTGAGCGCTTCCCGCCCCACGACCCGCGAGAGTGGCTCAACCGCGCCCGCAGCAACCTCGCCCAGGCGAAGGTCCACGTCTCGGGGGTGTATCTGGAAGACCTCTGTTTCGCGGCCCAGCAGGCTGCCGAGAAGGCGATAAAGGCCGTTTTCGTGTACCATCGGCTTGACTTCCCCTTTGTCCACGACCTCGCCCGGCTCCTAACGTTGCTGGAAGAGGCGGGGCACAGGGTGCCGAAGTACGTTCGGCAGGCGGAACGGTTGGCACGCTTCGCGGTGGCGACGCGCTATCCCGGGCTTTCCGGTCCGGTCGTTCGGAAAGACCACCAGAGGGCAATCCGCATTGCAGAGGCAGTGCTACGTTGGGCCGCCCGGCAAATCAGGGAGAAACCCTGACGCCCCGTGACGCTGGGCACCGAGGCAGGAAGGCATCCACCCCGGCTGAGTGGGGGACGGCGGGACCCAGTGCCACAATTACTGGCTCCATGTCGTCGCAGACTGTGACAGCCAACCTCGGTCTCACGTCCAGAAGGACCGGCCAATCTGCCCTGGCACGAGGCCTGCCTGCGGCGCCATTATGGGGCATGGTGTAGGCACACCAAAGAGGTGGACCACTACTGGCTCAACGCGGATGCGATGACCCGTCCGATAATCATTCGGGAAGATGAAGCCACTTACGGTGCTAACAGAAAGACCGACGAATGATCATCAAGTCCATCAATGTAAAGAACTTCCGGTGCATTCTGGATGCTACTCTTGAATGCGACATGCTGACTGCCTTGGTTGGGCCGAATGGAGCGGGTAAGTCTACTTTCCTACGGGCCATCGAACTGTTCTATGCAGGAAACCCCGCGTTTGGGCCGGAGGACTTCTACGCCGAAGATGTGAATCAGGACATCGAGATATCTGTAACATTTGCAGAGCTGGATGATGAGGAGAAGGAACACTTCGGAAGCTACGTTGAGAACGGAACGTTAACCGTATCGCGAGTGCTATCCCTCTCCGAGGGCAAGGCCTCTAGTAAGTACCATGGCTCTCTTCTTCAGAACCCGGACTTCGTTCCAGTGCGAGCTGCAGGTGCGGCGCGGGAGGTGACAGCGGCCTACAACCAACTTCGCCAGAATCCTGCTTATGCAGATCTGCCTGCGGTCAGATCGCGCGACGCCGCTTTGGAGAGTCTCAGGGCATGGGAATCGGCCCATCTGGACCGTTGTGTGCGACGAAGAGACGAAGGGCAGTTCTTTGGCTTCACTGAAGTTGCACAGGGATACCTCGGCCGATACACACGCTATATCCCCGTGCCCGCAGTGCGCGATGCCGCGGAGGATGCCGCAGAGAGTAGGGGAGCTCCGATCACCCAGATCATGGACTTGGTTGTGCGCAGTGTACTTGCGCAACGCGAGGATGTAGTTCGGCTCAAGACAGAGACACAAGCCAGGTACAACGAAATTCTGGACCCGGAACGGCTTGTCGAACTGGCCTCCCTTGAGACGCGCTTATCCGCGACTCTGGCCACATACGTCCCTGATGCGGCAGTAGACCTCTCATGGGAAGGCGCTAAGCCCATCGAGGTTCCGCTACCAACAGCCCGGGTCAAACTTGTTGAGGACGGGTTCCCCTCTACGGTTGAAAGAACAGGTCACGGGCTCCAGCGTGCATTCATCCTGACGCTGCTGCAGCATCTGGCAGTGGCCGTGGCTCCGGCAATCTCGACACAGGCAGGCGCAGGACAAGACGTTGCACCGCAGCCGCCAGTACGAGTTCCCAACCTTATCCTTGGCATTGAGGAGCCGGAACTCTATCAACACCCCAACCGACAGCGGCACTTAGCCCGGATTCTCCTGGCACTCTCAAGCGGAGGAATACCCGGAGTCGCCGGTCGGACTCAGATCCTGTACGGGACTCATTCCCCGCTTTTCGTGGGCATTGATCGGTTCGATCAAGTGCGTCTCCTCCGTAAGGTGCCGAACGGGGAAGGACGGCCAAAGGTGGCGAGGGTGACGAGAACATCATTGGACGATGTAGCGCGTGCGTTGTGGGAAGCCTGCGGGAGGCAAGGAGACCAGTTCACTGCGGGCACGCTGAGGCCCAGGCTGCAGACGATCATGACCCCTTGGATGAACGAGGGGTTCTTTGCGGGCGTAGTCGCTCTTGTCGAAGGGGAGGATGACAGGGCTGTCATCCTCGGTTTCGCGTCGGCTGCCGGCCATGACTTCGAGAGCCTCGGGATCTCCGTGATTCCGTGTCTGGGCAAGAGCAACTTGGACCGACCACTCCTGATCTTCCGGAGCTTCGGTATTCCTGTCTACGCGATTTGGGATAGCGACGAGGGCGGGAGGGATGCTGATCCCGCAGAGAACCGCTATCTTCTGCGTCTCGTCGGTGCGGCTGGCGAGGATTGGCCATGTAGAGTCCAGGATACATTCGCTTGTTTCCGAACCAAACTCGAAGACACTCTGCGCTCTGAGATAGGCGAAGAGGCATTTACTGGGTTGTTGGATCAGGCGAAGACAGAGTTGGGTATAAGATCCAACAGCCAGCCGATCAAAAACCCATCGGTGATTTCGCGGGTTGTTTCTTGCGCAAGAGCTCAAGGGCACACGAGCCAGACCCTGGAGACAATTGTGCAGCGAATCGTCCAACTTCGAAAACAACAGGTGGCGGGTTGATACCGAAGGAATGCAAGCGGCTGGCGGACCTGCCTGCAGCGCCGCCATCTGTCGCGGCGCAGGCGGGGGTGGATTTTCTCGGAATAGGTCGTGATTCCAAGGGAATGTAGGAGACTTACGGAAGTAGACTTTCCCATCGCTGTGGTGTCGAAGCACCCGGCACGGGAGGAATCCATTCGCCACGGGCATCCATCGACACTCCACCTTTGGTGGGCGAGGCGGCCGCTAGCGGCTTGTCGGGCAATGCTCCTTGCGCTGCTCCTGTCTGACCCGCGTGATTCGCTTCGACCCTAGGACTTCAAGGTCAGGGCCCGCCATCTGCTCCCTCGCGTTCAGTGAACGCCTGAGCCGACAGATTCTCTCTGTGATGCTCAGGCCAGGCCTCCGATGGCTTGACAACCTAATCTTTCGGAGCCATCCTGCCATTCATGGTCGCGCGACTCCTCGCAGACAGCGGCGGAAGGCTTTGAAGCGTGCATCGTGCGCGGGCAAGTCTCATCGCTGCTGAGTTAAACCGGCCTGCAGCCCGCCGCTGGCGGTGCCCCGAGCAGGCAGGCCGTGCGGTGGGCCGCGGGTCCGGCACGGAGCCCCGTCACAGGACGGGGCGACCCGGAGCAAGACGGCCCTACCCCGCCAAGGTGGCGGGGTTCCGTCGCGGGCTGGCCGTCGAGGGGCCCGTCAGGGGCGGGCTGCAAAGTGTGCTCAGGGTTCCCAATGATCTCCACCAGATACAACTTAACTCACCGGCGATACGCGTAAGTCTCTGGCAACGGTGAAGCGGATGGGTGCCCGGTCGCCTCGCGATCCCCTCCAGCGGTTTCATCCGGCGGTCGCCGAGTGGTTCCGTGCCTCGTTTCCGGTGCCGACCCGGGCGCAGGAACTGGCTTGGCCCGAGATTCTCGCCGGGCGCTCGACTCTCCTCCTCGCTCCGACGGGATCAGGGAAGACGCTTGCCGCCTTCCTTGCCGCGATCGAGCGCGTGATGTTTGCCCCCGTGCCCGGCCGCCATGCGCGCTGTCGGATCCTGTACGTTTCTCCGCTCAAGGCGCTGGCCGTAGACATCGAACGCAACCTGCAGGTACCCCTGGCCGGGATCGCGCGCGAGGCCGCACGGCGAGGGGATGCGATCCATCTGCCCACCGTCAGGGTGCGCTCGGGGGACACGCCGGATGTCGAGCGGGCGCGGATGGCCCGCACCCCGCCGGATATCCTCATCACGACGCCGGAGTCTCTGTTCCTTATCCTCACCTCGAATGCCCGGACGATCCTCACCTCCGTCGAGGTCCTGATCCTCGACGAGATCCACGCCCTGGTCGGGACGAAGCGTGGGGCGCATCTCGCCATCTCGGCAGAGCGGGTGGCCGAACTTGCGGGGCGCAATCTTCAGCGGATCGGGCTGTCGGCCACCCAGCGTCCCCTTGAGATCGTCGCCCGCTTTCTGGGAGGCGGGGAGCCAGGCCGCCGCTGGAAGGCCCGGCCGGTGCAGATCGTGGATGCGGGAGCCAGGAAGGCCTTCGACCTCAAGGTCGAGGTTCCCGTCGAGGACATGTCCCGGCCGGGAGAGGTCATCGAGCCGGGCGGCAGGCAGATCCCGGAGGGGCCGGCGAGCCTGGTCCAGCGGCGCTCGATCTGGCCCGCCATTCACCCGCGGCTTCTGGAGCTGATTCGCGCCCATACATCCACCATTCTCTTCGTGAACTCGCGCCGTCTCGCTGAACGGATGGCGGCGGCGCTGAACGAGCTGGCCGGCGAGATGCTGGTGCGGGCACACCACGGCTCGCTGGCGCGGGAAGAGCGGCTCGCCATCGAGGATGCCCTCAAGGCCGGGAGACTGCCGGCGCTGGTCGCCACCTCCAGCCTGGAGTTGGGGATCGACATGGGGGCTGTGGACCTCGTCGTCCAGATCGAGGCTCCACCCTCGGTGGCCAGCGGCATCCAGCGCATCGGGCGGGCGAGCCATCAGGCCGGCGCGGTATCTCGCGGTATCCTGTTCCCCAAATATCGCGGGGATCTGCTGGCGACGGCAGCGATCACTGAGGCCATGCGGGAGGGCAAGGTCGAGCCCACCCGGATCCCGGCGAATCCCCTGGATGTGCTCGCGCAACACCTGGTCTCGATGGTTGTGCCGGGTGAGCGAAGGGTGGACGACCTCTTTACTCTTGTCCGCCGGGCGGCCCCATACAGTGAGCTGCCCCGAGGACAGTTCGAAGGCCTCTTGGACATGCTTTCGGGGCGCTATCCCTCGGGTGAGTTTGCCGAGCTTCGGCCCCGGCTCGTGTGGGATCGCTTACGCGGCACCGTCCGTCAACGCGAGGGGGCGCGGGCGCTCGTCGTCGCCAACGCGGGCACGATCCCCGACCGAGGCCTCTACGGCGTGTTCCTTGTTGACGGTGAGACGGGGGGCGGCAGTACGGGAAAGCGGCCAGGGC
>Ga0315314_1004319_pt1 | contig 10712 bp, 8 predicted proteins | sample TDP9_MG_FD_203631 | JGI IMG/M metagenome (GOLD analysis project Ga0315314, IMG submission 203631) | Freshwater sediment microbial communities from Lake Towuti, South Sulawesi, Indonesia - TDP9 | ecosystem: Environmental > Aquatic > Freshwater > Lake > Sediment | place: Indonesia: South Sulawesi... | reverse complement strand
TTCCAGGCGCAGTCTCTTTCAGGGTCAAGCTCGCATTTCCCCTGTTTACTGCCACCACAAGCACCATTAAGTAGTCCCTTGCTACACCTGGCAACAGGACAAATGCCACCGGTTACGGCTAGGAGACAGTCTCCACAGCCATCACACCTTACCTCCAAAATACCCGCCTCTCTTTCCTCGGCACCCATGAAGTGGGTGTTTTGCGTCGGAAAGACAGGAAGCTCAGGGAAAATCCCAGCCAGGGTCTGCACCCCTATTCCGCAGGCTAAAGAGAGCACTGCCTCAGCACCATTAATTTGGGGCTTGAGTATAGAGGCTGCCAGATAATTATCACACTGCTTGGCTACCGTGGTTGTTTTAAACACAAAGGTCTTATTTCTCAGCTTACCCCCAAGCTCAAGTAGTTGGCTCAGGGTCTTAGCCTCCCTTAAGCCTCTTGGTGGCTGGGTACAGCCATCGCAACCAGCAATTAGGATATTGGCATAAGACGAGATAAAATCCAAAATCTCATCCAAGGGCTTTTGTGTTGTTATTATCATTGGCTTAGCCCTCTTTTGACCCGATAGCCCTTATTTTTTGGCTAAACTGGTCTAATTCTTTATCAAACTCCTCAGGGTATCTTGGAGCTACAGTGCAAAAGTAAAGCCTATCCTGGAAGCCTATCTGGCTTAGCCGCTTATTTAGAGCGGCTATGGCATGCTGTGCCTTCCCACTTACTTTTTCCTGTTTACAATCCTCTTCAGAACAAGCAGCGATCAAAACACCGTCTATACCTTTCAGGAAAGCCTCCAAGATGTGGAAATTGTCAACCCTAGCTGCACAAGGTAAGTCAATAAAGCGGATATTTGGCGAAAGTCCCCCGTTTAATGGGGGGAAAACAGCCCACTGACAGCGAAATACCAGAATCTTTGGCGATTCCATTTCTGGTGATAACTTGGTAATCAACAGTGAAATACGTTCTCTTTCCCAATTCTCTAAATCTAGAGCAGTAGCTGGACACATAGCCACACACAGCCCACAGCCCCGACAGGCACTTAGTTCAAAGTTAATTCCCCCTGGGCTTGCCAGCTTAGCCGCACTATAAGGACAGTAAAAGACACAATTTCCACAGGCAATACACAGATTGGTATCTACCGTTACCTTCAGGCTATGCCGTTTTAGGGTTATAACCTCTTGTCCGTAACCAAGCTGGTTTAATAACAGATTGAGGGCGAGGATTTTGCGCCCGGTGACCGGGCTACCTCTATCGTATCGGCAGTAATCTTCATCACAAGCAAGGACGTTAATCTTCTCTATCCCCATAAGTAAGGCGTTAAAATATATTTCCTCTGGAAGGCGACCAACACAGGGAACCATAAGCGGGACAAACTTTGATACCCCAAATAGCCTCTCTACCCCGCTAAAATCGGGGGCGCTTCCCTTACACATAATAACCAGTGTATCGGAGTCAAACTCCTGCTTCGCCTTCCCTAGATAGTTAATTAATGAATCAAGGTCGTAATAGATGGTGTCGATGGCTCTAGCCGGACAAGTAGAGTAACACAGCCCACACACCTGGCACTTTTCTATATCCAACAAGATTTTGCCGGTTTCAGCCTCCTTGTTTAACGCCTGGTAGGGGCAAAGGGAGGAGCAAATAGAGCAATGGCTACAATAGTCTTCGTTTTGTTTAACGGCTACTATATCCCGGGTAACTTGCTGGCTCATTTTACCTCCACCTTATTCATCTGTCTGAGAGGACCGAGCTTGGTGACTTCATCAATGAATTCATCTGCTGCCGACTGGAATTTTTCTGCCTCAGATGTTGAAATCCATTCTAGTCTTAATCTCTCGGGTTCTATCCCGATTTGGGGGAGTAGATTTTTGGTTAACATTATTATTCGCCTTGCCTTAAGGTTACCACTGATATAATGGCAATCCCCGGGATGGCATCCAGCTATCATTATACCATCGGCGCCTTTAGCAAAGGCACCAAAGATGAAGCTTGGTTCTATCCTTCCGGTACAGGTGATTTTGATTATCTTAGAATAGGGGTTGCCCTTTAATTTTGAACCGCTGGCGAGGTCCATTCCAGCGGGCGAACACCAGTTACAACAAAAGACTACAATTTTAGGCTCAAAATCTGCCATAGCCTCCCTTGGTTCATTATTTGTTGTATCAAAAGTGAATTCTCAGGGCTAAAATACAGCCCACGCGAGGTTATTTCCTTTTTAACGCCTTACCCTGATATAGGGCAAGAATTACAGGTATAGGAAGTGCAACTACTGCACGCACTCCTTCCCTCGGGAGCAGATGACCCTTCGGAACTTCTGGAGAATAAAGAAAACACCCGCTGAGCACTACTTCCGCACCTCGGGCAGGGGGCACTCTCACTCGACTGGCTCATTGCTCTAAGCAGCTCAAACTTAATTTTACAATTTGAGCAAAGATACTCATATATCGGCATCGTCCTCTCCCCTTGTTAGACGGCAATCACTTGTTTAACTTCGGGTATCTGCTGCTTAAGGATTCGCTCGATCCCGTGTTGCAGAGTCATAGTTGCCATGGGACAGCCGCTACAGGCACCTCTAAGCTTTAGCCTGACCACGCCTTCACTCACATCCACCAACTCGACATCACCCCCATCTGCCTGCAAGGCAGGTCTTATTTGAGCCAAAACTGCTTCTACCTTCTCTTTCGTAGTTTATCCCTCCTTTCCCTATCTATAACGTTGCGTATGCACTGGCTATAGTTTCCGCCAGTTCATCTTTGATAGTTCTTGCACCAGCCGGACAGGCACTAACACACACCCCGCATCGCTTACACTTAAGGTTATCTGTGACTGATACCAGCCCCTTTTCAGTTTTTTCCAATCTACAGGCATTATAGGGGCAGACACCAACACAAATTCCGCACCCGCTACACAAATCTTCATTAACCTCAATGACTGGTATCTCAGGCTGAAGCTCCAAGACGACGCACCCTTTACAGCTCTTACACGGTCCGCAGTATAGGCACCGTCTAGCCTCTGCTATTACTTCTTCCAGGGTGAATGCTTCCTCAAGTGGTTCAAAATTCAGCCTCTCTTCAACCGGAGCCCGTTTGAGCGCCGGTTGAGGCTTATACTCCAGACCCTCGGGAATGGAGGCTTTTTCATAATCCTTTTCCCTCCATGCCCTCATATCCTCACCCCTCAGGTAGCGGTCGATTGACTCGGCGACGGTTAATCCGTCCCCCATTGCTTCGGCAGCAAAACCTACCCTTCTGACATCACCGCCAATGAAGATTCCCGGTCTAAGGTTGCTCATAAGGGTAATCGGGTCAACAGCCAGTCTGCCCCATTCGTTCAGCAGGCCCTCTTGCTGGAAGAATGCCCGCTCTGGGCCCTGGCCGATAGTAATGAGCAACACATCGCCTTCAAGCTCTATCCCATCACCCCGGTCGAATTTAGGGTTAAACCTACCATCTTCGTCAAAGACCGACGTGCACCGGGGGCACTCTATTTTCTTAAATTTCCCATCCTCACCGATTATTTCAGATACGCCTCTGGAATAGATTATTTTTATCCCTTCTTCAGTAGCGCCTTCTATCTCCTCAACATCAGCTGGTATGCCATCCTTGGAACGCTTATTTTCATTTTCTAGACAGACAAGAGTAACCTCTCCCCCCAGCCTTCGGGCGGTTCTGGCTACATCGAAGGCTACATTGCCACCACCTACCACTATTACTCGCTTGCCCTGAAACAGCTGAGGGGAAACCCTTCCCTGATTTACGCCAAAGAGCAGGTGTAGTCCGAACATGACTCCCTCTAGGTCAGTCCCGGCTACAAGTTCCCTGCCTATAGCTAAAGGTCTGGGAGAGGGAGTGCCGGTAGCTATGAATATTGCCCGATAACCTTCATGCTTCAGGTCATCTAGCGTTTCCCCACCGTCACCCATCCTAACCCCGAGCTTGACTTCGATATGGGCAATCCTGATTAGGTTGCGTATCGCAGCATCGACTATCTCCTTGGGCAGGCGATACCTGGGGATGTATCGTAGAGCGCCACCTAGCTCAAAGTCTCTTTCCAGGATGGTAACCCGGTAGCCTTTCTTACTCAAGGTATAGGCGCACATTAAGCCTCCTGGTCCACCACCAATCACAGCCACTTTTTCTTTGGTTGGCACCGATAGTGGAGGCTTGGTCTCCAGATAGGGGAGGTAATACTCAGCAATAAGTTTCACTATCATCCTACGCCTTACGGCTCCAGTCCGGTCTTTATAATTGCACTGCTTCTCACAGAGCCCACAAATATAGCTGCATAATAAGAACAACGGATTCTTGTCATAAATTTCGTCTCCAATCTTGATTATCTGACTTACCGCCTCTTCAGCATCCAGAGGAAGTAAAGCAATCATGGCATGACTGCGCTGAATGTCCTCGCCCAGAGGACAAGCTATCTGGCAGGGCGGCAGATATACTTCTCCAGCTTCATTAATTACTTCCTCAACCTGAGCCTGTTCATCCTCAGAAATAGTCTTCCCCATCTTATCCTCTCTTTAACCTCTTTACTAAGTCGCCTTTGGAGTTATATACATTCACTTCAAGCGGCATTCCTCCCGGGAGTGAGTGGGTGGCACAGGCATGGCAGGGGTCATATGCTCTGAATGCCATCTCGATCATGTTGAGAATCCCATCGGGGACTTTTCCTTTCTTTATCAGCGATCTGGCTGCCTTTTCAACCGACATATTAATGGCAGCTGAGTTATTCTGGGTGGCGACAATCAGGTTGACCTTAGTCAGAATTCCCTGGTCATCAGTTTGGTAGTGATGAATCAGGGTTCCTCTCGGCGCTTCGACTACGCCTACCCCCTCCTTTGGAGTCTCAGTAGGCAAATTTACTATATCAGGAGAGGTAAGTTCAGGGTCGCGGGCAAGCTCCAGCACCCTTTCCGAGGCGTAAAGTGCCTCAATCAGTCGTGCCCAGTGGAAAGCTAAAGTACTGTGGACCGGTTTCCCGCCTAATACTTCATACATCTTTGTATAGGCTTCCTGGGCTAGTGGCGTTGCCATCCCGTCAGATGCATTCAGCCTCGCCAATGGCGCTACTCTAAAGACGCCGCTCTCCTTCCCGTCGACAAACCCCTTCCAGCCTACATTCTTAAGGTAGGAAAATCTAACATAAGTCCAGGGCTCAACATGCTCCCTGATGTGGTCAAGGTATTCCTGAGCCCTAAACTTGGCAAACTCTTTACCATTGGGGTCAACTACCCTTATAAGCCCATCGTAAAAGTTCACCTTGTTATCCTCGTCCACCAGCCCCATATAATACGTCCGATGTTTATAGACGTCACCGGTGATGAGGTCAACATAGTCTTTGTTTTTAAGTACAGTGTCATTAAAAAGGGCAAGGGCAAACTTGGTGAAATCAACCGCATATTCCGCCGCCTCTATAATCGTCTCCCTTTCCTCCTCAGTGATTTGTTTTGATACCCCTCCAGGCAAGCCACAGGTAGGCTGAATAGGCTTCCCTCCGATTATCCTCAGAACTCCTCTCAGCCTTTTCCTTACTTCTATTACCTTTCTGCCAGCTTCCAGCCCAGCCTTGGCAATAACCCCTAGTACATTCCTTTGCGCTGCAGGTGCCTGCGGACCAACAACAAAATCGGGTCCGCCAAGGAAGAAGAAGTGTAATATATGGTCTTCAGCCTGGAAGGCGTTATACATAAGCTCTCTTATCTTCTTTGCTGCCGATGTTGGCTCAACCTTCCAAAGGTCATCAAGGGCTTTAGTTGATGCCATATGGTGAGCAGTAGGACACACGCCACAGATCATGGTGGTTATTCGTGGCATCTCCTCGGCAGGTCTTCCTTCGGAGAATTTCTCAAAGCCTCTAAGCTCGGGAACCTGAAGGTAAGCCCGGTCGCAATTCCCCTCATCATTGAGGAATATCTCTATCTTTCCATGCCCTTCAAGCCTGGTTATCGGGTCAATGGTTATCCTTCTCACTCTGTCCTCCTATTTCATTCTCTTCCTTCTAAGTAGAGAAGCCGGCAGGCTAAATCGGTAAAATGTCCCTGCTGGGTCGACAATCCCATTGATTAGCTTTTCGACCTCGTCATCAGTCATTTTCTCTTCGCCTTCAAGCCCTAATATAGAAGCAATCATTGACAGGGCTTTTGCCCCCTGGTCCATAACTCCCTCTACCGGGCCAAAGCACCCCCGGCATGGCTGATTAGCCTTGATGCATGTTTCCCCACACCCCGAACGAGTGGCAGGACCGAGACAAATTAGTCCCTGCTCCAGGAAGCATTTCTCAGGGGCAATTTTGATTTCCCACGGTCTTTTTATCTCTTTCATGGATAGTCTCTCTGGCTTTGTCTCTTGCCTCGGGCAGGTATCACACAGGGCTTTATCCGGGGCAAGCACTGCTCCCCTCTCCGGCAACTCTCCCTGGAGAATGGCATTTACTGCATTGAGTATCAAGTCTGGCGGTGGTGGACAACCAGGGAGGTAATAATCCACAGGAATAACCTGGCCTAAACTCATTACCGTATCATAAAATTCTGGCAGGGTAAGCTCATCACCATTAGTGGCTACCTTCTCTTGTGGGGTAATCCCCTCTGGATTTTCGACACTTGGAGCTTCCTTATACGTTCTGTGGAAAATGGGAAGCCTCGTCCAGAAGTTCGCCAGCCCGGGTATTCCCCCCAGGTGAGCGCAAGCACCGAAAGCAACCACAAGACCGGATTTTGCCCGCAGGAGCTTTACCATCTCTTCCTGCTCTTCTAACCTTACTGCCCCATTTATAAAGCTCACTGCTATCTCGCCATCGCTCAGGGCTTCAATATCCTTTCTCTTAAAGTCCATGGCAACCGGCCATAGGACAATATCCACAGCCTCAGCCACTTTCAATAAATCTTCATTAAGGTCAACGACTGCCTCCTCACACCCACCACATGAAGCACACCAATAAAAAGCGACCTTAGGCTTAGCCATCTTTACCCTCTTTCTTTCCTGGCGGCTGTATAACCGCTTCTCCCTTTCCCCAAGCATTGCCACGCTGAGGCGCACCACTCAATACTTGACAATTTTTTACTCCGGTCAATCTTCTCCCCGTGTTGACCCTCTCACCCCAGTCTTATCTGAGAAGGCCTAGATTTTGCGTCACAATATGGCACTTAGGGAGTCCGCCCTGCGGATTCCTTCGGTAGGATTAGATATATCATAATACATTAGCATAATATTAGAAAAGGAGCAACTCTATTAGGTATATCTGGCAAAATGCATGGTAAAATAGGCTGGTTAATTATCTAAAAAAGTAGAGAACAGTAAAATATCAGGCTATGATTCGTATATGCCACCGCAGTGATGCCCCAACAATATACTCTATCATCAATGAAGCAGCCAGAGCCTATGAAGGTGTCATACCGGCTGACTGCTATCACCAGCCGTATATGACTATGGAAGAGCTAAAACGGGAGATGAAGCGCATGACCTTCTTTGGCTGGGAACAAAACCAGGAGCTGGTCGGGGTGATGGGTTTTGAAGCAATTAAAGACGTTACCCTCATCCGCCACGCCTATGTATTGCCACAGTGGCAGAGACAGGGAATAGCCAGCAAACTCCTGGAGCACCTCAAGAGTCTGGTTACCACCCCCCGCCTGCTAGTCGGCACCTGGGCTGATGCTTACTGGGCGATTGAATTTTATGTCAAGCACGGCTTTACCCTGCTGCCCAACAAGGACGAGCTACTGAAGGCCTACTGGGACATCCCCCCGCGCCAGATTGAAACCTCAGTGGTCTTGGGGATGGAGATAGCCCCACACTTCATCCCCCCTAATCTCCAATAGCCTTACTGGCAGGAGTTTGTTGGTTAAATCGTGGCTACTTTTGGTATATACCTTGATATAGTTGTCGGTGTGACCAGACCAGACACCATCAGACTGCTGCTCAAATAGCACCGGCATCGTCCTGCCCAAAAAGCGCTGGCTGAAGTTTTGGGCGCTTTCTTTGGCTAAAGCCAGCATTTTCTGGCTCCGCTGTTTTTTAATTTTATCCCCTACTTGGTGTGACATCTGGGCGGCTTGAGTCCCCTGACGTGGTGAGTAGGAGAAGACATGGATTCGGGCAAACTCCATCCGCTGACAGAAATCATAGCTTTCTTCAAATTCCTCATCAGTCTCACCAGGGAAGCCAACCATAACGTCAGTGGTGATAGCTGCCTCAAGTAATAGAGCCCGAATTAAAGATACCGACTGCTCATAATCACTAGCGGAGTAGCCCCGCTTCATCCGACTAAGTACCGCATTGCTGCCACTCTGAAGTGATAGGTGAAAGTGGGGGCATAGCCTTTGGTCATGCCATAACTCGATAAGCTCAGGGGAGATTCCCCAAGGCTGGAGGGATGACAATCTTAACCTTTCTACACCGGTCTCACTTAATATATGCTCCAGTAATCCTTTTAGATTAACCCCGTCATAATCATAGGAACCAATCTTGACCCCGGTTAATACCACCTCTTTATAGCCTTGAGCCACCCGATGTCTGACCTCATCAACAACTTGGTCAATGGGTAAGCTCTGCTCCCTGCCTCTGACTAAGGGGACAATACAGTAGGAGCAAAAGCTATTACAACCATCCTGAACCTTGACCAGGGCGCGAGTCCTAAAACCAGGGTAATGGCTGATAGTTGAACCCCCTTGAACAAAGGCTGGGCTACCCACACAGCCAGGCTCCTTTAGTAGCAGGGGTAGATACGCCTTTTCATTATTTCCCAAGACAAGGCTAACCCCTTTAATCTGAGCCACTTCCCGGGGGGCTCGCTGGGCATAGCAGCCAGTCACTACCACCAAGGCATCAGGATTTCGCCGGTGAGCTGACCTGAGCCGATGTCGGGATTTGCTATCGGCAATATGAGTTACGGTGCAGGTATTCAGGATATAGATATCAGCCTCATCGGTTGGAGATACTAGCTGATACCCTGCCTCAGCCAATTGCCGGGCTAAGAGCTCCGTCTCAGCCTGGTTGAGTTTACAGCCAAGGGTATCCAAAGCCACCTTTATTCTTCTAGGCGTCTTACTTCGGTTAATAAACTTCATTGTAATGTTACTTACCATATATGAGCATTGTACTTTCAAATTCTCAGTCGGTCAAATTGAAGAGTCGGGGGGAATACAGTATAATGTATGGCATAAAAAAGGAGGGTTAGCTTAGCTATGGCTAAAGAGAAGCTAACATTAATGGAAATGGCGATAATGGATGCGGTGCGTAAAGGGATGATTGAGCGAACCGATATTGGTAAACATTGCCGGACAATAATTTCGGATTATGATGCCCCTGGACCAACACTGTGGACAGAGCCGACGGTTAGACAATGGGCTGATGTTTTAGATGGGTTGGTGGATAAAGGTTATCTGGCTTGGAAAACCTACATTCTGCAAATAGAACCAACGGAAAAGGGCAAGAAGTACATCGCTGATAACCAAGCAGAACTGGACAGCCTTCCCAGGGTTGAAGATAGCCGGGAGTGGTTTAAGCAGCAGCGCAAAAAATTGGTTCTTTAGGCTGAGATAGATTTGCTATACCGGCTTGGAATTTAGCCAGATGTCAGCAATAAATAACAGGGTTGTGGTTACCGGCATAGGTATTTTATGCCCATTGGGTCTGGATGTCGCCTCTACCTGGAAAGCCCTTATTGCTGGTAAGTCTGGTATTGACTATATTACCCTATTTGACCCTGAGCCCTTTGCCACCAAGTTTGCCGGCGAGGTAAAAGGATTTGACCCTATTGGCTATGTCAGTCATAAGGAAGCCCGCCACATGGACCGCTTCGTCCAACTGGCGGTGGCTGTCAGCCTGCAGGCAGTAAAGCAAGCTGGGATACAAATTACCCCCGATAATCAAGATAATATCGGCGTCATAATCGGCAGTGGGTTTGGGGGATTACTTACTTTATCTCAACAAGTAAGAACACTGCTAGAAAGGGGGGCAGATAGGGTAAGCCCCTTCCTGGTATCAATGATGGCTGCCGATATGGCTTCAGCCCAGGTATCAATTCTGCTCGGGGCTAAGGGACCAAACTTTTCCACCACTTCAGCCTGCTCCAGTGGCTCAGATGCCATAGGCACTGCTTATGAAATCATCCGGCGCGGTGACGCCCAAGCCATGCTGGCTGGTGGTAGTGAGGCAGCAGTAACCCCGATAGGGATTGCTGCCTTCAATGCTCTCAGAGCCCTCTCCACCCGAAATAGCCAGCCACAGTTAGCCTCACGACCCTTCGATGCCGAACGCGATGGCTTCGTCCTCGGTGAGGGAGCTGCCGTCCTTATACTGGAAGAACTCTCCTTTGCCCAAAGGCGAGGAGCTAAGATTCTGGCTGAAATTATAGGCTACGGAGTTAGTAGCGATGCTTATCACATCACCCAGCCATCTGAAGGTGGAGAAGGGGCGGTAAGAGCTATTCAGATAGCGCTTAACAAAGCCGGGCTAGCTACTACTGAAATTGATTATATTAATGCTCATGGCTCGTCTACCCCACTTAATGACAAAATGGAAACCAAAGCGATAAAAGCCGTATTTGGCGACACCGCCTATCACATTCCAATAAGCTCAACCAAGTCAATGATGGGGCATCTGCTTGGAGGTGCTGGTGCTGTTGAAGCAGCAATATGCATCATGGCTATACAGCACAGTATAATACCACCGACGATAAACCTTACCCACCCCGACCCTGAATGCGATTTGGATTACGT
>Ga0315314_1004318_pt1 | contig 10714 bp, 10 predicted proteins | sample TDP9_MG_FD_203631 | JGI IMG/M metagenome (GOLD analysis project Ga0315314, IMG submission 203631) | Freshwater sediment microbial communities from Lake Towuti, South Sulawesi, Indonesia - TDP9 | ecosystem: Environmental > Aquatic > Freshwater > Lake > Sediment | place: Indonesia: South Sulawesi... | reverse complement strand
TAAAAACAATGCTGATTGAAAAACACTGAACCTTCTTCAGTATAAAAAGCGACATCCTTTTTTCAAGACTTCATGTGAAACTTGCTGTCTCGAATTCCAACATGGCTTTCAAGCTTTCTTGTGAAAATGTGCACTTTCCAAAAATTCCGAGAATTTAAACCGATGTTTAAACCTACCCCCGCACCAAGCCCTACAAACTGCATTTAAATTCTCGGTTTTTCATCCTTCATGTAGAGTTTTGACTGATTTTTCAACAAGTCATAAAAACTTAAGCGAAGACATGGTAAATGGAAGCGTGTGATCGATGAATGAAACAAACACAAACTCGATTCAGACTCTGGTTTTGGCGGCAGGTGAGGGCAGCAGGCTAAGAAGATTCGCAAGACAAAAGGTTCTCTTTAAAATTGCCGGGGTTCCCTTATTAGGAAGGGTTCTTTACAAACTTAAGGACGCGGGAATACAAACGGTTTACATAGTCACAGGGTACCAAGGAGACGCGATACGTGAACATCTGGGTGAAAATTATGCTGGATTGAATGTTCAGTACATAGAAGCAAAAAATTGGGAAAAAGGAAACTTATACTCTCTCTTAGCCGCTAAGGAATTTTTGAAAGACGATTTTGTTCTCTGCATGGGCGACCATCTTTTTGATCCTCAAATTGTGACAAAACTCCTTAATGAGAATCTCAGGGGCGCTATGACCTTGGCCATTGACAGGGTTGGTTATTCGTCGGATGACACCAAGGTTTTGGAACATCAGGAAATGATTATTGACATTGGCAAGTCCACAAATCCTTCCAACGCAGTAGATACTGGACTTTTCCTCTGCTCACCTAAAATATTCATGTACGCGGAAGCGGCGGCCAAACAAGGAGCGTCTGAACTTGCCCAATGTATTCAACTTGCTGCACAAAACAGAGATGCACGAGTACTTGACATAAGTGGGCACTTCTGGGTCGATGTAGATACAAAGAAAGATGTCGAGCGAGCCAAAAAATTGCTTGTTGAACGTTCCCAAAAAGAACGTGGGGCGTCCGATTTTGTGGCTCATTATTTCAACCGCCCCATAGAAAACGCTATTCTCAAGCGCATATCAGATCATCGAGTAACTCCCAATCAGCTGACAATGGCGACCAACGCCCTTGCTTATTTTGTAACCGCTCTCTTACTCTTTGATCATTTGTTAATTGGAGCTATACTGATGTTCGCGGTGGGCATCATGGACGGGTTGGATGGCAAATTAGCAAGGTTACACAGACGTACAACAAAACTTGGGCTCATGGAACACCAGTTTGATTTGCTGTTTGAGTTTTCATGGCTCTTAGCCATGGCAATATTCCTTAGTCAGAGCCAAGGCTTGCTACCGCTTATACTTGTCGCCTTTTCTATTACATTCATAGCGTTCTACAGATTCTGCTACGATCAATTCAGTAGAGCCTTGGGCGTTAGCTTAGATGTTTACGGACCCTTTGAACGTGCCTTCAGAAGAATCGCAGGGAGAAGAAACGTATACAACGTCTACATCTTGATTGGAGTTCTCTTTGGTGCGCCATTATACTCACTCATAGCAATCCTTTTCCATTCAGCCCTAACCGCTGCAGTTTACGCCTCCAGGGCAGCCTTACACATGCACGCCTCTGACTCATAATCTGCAAAAAGAAAAAGAGAGGGTTAGTTGAAGGCTTTTTGCCTCAGCTGAGTACTTTGAGCCCAGCTTTGTCGTAGATTCTCTTCAGCCTCTCCAATTCTTTGCCTGTGTAGAATTTGGCTATCGCTGTTTTCGGCGCTCAACCTTGAAACACATCAAGCTATATTTGGCTTCAAATACGCTTCATAAACAATGTTAATTGGAAAGCTCAAAATCTTCCGTGCTATATAAAGCAACATTATTTTTTCAAGCTCCCATGTGAAATTCTAACCATCCTCATCCAACATGGCTTTCAAGCTTTCTTGTGAAAAATGCGCACACTCCATGTTGCCGAAAACTAATTTTAGAAACTATATAAGACAAGGCGACCCGCAAAAATTTTGCTTTTTAATACTTTGCCTAACATCTGGCTGAATTTCCAAATTTTTAAGAGACAATTTTCACGCTTCGGTTTGAAATCCAAAAATTATCGAAAGTCAAGCAGAAGCTGAAAAACAACCTGTTCTTAAAAATCAGCTTGTTCTACAAACTGTTTCTCTTCCCTACTATATGTGCGCATAGTTAAAGGTTGATGATTTTAGCCCAGTGGTTTAGAAAAACCAGAGCCCAGTACGCCATAGGCGTGAAGGGTTAGGCGGATTCTAAACCCGTAAGCTAAAGTCAGCGGCGGGTTAGCGGAACCTGGCAATGAACACTAAACCTCGGTCGAGTGAAAAAGGGTCCGCACTAAGATTTCTGATATGCCATTGTATTCGGTCGCCCACGGCATCCGGCTAATCGCCAAGCGACCCACCGACCCTACGGCTAAAACCCTCGATGACGAAAAGAGAGGATAGCTTAGCCCAGCTCGGCGACAAACCCTAATGAGGACACGAAGGGATTACGGATGTCCAAGATTTTCTTAAGCATGCTTAGGCGCCCAAGGGTATGGGAACAACGGCAAAGTAGGTCAGTGGCACCGAAATGCGTAAACAGTCATCGACACGAGGTGTAAACCTCTAATCCTCCTTTTTCTGTTGCTTGGTTTCAATGGGCTGGCTGCCATTAGCCCAACGACCAAGAGAAGGCAGCAAACAAACCCGTAAACAATGTCCGGGAAAACAGAGGTGAAAAACATGACTCAAGACTCAGCAAATGTTGGCGACGGGTGTGGGACCGAAAAAGAAAACACAAAAACCATAAATTGCCAAAACAACGAAGGTTCAAATCCCACACCCGGCGCCAACAACATTCTTTTGGACGAACACTCCCCGTCTGGTGTGTTACTTGCGTTTTCTGAATAGTTTGGCGTTTTCGACGTCGCAGACGTATTCAAAGCCCGCCTCGACTAGTCGGCTGGCTTCTTCTAGGGTCCATGTAGCCTTGGAGACGTATTCTTCGTCTTTGAAGTCTACTAGATGAGTGTAGACTAGAGTGTTCTTGATACTCTTGTGTCCGAGTATTCTCATAACGTGTAGGATGTCCTTGGTCTTGTGGTATTCCATTGTGGCTTTGAAATGTCGGAGTGCGACAAAGATCGGGGACCGCAAGGCGAGGATGGCCCAGGAAGTTAAGGAAGTTTCTTAAGGATAGTCAAGAAAATTCAAGGAGAAGCAGCTCCATTTTTTGAACACAGGCCCTTACAAGAGGCATCCGATTATCTTGCTCAAATATCTAAAGCAAGACCCCCGCTGTTTTCCCATGGTTTGCGCTGGAGTCCCCCCGTATACGCTTATCTTAGCCTCTGTGGCAGAGGGTCCCAGAGGGTTTTCAGAGGCTTCGACTTCGCCGAAGTCATAAACTCAGAGGGTTACAGAGGCTCGGGACCCAGAGGCTCAGGCAAAACTCTAAGAGGGTTCAGAGGCTAGTGCAGAGGCTCAAATAGGTTTTCGATGTTGTCGAAGGGCTCCAGGGCAGGCTCAGACAGAGGCGTTTTCAGAGGCTTCAGGCACAGAGCCCTCAGCGCCTACAGCGCCTACAGAGGCTAACACAGAGGCTTAAGGCAACAGTCTAAGAGGCTCAAGAGGCTAACACAGAGGGTGGTGGTAGATTTCGAGGTCATCGAAGATGAAAAGGGCAAGGGGTTTCAGAGGCTTCACAGGGTTTTTCAGAGACTTAGCGACAGAGGCTCAGACAAAAGTTTAAGAGGCTACAGAGGCTGGCACAGAGCTTGTGGTAGGATTCGAGCGTGTCGAACACTAAGGGAAAGATAGAAGAACTTACAAGAAGCTGGCTCCTTGCACACAGCTAAAGTTCTCGTGCTAAGAGAAATACGCCTAGAAAACAAACCTAAAAACATAGAATAACATCACGACAAGCCCTTTTTGAGCTCTACACCACTCCGACCACTGCTTTTTCTTTCTTCTTGGCTCTTTTCCTTAGCCAAGCCACAACGAAGTCTTCTATCTCCTTCCTGTTGTATTGGTCCCGCCAAGCATGCTCCAAAGCCTCACACACATTCAAGCCGCCAACCAAACCAAAATAGTATAGAAGCTCCTGATACAACTGTTCCCTATCACCCTCACCAAGAATTATATCAAGACTCGAAGCACTTAAAACATCGTTCAAAATCCTCGCAAAAACCAGCCGACTCAAACCAACACCAACACCAACCAAAAATGCGCAGTGCACGCACATTTCTTTTTTGCAGCTAAAGCTAATGGAGCGCGACCTGTCTCTGATTACGCACGACTAAGTCATGAAGCTTCTCCGATGTGTATCCAAAGGAACTCAAAATGTTGGCTCCAGCCGCAAGCAACAACTCCAGATACTTCTTAACATCATAACGCGTGTTCTCATCAACCAACTCAGCAGCCCTCACACGACGATTCAGCCTCTTACTCTCAGCATCAGTAATCAAATACCGAACAGTTTGACCAGCCGAAACCTCAATGCCCTCACTCACGAGCTGCATAGCCGCAATAGCCTGAAAAACATTGTGAACATAATCACTCGGGTCCATTGACAACTGCTTAGCCACAAACAAATCCTCAACAGTCACCTCGCCCTCCACCAACCTCTTAGCATAACCCTTCAAAACGCCCACCGCCTCAGGAAGCCTAGCCATAAAACCCTTCGAATCAGCAGCCTTGCCCAAAACACTAATCATGTCAATTTGTGCATCCCGGATAAAGTTAGGCGTGTCCCTCCGCCTAGCCTCAATCCCCCTCACCTTAATCTTGCCATTCTCAAACACCCCATAATACCGATTGAGCACAGGCACACCCTCGTGCATCCTCGAAGGCAAGAAAACAATCCAACGATAACGACCCTCAAAACTAATGGGCACACCAATCTCCTTCGTAATTTCCTTACACAACTCTACAAACTCCTGAGCCGTAGCCCCCTCTTTCTTTAACCACAAGGAATCAACAATCCCATGAACAATCTGAAAACCGCGCTCTTCAGCCAAACGAGCCGTTCTAAGCAAAGCGTCTCGAGCAAATGCACAAACCGCAATGTGCGCGTCAACCTTGCCAAACCTGGCATTCTTGTAACCTAGGTAACCAAAGCAGGTAACTAGAATCCACTTTAACGCGTTTTGACGCCGGTCATAAACCTCTTTAAGCTGTGGGTCCTCAGCCTCGTTTCTCAACTGCTTATAATCAGCCCGCTTCTTCAAAATCAGCCTCAAAGTCTTAGGCACAATACCAACACGCTTCTCACAAACATTGTAACCCAACTCAGGGACCCTCAACTTAGAATCTGGACAACACTCGCAGAGAACAGTCTCTGCCGAAATATTACGGGCAGCCATCAAAAAAGGATACATAGAGGCAAAATCAATCTCACCAACCCAATCATGCAAGCCCACTTTAGGCTCAAAAATAAACCCGCCTCTATCGGCTATGAGCAGTTCCCAAGCGACTTGAAGGTCTCAGGCTCACGCTTCTTCCAAGGAATCAAAATATCGTCCTTAACAGCCTGATACAGCTGAAGCGAAGACATAATCGTGCCAATCGAAGCCCTAGCCGCCTTATGCAAAGGAACACGACAGGTCCTCGCAACCTCAAACAGACCCTCAAGTCCACAGTCGCGATAAATAAACGTGTTCTCAACATCCACGTGGATGCGACCATAAAGCCTGCGCATAGGCGCCTTAAAATAAACCCGCCCATAAGAAAAGAAAGTCATACCGTGCTTACGCTTAGCTCTGAGAGGAACATCCTCTCTTCCCAAAACCAGCCTATCTAACACATCATTTAGCAAAGCACGTCTGGCAAGATACGGAAACAGCGTGGAGTCGCCGCCACGAGTAAAAACAATATCCGGGTCCAAGTCTTTGACTGCCTCAACAAAAGCAAGAAGCTTGGCCCTTTCGTCACCTTTGTCGATAACGACTTCCTTTTCATCACTCTTCAACACAATCCTATCTATTGGATCACTGAAACTTGGAATCTTCCCAGCCTTAGAAACCTCCACACTTACCCAAACCATGCGCAGAGGCGGGATGGCGTAGTTCTCGCTTTCCACTGAATCCAAAAGGCGATAAGACAACCTCTTATCTTCTGCACGAACTTCCACAAAAGCCGGCGGAAAGACGTCTCGGTCATAGAGATACGCTTGAGCGTCTGGCACGTCCACGTTGCCCAGCTGAAACTTCTCATAGCCTCCAAGCCTCATTATCTTTCGAGCAAAATGCGGCATCCTTCTACAATCAGTAACATCAATCTCAAGAACCCTCGACTTCTCAGCATCAGAAAGATTAACAAACTTCTCTGTAAACCGCCAAGCAGCCACAGATTTACTGCCAACCAGCCTACCCGTCAGCCTCCTCAAGTCTTCCTCTTTCCCAGCCACATAGACCTTCGGCTGAAACCTATCGACCAGCTTCAAGCGTTGTCCAGTCTCTGAAATAACCCAAACGGTCATCTCTCCAGGATTGGACGGGTAAAGGTCTAGCAACCAGCCTCTGACCGTTTTAGGGCTGATTGAGCCGCTGCCTGATTGACTCAACTTCCCTCTTAATCTCCATCAACGCCTTCTGCTGAGCCAACAGAATCGACATGAACATAGCCTCCAACAGCACGGGTCTAGTAGCGTTGCTGGCAGCCGAAGCATAGTTCCGACAAGCGTTCAGCATCTGCTCAAACGCCTCACGATCATCATTGCGCAGAGCCTTGCTAAACCCATCCCACCGCTTGATTTCGCCCTCCAAAGCCATACGGTACGAAGGAACAGTCTTCCCCACTTTTCAAACCTCCATAAACTCCCTAAGCGTAACCCCCTCAGACGGAAACTCCACAGTCCCAAGCCTATAGACAGGATGCTTTTCCAAGACAAACCTCAAAACCCTATGTTTATCCCTCACCCTAACCACAACATTAGCCCTGCCTAAGAGAGCCGACTCCAAAAACATGCTTCTAGACAATGTCCTATGAGCAAAATGTGTCGCAACTACAATCACCTTGTTGTCCATCGCAAACTTTGAAAGAAAAACTGTCAACTTGTTGAAAACATCCATAGCCTCCCTCCTAGGCACATCGCGGTCAAGATACAACCCTACAACATCTGACACAACCACAAGCTTAGCCCCAAACCTCTCAACAGCCAACTTCAACCTATCAATAATCAAAGAAGTAAGCTGATACGCCGTAAAAGCCCTAGAAATGAAGACACGCTCCAACACAGCCTTAGGATCCAAGCCGTAACGCTGAGCAACATACGAAACCTCATACAAATCAAACGTGTTACCGCCATCAACAAACACAACCGAAGAATCCAATCCTCCATGCTCAACCGAAAGCTGACAACGCACACACAACAACAAAGAAATCGACAGACAAGTCGGCAACCCATACAAGACCCCAAAATCGCCCAAAACGAAGCCTGGAAACAACTGGTCAATGTTATCCAAGCCAAAAGCTAAAGGAACACCATGAGAGGATGCGGGCCTCTCCACTGCATTCATGGACAAACAGGGTCACAACCCAAGAGATAAGGGATAAAGAAAAGCGAAACACCAACACAAAAGCATTTTGCAGACAAAGAACACATGGTCTTGGAGACACCAGAGTAAAAGTAATATCCATTTGCCCACTGGTTTCATGTTGCCTGAACACACATAAATCATGAAAATAGAGGCAAGCACCAATTGACTAACTATCTAATCGGCACAGGCGGATGGGCTTACTTCAGGGTGCCGGGTCTTCCTTCACTAGTCGCTTACTCTCGACTTTTTGATTTCGTGGAAGTAAACTCAACATTTTACCAGATTCCAAGTCTAAGGACTGTGGAAACTTGGCGAAGAAGAGTGCAGCCAGAATTCGAGTTTTCTGTCAGATGCAACAGAATTGTCACACACAAACACCAATTTCAACCAAGCCGCGAAGCCTACAACACCTTCGACAAGATGATAACAATCTGCAAAACATTAAGAGCCGAAATCCTGCACATGCAGACTCCTCCAACGTTCAAACCCAACGCTGACAACGCAAATCTTTTGGATTCTTTTATAGCCTCAGTCGACCCGAAAGGCGTCAGATTAGCTTTAGAAGTCAGAGGCGCCAACCAAACCCTAAGCTCAGATTTTGTCAAGGTAATGCAAGGCCACAACATGATTCACAGCATCGACCTCTCAAAAGACGAGGAACCAGCCTACAAATCTGACACACTCTATTCCCGACTTTTCGGAAAAGGCACACACAACATCTACCAACCCACAGACCAAGAACTAAGAAAAATAGACGACAGCGCATCCGCAAAAGACTACAAAAAAGTCATAGTGAGTTTCCACTTCATCAGCATGTACAAAGACGCAGCCAGACTCAAAACATACAAAGAAACAGGCAGATTCCCAATGGCCACAAAGTCAACAGGACTAAAATCACTCGAAGAAGTGCTGAGAAAAGACGCAAAATTTCCAACAAACAAACCACAACTCATTCAAAACCAAGGCTGGAAACTAATTGACATAACCGAGCAGGAACGAGTCCGAGCTTCAGACATACTCCAAAAAATACCAGAAAAGACATACAACAACTTGGACGATTTGATTCAAACCCTGAAGGTGTTAGGAATAAACACCTAAACAAGACCACGAAGTGAAATACAACTTCTAATCGAGTTATTTATTGTGGTGAAAACAAAAACAGGAAAAGACGCACAACCACAACCACCACTCAGCTTAGTTGACGTCGCTATGTGTGAGACTTGCGCCATAGAAAAACCTCGAGGGTAGGGGGTAGGTCTCGAGGTATTACGGAAGCCTAATCACTTCAACATGGGTGTCCCAATAGTTAACATTCACTCGATTTAATGTAGTATGCCAATTCTTGGATAACAACATTAATTTTTCTAAATATTTTCTTCATTGCACGCTCATATTTCAGATTAGAGGAAAGCTCAAAACGTTAGCTTCAGACCCCTAACAAGATTGTGCAGGTCTTTCTTGGCGTTGTCGATGAGTTTAACAACGGCTGCCTCTATGGTGAAAACTCCCTTCAGTGAATCTACCAAGTTCTTGTCTTCAAGAGCTTTCAAAACAGCAGCAATCTGACCTTTCAACCTTGCTTCGTCACCCCTTCTCAAATGCCTCAGCACTTTGCTTCTGTCCGTGTTTTCTCTAAGCACAACAAAATCCCTCACATCAGCTCTCCTCCCCGAATGCAGCTTAAACGCAATCAGCAGTTCTCTTTCGGGAATGCGGCATTCAACTGAAAACCCATAACCTGGAATAGTTGCTGTCACAGAAAACCTCCTTATGTAATCGAAACTCCAGGAAGCCTCAGTTGCCCTACAAACCAAGCTTCCAACCAGAAGATCAAGAGTGACGGGCAGCCCGTCAACCTTCTTCACGTAACTTATAAATTCGCCCCCATAAGCTGCGTCAAACCCAGTCTTCTGCACATGCTTGGAGAAGCCTTCCCTCTTCAGAACCACTTCAAATTCTGCCCTTCGTTCCGTTGGAACCACTAGGTCGCAGTCAACCGAAAACCGATGTCTAGCCAACGCACTTACCGCATATCCCCCAACAACTACGAAATCTAAGTTCTCCTCCTTGAGCCTACGAATCGTCCTCAGTATCTCGTTCTCTCTTTCAACTAGCTTCATGAAAGATCAGCTCAGAAGTTAGTCTCAGCTTCCTTGTATCTGACCCGCAAACCTAAACCGTACATTTCATCTAACATCTCCAAAGCAGGCTCATAAGAATACACATTCTGCATACAGAAGCCAACTGTCGCCTTCAACGGAACAACATTGAAACCCTCAACCTGCTCCACATCAAAATCAACCCTAGGATACAAAACATAAAACACACCGAACAAAGTCTGCCTAACAGGCGAATCCTTCACCCAAAAACCCTTTCCCACAAACTTGAAAAACTTCTTCCAATGATTCAAATCAGCCCTTCTCACCAACACATGAATCGGATAGAAACCAAAGAATCTATCAACCTGATATCCGCCCTTAGTCCAAAAGAACACGGCGTCGGGACCCGTGAAAGCATACTTCAAACCTACCCGCTTTACCAACCCGTACCCTTCAGAAATGTTCACTTTCTTGGCCAAGTATTCCTCAGGCGAGTTCACCCTATACCGTCCCCAACCAGCCCTCTCCAACAACCCCTTACGCGCCATGTCATGCAACACTTTGTTAGGGTCAGGACTAACAAAAACCGAGCTGAACTCGCGTGTAGTGAACTGCTTCTTCCAGTTCCACAACACGTTCCACAACTCATAGTATGACATAAAAGATTACTATAACAGTAATAATTAATAAACCTAACGTTCCCGCCATAGACGATAAAAAACTGAGGATAGATATATCGGCAACGTATTTAAAGTCACACAGTTGCCTACATATCAAAGACGACTGATTCTTAACGTTCACGATACCTTGCCTCGCGGACGAACCTTGAATGTAGCATTCTAGATGTCACAAGATTGCAGCTGTCAAAATTAGACGCAAATTGAGCTTAAAAACAAAAAAAGAGGGGAGTTTTGCTGGAATCAAAGTGTTTCCTAGCATTGAAACCGACGACCACAGTCTCGGCACATGTATCGCTGAGTTTCTCCGAAGTGCGTGGATCGGACGCCGTCTTTCCAAACCCGCTGACTACCACATTCAGGACACTTGACTACGTTT
>Ga0315314_1004317_pt1 | contig 10715 bp, 10 predicted proteins | sample TDP9_MG_FD_203631 | JGI IMG/M metagenome (GOLD analysis project Ga0315314, IMG submission 203631) | Freshwater sediment microbial communities from Lake Towuti, South Sulawesi, Indonesia - TDP9 | ecosystem: Environmental > Aquatic > Freshwater > Lake > Sediment | place: Indonesia: South Sulawesi... | reverse complement strand
CGTTTATGGAAACATTATAGACAACTGTAATGTAGGTATTGGTGGCAACCATTGGAACAACACATTTTTTGAAAATATCATCAGTGGAAGTCACTGGATGGGCATATCTGACAATTTCCAAGATTGTGTTTTCTTTCACAACAATATCATAAACAATGGAGTAGTCAATTCTAATCCGAATCCAAATGTATGGGATGATGGTTATCCTTCTGGTGGTAACTACTGGAGCGATTATACTGATGTGGACCTTTATAGTGGTCCATACCAAAATGAAACTGGTAGTGATGGTATTTGGGATCATCCTTATGTCATTGATGAACAAAATCAAGACAATTATCCTTTAATGGAACCTTGGACTCCTACTCCACCAGTTATTACTGCAATAGTTGACATCCATCCCCAAGCATTAAACTTAAGAAGTAAAGGCAGATGGATTACATGCTACATTGAGCTTTCTCAGGGCTATGATGTAAATGATATCAATGTTTCTACTGTTATGTTGAATGATACTGTTCCAGCTGAGTTGCATCCCACTGAAGTTGGAGACTATGATAATGACACTATTCCTGACTTGATGGTTAAATTCGACAGAGCTGAGGTCACATCATACATCCTCAATAATGTTAACATGACCAAACTATACGAAGAAAAATTCATGACCATAACATTAACCCTAACTGGTAAACTCAATGATGAAACACCATTCCAAGGAAGCGGCACAATCAAAATAACACTATGTATGCCAAAAGGACTAGGGAGATACATATTCCCAATCTAAAGAAACCCAACGCCTCTCCCCTCTATACTAGACCTAGAGACAGACAGACACACGCACACACACGAAAACCACAAACCCATCTGTTGATATTGCACATCTTAAATTGTGGGAGGGGGACCACAGAATTAATAAAATCCACCTATGATATGTGGTTCTATGGTAAAATTATCAATTAGCCAAGGGGAATATGAGAAAAGACTTGAGAAAGTTAGGAAGATACTGGTTAAAAGAAAACTTGACGCCCTCTACTTAACCAGCGGAACCAGCTTCTTCTACTTGACGGGATACTCATACATCACAACAGAGAGACCAGCCGCCCTGATAATCCCAGTGGAAGGCGAAATAACCTTCATGGGTCCACTACTCGAAATCGACCACATCCCACTAAAAACCAAGCTAATAAAGAACATCAAGACCTATCCCGATTACCCAGGAGAAAAGCATCCGATAGATCATTTCGCTTCCTTCATTAAAGAACTCGGATTGGAGCGTAAGAGAATTGGCATTGACAATCCGGCGGGGGCTGCTGGTGCATGGGGTTACAAGGGTCCGCCTATTAAGAAGAAGTTGCCTAAAACCAAGTTTGTTATTGCTAAAGACATTGTTCCCAATATGCGGTTGGTTAAATCAGAGGAAGAGATTGACCTTATGAGGGAGAGCGCTAAATGGGCGAATCTGGCTCACGCATTGCTTCACGAGTATATTGAGCCTGGTTTGTGGGATGTTGATGTTGCCTTGTCGGCTTCTTATGAGGCGTCAATGATCATGAAGAAGACTTTGGGTCCAGATTATGAGCCGTTGCGGGAGGCTTCGCCTTGTGGGGCTGGTTTTAGGGGGCAAGTGGGCTCGATGTCCGCGATTCCCCATTCCATATCCACTAAAAAGATGATTATGGATGGAGATGTGGTTGTTACTGGTGCTGGAGCGGATGTTGGCGGGTACAGTTGTGAGCTAGAGCGGACTATGATTGTTGGGAAGCCCACGGAGAAACAGAAGAAGTATTTTGGGGTCATGGTTGAAACTCAGAAGGCTGCTATGAAGACGTTTGGTCCTGGCAAGAAGTGTTCTGATGTGGATAAGGCTGCGACACGGGTTGTTCAGAAGGCGGGTTTGACGGGGTTGATGAGGCATCACACGGGTCATGGGATGGGGTTGGAGGGGCATGAGCCTCCGTGGCTTGATGTGGGCGATAACACGGTGATGAAGCCTGGGATGGTTTTTAGTTGTGAGCCTGGGATTTATGAGGCTGGGTTTGGTGGTTTTAGGCATTCGGATACTGTGGTGATTACTGAGGATGGTGCGGAGGTTATAACGTATTATCCGAGAGATTTGGATTCTTTGACGATTCGCAGGGGGTAAATGGGTTGTTTAGTCGTATCTCGTGTCTGTGATTGAGTCTCTGAATCTTTTAAGGGTGTCACAGGCGAGTTTTAGTTGACGGAGTTCTTCTGCATCTTTTTTTAGTTTTTTGATCTTGCGTTGGATTTCTTTGAGTTTGGGGTTCAACGAGTTCACAAAGAGAGGACTAAGAAGGTTGTGTCAAAAACAGTTATGAAAGGAGAATATGAATTCGAGATTCAGTTTTTGTGTGTGCGTATGAGGCTACTATATAGAGAGAGGAAAGTTGCTGGATGAGTTTATGGCGCTGTTGTTGGTTTTGGTGGATGCGTTTTGGTGTGTCAGAAGTAGAAACATCTGAACAGCCCATTTCAACTATGGGCTATCAAACATGAATATTGAATATTGATTTGCATTTCATAAAACACTATTACGGATGCGTAAACAAAAATCGGTGGTCGATGTAAAATGAGTCTAGCTCCAGCAGTTTATTTGCTAGGGATAGGTGGAATCGGTGGCTTGTTCATAGGTTACGCAATAAGAAAAATCACTAAGATCTTGTTAATATTCATCGGAGCTTTCTTTTTTGCAGTATTATCCCTCGATTACTTGGGTGCTTTCGCCATAAACTATGAAGAAATTGTGAACTTGATATCGAAACTAATAGATCCAGCCCAAGCAGCGGAAGTACTGATGCCTTTGATAGTGAATCTGCCTCTTGTAGTGGGCTTTACGGTTGGGTTCCTAATAGGAATCAAAAAAGGATAAAAACCATGGAAAAACGCGAGACAGGGATTCCTAATGCTTGAAAAATCGGAAATTCTAGGATACGTTGTCATACTCGTAGGCGTAGGTCTCTTGGTGTTCACATTCGCTAACGCTTATCTATTCCTCGGAGAGAAACTTGGCATATTATCAACCAATCTCGTAGAGGCTTTTGGTGAAGTTTTAGGTCCACTGATCGAAACTAGCATCCGTGTAATGTACTTGGGCATAATGGGATGGATCGGTTCCCTTGTAGCCATGAGAGGAATACAGATCTTTGCACAAGCCAGACAACCAAGAGAGGCGAAGCAGGAAACAAGAAACGTGACCAAACCCGAACCTAAGCAAGATGAGAAAGGCAAAGTTCAAGAATCAGCTGAACGCCCCGTAAAATCTTCCAGAGAGAAGTGAGAACGGAAGAAGAGCCGATGAAGCAAGCCCTACGGGCTTTAGGCTGGGCAACAAAGATAATCTGGATATCAGTGGTTGTATTTGCACTTACAGTCGCTTATTCTGCCATGAACATAAGAGCAAGTCCTGGCAAACCGCAACCTCCTCTTTTTTCAAACGGTCTTATCACGATATCTTTGCCCTTTTTTATCAATAACACAGGCTTCTACGACATGTCTGAACTTAACATGACAACCAGCATAAAAGACTATGACGGAACACTCATTTCGACATCCACGACTCTAATACCTCTGATACCTCCAAATAGTGTTGTAGAAAAAACGCACAACGTCTCCGTCAACTTGGATTACATAACACAAAATCTAACATATCTAATCTTTAATGACAGTGATCTTACCATTGACGCCCTCATCGCCATGACATTTGCCCATGCAATTCCATTTCAAATCTCAACAAATACAACGATGCGGTGGGGCGCACCGCTCTACAATTTCTCAATGGGAGAGCCTTTCTTCGATTTGACCACTCAAGAAATGACTGTTCCTCTAAGTTTTGAGAACCATTCACCATTTTCCATTAACGGAACAATGAGACTGGAAATTTACAATGGCAACAACGAGTGGTTAGGTTCTGGAACGACTCAGGTGATCGTTCCACCTAATTCTGCGTATAAAGACGAAATAGAAGTATCTGTTGATGTGTCAAAGTTAACAGAAAAAGGGAACGCACTCCTCTATTTTGAAAGCCCTGCATTCCGCCTCGGTCCTATAACATTGGAGTGGTGATTCCAAATGAATGAAAACGATGATGGCAAAAGATTTGTTAAGAAAATGTTGCCAAAGGTTCTAAAGGCAACGTTCGGTTCCATCATTATGTTCTTGTTAGTTTATCTTGTCCCGTCGCTTTTAATCCCAGAAGGCTTCCTCCCACCCGAATACAAACTCTCTATCTACGTCTTTGCAACGATAATAGTGGTCTTCCTCGTCCTAGTTGAACTTGCTTCAGGAACGATTTTTCAGTATGCACTCAGTTTTTTGAGAGCATTAGTTTTGATCGTGTTTTTCATCTTCACTTTGGGTCATGGCATCATAACTGTCAAAATAGAAACATTTCACATTGTCGTCGATCTCACCGTCTTCTTAGCAATGCTCATCTTGGTTGAACTTCTTGGAATGACAAAAAACGTGTTAGGAGCAATACACTTTCTTTCAGAAAAAGTTGAAAAATAATTCATTGTTTTAGTTGCTTGATTTTCCATTTCGTTCCTTCTGGTGTGTCTTCGACAGCAAATCCTATTTTTTTCAGTTTTTTCCTGATTTCATCAGCGGTTTTCCAGTCTCCTTGTTCACGGGCTTCTTGCCGAATCTCAAAAATGGTATTCATCAAGTCTTTCACAATTTTTTCACTTTCTGGTTTATACCTCTCGACTTGAACTCCAAGCACATCCTCCAGCAGGCTCTTCATAATCTTGACAATTTTTCTTTTGATTTTTCCTTCTATTTCCGTGTGGATGTCAGTGGATTTGTTAATCTCTTTTATCAAATTGAAGAGTGCCGAGGTGGCCAGAGAAGTGTTGAAATCGTCGTCCATAGCCTCTTCAAACTTCTGCCTTGTTTCTTCTGCTTTCTTTAAGAGGGTTTTATAGTCGACGCTTTTTTGTTGGCTTTCTTTTAATGCCTCAAGACTCTCAACAGAACTTGTTAGTCTCTCAAGGTTTCTGCTCGCCTGTTTCAAACCGTTATCGCTAAAGTCTATGGGACTGCGATAATGAACCGAAGCCAAGAAGAATCTCACAACTTGCGGGCCATACTTTTCGATAGCGTCCCGAGCGGTGATAAAGTTTCCAAGAGATTTCGACATTTTTTCTCCGTTTACCGTAAGCCATCCATTGTGTAGCCAATATCTCGCAAAAGTTTTTCCAGTGGCGCTTTCAGACTGGGCGATTTCGTTCTCATGGTGTGGAAATATCAAATCCTCTCCTCCGGCGTGAATGTCGAATGTTTCTCCGAGGTATTTCATGGACATGGCTGAGCACTCGATGTGCCAGCCAGGTCTCCCATTACCCCAAGGACTAAACCAAGAAGGCTCTTTTGGTTTGGTTTTTTTCCAGAGAACGAAGTCTGCTGGATTCTTCTTGCGGCGGTTGACTTCGATTCTTGCCCCCGCCTTTAAGGCGTCTGCTTTGTTTCCTGAGAGTTTGCCGTAGTCTTCAGATTTTGAAACGTCGTAGTAGACTTCGCCGTCAACCACATAGGCAAATCTCTTGTCTACTAGGGTTTGAATTAGGTTGACGATTTCCTCGATGTGTTGTGTTGCTCTGGGGTTGATGTCGGGCTTTTTTACATTGAGTTCTGCAATGTCTTTGAAGTAGGTGTCGCTGTATTTTTCTCCGAGTTGCTGAAGGCTTATTCCTGTTTGTTTCATTCTTTTGACGGTTTTGTCATCAACATCGGTTATGTTGCTAACATACGTCACTTTGTAGCCTTTGTATTCGAGGTAGCGCCGAATAACGTCAAAGGCAACAAAAGCTCTTGCGTTGCCGATATGTATGTCGTCGTAAACGGTTGGGCCGCAGACATAGATTCTAACTCTATTCTTTTCTAATGGTACGAATTCCTCTTTCTGCTTTGTCAGAGTGTTATAAACCTTTAGGGGCGTCATGATTAATCACTGCCACTCCTAACACTTAAATGCATTACTAAAACTCTAATTCTCTTTAGATATTTTACGAATCCAGAAACAAAATTTGAAAAGGCAGATTCCTCTAGGACGATGGACCTATAAACAAACATAAACCCTCTTGAACATAGGTGCACCATCCAAGAATCAAGAAAAGATAGCAACTGACCTAATAAAGTTTTTCTGTTAAAAGTAAATGGAGACGGAACTCTAACTTAAACCTTCGATTTTAAGGATTCTCCTTTTCTCCAGTCGTTTGATTGCATCCAGGAACTCGCTCTTCTGCTTTCCACTAAGCTTTAGGTGCTGTAACATTTCTTTTATAGGGGTACTCGCCCGCCCACATCTTCGGAACTGGCTTCTCAAATAGTTTACAACCGTCCGCTCAACACTTCCACACTTCCAAGTCGTGTTGTGAAGTAGAACGGCAATGGACTTGATCATTCTTTGGGCGTCTTCTCTAGTTCGTCTAATCATATCCGCATCCCCAGAGCGTGCACTGATTAAGGTTTATTGCAATCTTAAAAGTGTTCTGTTGCGCATGAAGTGTTTTCAGAAGCAACTTATATGACCCAACTGTTAAGGATATATTAAGGTGGATGCTGATTCAAGTGGAGGGAACTCTCGCGAAAATTGTGATAGACCCTAAAACAAAACAAATCATGGACACAACATTCTACAAACGGAATTTCCGATTCAAGTGCAAAAGATGCGCGACCTTCTGTTGCAAGTTGGGAGGCCCAAACCTCTCCGAAAAAGACATTCAACGAATAAAGAAGGCAGGCCACATTAAAGATGATTTTCTCGAACTTGGAAAAAGAAACGACGGCTCTTGTATCTTCCTCAGATTTAATGGCATATTGAAAATTTATGAATGCACAATCTACGATATTAGACCGGTCTTGTGTAGGATTTACCCATTCGATTTCGAGAAAATAAACTCTAACTCTTTCCTGTTAGAGTTTATCCCTTGCTGTAAGGGCTTAAACAGTCCAGATGGAGAATTAGTGGACGAACGATTTATTAGCAATCATCTGCTCGACGCTATTCTCGAGATTTTATAACACATGAGATTGTTTCGATCTGAAGTCTATTTCACAAAAATAGGAGGAGGATAGAGTTATAGGATTTCTATTTCGTTGATTTCCGTCAAGTCCTCTAAAGCGTTCATTTTTATTTTCTTGTCTGAAATCGTGTAGAGCACGTTGTCTATGTAGAGAGACCTCTTCACCGAGTAGGAAGAGTAGCAGTAGTATCCGCTTTTCTTCAATTCGCTGTCACCTTCGAAATGGGTAATCCCACCCTTAAGCACAAGTCCATTGTCTATACTTATATTGAATACGTAGGCGCCTTGCCAAACGTAATCCCCGTACATGTTAGATGGAACACCACTAGGATATTTCTCTTCGTCAATCTCCACAACCAGAACTGGTATAACGAGAAGGCTTTTTGCTTTGTCGAATAGAAACGCCTTGTGGTCACTCAAGACCGGCGAGTCGGTTCCTCTGTCGCCTATCTCGTACTTATCGATTTCTTTTGGATTTTCAACGTCACTGACATCGAATAAGGAGATTTTGACCCCTTGGTACCATGCGAAGTCGCCTTCTTCAGCCTCCACCGTTTCTTTGCCTATTCCTATGATGTGGTTTTCGTCGTATGGATGTAGGTAGTCGGAGTAGCCAGTTATCTTAAGTTGACCGAGAACCGTAGGGTTAGTTGAGTCTTCTAAGTCTATTACGAATAGGGGATCAACCTTCTTGAAGGTCACGAGGTAGCATCTGTCACCCATAAATCTAGCTGAGTAAATTCTTTCTCCTGGCGCAAGGTCTTCTAATCTCCCAACGATGTTCAGGTCCATGTCCAAGACGTACACGTGATTTCGAGATGTGGCTTCACTTGGAATCCATGAGAGGTGCCCAGTTGTGGTTGCTATTCTGAAGTAGTCCTCATGCTCATCCATAGAGAACTGGTTCAGAACAGAGCCAGACACTTCACCATCAGCAACACACTCTATCTCGCTTCCTTCTATGTGATACCGATAGATAAGTGTACTTTCACCCTGTGGAAGGGTTATGTAGATGTTGTTCAAGGAGACGTACATGCAGTGTGCTGCCCCAAGTAAGAACGTTTTGTGTGTCGGCTCCTCCTCGTCGTTCTGCACGTTTACAGCAAGTATTGTTGTGAATCCATAGGAGTAATCTGGAACATCGGAATAGTATATTGCAGAGGCATCTATTTCCTCAACGTAGTCACCTGAACATATGCTTGGGAGGGGCACCTCACCTTCAACGTAATACGCCGGTTGAGTTATTACCACGTAAACGTAGTTGTCTATCATCCTAGAGTTGAAATAACCACCACTCACAGACACAGGTCTCTTTAAAACGGGGCTTTCCCTGTCTGAGATGTCATACACCTTGACGACGGTTCCGTTTGCTTCCTCGACGACGACCAGTCTATCCCCGTTTATGAACGCTCCTCTTACAGCTCCATCCATTCTTATCTGGGAGAGAATTTTGGCGTCTTCTGGAGGATACGCCTTCATGATCGTAACATCAGTGCCAGAGACTACATAGATGTATTCTCCGTCTGTCTTTACAATGTCTGCTTCATCTACTCCCGCAACCTGAATGTTTGTCGTCGAATGATCAGGAATGGTTGACTCTAGTGAGTAGCTTTCTAGGCTTTGTGCTCGGAGCGACAGGACTGCACCATCGCGAGACCAGTAATAAGGAACTTGCGAACTTGCCTTTACGAAACTCTTTAATTCCTCATAGGAGGAGAAACTCTTCAATGGGGTTGCTAGCGAATAATAATGGGTCTGGGGGCAGAACGGCGCGATAGCGCTAACCATCACCGCAAGCAGTATTATAAGAGAGACGATTTTTCTCATTTTTTCACCAACAGCAGTGAAACTCTATCTTAATTCAGAATGGCTGTAGGCATTTAATACCATGCTTTAGAACAGACCGTACTAAAAATAGAACACAGAGAACAAAGACTTACATCTAGGTTAGTTCTTTTCTTCCTTGACTTTCTTACCTATTACTTCTATCAGTATCCCTATCTTATAGACAACGTAAGCTAGCAGAACTATTACAATGAAGATTCCGAAATCTTGAAGCAATCGCATCAATTCTGTCAAGGTCAAATCTCTAATTCCTCCAAACATCAGGATGAGACTTTCAAACACTTATCTGTAATGCCCAACATTTAATACTACATTTTAGAACATACTGTACTACGATTAGAACACTTGAAAGAGCGCTTATTGAAGAAAGAAGTTACACAGCTGAAAAGTTGAAAATGTTAAAAAGCTGTAACTATTCATTCATAGGTTTTATGGAAGAAAGAAAAATGAGAAAATCTGCGTTCATATCCACTGTGGCTGTTTTCGCAGCCTTCAATGCGATCTGCGATTCTTTAATGGGCCCGTCTATACCCGTGGAATCCCATGTTTGGTACAGCTGGGGCTTCATGGCTACGCCCATCACAGGAATTGTGCTCGGACCTTATGCGGGATTTTTGTCCAGTCTCATAGGGGTCATGATTGGACATTTCATATATTTCATAGACCCCTACGAGTTTCTCTTCACTCTTGGAGCTCCAATTGGAGCGATGATGTCTGGTTTTCTTTTCAGAGGAAAGTGGAAAATCGCTTCAATTTACTACACTATGTTGCTTGCGATTTATTTCATTACGCCGGTTGCTTGGCAGCTTCCAGTGTGGGGAATGTGGAACGTATATCTAGCATACGCATGTCTTCTCGTAGCCATGGCGATAATAAAGAAGAAATCGTACAAACTTGAGTCAAAGGGGCTACTCTTTGCCATCGTCATATCTGCTTTCATTGGGCTAGAGGCAGACGTGCTGTTCAGGGTTTTTGTTTTCATACCGTGTCAGACCTACCGTCTTTTCTACGACCTTAACGTAGAAGGCTTACGTGCCATATGGGTCCTTGGAGCCGCTGAGACTCCCATAAAAGCAACACTGGCTACTATCGTTACGACTATAGTTGGTCCTCCTTTAATCAAGGCTATCAAAAAGACAAGCTTTTCTTCTTGGTTCAAATAGAAACTAAAAAGACAAAACACACTTCATGTCTTGACTGCCGAGCAAATTAGCCCCTACTAGATTAATCGCATGACTGCAACGATCTAAATATCAATCCAGCTATCTTCTTTGCTTTTCCTAACGAGGACTCTTTGTCTGCTCCCTCCACTACCACTGAGCAGATTGGCTCACCTTTTTCTATAACAACGCCTGGCAGGGGTACATCCCTAACCTCCACAAAAGTGCGCAAGTCGGGCACGATTGAACGCCTTGACGCAAACAAAATTAATCGAACACAACAAGCCGAAGGTCTCTTTATAATTGTTGGAATGACTTCTTCAGTGCACGCCTTAACATGAGCCTTCACGATGTTCATTCCGAGAACTCGTTCAACACATTCTAAGCTTCCCTGAAATCTGGGGTTCACCTCGATGGCGTAGGGCAAGCCTTCTTCAGATATCACTAAATCCAAGCCATTAGACCCAACAAGACCGAAGTGTGAGGCGATTTTTTCAGCCATGACTTCACATTCACTTATGGCTGATTTGTCCGCAAAGAGGGGAACAATGTTTCCGCAGTAACCATATGGCTCCTTTTGACCCAGTTCACGTATTCCCAATAGTTGCTCATTCACGGTCAGGACAATGGTTCCTCTCCTTGATGAAATCAGAGATACACTCGCTGGTCTCCC
>Ga0315314_1004316_pt1 | contig 10717 bp, 12 predicted proteins | sample TDP9_MG_FD_203631 | JGI IMG/M metagenome (GOLD analysis project Ga0315314, IMG submission 203631) | Freshwater sediment microbial communities from Lake Towuti, South Sulawesi, Indonesia - TDP9 | ecosystem: Environmental > Aquatic > Freshwater > Lake > Sediment | place: Indonesia: South Sulawesi... | reverse complement strand
ACCCAATGATCCAAAATGTCCAAAAAGAGTTATCCTTGCATATCGATATCGTGGTCGGTGATATGGGCTATATCAGCAGCGATCACAAAAGGGAATTAAGAAAACAGTCCCAGACAGCTGTTATAACTAGGGTTCGTGAAAACATGTTTCCTCCAGAAGAATATGCTGATTATGGGTGTCCAGAATGTCCTGAAGGAATCCCGCTATCATGGGATGGCTATGACCTGGACACCGAAATGCATCAATATATTGCCCCAACAGATCATGCTGCCTGTAAAGTTTGCCGACTCCATGGTTCTTGTTACCAGGAGCTTTCCATCAATCCTTTAACGGATGAACATCGCTTTGGAATCATCCCTCTTCATACCAGGGTTGCCCAGAGATTATTGGAACAAATACGACCTCAGGTAGAAAGAGGTTTCGAGAACGATAAAAACAAATTATCTCTGAACAGATTCTTTGCCAATAGTCTGAAGATTGCAAAGGTTATAGGATATTTGACGGATGCTTGTCAGATACTCCTTCTCTTTGCTGAGATGAAAACGAACACAAAAGCTAAGGCAAAAAGGGCAATGAAAGCGTCTAATACCCAGCTTTCATTTGACTTTTAAAAGCTATTTTTCATTTTTTTTCGGAACAGTCTCTAATAGGAACAGTTAGGCCCAAATTTGCTCTTTTTGGGGAATTTTTTACCTAATATCATGAGAAAAGATTTCTTGGTTTTAAGAATATATGAATATTATTAATAAGTTGTATTTTTACACACAATGGTATAAAAATTGCTTAAATAAATATTGACAAATAATTTTATCTGGACTATTTTCGTAATAGCCCATTACCGAATTTTGGCTTGTCATTAGGTTAATAGGAGGATGGCTAAATGACTCTTACTATAGCATTGCAAGGATCAAATTTTGTTGTTCTTGGTTGTGACAGTCGAGGCACTTTTGGAGACCCTAGAGGTGCGCAAGCCATTATTGACGTAATGATCAAAACCTCTATTCTAGCTCCCCATGTGGGCGTTGTAATGAGTGGGGCAGGGGAGTTGGGTGACGCTCTTACAGAGGAATTTGTTACTAGTCATCAAAATACGGGTTTGGATGGTGCAACTGAAGTTATGAGGCAATTTCGAGCGCATCTTGCCCAAAAATGGAATGAATATTTCGCAACTGTCCCCTTTGAGCATCGCCCCCCTTGTATATTTACGGTAGGCGGACTTGATCCAGTTAACCAAGTATACGCCACTCCAGTAATCTATACATTGCTTAGCCTTTTCGGCTTTGCACCTAGCCTGCACAGATATGGCTTTGCATGTACAGGAGTGCCCGCTTATGCCACATATATTCTAAACAGACGATACGAGCGAACAGCTTCAGCAGACGTACTGGCTGGGCTCGTGGCTTTTGCTATAAGGGAGACTGCTTCACAAGACCAAAGAGTTGGTGGGCCTATCAGGATTACAATAGCAAGGCCACAAGGTATAGAGGAACTCAATCAAACCCAGATTGAGAATCTCATTAAAGGGTATTAAGGAGGAACTATGAAAAAGAACAAAGCGCAAGGTGTGAACATACTCAATGAGCCACCTGTCTCCAAAGATACTTCGATTGAGTTTGCTTACCTAGCTTATCTGGCCGTCTCTGAATCGACAGTGCTTGGTTATTTAGAACTACCGTTTCAAGAAGAGGAAGAAGTCAAACCTAGAAAAATCGACAATCCAAACCGCCTTATATGAAGTAAAAAGCCACCTCCCCTTTAAGGGAAAAGGTCTTCAAGAGCCTACAGCACAATTTCTGCGAAAAAAGAGATAACCAAAGGAGTGAACTTCTTTGAGAAATCTAACAGATATCCCAAAAGATAAAACACTCAATGTTGCATTTCTTCATGCAGACATGAGTGGGCATTCTCATTTGGTGATTCGTTACCAAGAAAAGTTCGAGCCGGTGCGTAAAGCTTTCCAAAAGTACGTGGAGGAGAAGGCCAGTAGGTTAAGTGGGGCCATGTTCAGCTGGGAGGGGGATGGAGGTACTTTCGTTTTTTGGGGAGAAGAAGTCGATTTTATTTCAGGGGCCGTATATGCTGCTCTTTCTATACTTTCCGAAATGTACGTCTTCAACCTAGAACACAATCAATTTCCTGAATTCATTGATGTGAAGGTAGGCGTGCATCTCGGCTCGGTCAAAACCCGTGAGAGTCCAGGAGACTGGTATGGAGAAGAACTGAATTTTGCCGGGAAGTTCTTTAAAGACCCAAATGGAATAAGACCAGGAACAGTTTCACTCACCAAGTCAGTATTTAATAGCTTAGCACTCCGTACTCGCGAACGTTTTCATCACACTCGGGAATTTCAAGGCATCGAGATCTATGAGTTTGGACGAGAACTACTTGACCCTAATTTCGAGCTTTTTGTTGGTTGGATATCATCAGACCGCACAATCGACATAAAAAACCCCCAGGGTGACACACTGATTAAGCATGAGATTAGTATTATAAATCCTCACCCGAGTCGCGATCTTGATGCACTCTCATTGCACATAGGAAGTCCGGAGTTAGAAATGGAGTGGAAAAACTGTGAGGTAAAGGCGTGGGAAAAAAAATCGGGTCAAATACTTAAGGTTGAGCCCATCGATGTTGATGATCCCTATATTAAGATTTGGCGTATTCGTTTTCCCGCTTTGCGCCCGGGAAGCCCTCCATATCAATTGGCATATTCATGTTGTTGGAATCATATGCTCCCCCGGAAGAAGGATAGATGGGAATCAAAGATTCCCGGCCCTATTGAGGCATTTAAGATTCGCATTATCTTTCCACCCGGACAGAAGCTTGTTGAAGGCTCGCTCCTAGTTTCTCGCTTTATCGACCCGGGAACAGCTGAGTACCTGACAGGAATGTGTTGTGCCATTGAGCCAGAAAAGTCTGAATCAGGGCGTTGGGAGGGGTGGCTGACAGTTATGAGGCCACTTCCTTATTACACTTATCGGTTGGAGTGGGAGTTAGAAAACATTTCGTAGAATAAAACAAAGAAGATCAAAGATCTGGCAATGATTCTAGAAAGAGGGAGGAATTCAAATGAATAATTATGGGTTTGGCGATTTGTAATGCGAAGTAATCCCCTATTTGTTTGACAAGTCAGTTGATATCACATAAAAGATGCCTAGCAGTAAATAATCATCGTATATGATTTGTCGCTTTCTGCCTAAAAAGGCGACATTTGCTCCTCTTTAGCCAGTCCTTTATTTTCTTACATTGTGGATAAAAAATTTGCGTCATCCTGTCTTTTTTGTATAATAATAGAAAAAAGAATCTTCTTGGAGATGGGAATGAGCTATACACTTCCACTTAAATAAATTTAAGGAGAAAGCCATGTTTGTAGAAATGCCCCATGCCCAGAAACAAAAAATTATTAAAGCACTTGAAGAACGAGGAGCCAGGCTTCCATGCCCGAGGTGTGGAAACAATTCCTTTACACTTCTTGACGGATATTTCAATCAAACTGTTCAAACTGACCTGAAGGGAATGGTTCTTGGTGGACCATCGGTTCCTTCAGTAGTTGTTGCTTGCAATCGCTGTGGATATTTAAGTCAGCATGCTTTAGGTGCACTAGGGCTACTTCCCCAAGAGGAGGCCAAAAATGAATGAACAAATTAAGCCTCCAGAGAAAGCAAAGATTGATGCTGGGTCCCTTGCGAGTCAACTGGTAAACATTTCAGAGGTGCATCTTAATGTTTCTCAGGAAGTGATCATCACAACTGAGGATAAAATACGCATCTGCTTATCCGAGCACTTGAAACGAATGGAAAAGAAGCGCGGTTGGATTGCTCCTTTGGGTATCATTGCTACAATTGCTGTAACGCTTGTTACTTCAACTTTTAAGGATATCGGTTTAGACGCTCCCACATGGCGAGCCATATTCATCATTGCTGGAATTATCTCATTTGGATGGCTCGTGTGGTCAATAAAGGACGCTTGGAAATCAGTAAAATTAGAAGATATTGTTGGTGAGTTTAAAAAGGGGGCACAAATAAAAGCAACTAAGTGATGCCTGCATATAATAAATACCCTGTTTGCATTTCACCGTGCGGGGTTATCCGAACCGCCTTTAGCGGCTTCATATATCCTCGTAACATTATACAGAAAATTAAAAATACCATGCCCCACCAATACAATCGAGAACCATTAGCTACGAGGAGGTAAACCGGCTCACCAATGCCTGTGAAGCCTTTGGCGAGAGGTTCGTTTACTGGACCTTCCTTGAGGCCACTTTAGTGTAAGCTCCTCAGAGAACACTTCTGTAATAACTGTTCATCACAGGGTGTAATTTTTTAGTTGCCACTTTCAACTTATAATCTTCAATTTCGAAAGCCAATTAGCTCTGAACATTAGTAGGTGAAAGCACAAGAATTATAAGGCCCCACTTTCTTGACGTTGTGATTCCTTCTTTATCCCATTAGACTGGTTGGAATTAGGCCATTCTATCCCTGCAAGTTCCTCCTCTGTGACAAGGTTGTACCGCTTGAAAACGGATATAGTCTTGTGTCCCGACATGGCCATGATCTTAAAGAAATCATTGCCTGCTTTTCGGAGATTATTCAAAGCACAGTGACGGAGATCATGGAAGGTGAAGTTTTCTATTTTTGCCTTCTCACAGGCAGATTGAAAGCTATGCTTGATTTCATCAAACGGAAGCCCATATCTGAGGAACACCCTATCTGTATGTAATCCCCTTGGTAACCTCTCCAAAGTGGCTCTAACTTCCGGGTGTATAGGAATATTCCGGGAGCTGTCTGTCTTGGTTCGTTCGGCAGGGAGCCGGATGAATCCTTTCTTCAAATCCACTTCTGGCCATGTTAGCTTTACAATCTCATCCTTTCTCATTCCCATCCAGTAGGCCATTTCGATTATGGGTTTTAAATGGTCGTCACAGGCATTCAGAAGGGCTTTAAACTCATCCTGAGAGAGAATCCTTTGACGAATGTTGTTTTCCGGGAGCCTCTTCACTTCAGAGATAGGATTTTGTTTCAACTTGCCATGCCTCACGGAACGGTTGAAGATAACCTTCAGGCAAGTAACCTCTTTATTGACTTCACATGGAGTAACATTCTTTCCGGGATGACAACGAGAAGGTTCCGCAAGCCTTTGTTGTTGGTATCCCTCCATTAGTCCAGGGGTAATGTCCTTGATCTTAGTCCCCTCTCCCAAAAGCCTTTTAAGGTGGCTGATAAAGTGCCCATCCCTTAAATAAGAATCTTTTGCTTTGACTTCCGGCAATTCCAAATACCACTTACTGAGTTCTCCAAAAGTCAACTTTGCAGCAGGATCTTTGTCGATGTGCCTTTCCTCCGTCCTCTGCTTCAGGACCTCCCTTAGCCTCTGTTCGGCAGCTTTCTTGCTGGGGCCTATCCTTTCCCTTTTCCGCTTGCCATTAAGGTAATACTCTATCCAGTAAGCCTTTCCGCAGGCTTTACGGAGCTTGAAACCACAATGAGGGCACTCTTCCCTTTCCCTCGACACTCTTTTGACCTTCTCCCCATTGTTAATTTCTGTCTTTAATTTCAAAGAGAGCTTTTCTTTACACCGTGGACATTCTTGCAAAAGAGCCATGTTAAATCCTCCTTTCTTTCAATCTTCGCTTTCCATAAGAATTTTTTCTAATTAGCCCCCAGGGGCCTATAGCGACCCCCTCCGGTCAATTGATCCTTATTCACCTCTCAGTCTATTATTTTTTGAGAAATCTAAATGTTAAGCTTCTTTTCTCTTTTTTGCCCTGTCCTTCTTTTCCTCTTCCCTTCTGAACCTTGAATAAGCTACCCAGGCACATTGATTTGAACAGTAATTTTTTTCTTTCTTGTGAACCTGCCAGAAATACCTCTGGCATCCACTATTTTTACATTTTTTAAAATTGTCCAACCTATGGAACAGAGAGCCATATTGAGTTTGTTCAACTGGTGAACATCTGTAGATTAGGTCTGAAATTTCATACTCCAGGGCTTGTTTAAATCTTTCTGGACCAACGTGGATTAAACCATGTCCACCTTCCACTGAAAAAGTCGCTTTAAACAAAAAGATGTTTTCACAAATAGGTGGCTTATCCCGCTTATCCACTTCGGAAAAAGTCTTCATATCATAAATCTTGTCGAAGACATTCTTAACTATTTTTTGAATCTCTTTAGCTCTATTCCTGAGCAAGGACAAAAAGGACTCGTCATCAAGATCGATAGGCTTAGTTTTTTCTCCCCACAACTGTTTCTCAGATCCTGGAGGCAAGTCTCCCTTTAATCTGCCCAAGACCACTGATTTTACAAGTGCCAAATCGATTTCCTTCCACCCTATCAACTTTTGCTCCATCCTGGGCTTTAATCTCTCTTCCATTTCGATGAAGAGTTTGACGAAATCAGCCCTTGGCATATTGTCGATGTCTTGGTTGACGAAGTCTATTATCCAAAGAAGTCTTTGCATTTCAGGGTTCGCTTTTTTCATAACCATTCTCCTTTAAGGGGATTATCTTATTTTGAATGACATGGTTTCATTCTAATTATAGTCTAATAAATTCTGATGTCAAGTGTTTTTTATTGATCTAACATTATTTACAATATGCTTGACTTTTACATCAGTTGTTATAAACTTAGAAAAAATCCTATGGAGGACTAAATATGACAGAGTTGCTTGATTTGAGAGAGGGGGCCAAGGAGTTGAAGCTATCCATCCACACTCTCAGGGCATGGATTTATCAAAAGCGCCTCCCCTGTGTGCGTCTTGGAAGAAGGGTTCTTCTTCGGAGAGAAGACCTTGAAAATCTGATCAATAAAAATCTGATCGAGGCTAAGAGTGCTTGAAATGGACATTCAAGTCTTAGAGGTTCGACTCTTGCCAGGGGACCGGCCATTAAAAGCTTTTTGTGATGTGAAGGTCAATGACTGGATCATTCACGACTTCCGGGTCATCAAGCAAAATGGACAACGGGCCTTTATTAGTCCTCCTCAAGTATCTTGGAAAGACCCCGAAATCGGAGAGATCAAGTATAAGGGCATCTTAACAATTCCTCCTGAACAGAAGCAGAGGATCGATGTAGAGATCCTCTCTGCCTTTCAGAAGGAGATGGAGAAAAGGAATGGGAAGCAAAAATAATGATCGTTCAGCAGTCACCTTTCTTAAAGCATTTTATCAACACTGTGAGCAGGGTTTTATCAACATTCGATTTCTACCCTCTGTAAAGAATCTTTTCATACCCTTATCAAAAATAGACTCCATCCCTGCCATCCTGGAGGCCCATAAGGGCCAAAACGCTTACTTTGGGGTGGCTACAAGAGTTGATGGGGACGGGTCAAAGGATGGCATCATCCAGATCCCGACGTTGTATGTTGATATAGATATGGAGTGCCTTGCAGAAGAAAAAAAGAATGAGATTCGACAACGGTATCAGGACTTCCCCCTAAAACCCTCTTTGTTGGTAAATAGTGGCGGAGGAATTCATACTTATTGGCTGTTGAAAGTCCCTGCTTCAAAAGAAGAAATTCCTCTGGTAGAGAACTTCAACAAGAGACTTTCCTCATATTTTGGGGGAGACAAAGCCTCAACCGATGCCTCCCGGATTCTTAGGATTCCCAAAACCCTCAACTACAAATATAGCCCTCCAAGAGAAGTAACCGTAATGGTCTTTAAACCACAGAAAGAATATAACCTCTCCGATTTTGATTTTTTACCAGAGGTGAAGGATATTCCAAACGGAGAGGAGAAACATCTCACACCAGGATGGGAGAAAGAATTATTAGAAGGGGTTTCAGAGGGAGAGAGAAATAACGCTGTTACAAAATTAGCAGGTAGATACATTGGGAAAAGACTTTCAAGAGAAGAAATCCTTCCTATCCTCTTGGATGCCAATTCAAAATTCAAACCTCCCCTTGATGTGCAGGAGGTTGAAGCTTGCCTTGATTCAATTATCAAAACACATGAAAGAAATCATCCCGACGACACCCCTGGCTTGTCTGAGAAAAGGCTCTTTCTGCCTACACTAAGCGATATTTACGATCTGAATATCAAAGTTGAATGGATTGTTGAAAAGTTAATTCCAAAGCAGGCAGTCACCGTTTTGTATGGCAGGGGTGGAATTGGGAAAACTTGGTTGATGTTACAATTGGGGTCTTGTGTAGCAGAGGGAACCTCTTTTTGTGGACTCGCCACACTAAGAACACCCTGTTACTATACTGATTTTGAGAACTCACTGGCAACCCTACACGATAGGGCTGTTGTTTTGGGTAAAAGCAGCCTTCTGGTTTGGCATATCTCAAATTCCGTACCTCCTCCCCGCTTAGACTCAAATGAATGGACACGGTACAAAGAATTGATGCCCGGGTTCCTGATTTTTGACACATTAAGAGCTTCACAGCTATTGGACGAAAATTCATCAAAGGATATGACTACAATAATGATGAGGTTGAAAGAACTCAGAGACATGGGTTTCACCATTGTCTTGATTCACCACACGCCAAAATCAGATGAACGAACGTATAAGGGCAGCACAGCCATTCAAGACCAATGTGACCATGTGCTTAGCCTGGATAGGGTAAAGAATGTTGGTAGTGAACAAGAAGTTGAGGGAGATGAGGAAGACTGGGATTATCCTCTCCGATTAGGGGTAAGAGGAAAGACCCGATATGAACCTTTTAGCCTTTATCTGCAATTCGACCCAAGTAAGGGTTTTGAAGTAGCGCCGGACCCAGACGATGAAGCTTTAAAAAATATTCATTCTCTTCTTGTAGGATTTAAGGCAAAAGAAGGCATATCACCGAATCAGACCCAAATTATTACTTTGGCAAAAGACCAAGGAACTAACCGGAAAAGGCTTCTCCGACTTCTAAGAAAGGGAGAAGGGAGGTTTTGGAATCCCCTGTCAAATCCCAAGACCAGGGCAATCCTTTATGATCCAATTTCCATTATCCCATTATTCCCTACTATATATACGGGGGACAATGGGACAACCGAACCTAAAACAGGGTCTGTTGTTTCTTCAAGCAATCAGACAATGATTTCAGAACCAGTTGAAAATACATTATTTACCCATTGTCCCGATAGCTTAAAAAACAAAGGGACAAGCGAAGTCAATCTCTTGGAGGGGGAAATATGACCCCTTGGATGGATGCTATAGGAAAACTCCGGTCTTGGGGATATTCTTTCACCGTGGATGAAGGAAAGCTGAAGTATGCCTGCAAGGGCAGGGAACCCCTTCTCAGGATGAAATAACCCCACTCCTTGAAGTCCTGAAGGCCCACAAGAGGGAAATTCTGAATGATCCCTACTTCATCATTGAACAGACTTTATTGAGAACAAATGAAGGATACTCCCCTGGGGCTTTGAGATGGATGAAAAAGTCCCGTCCAGAAGATTGGGAGAGAATGATCTCCTTAGAAAAGAAGATTGATCAGGAGGCCCTTGCAGGGGAGGTGCTAAGCCTAAAAGAAACCCTGACGCAATATAAAGAATTGATTCTCAGCGTGGTGAGGATATTTCAAAAAGACTTCACAGTCCAGGAGGGGCTTTTTTCATTTTAGGGGAGAGAAAGTGGTTGTTCCAGAGCATGCCTTAATCGGCTGGAAAGAGATATCTGAATACTTAGGCTGGAGTCTTAACAAAACAATGAGAAGAAGAAAAGAACTGAGGGGATATGGAATAATTTTTGATATGCTCGAAGGGCGACCTCCGTATCGACGCAAAAGGGTGTTTACTTTTCCCAGTTTGCTCCTCCGGTGGCTAATAATAAAGACTAAAGATGGTAAATTTGTCTAAAGCCAATTCTCTGAAACTTCTTTCCTGATAGATTTTTGGGGAGCATTAGAAAAAGAGCCAATTCAAAAAGGATCTGCTCATCCTTTGATTTTCCTTCCCACCAGAACACATAAAAATATTTCCCCGGCCTGTTGAGATTGTGTATAATGTTGATTGGGCGTGATCAGAATGAAGACGATGCGAAGCAGTATCTTTTTAATTGTTTATTGTTGGGTCTTATTTACATTGTCTACTCAAGGATGTGGACCAACAATACAGGAGCGACGGTTGGAAATTGAAAGAAGGGCACTTGAAGGCCAAAAAGAAACTTTAAAAGAAGCTTCAAAATATCTGGAGGGTTTTCTTATTTGCACAAGCAAATATGCTTTTAAAAATGCGAAAGCTTTGGTGTCTGCCTCAGAGATTGCAGAAGGCGCAATTATGGAATGCCAAGTTGATTTGATATATTATGAAATGCAAATGTCGAGTTACCACAGAACAAATATATTATTAAGTAATTCAGAATTATATTTTGAAAGAGGAGTAGAGATGGGACGTGACAGAGCCCGGATTGACGTTCAAGAACTAATCGAATTAGGGAAGAGAAATGTAATCAACATACTGATTAAGGTCAGGCAGTAGATATATTACCTCCCACAATTGATCGTTCTTTCCGATCACATTAGGTGTCCATATTGGTGTCCATCGGTCGGACTTTGGTGTCCATATTGGTGTCTAACGGCGATATTTCTCTATATCACTAAAACTCACTTAATATATTGATTTACTTGACTTCCCTATTAATTCCTGTTAATTAATACAAAATGGTAAAAAGGGCTTTTTAGGCCTTACAAGCCGGAGGTCACAGGTTCAATCCCTGTTCCGCCTACCAATCAATTGCGGGTTGCGGAGTTCGGATTTACGAATTTAAATCTGAACCCCCAATCTAAAATCCTAA